>Ga0154020_10007700_pt1 | contig 12538 bp, 8 predicted proteins | sample Klosneuvirus_201_FD_109709 | JGI IMG/M metagenome (GOLD analysis project Ga0154020, IMG submission 109709) | Active sludge microbial communities from wastewater, Klosterneuburg, Austria - Klosneuvirus_20160825_MG | ecosystem: Engineered > WWTP > Aerobic digester > Activated sludge | place... | reverse complement strand
CAACGGCATCGTTGTATTCTGCATCGGTGGCGGCTTTATCCGCGTTAATCGGACTGGCATAGCCCATTTTAGCGGCGCGTTCGCGTTCTTTCTCCATGTAGGCGCCGCGCACCAGTTTGAAACCCAGGAAACAATCCAGTTCGCTCAGCATTCTGCGAATGTGGGCCACGCGGTCGGTTCGGTAGCACTGCACCGTATTGAAAACAATGGCCTTTTCGCGGTTGTAGCGCTTCATTTCGTCGTAGGTCAGTCCGTCTATCACATCCTGTATCCACGAATCCTCGGCATCAACAAACAGGCGGACATCTTTATCTGAGGCCGCTTTACAAATGGCCGAAAAGCGCTGTTTCAGACGTATGTATTCTGCCTGTTCAGCCGCGCTCAGCGAATCGCCGGCCTGTATTTTAGTCAGCAAATCCATGCGTCCTATGCCGGTGGTTTTGAACACCGAAAAAGGAATGTCTTTTGGGTTGCGGGCTGCCATTTCGATGGTGGCAATAATTTCTTTGCAGGTGGCATCGAATACCGCTTCGGTTTCTTCGCCCTCTACCGAATAATCCAGTATGGTACCGATGTGGTTATCGCTTAGGGTTTTAACGGCATTTTGACAGTCAGCAATGCTTTCTCCGCCGCAAAACTGGGCAAACAACGTGCTTCTGATCAGTGCTTTTACCGGCGGCAGAAAACCGATAACGGCAGCGGCAAGTCCCGGACCATATTTGATCAGCAGCGGGTAATTGAAGCTCTGAAACAGGAGCCGGGCTTTTTTCAGTTCGGCGTTGGTTTTATGGGCAAAAGCGATTTCGGTGTTGCTGAATGGAATGGTTGGCATCGGCGGCAAAATTAATGGAGAATTGGTAATTATTTTTATGATTGAGGTAAAGAGGGGCAATTGAACAATTGAGAAATTGATTATTGAGAAATTGAGAAACTGAGAACTTAGCGGAACGATCTCACGAGAGTAGCGAGTAACAAAATGAGTAATTGATTATTGAGAACCTAATGCAGCGAAGCGGAATTATCTCACGAGCGAAGCGGGTATATCGATTTACCGATTCACCAGTTCACCGATTCACCGATTAACCCTTTCCTGCAAGAGCTTCGCCTATCCCCTGACCCCTATCCCCTTCTCCTCAAAACCCCTGCTCACAAGTAATTTCTACGGGCTCATTCTTGATGGGATGCACAAAAGCGATGCTGTAGGCATGCAGGCAGATGGACTTGTTTTTCAGGACCTGCGGGGCGCCGTATTTCAGGTCGCCCACAATCGGTGTTTTGTTCCAGGCCAGCTGGGCCCTAATCTGGTGAAAACGGCCTGTAACGGGATATACTTCCAGCAGGGCTTGTTTGCCCCGGTTTTCAATCATTTTGTAACGCAGAACGGATTCTTTGCCGTTTTCTACCGGCTTCAGAAACACATCGGCTTTGTGGGTTTTACCGTTTTTTCTCAGAAAATGTTTTAGTTCTGCTTCGGCAGGTTCGGGTATGCCGTTTACCAGGGCGCGGTAAGTTTTGCGTATCTCGTCTTCTCTGAACAGTTCGTTCATCTTAGACAGTCCTTTGCTGGTTTTGGCCAGCACCACCACCCCGCTAACGGGCCGGTCTATGCGGTGAATGACGCCGCAAAACACATTGCCCGGCTTCTGTTCGCGTTCTTTCAGAAACGATTTAACCAGTTCAGAAAGTGGTACATCACCGGTTTCGTCGCCCTGCACCAGCACCCCGGCGGGCTTGTTTACGGCAATCAGGTGGTTGTCTTCGTACAGAATGATGGCGGCAATATCGATGGGCAGATTCGGTTTCAATGGGTGCAAAGGTAGCATTATTCGCATGTGCTTTGCCATTGGAATAAACGTGGATTTAAAGCTGAAACAAATAAAACATAGTCCGGCAAGCAATTTAGGTTTTGTATAATTCGACAAAACCGCTAAATTTGCAGTCCTTTTTAGGGCCCTTAGCTCATTTGGTTAGAGCATCTGACTCATAATCAGAGGGTACTTGGTTCAATCCCAAGAGGGCCCACAAAAGACAGAGTGAGAGTGGGAGCGAATGCGGACTTCAGTCTCCTCTGTCTTTTATTCTTCATTCTCACATTCACACTCACATTCACTCTATCTCAATAAGATAAGCATCTTCGACGCAAGGAAACTTCTTTGCAGGTTCCGCACTATGCATATTTTAATTCGTGCTTAATCCCAAGCAGCATCTGACTCTCCCGATAGCTATCGGGACAGAGGGTACTTGGTTCAATCCCAAGAGGGCCCACAAAAGACAGAGTGAGAGTGGGAGCGAATGCGTACTCCAGCCTCCTCTGTCTTTTGTTCTTCATTCTCACATTCACACTCACATTCACTCTATCTGATCCAGATACGCCATCTGCAACGTAAGGAAATTTATTTCCAGATTCCGCAACTTTATGACTTGATCCCACACGTATTCAAAAAATCGTGCTTGATCCCGATAGCTATCGGGACAATAATAATCGGGATTGTAAATAGTCAGCATAATTCGAACCGATGGTGCATTGGCATCCACATCATTCTTATTTTAATCTCAAAACTAAAGTCCATTTGAATCTAAATGAGTACCTTCTGATATATTGCCAAAACGTTCAATGAATACCCACTTTATTCCAATAATAAAAGCCATTAAAAAAATATTGTGTATTAAAATGTCCATTTTCATACCAGTAAAATATGGTTTCTTTTTGCTGAGAAAATCCACCCATAGCCTCACCTAAAATACCTGCCTTTTCTGAAACTATATAAAAGGTACTTAATCTTTGTGTATCTTTATAAGATTCAACAAAAGACGCACCCCTGATCTCAAATGCAAACAGAGTATCATCTTTAAAGCTGAATTTATCATGGAGCAATAAGCAGTTAGATTTATTTGCGTTTTCTATATTAGAATATGGATCGTTTATTTCCATTTTATCTCCTTTTTTCATTTTAAAATTAAATAATAAAAACCGTTTATGTGTTGAGTCGGCATCTGCTACATAAACACATCTGTTTTTAAAAATGTATTTAACATAAATCTTCGATTCGAGAAGAAATCTATTTGAATTGGTATAATCGTTGTTTATTCTATAACTGATATAATTTCCTTGTACAATTATTTCATTATCAATCGAATCAATCGTAAATAGCAAAGAATCGGGTAAAGTTTGAAATGTTGTTACAACTGGCTTACTAAAACAGCCTGATATTAGAATTAATACAATTACTTTATCCAATGTTTTATTTTGCATTAACGATTACGGTTTTTACTAATTTCTTAGCTTTCTCAATTTTTTATTATGCTTTTGTTCATCTTTAGATAGGTTCGCTGAGTAATTCGTAATTACAATTTAGACCGATGGTGCATTGGCATCCACATCATTCTTATTTTAATCTCAGAACTAAAGTCCATTTGAATCTAAATGAGTACCTTCTAATATATTGCCAAAACTATCAAATTCAATTGCCTCGCGCAATAATTTTCCTTTATGCCAATTTGATAAAAGTTGCAACTTCCCGTTTGGATAATACATCTTAAGATTTCCATGAAAAATATTTTTTGAATCATTAGGGGCCAGGTCATAATCATAGCTTATTGACTCAATTCTTCCATCAGGAAAATAAGAAGTAGATTTCAGTATTGTATCCCCCATAACTTCAACGTGTTGAGCCAAATCTCCAGAGTCAGTAAATAAGTATGAGTGCCCAAAAAACTTTTTTCGATTTTTTTTATGAAAATGTTCAAGACAAGTTAAAACACCTTTCTCATATGTTAATTTGCAAATAATAGAGTCATTTATCTCAATTTCTTTCTTAAAATAATCAAGGTTTTGTTCTTGACATGACCATTCAAGAAATACACACATCAACAAAATAATTTTAAAGATCATTAACACTATTTGCTGTCTCATTATTGCATTGTTTTAATATTTTTTAAAATTAACACTAATCTATCAATTGCCAAATATTTGTTTTTCGATTAGGCCAATTTTCAAAGTATTTAAATTAATTTTTATGCAAATAACTGATTTCAGAAATGGCATTTATCAAATATGCTTTCCGGGTTGAATCGAACATATTGCTTATAATTGTGTCTTTGTTTTCACAATAAATTGCAGATTCAATCTGAATTTCAAACAAGTAATGTCTTTTGACTTGACTGGATTGTATGGGTTTATCATTTCAAAAAACGAATAATTTGCCAATAGTCCCCTACGCCTCACTCCCCCCAAACAAACGTTCCAGCAGATTCTCTCTTTTCAGAACCCCATCAATGTACTTTTCTTTGTAGTCGAGGCTGCCATCGGGCTTGTAGTATTTCCAGGTGCCGTGTTTCAGGCCGTTGCGGTAGCGTCCTTTTACCTTTATCATGGCATTCTCGTAATATTCAATGTACAAACCGTCCATCGTTTTGCCGTCCATTTCGGCACTGCTTTTCGGATTGCCATTTTCGTAGTATTGGGTGTTCAGGTTGCCCTGAAAATGTTTCACCAGAAACAGGTCCATGGCCGATAAGGTATCCGATTCGCCCTCTGAACTGTCTGTTTCGACTGCCGCTGGCTGCCAGGCCAGGTATTGTGTGCCAAGCACCGTGCGCATGCGGTCTCCATCGCCGGAAAGGCTCAGACCCACATGTTCAAAGCAACGCACATTGGCCTGTTGTTTCTGGGTGCTTTTCCAGCTTTCGGTGTTCAGCAGGCCTTTGAAATTGGCAAAGTGGTGGTTGGGACTGATGTAGGCCAGCACGCTGGTTTGTTCGGCAAATTTCGACCTGAAATCGCGGTAGGCCGCCTTATTGGACAGGGTTTTCTGAGCAATAAAATCGTCTATGGTCAGCAGCAGGGTTTTGGGGTCGTCGCTGAACACCACATAGTCGCCCAGCACCGTATAGTATGGCTTCTCGATCTTAGAGAAGAGCTTGCCCAGAAAAGACCTGAACAGACCTTTCACCTCCAGGTATTTGATTTCGTATCCGTTGTACACCACATCGCTGAAGCGTATGGGCGTGCGTTTGCGTATCTGGCGTTCTATGAGTGCCAGATTCTCTTTGGCCGAGCTGATGTCGCGTGCCTTAATGGCCATTACGCTGCGCACCTTATTGCCGATCAGCACATCGGTTTCGTACTGGGCAATGGCCACTTCGTTGCCTATCCAGTCGAACACATTCTTGCGCAGATTGATGTTCAGCAGACGCTCCAGCTTGCGCTGTGCCGTTTGCTGGGCGCGGTATTCATCAGAATGGCTTACCATGGTTTTCTGAAGGTTTTCGTAAAAGGTATTGAAGTCTGAAAAACCCATGCTGAGAAAGAAAGACGTTTTTTCCGAAAAAATGCGTTCCGCCTCAGACCCCGACTTGCCTGATACCGAAAGGGCCTGCAGGTAGGTACTCATGCTGTCGTTAACGATGCTGTAACCATCGGCCAGCAGCACATCGTCTTCCAGGGTGCAGTCGAGGCCCGTATAGAACATGCCCGCAAACAAAGACTGCACATCGCTTACATCGTCCATATACACACCCAGATACTGATGAAAGGTTTTGTAATTGATAAACAGGCGGCACATGCCATCGGCCGAAGTCAGCTGATTGACCTCCATAAATTTAGGGTTCAGACCGGTTTGCACTTTAGGATTCAGAGACGTTTCAATCACCCGGTCTATGAGTTGTTTGTTATATGAGCATATCAGGTAATTGTTTACGAATGCAATAGACAGCACTTCCCTGGATTTGGGATCCATAAATTCGTTTACCTGCACGTTCATGTAATTGCGCACGGTGTGGGTAAAATCGAACTGCTTGATGATGCTGGTAAGCGATGCTTTGATGACACCCGATTTAGAGGCTTCTTTCATATCGGCGTAGTAAACAAAGTCGTAATCTCTGGCCTTGGTCATGTGCACCGAAATCAAAAGGTGTTTCTGACCAAGCAGGGCAAAAACCTGCTGATTGGATTTAATCACTTCATCCATCAGGTCGGCGTTCCGGGTTATTTCGGCAAAAGCGGGAAAGGTTTTAACCCCCTGCCACAGATTGCTGGCACTGAAGCTCTGCCAGTGGGCTACAGGGTCTTCGGTCTCCAGCACCATAACGGCATCGTCGGGCACCAGATAATAGCCGTCTACAAACTGGTTAGGCGAGTATTTCAGCCATAGAAAATAGCCGCCGATGAGGGCTGAAATGATGAGTATGACAATGAGTACCTTTTTCATGATTGTTTTAAAGTCTGCAGTTCGTCCCACACAAAACGGAAGAGTTCGCCCACGTAATCTGCCGAGAAGTCAAAGCGGATGTTACCGGCTTCAAACAGTTCGGGAATGCTGCGGGTATACCCCAGACTCAGCATGCGTTTGTATGCATCCAGCCCCTGTTTTTTATCGGTAAGCACATTGCGCCACACGGCAATGGCACCCAGCTGGGCAAAGCCATATTCAATGTAGTAAAATGGCACCTCGTACAAATGCAGTTGTTTCTGCCAGCTGCTGGCCACATAATGTTCGTAGCCGCTCAGATCGGTAACGCCCGTGTCGAAACGCTTCGCAACAGCGCGCCAGGCCTCTGTGCGCTCTACGGCAGTGTGCAGGGGGTTTGTATACAGCCAGTGCTGAAAGGCGTCTATGGTGGCAATCCATGGCAGGGTGGCAATTACCCCTTCAAGCTGCTCTATGCGCGCTCTGTTCAGCGATTCGGGCTGGTTGAAGAAAACATCCCAGGCGTCCATGCTGATCAGTTCCATTGACATGCTGGCCACTTCGGCCACTTCCATAGGCACGTTTTTAAACGCATTCAGTTCAAGCCCTTCGCTCAGAAACGAATGCATGGCGTGTCCGCCTTCGTGTACCATGGTTTCCACATCTCTCAGACTGCCTGCGGCGTTCATGAATATAAACGGAATACCGCTTTCAGCCAGCGGGTAGTTGTAACCGCCCGGTGCTTTGCCCAGGCGGCTGTCGAGGTCCAGAAAGCCCTTATCGGCCATTATGCGCAGATTGTCTGCGAAGCCGGGGTCTATGCGCTCAAAACAGGCTGTGGTTTTTTCCAGCAGTTCTGCGCCGTTTGTAAACGGATGCAGGGGTTCGCGGTTCAGCGGATCCACGGCCAGATCGTATGGTTTCAGGGCTTCATATGCGAGCCGCTGTTTTCTTTCGAGTTCAATTTCACGGCAGAGGGGCACCACCACTTTTTCGATGGCTTCGTGAAAACGGAAACAGTCTTCAACACTGTAATCAAAGCGGCCCATGGCGCGGTGCATGTAGTCTCTGAAATTGGCAAAACCGCAGTTCAGTGCCACCTGATGGCGCAGTCTGATCAGACTGTTGAACAGCTCATCGAGTTCGGCTTTGCTGCCGAGCCTGCGGTTGTTTATGGTTTCGTAAGCCAGTTTGCGCATGGCACGGTCTGTCGACTTCAGATGGTTGGAGGCCTGTTGCAGGGTCAGGGTTTCGCCGTTTATTTCAACAGACATGGCACCGGTAATGCTGCCATACTTCTGCGACAGAGTTTGCAGTTCTGCATTTATCGCAATGTTTTCTTCACGAAAGAGTTCTATGGCATTCTGTATGGCCCTGAAATAAATAAAATAAGGCTGCTCTGCAGACAGTTCCTGCCGGAACGGGGAACTCTGTATTTTTTGGTTCAGCTTGTCTTCATAGGGAGCTATGTTGGGCTGAATGTCGTTTACAAAACGGATGTAGGATTCTTCGAGCGACTTGTTTTCGGTGTCACAGGTCATGCGGATATAGCGCCAGGCGAGGTCTTCACTCACCACGCTTTCCAGCTCACTCAGGTCTTTCAGAAAGCGGTTGAAACCGCCAATGTCTGTAATGGTGCGATCCTGCAGCTGAGCAAAATAGGGTTCAAGGGCAGACCAGTCACTGATCTTAAAATCGGTAGGGAGATATTGTCTTTGGGCAGGCATTCTGTGCGGGCGTGTGTTGTTTGAAAAGTTCGGGTAATAAACTTCAAACATAAGGAAATTACGCTGTTGCAGGCAAGTGTTTGTTTACACATGCTGTCGATAAACCGGAATGTGCCGGAAACGCTGCAGGGGCTTTGTTCAGAGATCAATGCATTCCATCATCAGCAAAATGCCCGAGTCGAAGCTGATGCTTACCAGACCGGATTCCGCCACCTTATTGCTGCTGCTGGTGCGGTGCGGGTATTCCAGCGTTTCGCCGTTCAGGTTCCACACCAGATTTCGGCTGCTCAGATTGCTGACCCTGTTGAGTGGAATAAGCGACACATTGGTGCCGGCGCTGAAGTGCTTGGTAAACCCCGAATGTATGGGGTAAATCCGGGAGTGGTTGTCTAACATCACCAGTCCGATGCGGTCTTTGTAGCGCGCAAGCGTGGCAATGTTGTTCATGTAATGGTCGCTGCGCTGCCCGGTGGCCCAGAGAATGTTAACCGCTTCAAAATTTCTGGAGATCAGGTACTCTATGCCTTTTTCAAGATCGGTTTTGTCCTGATCCGGCACGTGCAATACCAGGGTATGCGGCGGCACCATGCGCATAACGTCTTCGGGCGACTGCTGATCGAAGTCGCCGAGCACCACATCAAACTTGATCTGTCTTTCAAGCACGCGGTGCAATGCCCCGTCGAGCACCACAATAAAGGGGCTCCATTCCAGCAGCTGATCCATCAGTTCCGGGTCGCAGGCCGCCCCGTTGGCAATGATAAGCGCCGGTTCCTGACCCTCGCGTACGATGTGGTGAGAGGACATGGCCTATCGGATGATGCTGAACTTCCGGGCGGTTCTGCCGGTTTTGGTTTCGTAAAACAAGATGTACTGCCCTTCTGCCAGCGTTGCTGTGCTTATGCTGCTGTTTACACCGCTGACATTGCCTTGTAATACCCGCACGCCTTTCAGATCGTAAATACTGAAGGTACCGGCACTGCCATCGGCTGAGTTCAGGTTGATTACATCAGAAGCCGGCACAGGATAAAGACTGAAGGCGGCTTCGCGTTTCTGTTCACTGAGCGTGCTGATGCCACTGTTGTTTATCTGACCTTTGAACACCCCTCTGCCGTGGGTAAAGAAGTAAATGTCCTTCATGTTCTTGTGTATCTTGATGCTGCTGACAACCGTAGAAGGCAGTCGGGTGTCTTTTACCCAGTTCACGCCGCCGTCTTCGGTAATGTAGAGGCCGTAATCGGTTCCGGCAAAGATCACCGTTTCAGGGTTCAGCGGATCGCATTCGACCCAGTTAACCGGCAGGCCTTTGGGCATATTGCCGCTGATGTTTTTAAACACCGGGGTGGCGCCGAACAAATTGCTGGCCAGATAAACACGGCCCGAATCGGACACGTTGCTGAAAGCCAGCAGTGCTCTGTCGCGCGAACCCGGCAAAAGGGTGATGCAGTTTAAAAATGAAGCGCGGATGGCCACCGGCATTTTAAGTCTGAGGTCTGTTACAAGCGGCGTGGCATTTTCGGCCGAATCTATTGCCAGGAATGCGCTGCTGCCACCGCTGAAAACAGAAGGATTGGCATCTTTACTGGATGTTGCACAGAACAAACGACCGCTTGGTATAGTGCCCAGCAGTTTGTAGCTGCTGCCACCCGAATTGCTGTAATACAGATTGCGGTTGGACGGATATACCAGAATATCGCCGTTTGCACCGTTCATGTGGTATGGATGTATGAACCATTTGGTATCAGTGGTCGGCAAATTGTTGCTCATGTTGACCCCGTTTCTGTATAAGGCGCCGTTTTGTGTGGCATAGTATTTTACATTGCTCTGGTTCGGGTGGTAGAAACAGTATGCACCGTCGCCGCCGAATATATTGGAAAAGGCCGGACTTTGGTTGCGGCCTTCTTTGGTGCCGTTGTCCTGGGTTCCGCCCATAATGGCAATCGAATGCGGTGAAACATCGCCCGCGTAAAACTGGGTGATGTTCAGGCCATTGTTTAAGCTGGTAAACGTACTCAGGTTATTCCAGTTGTATATGCAGAGACCGCCGTCGCTGCCCAGATACATGTTGTTGCCTTTGAATACGGCCACATGGTTGTCGGCGTGCTGTTCATTAGCCGCGCTCCAGCTTGCACCGCCGTTTTTGCTGTAACCGATGTCTACGCTGCCGATAAAGACCGAGTTGGAATCGTTGTCCTTCACCGCCATGGTGAGGCAATACCAGGTAAATCCGAAATTAACCGTGCCGTTGGGGTTGGTTTTTGCCACAAAGGTTTGTCCGCCATCGCTTGATTTATAAAAGGCTTTCAATACACCGTTGTAGCTGTTGTCGGGACCGGAAATAGCGGCATAAACCACATTCGGAAAATCTTTGCAGTAGGCCAGTTCGGTTCTGGCAGAGCTTGTAGAAACCACAGAAGCCACCTTGGTAAAGGTGTTTATGTTTCCGTTTGGAGAGCGGTAAACGCCAGAACCTTTAATGGTAAACAGGACCGAACCATCCGGCAGAACCTCCAGATCGTTTACCTGGGCTCCGGTGTTGTATACTCTGGTAAAGGTAGTGCCGGCATCGTTGCTGCGCCACAGACCTGAGGAATGTGTTGCCACAAAAAGCGTATTGGTGTCTTTGGGCGAGCATTTTACAGACCAGCACTGGGCAAAACTGTTGTTGTTGGTAGCTGGCAACTGGGCAAATGTGTTTCCGCCGTCAACGGATTTAAAAACACCTGCACCCAGCAGATCCGCACTGTTTCCAGAGGCTTCTCCGGTGCAATAGTAGATCACACTGGCCTGAAACGGATTCTGGTCCATAAAGGTGACACTTGGCGACAAAGCCTGGTCGTTGATGGCTTTCCAGCTGCTGCCATTGTTTTCAGAAACAAAAACGCCACCAGAAGCACCTCCGATTAATATCCTGTTGGGATTGGCATGGTCTATTACAAGTGCACGGATGCGGCCGGCGACGTTAGAAGGACCATATTCGTATACATGCTGCAGGGCATTAGAAAAGGCGCGTTTGCTGGAAGTCTGATCCCAGTTGTAGCGACGCATGTCCGGCAACACATTGCTGCCGTTGGTTTTAATGTACAACCACTGGCCATAGTAGCCCGGCAGCGTCTGCACTTCAGGCGCCGGGGCGGCGGTTGTGGATTGATCACCGGTAGACTGACAAGCGCTCAATCCAATCAGGATCAATGCGAAAAAAAACAAATTTAATCTGGCCATAAACGTACAAAGATAATTAATTGACATAACAAATTAGCACGGCTTTCGGGCTGTGCGGAACCTATCAATTTTTTTTATATAACTTTGTTGCGCTGTATCTGTTAAAGGTAAAGTATATCAAGCACTTACATGGACAATCCCAAAAACACAGAAACCATAACACTTGCCGGAGGCTGCTTCTGGTGCATCGAAGCCGTATTAAAACGACTGAAAGGCATCGTTAAACTGCAAAGCGGATACACCGGCGGCAAAATCAGCAATCCCACTTACAAAGAAGTTTGCAGCGGCTTAACCGGACATGCAGAAGCCGTTTTGGTCGAATTTGACCCTGAGCAGATTTCAACAGATACCTTATTGACGGTATTCTTCACCACCCACGACCCGACCACGCTGAACAGACAGGGCGCTGATATCGGCACCCAATACCGGTCTGCAGTATACTTTCACAATGAGGCACAAAAAAGCGTTGTTCTGGACTTTATTGCAGGGCTGGAAAAGGAAGGGGTATTTAACTCAAAAATTGTCACCGAAGTCAGTCCTGCCACTGTGTTTTATCCGGCTGAAGACTACCATCAGAATTACTACGATCAGAACCGCGAACAGAACAGTTACTGCACAGCGGTAATAGATCCGAAGGTGAACAAACTGAGAAAGACATTCGCCCATTTGCTGAGCGCTTAAGGCTTAGCGCCTTGCCTTCATGTTGTTCATATTCTTCATCATTTTCTTCATGTCGTTGAACTGGGTCAGCAGTTTGTTCAGATCCTGAATAGACCTGCCGCTGCCTTTTACTATGCGGCTTTTTCTGGAAGCATTCAGAATATCCGGGTTCTGACGTTCAGAGGGGGTCATAGACTGAATAATGCATTCTATGCCTTTAAACGAATTCTCGTCGATGTCGAGGTCTTTAATTTTATTGCCGACGCCCGGTATCATGGCCATCAGATCTTTGATGTTACCCATTTTTTTAATCTGCTGAAGCTGCTGCAGGAAGTCGTCAAAATCAAAGCTGTTCTTGCTGATTTTTTTGTTCAGGCGTTTGGCTTCTTCATCGTCGTATACAGACTGCGCCCGTTCAACCAGACTGACCACATCGCCCATGCCCAGAATCCGGCCGGCCATCCTGTCGGGATAGAACACATCGAGGGCATCCAGCTTTTCGCCGTTGCTCACAAACTTGATGGGTTTGTTTACCACCGATTTAATGGAAAGTGCCGCACCACCGCGCGTGTCGCCGTCCATTTTACTCAGAACCACGCCGTCAAAATCGAGTCTGTCGTTAAAGTTTTTTGCCGTATTCACCGCATCCTGACCGGTCATAGCATCCACAACAAACAAAATCTCGGAAGGCTTCAGGGCCTCTTTGATGTTGAAGATCTCCTGCATCATGTCTTCGTCTATACT
>Ga0154020_10007699_pt1 | contig 12539 bp, 9 predicted proteins | sample Klosneuvirus_201_FD_109709 | JGI IMG/M metagenome (GOLD analysis project Ga0154020, IMG submission 109709) | Active sludge microbial communities from wastewater, Klosterneuburg, Austria - Klosneuvirus_20160825_MG | ecosystem: Engineered > WWTP > Aerobic digester > Activated sludge | place... | reverse complement strand
GCCGGGTTGGCCTTGCCGCGGCTGGCCTTCATCACCTGACCGACCAGCGCGTTGAAGGCCTTGTCCTTGCCGGCGCGGTACTCCTCGACCGACTTGGCGTTGGCGGCGATCACCTCGTCGACGATCGTCTCGAGCGCGCCGGTGTCGTTCATCTGCTTGAGGCCCTTGGCCTCGATGAGGGCATCGACGTCGCCGGACTCGCCTGCCCACAGCGCGTCGAACACCTGGCGCGCGGCGTTGTTCGAAATGGTGCCATCCTGGATGCGGCCGATCAGCTTGGCCAGGGCGGTCGCCGGCACCGGGCTCGCATCGATGGTGCGGTCTTCGGCATTCAGCCGCTTGCTGATCTCGCCCATCACCCAGTTGGCCACCAGCTTGGGCGCGCCGCAGGCCCCTCGCGCGGCTTCGTAGTAGCGCGCGGTGGCCAGGCTCTGGGTCATCATTGCCGCGTCGTCGGCGGGCAGGCCGTCGACGTGCTGGAAGCGCCCGGCCATCGCGCCGGGCAGCTCGGGCATCGCGGCGCGCACGCGCTCCACCCACTCGGGCGCAATCACCAGCGGTGGCAGGTCGGGGTCCGGGAAGTAGCGGTAGTCGTGCGCGTCTTCCTTGGTGCGCATGGCCCGCGTTTCGCCGGTATCCGGGTTGAAGAGCACGGTGGCCTGCTCGATCGGCAGTCCGTCTTCGATGCGGTCGATCTGCCAGTTGACCTCGAACTCGATGGCCTGCTGCATGAAGCGAAACGAGTTCAGGTTCTTGATCTCGCGCCGCGTGCCGAAGGGCGCGCCGGGCTTGCGCACCGAGACGTTGGCGTCGCAGCGGAAGCTGCCTTCCTGCATGTTGCCGTCGCAGATGTCGAGCCACATCACCAGCGCGTGCAGGGCGCGGGCATATTCCACCGCCTCGGCCGCCGAGCGCATGTCGGGCTCGGTGACGATTTCGAGCAGCGGCGTTCCGGCTCGGTTCAGGTCGATGCCCGACTGGCCGTGGTAATCCTCGTGCAGGCTCTTGCCGGCGTCTTCCTCGAGGTGGGCGCGCGTCAGGTGGACGGTCTTGCGCACGTCGCCCTGCAGGAACTCGACCCGCCCGCCTTGCACCACCGGGATCTCGTACTGGCTGATCTGGTAGCCCTTGGGCAGATCGGGGTAGAAGTAGTTCTTGCGCGCGAAGATCGACAACGGCGCGACCTTGGCGCCCACCGCCAGCCCGAAGCGGATGGCGCGCTCGACGGCGGCCCGGTTCATCACCGGCAGCGTGCCCGGCAGCGCCAGGTCGACCGCGCAGGCCTGCGTGTTCGGTGCGGCGCCGAACGCAGTGGAGGCACCCGAGAAAATCTTCGATCGGGTGGAGAGCTGGGCGTGGGTTTCGAGGCCGATCACGACCTCGTAGCCGCGCACCAAAGCGGCGGTGTGGGTGGTGGATGCGGGGCTCATGCGGGGGACCGTTGGTGCCAGTCGGTGGCCTGTTGGAAGGCATGCGCGGCATGCAGCAGCGTGCCTTCGGCGAAGTAGTTGCCGATCAGCTGCAGCCCCACCGGCATGCCGGCCTGGCCGAAGCCTGCGGGCAGGCTCATGCCCGGCAGCCCGGCCAGGCTGGCCGGCAGGGTGAAGATGTCGGCCAGGTAGGCCTGGATCGGGTCGTCGCCCTGCTCGCCCAGCTTCCAGGCGACGCTGGGTGCCACCGGGCCGGCGATCAGGTCGCAATCGGCGTAGCAGCGCTGGAAGTCGTCGGCGATCATGCGGCGCAGTTTCTGCGCCTGCAGGTAGTAGGCGTCGTAGTAGCCATGCGACAGCACGTAGGTGCCGATCATGATGCGGCGCTGGACCTCGGGACCGAAGCCCTCGGCCCGCGTCTTCTTGTACATGTCCAGCAGATCGGCGTAGCGCGCCGCGCGGTGCCCGAACTTCACGCCGTCGAAACGGCTGAGGTTGGAGCTGGCCTCGGCGGGGGCGATGATGTAGTAGACGGGGATGGCCAGCTCGGTGCGCGGCAGGCTCACGTCCACCAGCGTGGCGCCCAGTTTCTCGAACTCAGCCAGCGCAGTGCGCACTGCGGACTCCACGTCGCCGCCCAGCGCTGTGGGGAAGAACTCGCGCGGCAGCCCGATGCGCAGGCCCTGCAACGGCCTGCCCGCAGGGGCACCGGCGCGCGGCGCGAGCATCTGGGCATGGAAGTCCTGCGGCGGCCGCTCGGCGCTGGTGGAATCACGTTCGTCGAAGCCACTCATCGCCGACAGCAGCAGCGCGCAGTCTTCGGCCGACCGCGCAATCGGGCCGGCCTGGTCGAGGCTGGACGCGAAGGCGATCATGCCGTAGCGCGAGCACACGCCATAGGTGGGCTTGATGCCGGTGGTGCCGGTGAAGCTGGCGGGCTGGCGGATCGAGCCGCCGGTGTCGGTGCCGGTGGCCGCCGGCAGCAGGCGCGCAGCCACCGCGGCGGCCGAGCCGCCCGAGGAGCCACCGGGCACGCGGTCGCGGTCCCAGGGGTTGCGCACGGGCCCGTAGGCCGAGTTCTCGTTGGCCGACCCCATCGCGAACTCGTCGCAGTTGAGTTTGCCCAGGCTCACGCAGCCGGCCTCGGCCAGGCGCGCCACCACGGTGGCATCAAACGGACTGGCGTAGCCGGCCAGCATCTTCGAGCCGGCGGTGGTGGGGTGGGCGGCGGTGACGAAGATGTCCTTGTGCGCCAGCGGCACACCCAGCAGGGCGCCGGCCTGCCCGGCAGCGCGGCGCGCGTCAGCTTCGCCTGCGGCGCGCAAAGCGCCTTCGGCATCGATATGCAGGAACGCACCCAGGTGTGCATGGGCGTCAATGCGTGCCAGCAGATGTGTCACCAGTTCGATGCTGGAACACGCGCCCGAGGCCAGGGCGCGGCCTGTGTCGGCCACGCCCAGCGTGTGCAAGTCGTCGCGCGAGGTCATTCGATCACCTTGGGCACCAGGAACAGGCCGTCCTCGACGGCCGGCGCGCTGCGCTGGTTGGCCGCGCGGTCGTCGGATTCGGTGACGACGTCCTCGCGCAAGCGCAGCGCCACCTGCTGCACCGCCGACAGCGGCGTATACAGCGGCTCGACGCCGGTGGTGTCCACCGCGCTCATGCGCTCGACGATCGAGAAGAAGCCGTTGAGCTGCTCGCGCATGCGCGCCTGCTCGTCGGGGCCGAGCTCAAGCCGCGCCAGGTGGGCGATGCGGCTGACGTCCTGGGGTGTCAAAGCCATCGGGAGTTACGTTCTGGAGCGGGTTTCCAGGAGGAGAAACACGAAGGTGATCAGGTATTATCGCCGGCTATCCGCCAGTGGCTGGGCACTGCCTCGCTACCCGGCCCCAACCCGCATTCCTGCACCCCGCAACCGCACGCCGCGCGCCCTGCGGCCGGCGCCGCGTCCGGCGCTGGCGCACGCATCGCCTTCCTCCCCATGTTCGGATCCCTGCGTCGCTACTTCTCCACCGACCTGGCCATCGATCTCGGCACCGCCAACACGCTGATCTATGTGCGTGGCAAGGGCATCGTGCTCGACGAGCCCTCGGTCGTCTCCATCCGCCACGAAGGCGGCCCCAACGGCAAGAAGACCATCCAGGCCGTCGGTGCCGAGGCCAAGGCCATGCTGGGCAAGGTGCCCGGCAACATCGAGGCCATCCGGCCGATGAAGGACGGCGTGATTGCCGACTTCACCGTCACCGAGCAGATGCTCAAGCAGTTCATCAAGATGGTCCACCCGGCCTCGCTGCTCAAGCCCAGCCCGCGCATCATCATCTGCGTGCCCTGCGGCTCCACCCAGGTCGAACGTCGCGCCATCCGCGAGTCGGCGCTGGGCGCCGGCGCTTCCGAGGTCTACCTGATCGAGGAGCCCATGGCCGCGGCCATCGGCGCCGGCCTGCCGGTCAGCGAGGCGTCGGGGTCGATGGTGGTCGACATCGGCGGCGGCACCACCGAGGTGGGCGTCATCAGCCTGGGCGGCATGGTCTACAAGGGCAGTGTGCGCGTGGGCGGCGACAAGTTCGACGAAGCCATCATCAATTACATCCGCCGCAACTACGGCATGCTCATCGGCGAGCCCACCGCCGAGGCCATCAAGAAGAGCATCGGCAGTGCCTTCCCAGGCTCCGAGGTCAAGGAGATGGAGGTCAAGGGCCGCAACTTGAGCGAAGGCGTGCCACGCAGCTTCACGATCAGCAGCAACGAGATCCTCGAGGCGCTGACCGATCCGCTCAACCAGATCGTCTCCAGTGTGAAGAACGCGCTCGAACAGACGCCGCCCGAACTGGGCGCCGACATCGCCGAGCGCGGCATGATGCTCACCGGCGGCGGTGCCCTGCTGCGCGACCTCGATCGCCTGCTGGCCGAGGAAACCGGCCTGCCGGTGCTGGTCGCCGAGGACCCGCTGACCTGCGTGGTGCGCGGCTGCGGCATGGCGCTCGAGCGCATGGAGCGGCTGGGCAGCATCTTCACCTCGGAGTAGCGCACGCTCTCGCCAGGCGGCCGCCATGCCCCTCGGCACGCTCGATCGCACACCGCCGCCCTTCTTCCGCCAGGGCGTACCGGCGCTGACCAAGCTCGCGCTGTGCGCGGCGCTGGCCGTCTTCCTGATGGCGGCCGACAATCGGCTGCAGATCGTGCAGCCGCTGCGTGCGGCGCTGGCCACCGCGCTGCTGCCGGTGCAGCAGGCGCTGGGCGTGCCGGTGGAACTGGCGGCCGGCGGCGGGATCTACCTGCAGGGTCTCAAACGCGCCTTGCAGGCTGAGGCCCAGGCGCGCCAGCAACTGGCTGCCCAATCCGAGCGGGCGGCGCGCACCGAGCAACTGGCGGCCGAGAATGCACGCCTGCGCGCGCTGCTGGAACTGCGGCCGGCGCTGCCGGTGCGAACGATCAGCGCAGAAGTGATGTACGAGGCCGCCGACCCGTATTCGCGCAAGCTGTTCATCGACCGTGGCGAGCGCCATGGGGTGCTGGCCGGCTCGCCCGTCGTCAACGAAGCCGGCGTGCTCGGGCAGGTCACGCGCGTGTATCCGCTGCATGCGGTGGTCACGCTGCTGGTGGACCGCGACGCGGCGATCCCGGTGCTCAATGCCCGGACCCAGCAGCGCAGCGCTGCTTTCGGTGGTGTCGCGGTAGACGGTCGCCCGGGTATGGAACTGCGCTTCTTGGCAGGCAACGCCGATGTGCAGGCGGGCGATGCGCTGGGCACCAGCGGTGTCGATGCGGTCTACCCGCCTGGGTTGCCGGTGGCCCGGGTGGTGCGTGTCGAGCGACAGGCCGAGTCGGGCTTTGCCCGCATCCTGCTCATTCCTGCGGCCGATCCCGACCAGGTGCGCCATGTGCTCGTGCTCGAGCCGCTGGGCGTGCAGCGGCCGCCGCGCGAGCCTGAGCCCGAAGCGGTGCCGACCCCCGCGCCGGACGCTCGCGCCCGCGTACGTACGGGGCGCACGCCATGATCATGCCGCGCGGCTCGGACCAGCTGCTGCTGCCGGCCAATCCTCTGTTCGTCGCGGCGACCCTCGTGGCGGCACTGCTGATCGAGATGCTGCCCGTGGGTCGCCACCCGGGTTCGCCCGATCTGATGGCCCTGGTGCTGGTGTTCTGGATCGTGCACCAGCCCCAGCGCGTGGGTGTGGGGCTGGGCTTCCTGTTCGGGTTGATCACCGACGTGCACAGTGGCGCGGTTCTGGGCCAGCACGCATTGGCCTACTCGTTGCTGGGCTACTTCGCCATCACCATCCACCGCCGGCTGCTGTGGTTCCCGGTCGTCGAGCAGGCCCTGCAGATCCTGCCGTTGTTCATTGCAGCCCATGCCGTGTCACTGCTGGCGCGGCTGGCCAGCGGCGGCATGTTTCCCGGCTGGTGGCTGGTCGTGGCGCCTGTCGGCGAGGCGCTGTTGTGGCCGCTGGTGAGCTGGCTGCTGCTGGCACCGCAGCGCCGGCCGCCCGATCCCGACGAGAACCGCCCGCTGTGAACGCCTCTGCCGACGACGCCCGCGGCCCCTTGCTTCCGACTGGACGGCCCCTGTTCGCTGGCGCGGCCGGGCAGCCTGCGCACCCTTGGGGGGCGGCATGACGGAGCTGCGCGATCTCGAGCGCGAGCTGGGGCGTTTTCGCGCCCGACTGCTGGCGGCGGCGTTTTTCGTGCTGGTGTGCTTCGCCCTGCTGGTGGCGCGACTGGTGTGGCTGCAGGTGCACCGCCATGCCGAGCTGTCGACGCAGGCCGAGGCCAATCGCATCGCCGTCGTCCCCATCGTGCCCAATCGCGGATTGATCATCGACCGCCACGGCACGGTGCTGGCGTCGAACTACTCAGCCTACACCCTCGAAATCACGCCTTCGCGCGTGGAAGGACCGCTGGAGCCGGCGATCGATGCGCTGGCCCAGTTCATCGACATCCAGCAACGCGATCGCCGCAGGTTCAGGCGATTGCTGGAGGAAAGCAAGAGCTTCGAATCGCTGCCGATCCGCACCCGCCTGACCGACGAGGAAGTGGCCCGCTTCATGGCACAGCGCTTCCGGTTCCCGGGCGTGGACGTGCGCGCCCGGTTGTTCCGCCACTATCCGATGGGCGAGACCGGCAGCCACCTGCTGGGCTATATCGGGCGCATCAACACCGCCGAGAAGCTGGCGATGGAGGAGTGGGACGAGGACCGACAGGCCAACTACAAAGGCACCGAGTCGATCGGCAAGCTCGGAGTGGAGCAACGCTGGGAGCGCGAGCTGCATGGCACGACAGGCTACGAGGAGGTCGAGACGTCCGCGGGCGGGCGTGCCGTGCGTCGCTTGCGCAGCCACCCGTCGACACCTGGCAATACGCTGGTCCTGTCGGTGGACATGCAGCTGCAGCAGCTTGTCGAGCAGTTGTATGGCGACCGACGCGGCGCGCTGGTGGCGATCGATCCGCGCAACGGCGAGGTACTGGCGTTCGTCAGCAAGCCCACCTTCGACCCCAACTTGTTCGTCGATGGCATCGACAGCGACAGCTGGCGCGAGCTCAACGAGTCGATCGACCGGCCGCTGCTCAACCGGGCATTGCGTGGCACCTACCCGCCAGGCTCGACCTTCAAGCCCTTCATGGCCCTGGTGGGCCTGGCCACCGGCAAGCGCACTCCGCAGCAGGCCATTGCCGACCCGGGCTACTTCATGTTCGGCAACCACCGCTTTCGGGACGACAAGGAGGGCGGGCATGGCATGGTCGACCTGTACCGCTCGATCGTGCACAGCTGCGACACCTATTACTACATGCTGGCGGCCGAGCTGGGCGTGGACGTGATGGCCGAGCACCTGGCGCCCTTCGGCTTCGGCCAGCTCACCGGTATCGACCTCGAGCACGAAGCGCGCGGCATCCTGCCGTCCACGGCCTGGAAGAAGCGGGCCTACCGCAAGCCGGAGCAGCAGCGCTGGTACGCGGGTGAAACGATCTCGCTGGGGATCGGCCAGGGCTACAACAGCTACACCATCCTGCAGCTGGCCCAGGCCACCGCGGTGCTGGCTGCCGGTGGCCAGCGCCATCGCCCGCACCTGGTACGCGAGGTGGTCGACGTCGTCGACGGTCAGCGTCGGGCCGTGGGGCGGGACCCGATGGAGCCGCTGGCTGTCCGGCCCGAGCATCTGGCGGTGGTGCGCCAGGCGTTGGTGGGCGTCAATCGCGAGGGCACTTCGGCCGGGGCCTTCCGTGGCGCGCCTTACACCTCGGGCGGCAAGACGGGTACCGCGCAAGTCGTGGGTATCAAGGCCAATGAGAAGTACAACGCCGCCAAGCTGGCCGAGCACCTGCGCGACCATGCGTTGTACATGGCCTATGCGCCGGCCGAGGATCCGCGCATCGCAGTCGCCCTGGTGGTCGAGAACGCCGGCTTCGGCGCGCAGGCGGCTGCCCCCATTGCCCGCCGCGTGTTCGACTACTGGCTGCAAGGCGTCGTGCCGGCGCCCGAAGACCTGGCCGCGGTGCAACTGGGCCAGGCCACTGCCCCCATCCGCCCGCCCGTGCCGGCGCCCGGCAAGGGGGCGCAGCCATGAGCTTCGGTCAGGCGGTGTCGCTGCTGTCGCGTCTGCGCCAGGCCGGTCGTGGCTTCGACCTGCCGCTGATGGCGGGCATGGCGCTGTTGTCGGCGATCGGGTTGACCATCATGTACTCGGCCGGCCACGATTTCGAGGGCCGCTTCGCCACGCATGCGCGCAACGTCGGGCTGTGCTGGCTGGTGATGGTTGCGATGGCCCAGGTGCCGCCGCAGCGCCTGATGCAGTTGGCGGTGCCGCTGTACGCCCTGGGCGTGGCGTTGCTGGTGGCCACGGCCTTGTTCGGCATCACCAAGAAGGGGGCCACGCGCTGGCTGTACCTGGGTGTGGTGATCCAGCCCAGCGAGGTTCTCAAGCTGGCCATGCCGCTGATGCTGGCGTGGTGGTTCCAGAAGCGCGAGGGCCAGTTGCGACTGCCCGACTTCGTTGTCGCCACCCTCTTGTTGATGGTCCCGGTCGGGCTGATCGCGCGCCAGCCCGACCTGGGGACCTCGCTGCTGGTGCTGTCTGCCGGGCTCTACGTGATCTTCTTTGCCGGGTTGTCCTGGCGCTTGATCGTGCCAGTGATGGTGGTACTCGCAGCGGCCCTGGTGGCGATAGTGGCCACCGGTGACGTGTTGTGTCAGCCCGATCGCGCCTGGCCCGTGTTGCGCGAGTACCAGAAGCAGCGGGTGTGCACGCTGCTCGACCCTGCACGCGACCCGCTGGGCAAGGGCTTCCACATCATCCAGGGCATGATCGCGATCGGCTCGGGCGGGCTCACCGGCAAAGGCTTCATGGCCGGTACGCAGACGCACCTCGAGTTCATCCCGGAGCGCACCACCGACTTCATCTTCGCAGCCTACGGCGAGGAGTTCGGACTGGCCGGTGGCTTGCTGCTGCTGAGCGGCTTTGCGTTTCTCATCCTGCGAGGGCTGTTCATCGCCGCCCAGGCGCCCAGTCTGTTCGCGCGGTTGCTGGCCGGTGCGGTGGCGCTGTCGATCTTCACCTACACGTTCGTCAACGTCGGCATGGTCAGCGGCATCCTGCCCGTGGTGGGCATTCCGCTGCCCTTTGTCAGCTACGGGGGCACGGCCATGGTCACCCTGGGCCTGGCGCTGGGCATGCTGATGTCGATCGCGCGCGCACGATCGCTCATGCAGCGCTGAGCTCCCTGCGGCGGCTGCGTCGCGCGCGCGTCCACCTGCCGCGCGCCGTCAGCCCGCCCGAGGGGCTGCGTCCGGTCGGGAGCCGTCGTTGGTCGAGTCCTCCGGTTCGAGAGCAAAGCGCACCGTGAACAGCGCGCCGGGTCCCATGCCTTGTTGGGCGGACATGGTGCGCGGGCGGGCATCGACGATCTGCAGAACGGCGCCGTGACGTTCGGCGATCTCGCGCACGATGGCCAGGCCCAGGCCGCTGCCGTCGACGTTGGTGCCCAGCGCCCGGTAGAACGGGCGGAACACGAGTTCGCGCTCGGCCTCGGGGATGCCTGGACCGGTGTCCTCCACCTGCAGCACCACCACCTGCCCGAACGGGTCGTCCACCACGCGCACGGTGACGGTGCCGCCTGCCGGCGTGTACTGCAGCGCGTTGTCCACCAGGTTGCGCACCAGCTCGCGGATCAGCAGCGGCTGCCCGCGCAGCCGCCCGTGCAAGGGCTGCCCGGCTTGCGGCCCCTCGTAGCCCAGGTCGATGCGCTTGTCCATCGCCCGAGGAACGAAATCGCGCACCGTTTCACGCGCCAGCTCGGGCAGGTCCACATCGAGGCGCTGGCCGGTGTTCTCCTTGTCTTCTGCACGAGCCATGGCCAGCAGCTGGTTGACCATGTGTGCAGCGCGTTGGCTGGAGTGCGCGATGTACTGCAGCGACCGGGTCAGGGCCTTCGGGTCGCCGTGGCCGGCCTCGATCTCCCGCTGTGCGAGCTCGGCCTGCATGCGCAGGCCGGCCAACGGGGTTTTCAACTGGTGCGCCGCGTCGGCCAGGAAGTGCTTCTGCGTGCTCATCGAGCGATCCAGCCGCGACAGCAAGTCGTTGATCGCACCGACCAGCGGCGCCACTTCCTCGGGCACGTCGCGCTCCTCGAGTGGGCTCAGGTCCTGGCTCTCGCGGCGGCGGATGCGTTGCTGCAGCTCGTTCAGGGGCTTGATGCCCCGCGCCAGCGCGAACCACACCAGCAGCACGGCCAGCGGCAGCACCACGAACTGCGGCACGATGACGCCCTTGATGATCTCGGTGGCCAGGCGCGACCTCTTGTCCAGCGTCTCGGCGACCTGCACCAGCGGTGGCAGCTCCCCGGGCGTGCCCGAGGGCGACAGCCACATGTAGGCCACGCGCACCGCCTCGGACTGCAATTCCTCGTCGCGATACCGCACTTCCTGCGGCGGCGCCGGGGCCTCGTCGGGAACCTGCAACTCGCGATCACCGGCCACGTACTCGCCTCGCGTGCCCAGCACCTGGAAGAACACGCGGTCCACGTCGTCGGTGCGCAGCAGCTCCGCCGCGGGCTCGGCCAGCCGCAGGCGCACCCGCGTTTCACGCTCGGCATTGGCCGGCTCCACCACCACCATCTTGGCGATCGTGCGAGCGGTCTCTGCCAGGTCGCGGTCGTAGGGCCTGTTGGCGATGCTCTGGGCCACCAGCCAGGTCAGGGCCACGCTCATCGGCCACAACAGCAGCAACGGCGCGAGCATCCAGTCGAGGATCTCGCCGAACAGCGATCGTTGCTCGCGCGTCGCAGGCTCAGCCATGGCTGGTCGCGAGCATAGCGCCCGCGCCGGTGGCCATCCGCGACATCAGGACGGGATCTTCTCGAGGCAGTAGCCCAGCCCGCGCACCGTGGCGATGCGGATCGGCCCCTGCTCGATCTTCTTGCGCAGCCGGTGGATGTAGACCTCGATGGCGTTGTTGCTGACTTCTTCGCCCCACTCGCACAAGCGCTCGACGAGCTGGTCCTTGCTGACCAAGCGGCCCGCACGCTGCAGAAGCACTTCCAGCAGGCTGAGCTCGCGCGCCGACAGTTCGATCATCTGGTCGCTGATGTAGGCCACCCGGCCGGTCGCGTCGAAGGTGAGCGGCCCGTGCCGGATGATGCTCGAGGCAGTACCCAGGCCGCGCCGTGTCAGGGCCCGCACCCGCGCCTCGAGCTCCTGCAGCGAGAACGGTTTGGCCATGTAGTCGTCGGCGCCCAGGTCCAGCCCCTTGACGCGCTGCTCCACGCTGTCAGCCGCGGTGAGGATCAGCACCGGGACCGAAGATCCACGCGCGCGCAACTTGCGCAGCACCTCGAATCCGTGCAGCTTCGGCAGGCCCAGGTCGAGAATCAGCAGGTCGAACTCGTGCGCCGCGAGCGCCGCGTCGGCCTCGCTGCCGCTCCCCACCTGATCGACCGCGTAGCCTGATGCCCTCAGCGAGCGCAGCAACCCGTCTGCCAGGACCTGGTCGTCTTCGGCGATCAGAATGCGCATCGCGGTCTCCTGGGTGTGGTCGTGCCGGCTGCCCTGCATTCTAGGGAGTTGGCAGTGGCGATGCCTGGATGGGGGTGAGAATCACTGTACAAACATCCAGTCTCGATGCCATAATCGCCCCGAATTCGACCCCCATCCTTCCTGAGGAGACCTTGCATGGACGCACCCGTCAAAGCGCTCAACACCGAAAAGGCCAAGGCCCTGCAGGCGGCGCTGGCGCAAATCGAAAAGCAGTTCGGCAAGGGCTCGATCATGCGCCTGGGCGACGGCGAGGCAGTCGAAGCCATTGAAGTCGTGTCCACGGGCTCGCTGGGCCTGGACATCGCGCTGGGCGTGGGCGGCCTGCCGCGCGGCCGGGTGATCGAGGTCTACGGTCCCGAGTCGTCGGGCAAGACCACGCTCACGCTGCAGGTGGTCGCCCAGATGCAGAAGCTGGGCGGCACCTGTGCCTTCATCGACGCCGAGCACGCGCTCGACACCGGCTATGCGCAGAAGCTTGGCGTCAACCTCCAGGAACTGCTGATCAGCCAGCCCGACACCGGTGAGCAGGCGCTCGAGATCGTCGATGCCCTGGTGCGGTCCGGGTCTGTCGATCTGGTCATCATCGACTCCGTTGCGGCACTCACCCCCAAAGCCGAGCTCGAGGGCGAGATGGGCGATTCGCTGCCGGGCCTGCAGGCCCGGTTGATGAGCCAGGCGCTGCGCAAGCTCACCGCCACGATCAAGAAGACCAACTGCATGGTCGTCTTCATCAACCAGATCCGCATGAAGATCGGCGTGATGTTCGGCAACCCCGAAACCACCACCGGCGGCAATGCGCTGAAGTTCTACGCCTCGGTGCGGCTCGACATCCGCCGCACCGGCAGCATCAAGCGCGGCGAAGAAGTGATCGGCAGCGAAACCAAGGTCAAGGTGGTCAAGAACAAGGTCGCACCGCCGTTCAAGGCGGCGGAGTTCGACATTCTCTACGGCGAAGGCACCAGCCGTGAGGGCGAGATCATCGACATGGGCGTCAACGCCAAGATCGTCGACAAGTCCGGTGCCTGGTATGCCTACAACGGCGAGAAGATCGGCCAGGGCAAGGACAACGCGCGCGAATTCCT
>Ga0154020_10007697_pt1 | contig 12541 bp, 12 predicted proteins | sample Klosneuvirus_201_FD_109709 | JGI IMG/M metagenome (GOLD analysis project Ga0154020, IMG submission 109709) | Active sludge microbial communities from wastewater, Klosterneuburg, Austria - Klosneuvirus_20160825_MG | ecosystem: Engineered > WWTP > Aerobic digester > Activated sludge | place... | reverse complement strand
TTGTTTCATGCGCTGTTCATACCCAGCGCCACCGCCGCCGTCACCGGTCCACCAGCTGCCGCAGCGCCACATCCAATACCGGCTGCGCAAACACGTAGCCGGACTGCAACGCCTGGCGCGGCGCCACCTGTTGGCCCCCGAGCAGCGTCTGGCTCATCTCTCCAAGCGCCAGCTCCAACGCCAGACCCGGCACCTTGAAGACGGCGGGACGGTGCAGCGCATGCGCCAGCGCGGCGGTGAAGTCCGCATTGGTGTCCTGCGCCGGCGCCACGGCGTTGAGCGGCCCCTGCGTGGCTGCGGTGTCGACCGCGTGCACAAGCAGCCCCACCGCGTCATCCACGTGAATCCACGGGAAGCCCTGCGTCCCGCTCCCCAACTTTCCGCCCAGCCCCGCCTTGAACACCGGCAGCAGCTTTTGCAGTGCCCCACCTTCGCGCGCCAGCACCACGCCCAGGCGCACGCTCACCCGCCGGATGCCGTACGCCTCCACGGTGGCGGCCGCCGCCTCCCATGCCGCGCACACCTGCGCCAGAAAATCCGTCCCTGCCGGCGCATCTTCATCCACCTGCCGGGCCCCGGTGTCCCCGTAGAACCCCACCGCCGAGGCGCAGACCAGCACGCCCGGTTTGCGTTTGGCTTCGCCCATGGCGGTCACCAGCGCGCGGGTGCTGTTCACCCGGCTCTCCAGGATGCGGCGCTTCTGGGCCTCGCTCCACCGTCGTGCGGCCACGCTCTCCCCCGCCAGGTGCACCACCGCGTCCACGCCACCCATGTGGTCCCTGGGAAACGTGCCCATGCCATCCCAGGCCACCACACGTTCGCACGCCATGGTCACCTTGGCCGGGGACCGTGACGTCACCACCACCTTGTTTCCACGTCCATGCAGGCGCGCCACCAGGCGCGCGCCCAACAACCCCGTGGCACCCGTGATCAACACCCGCATGGACGTTCTCCTTGGCTGCGCCGCGCAAACCTGCTGGGCCACGTGGTCTGGGATGCCGTCCACCCCGTGGGGATGCGGTGCATCAAGCGCTCCAAGACCCCTGGTGGGTGCCGCACGTACCACGGTTGCAAGGCCACCCGCGCTTCCATAAGGTCCCGTGCCCTTTCAATGGGTTGGGGCTGGTCCCATCGGGCCACGTCCCCACACAAGTTCCAACCGCAGGGAAGCGCCAACATGGTCTCCACCAACCCCGCCAAGAGCAGCTCCGGTTCCAACAAGCCCGCCGACAAGACCAACGGGCATGCGTCCGTGCCGCCCCTCAACGTGGGCGCCATCAAGGCCACCGCCGCCGAGGTGAAGAACTGGTACCGCCTGACGTTCACCACGCGGATCCTGGAAGACCGCGCCAGCAAGTTCATCCGCCTGGGGAAAGGCTGGAGCTACCTGGCCCGCTGCGCCGGCCACGAGGGCATCCAGGTGGCGTTGGGCCAGGTGTTCCGCGCCAACAAGGACTTCCTCTTCCCGTACTACCGGGACATGGCCACCAACGTGAGCGCGGGGCTCACCCCGTATGAAATTGTGCTCAACGGGTTGTCGAAAAAGGACGACGTGTGCGCCGGCGGCCGCCACATGTCCAACCACTTTGGCAAACCCTCCATTGGCATCCAGAACGTCAGCAGCTGCACCGGCAACCACAGCCTGCACGCGGCAGGCGTGGCGCGCGCCATCAAATATTACGGCTCGGATGGCATGGCGTTGTGCAGCCAGGGCGAGTCCAGCGCGTCCGAAGGCTACACGTTTGAGGCGCTCAACGGCGCCACGCGGGAAAAGCTCCCGGTCATCTTTGTGTTCCAGGCCAACGGCTACGGCATCAGCGTGCCCACGTCTGAACAGACCGCCAATGAGATTGTGGGCGAAAATTTCCGCGGCCTGAAGAACCTCAAGCTCATCATTTGTGACGGCACGGACATCTTTGATTCCACCCGCGGCATGCGTGAGGCGGTGGAGTACATCAAGTCCGGCAAGGGCCCCGCACTGGTGCACGCCAACTGTGTGCGCATGGGCGCGCACAGCAACTCGGACAGCCAGGACCTCTACCGCAGCAAGGAAGAAGTGGCCGCGGCCGAACGTATGGACCCGCTGGCCCGCCTGCGCGCCGCCGCGTTGGAGCACAAGTTTGCCACCGAGGCGGAGCTGGTGGCCATTGAGACCGAAGCCCAGGCCCTGGTGGATGACGCCGCGGTGCGTGGTGACGCCGCAGCGGACCCGGACCCCGCCAGCGTGATGGAGTTCAACATTCCGCCCGCCTGGGTTCCCGGCCCGGAACACGCCGGGGCGGTGGCGTCAGACAAGCCGGAGAAGCTGCGTGAGGCCATCAACCGCACGCTCATTGAGGAGTTCCGTCACAACCAGGATGCGTTCTGCTGGGGCCAGGACGTGGCCAGCAAGGACAAGGGCGGCGTGTTCAACGCCACCAAGGGCATGTTGGCGGAGTTTGGCAACAAGCGCGTGTTCAACGGGCCCATTGCCGAAGACTTCATTGTGGGCACCGCCAACGGCATGTGCCGCTTTGACCCCAAGATCCACGTCGTTCTGGAGGCGGCCCAGTTTGCGGATTACGTGTGGCCGGCCATGGAGCAGATTGTGGAGACGTCCCACGAATATTGGCGCACCATGGGCCAATATTCCCCCAACATTGTCTGCCGGCTGGCGTCCGGCGGGTACATTGGCGGCGGGCCGTACCACTCACAGAATGACGAGGCCATCCTCACCACGCTTCCGGGCGTGCGCGTGGTGGTGCCCGCGTTTGCCGACGATGCAGCGGGGCTGTTGCGCACCGCCATTCGCAGCAAGGGCATGACGTTCTTTTTGGAGCCCAAGTTCCTCTACAACCGCCCGGAAGCCGCTGGCCCCAACATGGGCAGTGAATTTGCCATCCCGTTTGGCAAGGCGCGCGTGCGGCGTGAGGGGACGGACCTTTCCGTCATCACCTACGGCAACACCGTGCACTTTGCGCTGGAGGCCGCCAAGAAGCTGGAGGCTGAAGGAATCAGCGTGGAGGTGGTGGACCTGCGCACGCTGCGCCCGTTGGATGAGGAGACCATCCTGGAGAGCGTGCGCAAGACCAACAAGGTGCTGGTGCTGCATGAAGACCGCTTGTTTGGCGGCATGGGCGCCGAGGTGGCCGCAATCATCACCGAGAAGGCATTTGACGCGTTGGATGCACCGGTGAAGCGGCTGGCCAGCAAGGACACCGCGGGTGTTCCGTTCAACAAGATCCTGGAGAATGGAACCTTGGTGCAGCCCGAGCAGGTCTATGCCGCGCTCAAGGAACTTGCCGCGTACTGAGAAAAACCCGACGTCACGCCGTCGGCCGGGCGCGACCCGCTGGCTTTAACGCTTGGGCCGTTTTTTCTGCCCTTCCAACAACCTGTGCAGGTCCACTTCCATGGTGTCATTGGGCCCCGCGGCCTGCTTGAGCCGTGCGGCCAGCTCCGGGTCATCACTCTCCACCGGCTCCACGCTGCGGCCTTCCCAGCCGGACTGCAGCGCACGCGCGCGCATGAGCAGCTGCTCCAACGTGGCGCGGTCTTCGCGCAACTCTTCGCGCCTCAGCAGGTTCACGTTGGCCGCGCGAGCCAGGGTGCGCTCTTCCTCAGAAAGCACCTTTTCCGCCGCCGTCAGGTCCACCAACACCGCGGCGGCGGCGGCCTTGGCGTCCGGGGACTGTTCTGCCTGGTCCAGGCGCACCTGGAAGCCCTTGAGTTCCTGCGGGGACATGCTGGCAACACCTCCAGCGGGGCGCCGGTCATCCCAGCGGTCCCACGCGCGCATGATTGCCGGAAAAAAAACGGCGCAGCAAACCTTTGGGGCCTGCTGCGCCGGTGTCTGCCTCGGGGGAGACTCGAACTCCCATGCCTTGCGGCGCCACCACCTCAAAGTGGTGTGTCTACCAGTTCCACCACCGAGGCATACGGCTTGCGGTGTGGGCGGCTTGCTATCCAACCCGGCACCAATTGGTCAAGCGTCCCGCTGGGACGTGGCCGCCGGCGCGGCTCCACGCCGCGGGAGGACCCCCATCCGGCGCAGGAACGTCACCACATCCGCCGTGATGGCGTCCCGCTCCACGTCCAGAAGCATCAGGTGCTGGGTGTGGGGGTAGACGTGCTGTTCCACCGCCGCCGCCCGGGACAACAGCCGCGCCACCACGTCCACCGTCCCCGGGGGAACCGTGCCGTCCCGCGCGCCAATGGACACCTGGGTGGGGGCCATGACCAGCGGCAACGCGGCCCGTGCGGCGCGCTGCAGGTCCCCCAGCGCCGGAAGGCCCGCCACCGGGATCACCGGATAGGTGGGGTTGTTGGCCTGTCCCTGGGGATCACCGCTCTCCCCGCCGGGAGACTCCTTGGGGATGACGGGAACCAGCAGACCCAGCCCGCGCCGCGCCAGGGCAATCCCCAGCTGCCCCTTGGGTCCCAGATCCAATGCCGGGGTCAACAGGATGAGCGCGTTGACGTGGCTGGGATGGGCGGCCGCCAACGCCGCGGCAATGAGCGCTCCGGTGGACAAACCCACAAGGGTCACCGGCCCCCGCGCGGACGACGTCAGCAGCGTGTCCTGCGCGGCGTCCAACAGGCGGGCCGCGGTGATCTGCGCCAGCAGGCTCACCACCCGGCCATGCCCCGGCAGCAACGGCGCCACGCAGTGCATGCCGTGGGCACACAAGACGTCGGCCAGCGGGCGGACTTCGTACGGTGTGCCGGTGAACCCGTGCAGCAACACCGCGGTGCCCGCCGTGGGGCCAGCGGGGTGCAGTTCAAACGCTTCGGGATCTCTGGGCGGGAGCGGGGACGGCATGGGCGTGTGCCGAAGCACTACCCCACGCCGGGTATGTAGGCACGCGGGGACAGGACAAGTGCCCCTGCCGTGGCTACAACCAGAGGCAGCCGTTGCCAGGATGCACCCACACGTTGTCCGCCGCTTGCCGGCGCCGCCCTGGGGGATGGATGTTGGCCGTGGTTCCCACCACCTCCCGCCAAGAGGCACCCGCACATGAATGACAACAGCAACAACAACAACAATCCGCCCAAGCCCGGCCAACCCGGGGCGCAGCCTGGTCAACCCGGCGCGCGTGAAGTGCGCCTGGCGGTGGAGCTGGACCCGGTGACCGCCAACGGCGTCTACGCCAACCTGGCCATGGTCAACCACAATGAGACCGAGTTCATCCTGGACTTCCTGTTTGTCCAGCCGCAGCAGCCCCGGGCGATGGTGCGTTCACGCATCATCAGCTCGCCCAAACACACCAAACGGCTGATGCTGGCGCTGCAGGACAACCTGGCCAAGTATGAAAACCGTTTTGGCACCATTGACGTGAGCCGGCCTGGTCCTGAAGACCAGCTGCTGCAGTGAGGAGGTGACCCGTGCGCCCTTTTGTCCTGCTGGCCGCGGTGGTGTTGATGGGCGCGGCCCTGCCCGCGGCCGCCGCTGAAGACTGCCCCAACCCCTACGTCACCGTGGTGAAGAAGGATGGCGGCCTGGTGGAAGGCATCCTGCGCCAGGACCTGGGCGAACAGGGCGTGCTGGTGGACGTCAACGGCAAGAAGGTCCTCATCCCGGACAATGAGATTTCCTACGTGGATGAAGACTGCAGCCGCGGCGGAAAAGCCACGCGTGCGGCACCGCAAAGTGGTGGCGATGGCGGCAAGAGCATCAGCAGCACCGAAGCGCAGGTACGCAACAACTTCATTGACATGTTCCAAAGGGCAGCACGCTGGACCGGCGGCGGGTGTGTGAGCCTGGGGTGCGGTCTGTGCAGCACCGGCATTGTCATCACGCTGCTTTCCGCCGTCACCGCATTCACACAGGGCACCAACATCATCACCACGCTCACCCTTGGCACCATCCTCTTGGTGGCATTTGGCGTGGTCAGCGGCGTGTTTGTGGGCGGCGGCGCGGGAATCCTTTTGGGCGCTCAGTTGACGGATTACCTGCGGCCGGACCTGCGTGAAGTCAGCCCCACTGCCGCAGCCCAACCCAATGACGGTGATGCCGCGTCGGACGTGCTTGGAATCCGCGCTCCCGCACGGGCCACACCGCGCAGCCACCCGGTGGCCAACGCGTCCTCGCAGGTGGCAGCAACGCCCACCGCCCGCGGCGTGGCGTACTGACCCAAGGACACCGCCAGCGTCCCACCCGGGGGACCCCAATGTTGGGTTCTCCCGTCGTCCAATTCCAGCTTGAATGACCTAAAAACAGGCCATGCGCTTCCGCCTGGCCCGCGCACTGCTGGTGTCTGCCGTGGTGGCCTTGCCCTCGGGCTGCGGCGTCCTGCTGCAGTGCGGGCTGGACACATGCTTGCACTCCATCTTCGACCTTGTGGATGAAACCCGCGGGGACAGCTGCCGCAACCATGAAGAACGCCTGGTCAACAGCGTTGAGCAGCACGACATTGCCACCGCCTACAAACACCTGGAGAACGTGCGACGGCGCTGCTCCGACGGAAGATACCGCGCGGCCCACGCCTATGTGATGCAGGCAATCCCGGCGCAGTCCCACCCGGGCCCAGCCCAGCCAGACAAACCAAACGCGTTCCCGGCGTGCCTGGCCCACGTGGAGCGCACGGGTCTTCCACCGTGGGACCCGCGGTTTGACGCCGCCATCAAGACCCGGCCAAGGCTGTGCGCCGCCGAGGACCTGGATGACGCGCTGGCGGTGGTTCGCCACAAGCTCCAGCAACAATGCGCGGAAGCGACCCAACAGCTCCACCAGCAACTGGCCACGCATGACGTGGAGGGCGCACGCGGCACGTTGGCGGGCGCGCACCGGATGTGCCCTCCAGACCAACTCAGCGCGTTGGCCCAGGAAGTGGAACGCCAGTCTGCCGCCGAGCGCACCACACTGCCGGCCCCGTGATCATTCAACACACCCTGGACACACTGACCATGGGCTTCCCCACATTTGCCAGGTCTTCCGACGTCACTGTGGCTGAAACAACCCGGCGTTCCGGACCTGGCATGTGCCGTGCTTTTTCCCGCCGCATGAACGTTTCAGCCATGCAACGCGCGGTCATTTTGCTGGCGGGCTGCGTCCTGACGCAGGCCTGCGGCGGGCTTGAGTGGCTCATTGTCCCCCCGGCAGCTCTAGGCGCGCAGGTGGCCGGCCGCGCCATCTCCTGCGCCATGCATGATGAGGCCATGGACCGCGCGCTGGAGCGCCAGGACCTCCCTGAAGCGGACACGTGCCTCCGCTTCATCCGCCTCAACTGCTTGCAGGACCGGTACAACGCCGCCTTTGGGCGCTACCAGGCGTACCTCCAGCGCCAACGTGAAGCCGAAGCGTTGCGTCGCTGCCAGCCCACGGTGGACCGCATCAACGCGTCCTGGCGCAATCCCAGCTTCCGTGCGCAGGCCGCGCAGGTGCGCGCGTTGTGCGCGCGTGACGTGGAACAGCAGATTGCCGAGCGTGGCCAAACCGTGGAGGGTTCCTGCAAGGTGGCGCTGCGGGCCATTGTGGGGGGAAACCGGGCAGGCTGCGCCACGTATCCACACCACTGCGCGCCGGAAGACGTCAAACAAATGTGCGGTGCCCCATGACACTGCACCGCATTGTTGTGTTGGTGGTCTGTGTGGCGTCGGCCACGGGCTGTCTGGATCTCTTCCGGCTGGGATGTTTGGGACCCGGCTGCATGGGCTTTGACCCCCCGCGCAACAACACGCTGCGCTGCGAATACGAGGAGAACCTGGCCATCGCCACTGCCCGAGACCGCGACTTTTCCCGCACGCATGCGTCGCTGAAGTTTCTGGCCAACTACTGCGACCACGTACGCGTGGTGCGGGCCAAGGCCGTCTACGACGTGGAGATTCAGAAGCAGGTCAAGGACGAAAAACTCCGCCGCTGCCCCGCGTTGATGGCGACCCTCAATGTGTCCTGGCGTCATCCGGCATTTTCCGCGCAGGCCGCGCGGGTCCGGCAGGCTTGCCTCCCCCGCAACGTGGACGAGGACATTGGAGTGCGCGGCATGGACCTGGAGGAGGAGTGCCGGCAGCGCGCGGCGCGCATCCAGCAGGACCGCGCGCGCGGCGGCACCGGCACCTCCGCATCCCAGTGTCTGTATTTCCGCGGGCAGTGTTCACCGGAACAGGCCCACATCCTGTGTGACGGGGTCTGACCCGGGGCGCTCACTCCGCGCGTTCGCGGAACGTCCCCTCACGCGGGTCCACCCGCACGCGGTCTCCCGCCTTGATGAACAGCGGCACGTCCACCACCGCGCCACCTTCCAACGTGGCGGGCGTGGTGACCGATCCACTGGCGGTGTTGCCGCGGGTGCCGGGCACCACGCTCTCCACCCGCAGGTCCACGTACTGCGGCAGCTCCACGGCAATGATCTGCCCGTTGTAACGGCGCACTTTGACGCCCAGTCCGTCGGTGATGAAAATGACCTCGTCACCAAACAGCTCCCGGGGGACCTCCACCGGCTCATACGTGGCCGCGTCCAGGAACGTGAGCGCGTCCGGGGACGCATAGGAGAACGTGGCGGCCTGTTCTTCCAGGTCCGGCTCGGGGAAGGACTCGCCGGCCTTGATGGCGCGGTCCACCAGCTGGCCCGTCTTGATGTTGCGCATCTTGACCCGCACCAGCGTCTTGCCGCCCCGCCCGGTGGGGCCGTGTTTCTCCACCTCCACCAACGTGTACGGCTCGCCCTCCACCTCAATGTGCACGCCGCGGCGGAAATCACTGGTGTTCACAAGTCCCATGGACCGCTCCAGAACGTTTGGTGACGTCGGTGGCGTAGCAGGTTGCCCACCGGACAACCAGCCTGCGGTCACGGTGATGGTTCCCCGGGCTTGACCCCGCCACCTCCCCGGCGTCATGCGAACACCCATGGTGACCTCCTGCTGCATGTTGCTCCTGGCGTTTGCCGCCGCCCCCGCCGCACCCTCGTCAGGTCCGCCGCCGCACCAACCGCCGCCTGGTGGCCACGGTGGCCCCGGACACCACGGGCCCGCCGGCGGTGGGCGCCACGGCAATCCCCCGGACATGCAGGGCTACATTGCTGCCATGGAGGACCCGGGCCGGGACGCCTGGCAAAAACCGGACACCCTGCTGGGCTGGCTGGACGTGAAACCCGGCATGACGGTGTGTGACGTGGGCGCGGGTCCGGGATATTTCGCGCTGCGCCTGGCCCAACGCGTGGGACCATCTGGCCGCGTGTTTGCCGTGGACGTGGAACCGGAGATGCTTGCAGCACTGGCCTCGCGCCTGGCCTCACAAAAGCTGACCAACGTCACCCCGGTGCTGGCCCTGCCGCACCACCCGCTGCTTCCGGCGGGGGCCTGTGACGTCGTGCTGGTGGTGGACACCTACCACCACTTTCCGGACCGGGTGGCCTACCTCAAGACGCTGGCCGCCTCGCTCAAGAAGGGCGGCGCGTTGTGGATGGTGGACTTCCACCCCAAGCCCCTGCCGGTGGGACCAGCCCCGGACCACAAACTGGCGCCGGAGGTGGTGGAGCGCGAAGCGGCCGCCGCGGGCTTCAAGGTGGTGGACCGCAAGGACGCCTTGCCCTACCAGTACGTCCTCAAACTGGTGGCCGGGTGAGCCCGTTGTCCAAGGCGCGGCGCCAGGGGAGACCACACCGCATGAAACGTGTTGGGTTGTTATTGTGTGTTGCCGCCGGGCTGGCCCTGGGGTGCGCCACCAGCAAGAGCACCGCGCCGGCGCAGGACGCGCCAGACCCCCACGGCCCCCGGATTGCGGGCGCCCAGAAGGGTGCGCTGCCGGAGGGTTGTGACCCCACGGACCATGAGATGCGCTATCCCGAGGTGGAGGCGCTCTTCACGGCCCATTGCGGCAGCTGCCACACCCGCGCCCGGGACGTGAATGAGAAGGCGCAGGCGGTCTTTGAGTCCACCACCTACCCGTTCACCACCAACCAGCCGGAGAAACTGTTGATGGGCCTGGACGAACAGTTCCGGACCCGCCGGGGCCTGGATGACGCCGAACGCTGCCTGGTGCTGCAATGGCTGCATTCCGGGGCCCGTGACGCCGCGGGGAACCCTCCCCCCTACACGCCCCTGTAACCGGTCACGGTAAGACTTTTCCCTTCCCCACCCACCTCCCCTAGACTGCCCGGCGGGTTGGTGATCCCCCGCACACCCACCCCAACCTGGAGTGACCACCCCGCCGCATGAACCAGCCGCATCGGGACCCCTTGGAGCTGGTGGTGACGCTGAAATACGCGTCGGTGGAGGAATTTGAGTCCGGCTTTGCGCCGTGTGTGGGCGGGGAATGTATTTTCTTCCGCTCCAAACAGGTCAAACCGGTGGGCACGTTGTTGCGGCTGGAGCTGCGGCTGCGGGACGGGTTCCCCGCCATCATTGTCCAGGGACCGGTGTTGTGGGCGGTGGGGCCGGACCACATTCCGCCGGGGCGCGTGAGCGGCATGGGCATCCAGGCCGCCGCCGTGGATGACGTGAGCGCACGGCGGCTGAGCAACATCATGGCCCGCCCCGGCAGCGGCGAGCTGGCGGTGGTCCCCGGCGCGTTCACCTGGGAGACGTTCAAGAAGCGCCAGCCCCGCGCGTTGGCGGTGGCCATGGGCCAGCCTTCCCAGCGGCCCCCCGCGGTGGATGCCCTGCACCGGGATCTGGATGATGCGTTTGCGTCCATCCTGGGCGGTGATGACGAGCCCACCCACCCGCTGGGCGCGCCACCTTTGACATCAGGGGCGCAGAACGCGCTTTTGGATGCGCTGCGCAGCACCGGCGAAAATGCGCCCGCCCAGCCACCCCTGCGCCCGCCCCGGGAACCCACCAACCCCTTTGGCATGCCCATCACCGACGGTGAGGACCGCCACCGCTTTGAGGCACTGGGCGGCGGAAGCCTGGGGGTTGCGCCCAGTCCCCCCGCTGAGCCCGAGTGGCGCCGCATTGTGGCCACCCCGGAACTGCCCAAGCCGCCACCGCCCCGGCCGGCACCCGCGGGCCCCGTGGCGGGGAAACCTCCGGCGCTCACGCGGCCCAGCACGCCGCCGCCGCGCCTGACGCCCGCAACCCCGTCGGCGGTGCTGGCGCAAAAACCCACGCCCGCACCCGCACCCGCGCCGGTGGTGCACCGCCCGCCCCCACCGCCGCCACCGCCACCGGAGGAGCCAGAGCTGCTCAGTGACGCAGACGCGCAGATGTTGGATGAGCCGGTGCTGGCGGAGGCATCCCGGACGTTGCCTCCCGCGCCCGTGGCGTCGGAGGTTGCGGCTTCACCACCGGGGGCCCCGGACGTTGTGGCTTCACCGGTGGCGGCGGAAATTGAGGTTTCACCACCGGTGTCGTCGGAAGGCGTGGCGTTGCCGCCGGTGTTCCAACCGCCGGCGCCCGCCGCGCCCGCGGAACCCGAGATGGCGGATTTCCCCGCGCCCGCGGCGTTGGCGCCACCGGCGGACCCGCCCACCGCAGCGGCCCCCGTAGCGCCAGCGGCTCCCTTGGAGGTTGCCGCCTCAGAACACTCAGACCTCTCAGACCTGATGCCGCCCTTGGCGGTTGCCGAACCGTGGTCCGGGGTCATCTCCCTGGAGCCCCCGCCTGCGCCCAGCGCACCGCCCTCCGACGCTGCGCCGGTACAACCTGACGAACCCATTGGCGTGATGGACCTGGATGCCCCGCCCCAGGCCGCTGCCCAACCCCAGCCCACCGCCGAAGTCCAGCCGCCGCCCCCGGAGGTCTTTGCGCCGCCCCTGCCACCCCTGGACGCGCCGCCACCCGAGGCCGATGTGTTTGCCCGGGCGCCCATCTCCGCCGACAGCCTCATCCCGGACATGCCGGAACCCGCAGCCCCGGCCCTGGAATCCCCGCAGGACGCACCCGCCCTTGATGCGCCCGCAGCTTCCGCGCCCGCGCTGGACCAACCCGCCTCTCCCGCGGCGGCGGTGGCGTTGTCCCCGGAAGATGCGCCCGCGTTCCGGGAGCGCGCGGCCGAAGAACTTCTCCCGCCGCCACCGGCATCCAACCCGGACGCCGAACGCACGGTGTCCATGGCCGTCCCGCCGTGGACCGACGATGTGCCCGCCCCGGGCGGTGCCCTGGCAGCAGCCGAGGCAAACTGGGCGGCCTACGTTGCCCTGCAGGCAGAGTCCGCCGTGCGCGTGGGGTGGCAGTTCACGCTCGGGATGGACATTCGCAACAACATGGAACCGCTGCTGGGCCTGGAAGAGGTGGTCTGGCCCGCCGGTGACCGTACGCGCCGCCGCCTGCCCACCGTTGTGTTGGATGAGGCCGGCTTTGTGCGCATGGCGTCCGGGCTGCAGGAATCCCCCCCGGCCCTCCCCAAGAACCTGGGGCCTCCGCCGCTGCGCCGCAGCTTCCTGGAGGAACCCACCGGAGATGGAGACCCCTGGGCGGCTGCACCCAAGGCGCCTGTTCCCGCGTTGCAGGACCCGCCCAACACGCCCCCCGCCGCTGCACCGGTGGATGCACCCCTGGCCGCCGCGCCTCCCGCCGAAGAAGACGTGTTTGCCGCGGCGCCCGCCCCCACGCAGGCCCAGCCACCCGAGGAGGAAGCACGCGCGCCGGTGGAGGAGGATGTGTTCCGCTCCGACGGAGACGG
>Ga0154020_10007696_pt1 | contig 12545 bp, 10 predicted proteins | sample Klosneuvirus_201_FD_109709 | JGI IMG/M metagenome (GOLD analysis project Ga0154020, IMG submission 109709) | Active sludge microbial communities from wastewater, Klosterneuburg, Austria - Klosneuvirus_20160825_MG | ecosystem: Engineered > WWTP > Aerobic digester > Activated sludge | place... | reverse complement strand
TTCCAGATGCGAGAGCTCATCTTTGAGCTATATGAAGAAGTATGCGGCCTGCGACTGACCAAAAATATCCCAAGTATCGGTTGGTTTGAAAGAGATTTTACTCCGGAGGTTCCTCGAAAGGTTAAGATATGGATAGATAAATTTCCGACATGGCACTCTGAGCTCGCTATTTTACTTGAGCGAAACCGGATATTTATGGACAGGACTATGTATGTAGGCGCCATAACTGGCCCACGTGCCCTGGCTTATGGCTTTACCGGTCCCAATCTACGTGCTGCAGGTGTTGATTATGATGTTCGGGTATTCTCTCCATATTCCTCATATGAAGATTTTGATTTCTCGATTCCGGTAGGGCAAAATGGCGATACGTATGATCGTTTCATGGTACGGCAAGAAGAAATGCTTCAGAGCTTCCAGATCATTAAGCAGGCTTACGCCAATCTACCCGAAGGCTCTCATCATGTAGATGTACCGGGTTACTATCTTCCGGAGAAAGAAGAGGTGTATCGCAGTATGGAAGCGCTTATCTGGCATTTTAAGATTGTCATGGGCGAGACGCCTATTCCGAAGGGGGAAGTTTATAGCGCCGTAGAAGGCGGTAATGGAGAGTTGGGCTTCTATCTGGTCAGTGATGGCGGACGAACACCTTACAGACTCCACTTTAGAAGACCTTGCTTTATATTTTATCAGGCTTTCCCTGAGATGATCAAAGGAGGTATGCTCTCAGATGCTATTCTAACTATGAGTAGTATGAATGTGATCGCCGGAGAATTGGATGCATAATTAAAGAATAAAAGAAATAAAGAAAGCATGGAATTTAGCCAGGAAATTAAGGATAAAATCTCCAAACTAATAGAAAAATATCCTGCTGGTCAGCAGAAGAGTGCCCTCTTACCGGTCCTTCACCTGGTGCAGGATGCACATAACAACTGGCTGGATGTGCCTGTCATGGATGCTGTTGCTACTGCGCTAGATCTCGCTCCTATCGAGGTATATGAAGTCGTCACATTCTACTCGATGTACAATACCCGGCCAGTGGGCAAATACCTGCTTGAAGTATGTCGTACAGGACCATGTATGCTTAATGGTTCCGATCAAATCATTGAATATATCAAAGAAAAATTAAACATAAAAGAAGGTGAGACAACCACAGATGGCCTCTTCACACTGAAACCCGCAGAGTGTCTCGGTGCATGCGGTTACGCTCCTATGATGCAGCTCGGTAAGACCTATCGAGAGCATCTGACCAGAGAAAAAATAGATGCCATCATAGAAGAATGTAGAAACTCAGCCGCCCAGCTTAACTAAGTGCATAATTCAGGCAAAAAAGCAGATTGAAATGAAATTACTACTAGATAAAGCACATATAGAAGGCATCATCAGCTACGACGTGTACAGACGTGAGGGTGGCTATGAATCTGCTGCAAAAGCATTCAAAATGACACCCGAAGCTATAGTGGATGAGGTAAAAAAAAGCGGCTTGCGTGGCCGTGGTGGTGCAGGTTTTCCCACCGGCATGAAGTGGAGCTTTATCGCTAAGCCGGAAGGAATACCCCGCTATCTCGTAGTCAACGCCGATGAGAGCGAACCGGGTACCTTCAAAGACCGCTATCTGATGGAATTTATTCCTCATCTGCTCATCGAAGGAATGATCATCTCTTCATTTGCACTCGGTGCAAATACTTCATATATATACATTCGTGGTGAATATGCCTGGATCACCGATATACTGGACCATGCGATTGATGAAGCTAAAGCCAATGGATGGCTTGGAAAAAATATTCAAGGCACCGGTTATGATCTGGAAATCTATGTACACCGCGGCGCGGGTGCTTATATCTGCGGTGAAGAGACCGCCCTTCTGGAATCACTTGAAGGTAAGCGCGGCAATCCACGATTGAAACCACCCTTCCCTGCAGTCAAGGGTGCGTGGGGGTGTCCCACGGTGGTAAATAATGTAGAAACCATTGCTGCAGTCACGCCCATCATCCGAATTGGTGGCGATGAATATGCAAAAATAGGTGTAGGCAAATCCACCGGAACCAAACTGATCTCAGCTTGTGGAAATATAAATAAACCGGGTATCTATGAGATCGACATGACCATCTCAGTAGAGCAATTTATCTATGATGATGCCTATTGCGGTGGTATCGCCAATGGCAAGCGCCTTAAAGCGTGTATCCCGGGTGGCTCATCAGTACCTATCCTGCCGGCCAATCTTCTGCTTACTACTGCCTCAGGTCAGCCGCGTATGATGAATTATGAAAGTCTGGCAGATGGTGGCTTCATTACCGGTTCGATGATGGGTAGTGGCGGATTTATCGTACTGGACGAGGACCAGTGTATAGTTAGACACACGATGACATTGGCACACTTTTACTTTCATGAAAGTTGTGGCCAGTGTAGCCCTTGCCGTGAAGGCACTGGTTGGCTTTATGATATCCTGAAGAAGATAGAATACGGCCGAGGTAAGATGGCTGATATTGACCTGCTCTGGGATGTTCAGAAGAATATTGAAGGTAACACTATATGTCCGCTTGGAGATGCCGCAGCCTGGCCCGTAGCCGCCGCCATACGCCACTTCCGCGACGAGTTCGAATGGCATATACTGCATCCGGAGGAAGCTCAAACCCGAAACTATGGGTTAGCGCACTACGCTGATGAGTTGCCTTTAGTTGCCGGTTGATATTTCTAAAATGCGCTCTGGAGCATTTAAAGATTAGCTTAGTCTGCATCAACAGAATTTACCTATCAAGCATTAATATTGAGCCACTTCGCAGTTCATCTCTATACATCTCTATGCCACCGGATTGCATCCGGGCTATTCACATCAAATCCCTTCTAGATTTTTGAGATTAGTATCTAAACCTATAGTGGGGAATCTGATAGTTCAGCAACCTAACATAGAGGAACAAGTCAAGCTCAATAATTAAAAATTACTCCATCCACGTCTTTTCTTCTCCCAGTTCCACGCTGTTCGCATGATATCATCTAGTGAATACTTTGGCTTCCAATCGAGGGCTGACTTGGCACGATCATTATTTGCATAGATAGATATGACATCACCTGCGCGACGAGGTCCCTTAAGATGTGGAACTGACTGTCCTGTCACTGACTGAAAACTATTGATGACTTCCAGCACCGTATTCCCAATGCCTGAGCCCAGATTGAATATTTCGAAAGGAGATTTATTTCGGCCGTCCAGGATGTAGCTAAGCGCTTGTACGTGTGCCTGAGCGATATCAGTGACGTGGATATAGTCTCGGATACAAGTGCCGTCACGAGTCGGATAGTCCTCCCCAAATACGGTCATTTCCTTTCTCAGTCCCATGGCAGTCTCAGTCACTACCGGGACCAGATTAGACGCATTCTGGGTGGGTGACTCACCTATCTCATTGCCGGGATGTGCGCCGGCGGGATTAAAGTAACGAAGTGCGATGATACTGATTCCCGACTGACCACCAGACATATCGCGAAGTATTTGCTCACCCATCAACTTGGTACGGGCATAGGGAGATTCGGGCTCAGCTAAAGGTGTATCCTCTGTGACCGGAACCTCCTTGCTATTTCCATATACACTGCAGGAAGAAGAAAATATCAATCGATGGCAATCATGTTTCTGCATTACATCGATCAAATTAATCAGTCCTGACACATTATTTCTGTAATATAGCATGGGCTCGTTTACCGATTCATTGACACTTTTAAGCGCTGCAAAATGGATCACTCCTTCAATGTCTTCCTTGCTGAATAACTCATCAAGACCTACCCTATCATTCACATCAATAGCATAATTCTGTACGTATATGCCTGTCGTTTTTTCAATTCCAGTTAGTACCTGTTCATCAGAATTAGAAAGATTGTCCACACTAATAACTTCAAAACCATGCTCTACCAATTCGACTATAGTATGACTACCTATATAGCCGCAGCCACCTGTAACTAATATTTTGCCCATGAAACACTGTATATTTGATGCAAAAATAACCTAAGACATTGAAGTCACCAATTTCTGTGGTCATAATAGCGCTGAATGAAGCAGCGAATATCAGTCAGTGTGTCACTAAGGCTGCTCTGATATCTGACGATATCATAGTAGTAGACTCAGGTTCGACAGACGCTACCGTAACACTTGCCGAGGCCGCCGGAGCAAAGGTGCATCAGATGCAGTGGCAGGGATATAGCTCTACGAAAAATGAAGCGAATACATTGACCCGTCATGACTGGATTCTCTCCCTGGATGCCGATGAAATACTTTCAGAAGAACTTATAGCATCTATACAGGAGTGTACATTGGAAGAAAAAACAGTCTATTTGCTCTCCAGGTTAAATAACTATTGTGGCCACTGGATTCGACACTCCAATTGGTATCCGGATTATGTGTACCGGCTCTTCGACCGCAGATATTGTCGCTGGCAGGGTGAGTTTGTACATGAAAAGCTGAATTTTCCCGCTGATTTTAAATTAATAAAACTGAAAGGAGACTTGCTACACTACACCTATCGCACTGCTGAGGAGCACTATCGAAAGATAGAGAGATATGCCGAGCTTTCGGCGCGGGAGAAACTCGCTAAAGGAAAGAACAGTAGTCCTCTGAAACTACTTATCCTTCCCATTTTTAAATTTATCTCTGTGTATATATTTCATCTAGGCATACTGGATGGCGCAGCAGGCTATCAGATAGCGCGGCGTGAAGCGTATTATGTACGTAGGCGAAATGAGTGGATGCAGACGTTAAAGTGAGGTTAATTATCTACTTTTTACTATATTTAAAAATTCGAAACTCTATCTTTGGAATTATATATCATTTGAGTTAAACTAATGAAAATACTAAATATCTTTTTGCTTCTGATCGCCGGATTTATTTCCGCAAATGCCCAAATCCTCGAACCCGTCAAATGGAAGTTTTCGGCCACTCAGGTAACTGAAAACGAATATGATGTGCTGATGACAGCCAATATCGACAAGGGCTGGTACGTCTATAGCCAGAATATCGGTGAGGGAGGCCCCGTGCCGACTGAAGTAGTCGTCAAACCCGGAAGTCATTTCACCCTTGTCGGAAAGAATAAGGAAGGTGGTCACATGAAAAAAATGTATGACGAAATATTCGAAATGAACCTCGTCAAGTTTAGTGAGTTATACACTGTCACACAGCGCATCAAGGTCACAGATATCACCAAACCCGTCACCGGTAGTGTGCTCTTCCAGACGTGTGATGATACCCGATGCCTGCCACCTACGGAGGTAGAATTTAGTGTCAAGTTAAAGCCAAATGCAAACCTGAATAAGGATGATAAAAAAGAAGATAAGGTTGGCGTAAATGATGACAAGCCTGTCTCCAATCAAGAAGAAGATACCACAGATGAAACCGGCGTCGTAGTTGCACCTATATCTCCACCCTTGGATAGTAGTGCCAGACAGATCAATGAAGCTACTCTGAAAGGTATATATGCCATCAATAAAATTGATCTGAACAGTCCTGTATCAGAATGCTCGATAGACTCTGATACCAATGTGGGGAAGAATAAGAGCATCTGGAATATTTTTTTTCTGGGATTTATTGGCGGTCTGATCGCGCTTCTAACTCCCTGTGTCTTTCCGCTTATTCCACTTACGGTCAGTTTCTTTACTAAGAGCAGTTCAACTGCGAAAAAAGGGGTTCGAAATGCCTTCCTGTATGGGTTTTTTATTCTGGCAGTATATCTCCTGCTCAGTGTTCCCTTCCATTTACTAGACAGCATCAATCCCAATATACTCAATGATATCTCCACGAATATGTGGCTCAATGTGGCTTTCTTTGTGATTTTCATGTTTTTCGCCTTCTCATTTTTTGGGTTCTATGAGATCTCACTGCCCAGTTCACTGACCAATAAAGCCTCTAATGCAGAGGGCATCGGTGGCGTGCTTGGTATTTTCTTTATGGCAATTACACTTGCTCTGGTCTCTTTTTCATGTACCGGTCCCATCTTAGGTTCACTCCTAGCTGGAGCGCTCACTTCAGATGGCGGCGCGTGGCAACTGACGTCTGGTATGGCAGGCTTTGGGCTAGCTCTGGCTCTGCCCTTTGGCTTATTTGCCGCTTTCCCAGGCTGGATCAATTCCCTACCTAAATCAGGTGGCTGGCTGAATACTGTAAAGGTCGTACTTGGATTTGCAGAGGTAGCGCTTGCCTTCAAGTTCCTCAGCAATGCTGACCTGGTGAGCCATTGGGGCTTCCTAAAGATCGAGCCTTTCCTCATCATCTGGATCCTGTGTTCCATTGGATTGGCTGCTTATCTGTTTGGTTGGTTAAAATTTCCACACGATTCGAAAATTAAAAAACTATCTCCTGTGCGACTAGGACTTGGTGTCATTGCTACTGTATTTGCACTGTATCTGTTCTCTGGATTTAGATACAATAGTGATACGCAGACCTTTACGTCGTTGTCACTGTTAAGTGGGCTCGCGCCGCCCGTAGGTTACAGCTTTATTCATCCCAAGGACTGTCCACAAAATCTCAATTGCTTTCACGACCTGAATGAAGGTCTCGCTTTTGCCCGGGAGCGGAATCTGCCAGTCTTCCTAGACTTTACCGGATATGCCTGTGTCAACTGTCGAAAAATGGAAGAACACGTATGGCCGGATAAGAAAGTATATCATCTCCTCTCCAATAAGTATGTAGTCATCTCACTTTACGTAGATGATAAGGAAGAACTTCCTGTGGCGGAACAAACTACGCTATACTATTCCAACGGCAAGCCACAGAAATTAGTGACCAAAGGGGATAAATGGAAATATTTTCAGACTCAGAATTTTAACAACAATTCGCAACCACTCTATGCCTTGATCAAACCGGATGGAACATTGCTCAATACGCCCGTGGGCTACACTCCCAATCCCGATAACTACGTCGCATTTCTTCAGTGTGGCCTGGATGCCTTTGAAACCTCAAAAACACTACTGGGGGCGAAATAGATGAAGTGGATTGACTTCCATTTTCTAATGTTAGCTATAATTTAGCAAGCACTTGGGGAGGATAACTTGTAGAGTATAAAGTCGCTGAGTCTCAGAGTATCTTTTTTTCATCTCAATTTTTGAGCAAATGTACGGGGCATCCCATTTTGACAAATATGGTGTTCGTGGGAGGTTTACAATATAGCGAGTATTTCTATAATGGGTATTCACATTTTAGCGATAAGCGTGATTCCCAAGGTATTGGCTATCTAAGAAACGTGAAGCACTCAATCAGAAGTAGGTCTGATTGAGTCGGGAAGAGTGCCATTTGAGGGGTGGACATGCCGGGGAGTGGTAAATATTGAGCCGAATACCTTATTGGAGAGGCCGTCACTCGATTATCGGCAGTTATTCTTTGTTCTCCAATATTTCTAAAAGTTTTGGGTTCAAGTATAGTTTCTCTTTTCCAACTTTTTCTGATTTCAAAAAACCGTTATCTTCCAATACTTTTAAGTAATTTCCAACTGTCTTTAAGTTTCCAATACCTTCGTTAATCAAGTGTTGACGTTTGGTATATGGTAAGCGGAATAAAACATCAATCAAGTCTTTAGAATAAATTTTTGGCAATTTATTTTTGATTTCGATTGCAGTTTTTTCCATTGCTGTTGTGATCCTATTTAGTCTTTTCAATCCCTTATTAGAAGTTTCTTCAATCATATCTAACATATACAAAATGTAAGCTTCCCATTCGTTCTTTTCGGTTACATCCCGTAAACACCTGTAATATTCTACTTTGTTTTTAATGATGTATTCACTCAGGTAGATTGCTGGCGTGTCCAACAAGCCTGAAAGTTTTAAATACATTAACAATAAAATCCTTCCGGTTCTTCCGTTACCGTCGGAGAACGGATGTATCGCTTCAAATTGATAGTGCAATATTGCCATTTTTATTAATGGGTCTATCGTTGCATCTTCGTTTATGAACTTTTCTAAGTTTGCTAATTTCTCACGAATAATCGTTTCTCCACTTGGTGGTGTGTAAATAACTTTGCCCTGTGTGTTGCTCAGTGTAGTTCCTGGTGTGTTCCGTATTGAAGCGTTATTTTGTTTAATACACTGAACAATTTTTATACAAAGATTAGTTGTTATAAATGGTTTTGTTTTCAATTGTTCTAAGCCCAACCAAAGTGCTTCTTTGTAGCTTAAAACTTCTTTTGTAGCTAAATTTTCTATTTTCCTATCAGCAACCAATGATTTGTAAAGTTCATCGTTTGTTGTGATTATATTCTCCACTTCCGAACTCGCTTTAGCTTCTTGTAAATAAATTGTGTCTAAAAACAGGGTTGGATTGGGTAAATTAAGTAAAGTCCCATTTAGCTGAGCTAATGCTCGTCCTGCCGAAATTGTTTTTCGAAGTATGCTTTTTGTTTCTATGTCTGCCTTTGGCGGTAGCAATGGAAGGTCGTTATACGGAATTCTTCGGTCAAATTTTCCCAATTTCTTCAAATGTCAGTTTTACTCTCATTGTTAATACAAGGGCAAAAATACTAAATAATTACTCTCGTTACTAAAATGAGAGTAAAAATTACATTCGTTCACCTTTGAGAGTTGTTGTCGTATATGAAGTGTGTCTTGTCATACTAGCCAATATCGTTCCGTGGAGTCATGAAGTCACTGGGTGAGGAATGACATTTCATACTTATTTACGCACCATTCTAATACCAATCCTTGGTTTTATTCAATTGATTGTGACCCGGAGCCAACTGATGCAGTAGGCTTTTGATGATTTTTAAGCATTTTGTTACCACGAGGAAGATAAAGTTCTATGCGTATCACGCCCCGATGATGCAGCGGCGCTGCGAGTATGGCTGAGGATGTGAGTACTTCCATGATAAGTTAAATATAGCGCGTATTTGTATAGGGGTTTCATATATGGAGTGGCCGAGTTGGGGCATGGTAAATAGTTAGCCGAATACCTTATTGGTGCAATCCGGTGAGGAATTCTACTCAACTGTATCTGTCTTCAGTTATTCATCTACCAGAAATATCCAAATGATATATCAAATCTCAAAGGATTGTACCATTCCCATTTTTGATCAACCCTAGGATCTTCGATAAGCGAATTAAAAATAATTTTATCTATTTTTTGAAAATTCCCAACCCTTGAATTTATTCCAATAAAATATTTCTTAAAACAATAATTAATCCCTAACTTAAAATTTATATCACCTAGCTCAAAAGTACTTTCTTTATACGGAAAATATTCAGAATTAATTCCAGTTTGATCAATTCTTCTAAAAGCAACAAAATTGGATAGTACTTCTCCCGAGAAAAATATTCTATTGCCAACAGTATATTGTATTGAAAATTTTAAAGGAATTTTAAGTTTAAGGTAGCTGTTTTCGTACCTTAAAATTCTAAATAAGTCCTTATTGAATAGTGAATGATCAAATGGTCTATTAAATGTAGCCAGTTCAAATGAGACTCCAGAGCCTGCAAGAAGGCTTAATTTCCGAAGGTGAATTAAACCATAGTTGACATTCAAGCCAAAGTGATACGTACCCCATTTATGTGGCTGTAAGTCGAGTAAATAGTCTCTATCTGGATAGTGGAAAAGTCTTTTGTCATGTTGTTCTATTCCAAAATACGCTTGAGCCATCCACTTTGAGGGTTGAGTCTGACAGGTGGCTCCTACTGCTGACCAAAGCATAAGAACTACGGAAATGAATATTTGATTTATCATTGTTTTATAATTTTTTGGGTATTCCAATCCTTTAATTTTTGTCATTCATAGTAGGGTCTATAGTTGCAGCCAACTTTCTTATATCCGCACCCTTCATTGTATCAATCCTTCGCTTTTTCCATTTGTCCATATAGGTAGCCAACTGATCTAGTGGTCTTTTGAGGTTATTTAAGCATTATGTTACCACAATGAAGAAAATGACCTATACTTCGCTCAACCCGCTGGTGCAGTGGCGCTATGCTTATGACTTCTCCATAAATTCTGGAGCGAATAGCCTTATACTCCATCAATTTGTTTGTTTATGTCTTTTGAGAATATGTCGACAATAGATTGACCCCATTGGTTTTTATCTTGATTTTCAACGATTATTCGTCCGGTTTCAAAATTCTGACCGATATGAAATTTATTCAGAGACTTAAAAGCATGATACCTTGCTGAATTAATCGTGTCGATTATTTCGCCGAAAAAGCTGCTATATGCTGATAGTTTGGTCATGGTCAAATTTATTCAAAATCTCTCATAACTGTGATAGAAATCTAAAAGTATTCAATTCTCTCACAACTGCGATAGATTTGTAATTAGGTCTTCTCAAAATAAATGCTAACGTTTATGTATGTGACGTTGCGGGCTTTGAAATACTAAACTGTCCCAACCAACCAAGCGTTGTTTGAAAAACTAAACTACAAACTCAAACCGCACCCCGCCATGTTCACATACATTTTGTTGTCAGCTGGGCTTCTTCTCCGCTCTTTATAGGTTGGTAAACCAGTCAGCTTTTATATCAACTGTCTCCGTTAATTTTGTATCCACGCCCAATTTTAGTTCTTTCATTTTGTCACAAAGAAGTTCTCCGTCAATCAGGTCAATTGGTGGAGCTCCATCTCTGGTAGCTTCTTTTATTGCTTCTCTCGTAAACGTCCCAGTTGTTATAACAAGTCCTTTGTCTGCTCGTCCTTGCATTGCTCCTCTAAAGTCTCGAATTTGACTTGGTGTCACCGAACCTCTGTAACGCTTGCATTGAAAAATAACATGAAAACTTAAAAGTCCACTAACTCTAACAATTCCTTTACCATCAATTCCTCCATCTCCAGATTTTCCTGTTACCTCAACTTGGAAGAATCCACTTTCTCTTAATAGTCGTTGAGCAAGTCGCTCAAAAGCTGCAGGTGTTATGTTATAAAGAATATTTAATAATTCCTCCTTCCATTCTTCAGTGTCGTCAACTTCCTCTACAACTTCTTGTTCTATTTCTTCAGTTGTTTTCTTGGTCGTGCTTGGTTTTGATTCCGTAAGTTTATTCTGCTCTCTTACCGCTCTAGCAATTTCAATATGATCAAGTTTGTCAACATCAATGTCAGCTTTTGATAATGCCCAAATACCTCTTGAAGAATTTTCAAGAAGTCCAAACTTTTTCAAATATGTTCTGCTCCATGCAAGTCTGTAATCAACTTCATTTGTTGTTCCTCCTTCTCCATGCGGAATTTGTAAGATGTCGTCAGGAAGTTTAGCAATTTCATACACTTTACTATTTATCTCTTCAACTGTCCCAGAACCACCTAACTGAATAAGTGCTTTGACTGTCGGAACAATAAGTTCGTCAAACGTTGGTAAATTAGTGTTCAGTTTTTTTCTTGCCATATCTTTGTCGCTTGTCTGTCCTGAAGCCTTGCAGCCAACTTTCTTATATCCCCACTCTCCCCGTTTCAATCTTTCGCTTTTTTCAATTTGCCTAGATTAGTACTTAAGGGATCTACTGGGCTTTTGATGTTTTTGAAGCATTATGCTACCGCAAGGAAGATAAAGTCGTATAAGCCAATCACCCCGATGATGCATTGGCGCTGTGCGGATGGTCGAGGATGTGTTTGCTTCCATGATGAGATAAATATAGTTAGTATTTCTATAAGGGTTCTCATATTTTAACAATAAGCGTGATTCGTAAGGTACTTTCTAGTTTGGAAAGATAAGGCAATCAATAGATAGTAGGCCTGATTGACCACTGATCGTATTCGGATCATTTGAAAAATCATCTGGGCGTAACCGTTTATAATTTGCAAAATTGCTTACTTTTAGAAGCCTCTTTTTTGCCTTGGTCTGAGGTCGCTCAAATAAAATATAGAATGTATACAAAATTGATCATTTCTTTTCTGCTTTTGTGGTGCTTCACAAACAGCTATGCTCAACCGCACACAGAAATATTATTGGAGAAGAACTGGAAGTTTACACGGCAAGATAATCCTCAGTTTATCTCCCCGGACTATCGAGATATCCAGTGGCAAGAGGTTACAGTTCCGCACGACTGGGCTATCTACGGCCCCTTCAGCGCCCACAATGACAAGCAAGAAGTTGCTATCACTCAGGATGGTCAGAGGGAAGCCACTGAGCACGCAGGTCGCACCGGGGGATTGCCCTTTGTAGGTGTTGGTTGGTATAGAAACACCTTTTCGCTCCCTTCTTTTTCCAAGGGGAAGAAAGCTTCCATTCTCTTTGATGGCGCCATGAGTAATGCCGAGGTTTATATCAATGGGAGAAAAGTAGGTTTCTGGCCCTATGGCTACAATAGCTTTCATTTTGATATCACCGATTTTCTGGAGCCGGGTAAAGAGAATCTGTTGGCAGTCCGACTGGAAAATCTTTCGGAATCATCCCGCTGGTACCCCGGCGCAGGTATCTACCGACATGTGCACCTCATCGTAACTGAGGCAGCTCATATTCCGATCTGGGGTACGCAATTAACTACACCGAGGATTACCGGAGAATTTGCAAAAGTGTTCATTAAAACGAAGCTCGAAAGACCGCTGGAAACTAATAGCGAAACCTATTCATTGCAAACGGTGATCTTCGATCCTTACGACAGTTCAGTCGCCTCTGT
>Ga0154020_10007695_pt1 | contig 12546 bp, 8 predicted proteins | sample Klosneuvirus_201_FD_109709 | JGI IMG/M metagenome (GOLD analysis project Ga0154020, IMG submission 109709) | Active sludge microbial communities from wastewater, Klosterneuburg, Austria - Klosneuvirus_20160825_MG | ecosystem: Engineered > WWTP > Aerobic digester > Activated sludge | place... | reverse complement strand
TGGTTCAACGGCGTGCCCGGCGCGCTCGTTTACGAAAGCGGCGCGCTCGTGACCGCACTCAGCGTCGCGATCGACGCCGGCGCAATCCACCGGATTTACGCCCTGCGCAACCCGGACAAACTGGCGGCTTTCCCCAACGCGCTTCCCGAGTGACCGCGAGACACGCGCGATGACGCGGACCAAAAGAGCGGCGGTCTGCAAGCTAGGGATTCAATGCACGAAGGCTCGATTGCAGATGCTCATCCGGCCCGGCGAAAGCACGAGCGGGTTCGATAGAACCGTCCCAACTTTCCCAGAAGCGCGTGAGCGGAGTTTTCTCGACGTGCTGCTTTTGTTTCACGTCGCCTTCGCTCGTCGCGCCTTTGGGCTGCCATTCCTTGCCGAGCGCAGTGCGGGTCTCTTCGAGAAGCTTCTTCGCACCCGCGTCGTTTCCCCGTTTCCAGGCGAGGTAACCGCGTAGGAAGAATCCGCCGACAGCTTTGGGATTCGTGCGGCAGGCGGCGGCGAGACGTTCATCCGCCAGCTTGTGGTCGCCACGCAACAACGCGACCTCGCCCAGGATCAACAGCGCGCCGGTTTCCTCGGGGTTGATGGCGTGGGCGCGGGCGAGTGACTCCTCGGCAGCTTGCAGGTCAGCGGGCGACTTCGCGGCGATGGCGCACAGGGTGCCCCACTGGGCGAACGCCCGCTGGCTTTGCGGGCTGATGCGTTTCAATACGGCGAGCGTGGCCAGCGCACCCCCGGTGTCGCCCGTGCTGGCGAGACAGGTGGCGAGGTAATAGAGCGAATCTTCATGCGCCGGATCGAGCGAAAGCGCCTCGCGGAACAGCCCAATGGCCTTGACGTTATCCTTCTCCACCTTCATCGCGTTCATCGCCGCGCGCTGCTTGTTCCAGAAATCGAGCAGGCGTAGTTTGTCCCGCGTTCCCGCGGTCGCTGCGGGCGCAACGCCCGGGGTGCTTCGGATCTCAGGCTTCTGATTTCCGATTCCCGCCAGCTTGCGCGGTTCCCGATCGCCTTCGATGATTTCGTAGCTCGCGTCCACGTCGAGGTTCTCGAAGACATTCGTCCCGCCCGCGTGCCAGCGGATTTCGACCCGCTCCACCTTCGGCGCCGGGCCGAGGCCAAAGTGCAGCGTGCGGCTGCTTTGCGACAGGTAGCTCACGCTCGAAACGCTCCGGCGCAACGCCACGCCGCCTGCCAGATGCGCGATCACGGTGGAGCCGTCGCCGAAGCCCGTCGCGTCACCGCGATGATTCCGGCTGCGCAGACGAATCTTCAGCCAGTGGCCCGCCTGCATCTCGTTGCGAAAGAGCCGCACGCCTTCGCCGAGATCGGCGATGGCGAGATCCATGTCGCCGTCGTTATCGAAGTCCGCCACGGCCAGGCCGCGGCTGTTGTGTTTCTCGCTCAGGCCGGGATGCAGTGGCGCGATGTTGTGGAAGAACTCGCCGCGCCGGTTCCAAAAGAGAAACGTTTCCTGCGGCTTGAGTTTCTTGGGGGATGATTCGTCGTCCTCCAGCGTGTTGCCGTTTGCCACGGCGAGATCGAGCCAGCCGTCGCCGTCAAAATCGACAAACTCCGTTCCCCAACCCACGTAGGGCAGCGCGATTTGTCCGAGGCCTTTCATGTCCGAGATGTCCATGAAGCGCAGCGGATACTTGTTCGTCGCGGCGGAGCTTCCCCCAGCCGGCGGCTTCACGTTGAAGTCCACCCAGGTGTTGTCATACAGCGCGTTCTCCTGCGCGACCCAGTGGGTGACGTGCATGTCGTCATCACCGTCGCGATCGTAATCGCCGACGGCCAGACCCATCGCGCTGCGGTAATCCGCCACCAGCGCCGGATGACTGATGTCCTCGAAGCGCCCACCCGTGTTGCGAAAAAAGATGTTGTCCGAAATGTCGTTCGCCACGTAGAGGTCGAGCCGGCCGTCGAGATCGAAATCGTGCCACAACGCGCCGAGGCTGCGGCCCTGCGGGTTCTGGACGTTGAGCGCCGCCGCCATATCGGTGAACGTGCCGTCGCGGTTGTTGCGAAGGAGGAGATTTGTCCCGCCGTTGAACGACGCCGGATTCAACGTGAACGGCACCTTCGCGCCAATCTGCATCGACGAAGTTTTTCGATCGGCGTCACTCACGACGTAATGGATGTAGCCGCAGACGTAGAGATCCGGCGCGCGATCGTTGTCGTAATCGCCCCACGACACGCCGGTCCAGAAGCCGGCCGGTTCCGGGAAGCGTGTGTCGCGCACGAAGCGCCGCCCGCCGCCTTCCGCCGGTTCGTTGTGAAAAAGCCTCAGCGCGTTGTAGCTGCTCACGACGAGATCGAGGAATCCATCTCCATCGTAATCGCCCCAGGCCGCGCCCGTGCCATGAACCCGCGTCTCGGGAAAACCCGCGAACGGGCGGAAGGTGCCGTCGCCCCGGTTCTCGTAGAGCGCGCAGGGCAGAAGCTGGCCCTCCGGCAAACTCATCGTGCCACCCACGCTGACGAGGAAGAGGTCGTCATCGCCGTCGTTGTCGAAGTCACCCCACGCCAGGCCGGGGCCGATGTCTTCGGGCATCTCCGAACTGCGATGACCGGCGAAGTTGCGGAACTTGTCGAGACCGGCACCCCGCGTCACATCGGTGAAGCGCGGCTTCGGCGCGTCGGGCGGAAGATTGCGCGCGAGATCGCTGGTGATGTCCGCGCTTTGTTCATCGGGACGGTACTGGGTCGGGCGCGACTTCAGGTAGATCGCCGTGCCGGCGGCGATCCCGGCGAACGCCAGCAGCACAAGCGTCACGACCGTGCTGCGCAGACGACGACGGCGCGGACTAAGAGAATCGCTCATGGTTGGCGTGGTGCGGCGGTTGTGGGAAGCGAGGGTCGCGCCGGAATCGCCGCCGTTTGTTTCGGCGTCACCTTCACCGTCGCCGTGGCCTTTGCGATTTGCGTGACGGGCGCGGTCAGCTTGTTGGATTCTCCGAGCAGGTAGTTGAGGAGGAACTGATCCACCTTGCGATAGTTCAGCGAGACTTCGATGCGGTATTCACCGGGCGCATCGAGTTTCGGAAGATCTGGTGCCGGCACATCGAAGGAATCGCCGCGCGCGGGCGGCGCGTTCGTGCCGTGCTGCGCCAGCGCGCCGGAACACGGAATCTGGAACTGCACCTGATCGGAGTAGCCGGGAAAGAGCGCGCGACGATAACGCACGCCAACCATCTCCCAGAGGTTGTGGCGGTCGATCAAATTGCCGTGCTGGTCCACCGGCTCGGCCTTGAAGAGGAATGTGCCCGGCTCGATGAAGTTCTTCGCGTCGCGCAGGCCCGAAGCCCAGACCGGGCGGCCCGCGCTGTCGGAGACGTGGATCTCCAGCCAGCTCTGAATGATATCGAGCGGGCCGGTCGGGAAATCGTGTCCGACCTTGTTCGAACCCATCGTGACCTTGAGCGGAATCGTTTCGCCGGGTGCGATGCTGGGCGGCACCGTGAGGTTCACCGTCACGATGGGGCCGTTCGCCCACTTGTCGGCGATCTCGGGAATCTCAAGATTGCCCTTCAACCACTCCTCGGTGAGCCGCAGATGTTCCTCCCAGCCGGGCAACTCGTTGCGCTGCGCGTGCGGGATGATCGTGTTGGCGGCGATGAACCGGTGGCTGCGATGCTTCCTGTCGCCGGGCTGACGGTTGTAATCAAGCGCGTCGCCGGCAGCGGGATCGGTCGAAGTGACGAGCGGCATGTGGCACTCGCGACACTCGACGGTCTTGCGCGGGTCACCCTTCTTGTTCCAATGCGAGTTGGCCCAGTTGTCGTACTGGTTCTGGAGCTGCACCCAGCCTACGCGATTCACCTCGGCGTCGATGAACTGCTTGTGACACGCGGCGCAATACTCGGGCTTCTTGAACGATCTCTTGGCCAGCTTTGCGTGTTCGTCCGGGTAGCTGCGAATCAGGAAGTCGCGAGCCAGACGTGCCAGGCCGTTCGTCTTCCACTGCCAGAGGTACTCGTGGGGCTGAGTGACGGTGTAGTTGGCGTTGCCTTTGATGTCGGTCTCGCGAATCGCGTGGCAGGAGAGGCACGAGATGCCTTCCTGATACCCGTCCAGTCCGGTGAGGTTCTCGACGAAAATATTCTTCGTGCCGGAGAACAGCGAGATGGGATCGTGGCAGCCGCCGCAGTAGCGTGTGGACTCCGCGCCGTTCTGCTTCGCCATCACGTTCTGGATGCCGAGGAACACCTGATCCATCGCCGCGTAACGATGCGCGCTCGGCTGCCATTCCTGCGTGATCTGCTCGTGGCAGCCGGCCGTGCCGCACGAATGCGATCCAGCGAGTGACTTGCCGTCGAACGCGCCGCCCGTGTCCGTCTTCGCGAGGCTCGGAGCGAAGGGACGATTCGTGCCGTAGAGGAAGTTGTAGTCTTCTGGAAACTGGTTCACGTATTTCGTTCCCGAATAGAGTGCGGGCATCGCTCCCACCAACGCCACACCAAGCAACGCCGCGGCGCACGATTGCCAGACGTAACCGCGTGCCGCAGGAGCAGCGTCGTTGCGCCGCGCCTTGGCGAAGACAATCCACAAGTGCGGCACCAACCCGGCCAGCATGACGATCGTCGAGATCAAGTGCGTCTGCCGCCAGAACGCCGTCGTGCGCACGCCGAAGATGGCCTCGCCCATGAGAACCAGCCCGGAGGCCGAGCAGATGGCCAGCCCAAGCAGCGCCACGTAGCCGAGCACGGTGACGTGTGACCACGCCCAGTGGCGGTAGTCGAGCCAGTGCTTGAGGCAGTACCAGGCCACCGGCAGCAGCGTGAGCGCGCCGACGGCGGTGTGCAGCAGCACGCCGTATTGGATCGAGGGATGAAACGGCGCAAGCGTGATGGCCAGTCCGGTGAGGGTCTCGAAGAGCAGCGTGGCCATCGAGAAGCGCGCGAGCCACGACGCCCAGCCACACACCGAAAGGCTGCTCCGTTTTGGTTGTTGCAGGTCCATAGGGTTCGGGTGACGAGAACAAACCCACGACTTCGACCGCGCGTCTGGTTTGCGCAGATCGCCGTCGTGGAATGAAGGGCAACTTAGCAGGCCAGCGTGGAAAAAGTTTGACCGGGATCAATTCCACCAGCGACTCGGGCGAATATGTGGTGAAGCGGCCTTCCCCGGGGGTGAAAGCTCTTTTGCGTGGGGTAGAATTCAGCCCGGATTTCGAAGAAGCGAAACCGTGAGCAAAACAGCATTGATCAATCGTGTCACTGCAAACGAGTGCGCTGCGGAAATCAAATCCACCGGCACGAGCGAATGGTGGGACACGACTGGATTTCGAGCGTCGGAAGCCTCCAGTGACGGGGGCAAACAGGCTGGCCGACGCGTTCAGAAGTTTTTCAACTCACCATCCACCGACGCCAATGGCAATGGCAGGCTTCTATTGTTACCAGCCGTCGAGTCCGCCTCGAAGTTGCGGTGTCCCGGGGTAGGCATGGTCAAGGCCGGATTGGACGCCGCTCTCAATTCTACCCGGTGACTACGGCCAACGAGTTGCTGGAGTGTTTGCACCACTTCCTTCATTGAGCCGGCGTGAGACCGCAATTCGTCGGCGGCCGCTGCGCTTTCTTCCGCACTGGCAGCGTTGTTCTGCGTCGCCTTGTCGATCTCCGTGATGGCGAGGTTGACCTGACTGACGCCTTGAGCTTGCTCGCGGGAGGCGCTGGCAATCTCGGCAACATATTGATCCATCTCGCGAATCTTGGTTACGATTTCCTCAAAGCTTGCGGCCACCTTGTTCCCGATTTGCACGCCGCGTTCGCCTTTGGCGATGGCATCTTCAATCTTCTCAGCTGTTTCCCTGGCGCTGTACGCACTGCGCTGGGCCAGACTGCGAACTTCGTCCGCCACGACGGCAAAACCTGCGCCCGCCTCTCCGGCGCGAGCCGCTTCCACAGCAGCGTTAAGCGCGAGGATGTTCGTCTGGAAGGCAATTTCGTCGATGGCCTTTACGATCTTGGCCACGTCGCTGCTGGAAGTCTTGATGTCGGTCATGGCGGTCTTCATTTCCGCCATGTCACCGCTGCCAGTGTCGGCGGCGACGCGCGTTTCGTTGGCAATAGCTTTGGCTTTCTCAGATGCTTCGGCGTTTCGCTTGACCATGCTCATCATTTCTTCGAGCGACGCGCTAGTTTCTTCCAGCGATGCAGCCTGTTCACTTGAGCCTTCGGCGAGGGACTGGCTGGCTGCAGCCACCTGGCCTGAGGCGGTGCCAACGCTGTCGGACCTGGCTTGAAGATCGCTGATGACGCGACGCAAAGGGCCGGTGATGGAGCGGATCGTCCAGAAACAGAAACCAACGGTAAGCAGGACAATAATTCCGGCAACTGCCATGAAAGTTATCAAAGACTTTCTGGCGGTGGATTTGACCTGTGCCGCCATTGCGATGTAGTCGCTTGAAAGCTGATCCTCGACTTCCTTCATCAGTTCGATCTTCGTGGTGATCGTGTCGAACCACACATTGGATGGAATGCCAAAAGCTCCCTCATTGGCTTTTTCCACCGCCGTCTGGCGCATCTTCACCACAGATTGCACGGCGTCGCCCTGAACTTTCTCCGTCGCGAACTTCATCTGCTGCGGAGTGGAGGATCGTTCGAAGACCGCGATGAACACCTCCTGTTTGGCGACGGCGCGATTGAAGCGCGCAAAAGCATCGCCAGTGAACTTGTCCGCGCCGAAGACGCCGGCGAGGATGGCGCGCTCAATGCCGGTCTGCTCCTTGGCATGGAGATAATTGACGTACGCGGTCATGCCTTTTGAAACCTCGTGATCCCGGATCGTACGTGAAACCGCCTCGCTCACGTCCAGCAACAACCCGATGGTTTGCGTAAAATAGGCCGTGGATTCCGGCGCGGTCAGGCTCTGGGAGTTGATGGACGATTGCTTCGCTGGATGCTGGCTGATGGCGGTCATGCCGGTCTTGAAGGCCTGCTCGAATTCCGCGCCCTGGGCCGCTGCGTCGAAATTCTTGAGCGCTTCGTTCAGCCTGGCGATTTGGGCCGCGGTGATCTGCTGTTGCGCCGGGAGTTCGGTGACAAACTTCGCCCCCTTGCTGCTGAGGAAGACGGCCGAACGGCCGCGTTCCTTTTGCAGCTCATGCACGGCATTGCCGAACCGCTTCAAAATCTCGGACTTCTGTTCGAGAGCAGCGTAGTCGCGGAATGTCTGCCATCTCTCCCATCCACCGTGGCTGGTGAAGTAGAGGATCCCGGCAAGGGGGATCGACAATAGAAGGAGCAGTTTGGTCTGAAGCGTTGATTTCTTCATGATGGAGGTCAGTCGATCTGACGGTTTTACAGTTTGCAATTCATCGGTAAAAAGCTGCGTTACATGCTTCAGGCAGTTGACGGCAGGCTAATCTGACTTTTCATACCGCGCGTGAACCCAAAGACAGGAACCCGCGCAGAATACGCCGATATCCAGTGGATGCTCGATCTACGGGAAATAACGGAACGCGGGGAAAACACTTTAGCAGCGTCGTAACCGGACATGGCGACTCGCGAGCCAGCGATGTCGTCACCCGCGCACCGCCCCGGCAACATTGGATGCGCCTCGGATGCGCCTCAACTCGTCATTCATTGTGCTGATTCGCGGATTGCGTGAAGCACCTTGCTCTGACAGGCTCTTTCCATTCATCCGCAAGGAAGCGGTAGATCCATTGAAACCATGAATTCACGTACCAAAGCTTTTCTTCTGTGTGCCTTCCTTTTCACCAGCGCCCGTGTGGCGTCGGCATTGGACTTCAACGTGGACATTTCCAGCTACAATTACAGCAACTCAATCATCAATTATGGCGTCAGCGTCCACCTCAGCGCCGACTTCAATGACTTTGACGAGCTGGTGGATGGCTATTCCGTGACCTCACCGGACGGGACGTTCGTGCTGGTTGTGAGCACCGAATCATTCAACGCATCGCAAGGATTTCTCTTTCCGACCCTCCCAGTCGCCACCGCGGCAGTCTATGGCGACTGGACTTTCGAGTCGCTGGTGCTGGGGTTCCCGCTGGAGTCGCAAACTTTTCGAGTGTCGTCCGCGGGATTGTCCGTCGCTGACTATCCGCCAGCTCAAATCACCATGCCATCGTTCCAGGCGGGAGGCGTTTCACCCCAACCGATCATCACGTTCTCCGGCCCACCGGGAGCCACGGACATCGGCATCGGCCTGAGTCCGGCAGCCGGCGAATATCCGAACGAGGGCTTTGCGTTTCTGCCCCCCAGCGCCGGTCAATACACGCCAATATTCACGTTGAACCCCGGCTTGAACGAAGTTTACGTGATCTACTACCTGCCCAACGGCAATCCAGACAAGGTCCTCATCGAATCACCCTCGGGCATCGGGTGGAACGCGGTTCTCACCCGCGCCTGCCTCGCGTTCTCCGAGTTCTCCGTCGGCGGCGGCGGGGAACTCCGGCTCACCGGGCCGGAGCGCGATGGCGAAGGGTTTAGCTGGAGCTTCCCTACCGAATCCGGTCGCACCTACGACGTGGAGTTCAAGGAGGACTTGAATGCCTCCGACTGGCAGGTGCTGCAAACCATCACCGGCGATGGGAGCGCAAAAACATTCACGGTATCCGCGAATCAGAACGCCCGGTTCTTCCGGATCGCCCGGCGCTGAAAGGGCAAGGTTAGCCCAGGTGCCACATCACCATACATAGCCATCACTCCATGCGCACGCTCGGCTTCTTCAACACCGTCGAGATCCTCGTTGGAAACAAGATCGCGCTCGCCATCTTCAAGCACATCACGAACCCGGAGGCCTGCCCTTCACTGGATGGCCTAACAACACATCTTGGTAACGCCGTAGCCTTCGCCCAGAGCGATAGGATTTACCATTCCATCTCAGCGTTACTGCACCCAGCTCAGCGCGGTGTTGTGGCTGGTCTGGTGATACGCCTTGCCCAGATGTGATCCAGCAATCGCCTCGCGATGATGCGCGATGGTCAACAAGTGCAGGCCGCTCAGCTTCGACTCGAAACGCACGTAGCCTTCCGCGTCCACCGGGATCTCTTTCTCCGTGTCGTCCGGCGTCCGCAAGGTCGCCTTCAATCCGCCCACCGGCTGGCCGCGAAAGTAAACGCGCACTTCGCCGGGCTTGCCGGTCGGCACGAGATCGAACGTCAACATCGGCGTTCCGGCTCCTGCACCCGTCGGCTGCCAGCGCGCGTAGAAGTGCGGCTTGCGTCCGGCGCGCACGGTGAAGATCGATTCGACGCCCGCGACGTTCGTTGTCGCGGCGTTCACGAGCTGGAAATGATTCGTGCTCTTGGGCGATTCGATCATTACCGCCGCATTGGTAATCACGGTGAAGGCGCTCGGCCCGCTCAGGCTGTCCAAGAAGCCCGGCGACTTTTCGTAGTTCCCGGAAGGCTCGGCGAAGCGGGCGATGATCTTGCCGTTAAGCAGTTCAATCCAGACGGCGTGGGCGCGGGCGTCAGCGACAGAGAGGAGCAACGCGACGGCGAGAGCGAAACTCGCGCGGAGCGAAATTAGAGTCTTCATGGTGGAGTCAGCGTAGAGCGTTGGCTTCCTAATTGTTCATCGCGGTCGATCTCACTGCCGCGCGCGGCGTGGCAGAGGGCGTGAGCAGTTCGAGATCGGAACGCTTCTCTTCGCTGTCTTCACCGCCGAGCACGATGATCTGCGTGCTGCCTGCGGTCACGATGCGATGAGCGAGCCGGGGATGCTTCACCCGGCCGACGACTTCCCAGGCACTGCCATCGACCGCGAGCCGCAGCAGGTCGCCCTGGAACATATTCGCGTAGATGCGTCCGTTCTGCGCGATGGCCGAGCAGCTGAAACCCTGATGCTTGCCGGGCGGAAGCTCCGGCCCTTTCGACCACTGGCCGGTCTTCGTGTCGTAAATGTCCACGGCGAGCGTGGTCTTGTTGTCGCTGTTCATGCCGCCAATGCAGTAGAGGCGCGAGCCCTGCGCCGCGAGTGCAAGCGCACGGCGTTGGAACGGTTGCGCGAACTCGGTCCAGCCCGCGCCGGGATTCTTGAGATCGAGCACCAGTGCATTGGCCGGCCAGACCGGTTTGTTCGTGCCGCCAGCAAGCGACCAACCGCCCGCGATGTAGAGCTTGTCGCCGAGGACCACGGCGTCATGGCTGGAACGCACGGCCGGCAACGGCGCAAGCGTCTCCCAGGTTCCGCGACGCGGATCGAAACGTTCGAAGTGCGCGGTGGAATACAAATCCTGCTTCGCCCCGGCGGGATTGCGCGCGGCCATGCCGCCCGTGCGATACACCACGCCGTTGTGCGCGACGAGCGGCAGGCCCTGCGACGGCGCGGCAGTCGGCAGCGTTTCCCAAGTCGTGCCTTCGCTCAGCTTCAGACGATGAAACGAGCCGCTGACTTTGTCCGCCGAGTAATCGTGACGTTCGCCCTTGTGCCCGCCGAAGACGTAGAGCCAGCCGTCGGTCGTGACCGCCCCAAAGCTGGTCACCGTTTCAGGCATGGGCGCGAGCGAGGCGGCGGGCGATTCGACGCGGGAGGTAGGCGTGGTGGTGCAGGCACCGAGAACGAGCGCGAGCGTGAGTGAAGCGAAGAGAGGGATGCGATGTTTCATGGTGTCGTTAATCGGAGGAGTCAGGGTTTGAGAACGAAATCGGGACGGTCGGCGGTGTTGGCCCAGTGCTGCATATCTTGCAGCCCGGCGGTGTTCATCACCTGCGCATGACCGTCGATCATGCCGGCGACGGCACGTCCATCGTAGCGCGGCGCGACGAAGCCCCACTGGCTCGGTGTCGTGCTCGGCGTCCAGTTGGCGGACCATCGGCGCGAGGTCAGGTACGGCGGCAGCACCTGGTAGTAACCATTGGCGTCGAGACCGGAGGTCGCTGAACGCGCAGAGACAAACATCATCAGGTCGGACGGACGTCGTACTTCGCTGACCTTGGTCACGACCGTGCCGCTGCCGAACTTCGCGTTCGCGGCCGCAGCAGGAAGCTCCGTTTCGTTGCCGCCGACGAAGTAGGAGTTGATCCCCAGCGACGGGAAAACGCTGACGGCGTAAACGTAGCTCGCGCGATCCTGTCCCTGCAGGTCGGCCAGCTTCGCGCGGTTGCCGGCGCAGTAGATCGTCTCGAACGATTGCGCGAGATAGGGCGAGAGCCGCCACGGGTAACGCGCGTTGATGGGGAAACTCAGCGGCTGGCCGACCTCATCGACCGCATTCGTATCCGTCACGTAGCCGGGGAAAATAGCGTCGTCGTTGTCGTCGGCGTAGGTCTGCGCGGCAAGCATCAACTGGCGCGCGGAGGAAAGTTCCTCGATCATCCGCGCCTTGCGCTTCGCCTTGCCGAGACATGGCAGCAGCAGCGACGCGAGAATCGCGATGATGGCGATCACTACCAGCAACTCGATCAGCGTGAAGCCGCCGCCGGTCTGGCGGAACCGGCTGGCGAAGGAGGCTCTGGTGGCACGGCTTTTCATTTCACGCGAACGCGATAGAACTTCGGCGAGGCAACGCCGGACGTTTCGGAGCCGTCGTCAGTCCAGGACGCCACGCCAGGCTCGTCGTAGAAAAACACGTCCGGATCCTCAATCTGCGACCAGGCCGCAAGGTCGCTCGAATACTCGATGACGTAGTGCCGCGAGGACGCGTGTTGAAATGTGATCGTTGTCACGCCATCGGACATGCGTTGTGCGGAACGAATCGCAAGTGTAGCGCCGGCGTTCTTGGGATCGGTGCCCGTGATCCACTCTGCGCGATTCGACAATCCGTCGAGGTCGGAGTCTTCTTCGGCCGTCGGCGAGAGTGAGGAGAACCACGCTTGTTCCCAGTCGTCCGGAAGGCCGTCCGTGTCCGAGTCGTCCGCGCGAATCGCCACGCCTTCGATCTCCAGCGTTGGTGGCGTGCCGAGGACGCTGTCGCGCGTGTAGAACTCCGGCCACGCCGGAGTGCCGCCGAACTCGGACGTATGCAGTCCTGTGATCGTAAACCGCAATCGACCCGAGTCGCAGCCGTGCTGCAGATACTGGCGCACGAAGGGATCGGCGAGGTTCAGCTCGAAACGAATGGTGGTTCCAGACGGCACGAGGTCGCCGGGTGCGACGCCGACCGCCTGTCCGATGGCGAAGGGATGAACCTCGAACGTCGGAAACGCCGCGTTGGTTTTGCCGACGTTGTTCCCGACATCGACCAACGTTCCGTTCGTGCTGTAGCCAGCGGCGAAGGCGTTTCGCCTACCCGACGCAGAACTACCGAAAGGACCGTCTTCGGCAAAGGTTTCGGCGGTGAAACCATTCCGGAAATCAGCTCCGAACAACTCGATCGGGCGGCCAAGGTCGGCGTCCGGCATGAACGCCGGATCATTGGTCGGAAAGAACGTGGTGAACGCATCGAACGTCGGGTCAAAGCGGAACGCTCGATCTCGACTGATCGTGGCGGTGAGCGTCGCGCGGCGGATGACGTAGTTTGTCGCTCCGAGACCGGTGGCGATGTCGCCCTCGATATCGAAGCCGAGCAGAAACTGCCCGTGCCGCGAATCAACGCCCGCGTCATCGCCCAGCGTGCCGAATACCGGTG
>Ga0154020_10007694_pt1 | contig 12547 bp, 13 predicted proteins | sample Klosneuvirus_201_FD_109709 | JGI IMG/M metagenome (GOLD analysis project Ga0154020, IMG submission 109709) | Active sludge microbial communities from wastewater, Klosterneuburg, Austria - Klosneuvirus_20160825_MG | ecosystem: Engineered > WWTP > Aerobic digester > Activated sludge | place... | reverse complement strand
CCTCTATTATTTCATTTGGAATTTCACTTTTGAATTGGGAGGACATTTTTTTATCTTGATTGCTAATTGTATTTTCCATTGTATTTTCCCTTTTTTAAAGTTGAGTTGTTAATACTCTTTTTATTAGTCTGCAAAGAACACACCACAGAGAACATGTTTTAATCACTCTAGATTGCACTCATGTGGTTATATTGAACATCCGTACCAAAACCTACCCATATTTTTATTTTAATAATAACTATTTATCTTACTACTTCACCTTCACTAGAAACTACTCCAAATAAGTAAGCTTATTTTTTAATGACATAAATCTAACTTTTAGACTATTAGTTCCTAAATTATTTTCGTTCAGTCAAAATTCTCTTAAGCGATATAAAATGGCTGGGTTTTTGCAAAGTAATGTTGGAGCTTGCAATTGATTGAAAGTTCTAATTTAGGTAACAAGATTTTTCGCTACTGTGTTCTACAAAAAATTGTTCTCTCAATTAGTTTAGTTGCAGTCCGTTCAATAAAATAACAAACGAGGAAGAAACGTCTATGACACATCAAAAAAAACAATCACCTTTAATCGAACCAGCGCAAACGCGACAATCACATATTTTATGTTGGAAATCGATCGCAGCTGGTATTCTTATTTCAATCATGACTTATATGATTTTATCAGCATTAGGTGCAGGAATGGTGGGCTCTGCAGCTCGCACTGCTATTGAAAATGAGCAGAACGGAAGTGCCCTTGCCACTGGAGCTGTACTCTGGATGGGGTTATCTGCAGTCATTTCACTCTTCTTAGGAAGTTACTTTGCAGTTCGTATGGCTAAATCCATTACAAGTAAGATTGGTGTTGCCCATGGGTTTGTTGTCGCATCAATCTTCTTTATTTTACTTATGATTCAAGCTGGAAGTACAGTCTCTGCGCTTTCACGTGGGTTTGGTCATTTAGTTGCAGGCTTAGGAAAGGGCTCAGCATCGATTGCTTCAAGCCCAATAGTACAAGACACTATCAATCGTACACTAGGTTCTTCGACATTAAAGTCAGAGCCAAAAGTAGTTGCTGAAGGTTTGGCTGAGCGCCTATTAGTGGGCGATGTCGAATCGGCAAAGTCTTATTATAGTTATCAAACCGGACTCTCAGGGCCAGAGGTTGATACTAAAATAGCGCAATTAAAAAATGAATTCCAACAAGCTGCTAAAAATGCTGGAGATAAAATTGCAAAAGCAGTTTCAGATACAGGCTGGAGCTTATTTGTTGTTTTTCTTGTCGGCCTTTTAGCTGCCTTAATTGGCGGTAGAACTGGTGCACACGCTAATCTTGAACATCCACTGATGGAGACTGAAGGAATGGTATTTCAAGTTTCCGGACCAGTCTTAGCCAATGAACGTGGCGGCATGCTTCCCTATGTCGTGGGGTGGCTCATGGGCGTTCCAATGACCATTCTCTTTTTGATTTTTGTATTACGAAGTGTATTTTAATTAAGAATGAGAAATTTTAATTAAAAAATTCGAGTAAAAGCCTATGCTGGCTAACAAAAGTTCGACTGCACCAGTCTGTAACTGCTCAGGTTTTTGAGAGTTCTCCCTTGAGTGGTTCTGAACAAATAGGGCTCCGTCCCCTCGAGAGCTCTCAAAGAGGTGAGCAGTTACACCAGTCTGTCGGAAGTTGAAATCTGAAGACCAATAACTTGATTTTAAGTCCCTTGATAGTCATAAAACTATACTCAATTGACGAGTGAGAAATGTCTCTTATAGAAATGCATGCATTTTAATTTTACTATGGCTCGATGAGAATTTTCGACAACAGGCGCAGCCTGCCCGAAGGGGGCGACCATGAATGGTCGCCTTGTCGAGAATCACAAACAGGAAGTTTGACCTTTTCAAAGATTATGGAAGACGAGTGTAATTCTTAAAATATTTGAAGTGAAACAGTGGGGGTTATTGGCAAGGAGTAATGCTGTCAGGATTAAATCCCGAGTTTAAACTAAAGTAGAGATTTTCTTTATCTTTATCAGTCAAGAGATCTGCGTCTGTATAATATTCCGAAAGCAATTTATTTATTTTTACGCTAGAAAATATATAAATAGCCGAGTTTGACATTTGATCTGTCGAATTTTATTTAATTGAAATTTTATTATCCTGATTTATTTCTGGTGTATAACCGAATAAGTTCGACTCAAAACTGGAACTTTTAATTTCAACTGTACCATCAAAACGATAAATAGGATAAAGACCTTGCACTCCACAGGTCTCTGCCGAATTAAGGGGCTGTCGAGCATCTTTAATGTTATCTTTGATATTATTCATTTCAAAGCTAAGGCTTTTTAATGGCAGCAATGATTTTAACTTTCCCTCCGCAAGCTCCGCACGTTTCAATGTCGACGTCAAAAACCCGCTTGAGGAGCTTTGCCCAGGAGGCTCGCATCGATTTTGATCTGGCTCCGATTGGCTGGAATCAAAGATTTGTGATATAAGGCGGCCAACGAAGGAATTTAAAACACGAAAGGAGGCTGAATCTGCAATATTTGAATTTATAGAAGTGTGGTACAATCGCCAACGCTTGCATTCTTCACTTGATTCTATGACCCCAGAAGATTATGAACTTAAACAACTAGCCGCTGCATAAAATCGACTCCACTAAACTCAGGCCACATCAGTATAAGAAAATCTGCGTACTCAACATTAAAATATGGAATTTTTTAATCCTATTCACATAATAGATAATATTTATTTACTTTTTCTAAAATATTTAGAAATGGCTCTTAAAAATGTTAATCCTGACATTGTCAGAAATTGTTCAGGTAGCACATTGGCTAAAAACAAATATTTAACTGCATCTTACGTTATCGAACTTAATGCATTATTTCCTCAGAGACTTTAAGAGTGGTGCCAAATACATAGTGCCTTTCTCATTCAATTTAGTAATGATGAGGTATTTGCAGGTCGTGACCATCCCTATAACGAGAATTCCTTGCCTGATTCAAATATAATTTATGGAAGAGCTAAGGCCCTGAGTGAGATTAGTGGTCCACAGTGTATAACGATTAGATCATCATTTCTAGGACCAGAACTTGAGAATCCCACTGAAATTTTTTCCAACTTAGTAATGAACCCAGAGAAATTTATAGTTTAAAACCAAGATATTTTAAAACATTTTCAGCATTTATTTTTTGATTTTCTATTTTAGATTGTTCTATTTTCTCTCGCAAAAAAATAGAGGACATGGATTTTTTTAAGTATAAATATTTCCATAAAATCAAATCAATAGAATTTTCTTCAGAGGAAGCATTAGAAAATCGAGCAGAATTGTTAAAATATTTTGAGAATTTCTCATTGATAGTTTTGAGATTCAAACGAAAGCCTAAATCATCTATAAAACTAAACCCGAATGTTTCTTCTATAAAAGAGGGAAGATCCTTTGGCAGACGAATTGTTTTAGCCAGGTCTTCATTTAACGGAATACCTATTTCAGATAAAAACCAAATTAAACGAGTAGTACAATTATTTTTATTTATGGAATAGAAACCAAGCTCCTGACGTCCTTCATTTTTAGAGTAAACCTGAATCTCATAGTTAATAAAATTCATTATTTTATTTATTTGCTCTTGATTTAAGTCATATCGCCATCGTTTGAAATGTTCTTGGTGCACAACCGAGTTTCTTAAAAAATCTTCTATGGTATAGATGGAAGCTGTGATCGGGTATAAACCAAGGATAAGTTTATTATAGGAAAGATTAGTAAATGCAAAAACTTCAAAAGAAAGGATATAGCTTTGGGAGATATTTTGATTATTTTTAAAAAAAATAACAGAATGACCGAAAGATCCTGCGAGTCTGCTGCGGTTTGGAGCCATTTCCCACACTTCCAAACTGAAAGAGTTATTGAGCTGTGTTTTGAAGTTCCACCAAGTAATTAATTGGGAGTAAATGATATTAATTTCTAAGTTATCAATTTGAGTATCCTTGAAAGTTTGTTCTATCTCAAAACCATAAGAATGAGAGAAAAGAATCAAAGAATATAAAAAAAATAAAAAAGAGAGCATTCTTTTCATCTTAACTCCTATTAAAAACAGAATCACAAAAGATTAGTTTTTTACTTATAATTACTTTCCCCACAAACCTCTACAAGTTAAAGCATATTTAAGACGTTTTTTATCTGCCTCAAGACCAATGTCTTTTTTGGAAGTCGTCGGAAAAATTTTGTACATTAAACCTTTCACATACTGAATATCAGCACGACTCTCTTCATTTAAAGAAGTATCAATTAACTTATCTGGATTATCAAAAACTGCTTGTAGAAGGTATCCATCAACTTTAAAAAATTTCTCTGTGTCTTTCTCACCCATGCTTTCCAAGCCTTCCAAGCAGGCTTTTGTGATTGAAGTTTCAGTCACTTCTTTTGATTCCTCAAGGCCAATAAACATAATAGGAATAGCCTTAAACGCATTGGCCTTTATAGAGGTTGTCATCAATCCTAATGAAAAAATACTGAGCAAAGCACCTTTGAAGAAAATAGTTGTTTTCATAAATCTCCTTTTTTGTTTAATATTATTTTTTCTCAAAGTTGAGTTAGTAACTTCTTCCCAACATTTGAACTTTGAGTTGATGGTGAAATATAATGTATTTCTAATTAGCATTTCAACTGTAATTATTTTGACAGGAAGAGACGTTTTGCGCATCTTCATCATTTTTAAAAAATAGATCAATTTTCAATAGTTAAATAAAATTTAGTTTTAAACGAAGGTGTAGATACCTTCTACATCTCTTTGATTCATTATTGCAGGGGCCAGTGTGAATTGAGTCCAAAAAGGATGATTTGGAGGTCCCCAGGAGACCGGCATACCGGCGAAAATGGACACAATTCATTCGGCCACCTAGACATTATGAATATATCATAAAATTTTTTAAGCTACTTATAACTTAATAAATAGGATATATTCAATGAAAATATTAATAACCTCTATCGTACTCTTAACGACGGAATTAAAGAGCTGAATCACTTATTATATTAAAGGTACGACCACGGCAGTACCGTGTCGACTAAGTGGGTAACAGCTTCATTCATTCGCCTACCGACGCAGGAGGGGCAAAAACCATGACGTTAATACAACTAAAGGCGACAAAGCCATCAGCTCTATAGCCCTCGCAGTGATGGCGTAAAAATCCTTTCGCTAGTAACCCACATTCGAGGTAAACGAAAATCTCTTTTATCACGATATTTGGGATTGGCTACCGCTTCTCCGCCTCCACCTGTTCAATAAATTTTGTTAAGTTCGATTGGATGATTTGATAGAGAGGTGTTTTCTAAGTTTGATGCCTGGAGTAGTAATATTTTGAATTTATTTCCTCTTCCTGTGCTCCCATTGGGTTTTGGAGCTTGCAAGAAGCGTTTGTTCACGCATCACATCTTTAATAGTGGAAGAGGTCCGGAAGCCTATCCTTTTCAACGCAGGCGGAAGAAGGTGGTTAGTTTTAATGTGTCTTACTAACCAAAGACTGAATGAGAAAGATGTGGCTTCTATAAAATTAATGACTCTGAGTGAGAGGTACATTTGTAATAATACTTGAAAATGAAACAATTTACTTTGGCACGAATTGAGTACTAATATTTGATACCGCAGCAGGAATGCAAGAATTTTAATCTGTGATTAAATCCTTCTCAATAATAAAAGTATATGTAATATGTTGGAAATTCATATTCAATTGCATTTTATTATATCCTAAAAGTAATTCAGAGTTTAATGGTTTAACAAATCCAGCTAAGAGATCTTTTGCATCTGTGCCTTTCATTAAAAAACCAATTGAACTATCAGTAACAGGTATCAGTAATTCAGATCTTACGATTATTTTGCAAGTAGCAAAAAAATCTTCAGAAGAATTTGCCTTAGTACCATCACACTTTATACCAATATCTTTTGTCGCAAATTTTTTTAAACTGTTATCACCCTTTAGAGAACTCCAAAATTTACCAGCTAAAAATGGTGGATTTCCGGGATCGTCGACCAACTTCACTGATAGGTATTTGCCATTTTCAATATAAACGGCTGTAACGTTTGTTGCTGCATTCGTAATACTTGCAAATATAGATATGAGTAAAATAAATCTCATGATTCCCCCTATGATTTAGTCAATAAAAACTAACAAATATGTGCTCTTGTTGCAATGATTAACCAGAAGGTTGTCATAAAATATTGATTTTAGTCTCCGTAGACCGATAGAAACTATATTCAACTAACCTCATAAAGAAGACTGCTTCCAACTTCCTTATCTTTAAGTTTCCATACTACTGAATCAATAAAGAAATGATGGATATTTAGGAAAACGGCAAAAGCAGTAGCAAAGAACCAAGCCGACTGATAAACATCTGTCTCCAATTTTTTATCAAGAACTGAAGGAATAAGTTCAAAGGCAAAGAGTCCGACCGCTAAAAGCGCCATAATTCGTAATGATACTTGAGCGCTGTACCAGCGATTTCTTTTGATCTTTGTATTTTCTACGCGAAGTGCGAAAGGAAGATATTGAAGGGAATGGAAAAAAGGAACCATTAACAAATAGTATTCAGGAAGATTACTAATTGGTACCCACCAAACATAAAAAGCGATCCAAGGAACCAGGAAGTTCAAAGATGGCAACTGCTTTGAACTTCGATATTTCAAAACCAATGCCGCAACTCCACCAATTGTTAAAATAATCATCGCAACAGTTGACCAAACCAGCATCCAATCGGGAAGTCCAATCGAAGTCATATAAAACCCTTGAAATCTCTGATCTTGAATTGCTCCCCCGACGGAATACTGCTCCATTGCGTGAGCCATATATACAAACTGATAAATAGCGACACTAAATACACTCGATTTAAGCAATAATCTCTGCCATGACGTTAAATTGTATCCGTCATAGAAAGCGTAAACCATCATACACCCATAAACTTGTTTGCAATAGTGCCACCCGACCGTGAAGTACATAAACCAAATTGAGAGCCCCATGATCTCAGATCCCAGTTTGTAAGTTTCACCTAGTCTGAAACTTAATCCTGTGTAAACCAACAAAGAATTTAGTTTCTCAATGTAAAGCGATTCGGAAATATTTGTATCGTATTTAAAGTAAGCAATAGCATAAAGTACAATCAATGAGAGCGGAACAAGAATCAGTGCAAACCAGTTCTTAAAAATAAAATTAATCCCACGTCCGTATCCAAAACGATATGAAATCAAGAAATGCGGATGATTGCAAACGATAGAGAGAACCGAAAATACCGCCATGGCTTGCATGAATCGCATTTGAAGAACAGGAAGATCTTCTCTGAAAAAATTTGCCGAATGCAAAATCAGACACAATACTATACTTAGACCGCCCAAAGTCCAAAAATCAGAAAGTGGACTCCAAATAGAGGTTCGTTTTTGGGTTAAAGTGGAGAGAACAGTATTTGGCGGGTTGATCCGACTGGTTTTCGATGATTTTTTTTCAGCTAAATTTTGATCATATAACATTCATCAATAGTACGTGCAGAGTATTGATCAACTGTGGAAACATCTTTGAAAATTCCATTTTAAGACATTGGTCCAGCTAATTTTTTTCACACCAATATTTTTTAGAGAAATCAATCAATTATAGAATGTTTTTTTTCCACAATTGGTCATTGGTCTAAACTCATCCTAAGTGTTACTCGGAGATTAAAATCTCGGAAGACAATTACGAAAACTTAGGAAGAAACATGAAGACAACTTTTTTGCGATAGCTGCAGCAGTACTAGCCAATACAAACCATATACCTATAATGGATATGCCAGATAGTGCTTATAGGCTATTAAGTTTTGCAATATTCAGCAATGTACTCGCGAATGGAAGGAATGTAGTTATGAATATACTTCTTGTAGAGGACGACCCTGCATTAGCTCGCGGTCTTCAACTTACTCTTGAAGCTGAAGGATACAGTATCATCCGGGCAGATAGCCTTAGTTCGGCCTTCCGCGAAAATCAAAAAGAGAAACTGGGACTCGCAATTCTTGATTTAAGTCTTACTGATGGAAGCGGTTTCGATTTTCTTAATAAGGTTCGCGAGGGCGGCTCTCGCCTTCCCATCATAATTCTAACAGCACAAAGCGATGAAGACTCATTGGTCGAGGGCCTCCAGCGAGGCGCCAATGACTATATGAAAAAGCCTTTCAGCAATCGGGAGCTACTTGCAAGGATTAAAGCTGTCCTTAGAGAGCCACAAATGAGAGAAAATCAGACACGATACGGAGATTTACTACTCCTTCACGAGCAGAGGATCGTGAAATTCAAAGACATTACCGTGGAAATGAACCGAAGAGAGTTTGACGTTTTATTTCTACTTATTCAGAAGGTTGATGCAATTGTTACACGCGAAGCTATGATGGAATACATCGACAAAGAAGGAGAAATCTTTGATCGTACTATTGACTCTCACATTAGTCATCTAAGATCCAGATTAAAAGCAGCGGGTGCAACTAACATCAAAATATCTTCTGTTTATGGCCTAGGCTATAGATTGGAGAAGGCTTGATCTCAAATCGTATCTACCAAAAATACTTTCTGCTTGCCTCGGTATTATTATTTTCATTTCTCATTCTAGGTTTTGTTTTAAGTTCTTTCGTGATGAAGGCCATAGTTTCAGACAAAGGGCTTCCGCCTCCATTATTCATCGCTCGCGTAATCGATAAAATCAATCCACAAAATAAAATAGAATCCTTAAAAGAATTTTCTTCTTGGCGCGATGACTTTCCCACCCCTGACTTAATTCTACTTAATGAAAATGGCCGAGTGATTTATCCAGAAGGTGGACAAGAAATTTCAAATTGGAATAGTCTTATAAAACCTAATCGACCTTATGAGTTTATTTTTATTTCCTCGAATAGCAGAGCTTTTACACCTTTTGGTTTTCCACGGCCTCCTATTTCAGAGGCCTTAGTGAAACTTCAAGGGACTCCAGAGCAGTATTTATTTATTCGCGCACCAGAAATGCGTCCTCCGGGCAACAGGGGTGGATTTGCATTTTTCCCTTTGGTTGTCTTGGGCAGTTTATTACTTTCATTACTACTTGGAGTTGGAACTACAATGGCCATTATCAATCTTGGCGTCAAAAAAGGTGTGGTTCAGGCGGATAATGTAATTTCAGAACTTCATAGAGGAAATCTAAAAGCTCGATTTACCATCAATAGAAGGGATGAATTTGGCAAAGCCATGATGCGATTTAATACTATGGCCGACGAAATTGAGAAACTTTTTTTGAGCTTAAAAGCAGTAGATCAAGCACGAACTCGACTTCTTCAAGAATTGGCTCATGATCTAAGAACACCTATTGCATCGCTGAAAAATTTGATGGAGTCTTTAAACACGAAACGACAGAGTTTTACAATTGAAATCCAAAATGAAATGACCGAACTCGCTCTCAAAGAAATTAATTATTTCGAGCGATTAGTTGAAGACTTGCTATTTTTATCGCAAATAAAAGAACCGTCACTGCAGGTTCAGTATCCACTGGTAAATATATCTAATGTTTTGTTAGACACTGCAGATGATGTTTGTATGCGGTATCAACATCAAGATAGAATAATTGAATTGAAACAAAGACTTGAAAATCGATCTTTAGAGATGCATACCGATATTCATTTGATTACGCGCCTTTTTCGTAACACACTTGAAAATTCTTTTTCTTTTGCAAACTTATGGGTTTCTATTTCAACACGAGTTACTGAGGAAGACAAAATAGCAATTCTTATCGAAGATGACGGACCTGGATTTAGCAAGGACGCTTTAGCAACATTTGGCACACGAAAGGTAACGAGAAAACTTGAGAACAAGCCCAACGGACGATTGTCAGTTGGACTTGGCTCCGTGGTGATGAAAACAATAGTGGACACACTTGGAGGAGAACTTAGAGCTTCAAACCGTTTGCTCGATGGAAAAGTTCTCGGTGCTAAAATCGAAATAATTTTGCCTTGAACTCACAAGTATAAATTTAGTCATCGCCATCAGAGATACCATATTTAAAATAATTATGGAGTATGGAACACGCGTCCGATACTGAAAGGTTAAGCAGGAGAGGCAATATGCTCTAATTACTTAATGTGAAAGGTCTAACGGCCTGATCTGCCTTACTGAATTACTCGATAACTTTGACTCCATACCTTTGTAGCAGGATTGACCATTTCCGCATGGAAAATGACTCCAAATTTCAATATCTGTCACTCGCGACTCGACTGGTGGAGAACCCCCACTGTAGGTATTGACAATGAACACTCTATTTATTGGTAAGTTGTAATCTCCCATATTGGGGCCCCAATGATCCGTTACTACTTTTCCATTAACTGCGGCCCAGTATCTCCCATCATTTGCGTTAGATCTCTGCCAGTAGACTTCAAAGAAAAACCATTCATTAATGGGAACAGGAATATCGTGGTTATCAACTCTCCAATAATCTGTAAAGGGAAATGGGCCATTGGCTCCGTTATCACCCTTACTCATCCAATAAAGTTGTCCATCATGAGTCTTCAGAATTGTTGTTTGAATTCTATAATCTCCGTTCCCTGTATTTTCATAACCACCCGTCTTAAATTCAAATTGTACGCGCCAATTTCCAGATGATACTGAAGCATCTAATTGCGATACCAGATTAGCTTGGTGTTTAAACCAATATGAAATATAAAGATTTTTTAAATCACCCAGGTTATGATCTCTTCTAATTAAAAGTGGAGCCTGGGCATGCCCTTTATCTAGTGGAGTTGAACCAACACCTTTAATATTAACACTTTGAAAAAGAATATTAACCAAATCGCCCTTTGGACCGATTTCCTTTTTAATTTCATTTGTGCTATGCTCACCAATAGTTAAAGGTGTCACTTTGTCATAGGTGATGAGTTGAACTCCAGAAAAATTCGAACCTAATACAGTAACAGGCCATGCATAACCAGTTTCTTGATCCACTCCAGAAATATCCTGCCAAGCACCAAAACCATTTGGATAAAAACCATATGGACTCCCCAAAGTGACACCTGTGCCAAATTTGGTTTTAAAAAGTAATTTTGCATTAAAAATAGAATTTGATGAAGTATTAATCTGCCCAAGACTTTTAAACTTTGAACAGTTTTGAAATAAAATAACAATAAATATATTAGTAACCAGTATAAGAATAAAATTTTGAATTTTCATAATTTTTCTCATAATCTTATTTTAATATTCAAAAGCAAAGATAAGTTAAACAATCTAATTATTAGGACAATTTGACCTAATAATCTCAAATCAAATTTAAATTTTAATTATTTATCAAAAAAATGTAAAACAATGACTCAATTTTTAGTCACACGGAGGCGGATTAGATTCAAAATCTAACAGCGGCATTGTTATGGATGCTCCACTTTTTAAATAATCAGAGGATTTAACATTTGTTGAAACCACATCAATTGTTGCAAAATAATGAGCCCGAGAGTTCTCATTTACTAATCCAAATCGAGAACCTCCGACTCCTGGATTATAATTCATGGGTGCATAATCAGCTACCTTTACATTCATACTGGAATAATAATCAACCCCAACACTCATGAGCAGTTGAGCTTTAGAACGGTCATCAGGACCCATTGGATCATCCAATACGAGTTGTGTTGTTAACCGTGCAAAGACAGCATCAATATCTTCACCATTTATTTCAAATTTCATCATTCCACCATGAATGGCATTGAAAGCATCATTGAGTTTATAAGATATCCCTCCATCAAACTCTGTTCTTGGAGTGGCAGGGCCTACATTTTTTATGCTAGCATTAAAATCCCAGTTTCCCGCCCAGGTAGGATTTGCAATATTTGTATTAACTTTCTTCCAACTTTTGGTGGATTTTTCTAATATGAAAAGACCGATATTTGATATTTTTACTCTAGTATTGGTTGCTGTATGATTATTTCCTGCAAAGAGTACAAACCATGGAGTGATTGCATTCCAAATTTTGGATGATTTAAATTCGAGATTATCTGGTGTCCACCAATAAGGAGTTGCATCACCTCTTGCTGCATTTCCCATAACGATAAATGCACTTTTGGTCCAACTCGGTCCGACTGGGGGATTTAGAAGCTCAGCTTCATTGAGTCCCATGTCACTTTTTATATCATTGATAAACATTTCCATCGTTTGATTTTTGGAGTTTTGATCAATTCTAAATCGCTCACAATTCGTGAAAAAAACAAGTAATATAAAAAGAAATAAATTGATGCGGATCAACTTATAATATTTAATTTGATAATTCACCATTACATATAGTCCTTGCCTCAGTTCTTATTATAAAACCTATACTGTAGATCAACTCTCAGCTATCGACTTTCATTTTTTAAATACTTTAATTTCTAATCTAGGTGCCATTAAAATAATTATAATAAATATCATTTTGTAACTAGCCAGTTACCAGTTACCAATTACCAGTTACCAGTTACCAATTACCAATTACCAGTTACCAATTACCAATTACCAATTACCAGTTACCAGTTACCAGTTACCAGTTACCAGTTACCAGTTACCAGTTACCAGTTACCAGTTACCAGTTACCAGTT
>Ga0154020_10007692_pt1 | contig 12549 bp, 9 predicted proteins | sample Klosneuvirus_201_FD_109709 | JGI IMG/M metagenome (GOLD analysis project Ga0154020, IMG submission 109709) | Active sludge microbial communities from wastewater, Klosterneuburg, Austria - Klosneuvirus_20160825_MG | ecosystem: Engineered > WWTP > Aerobic digester > Activated sludge | place... | reverse complement strand
CCCAACCCGCGCAACGCTTCCACGTGCTCGGCGAGCGGCAGGTTCTCGACACGCGCGCCTGACTTGTCGGCATTCGCGAGCTGCGTGAATGCATCGCGAAGCGTGAGCACCGCGTCGCGCAGCGCGAGCCACGCGTCGTCATCGATCGTGCCGTCGATCGCGCGATCGAGATGCGGCTCCGTCGCGAGCGCGAGCTTGCCGACGTCGTCGGCGCCGATGAGCAAGCTCGACAGCCCGATGCGGAATGCGAGGTGGCCGAGGCCGGCGTCCTCGGCGGTAAAGGAGCGCGAGCTGCGGTCGACCGCGGCCGCCAAGACGTTCGCGTCGTGAACGCCAGCGGCGACGAAGCGGTCCCACAGGATCGCGTGCTCGCTCACGGGCTCACCGCTGCGGCCGGGACTGCCGCCAAGGCGCCGGTAGGGCCATTCGGACTTACCGCCAAGGCGCGGGTGGGGAGATTCGGATTTACCGCCAAGGCGCCGGTGGGCAGGAGGCCGCCATTCGGGTTTACCGCCAAGGCGCCGGTGGGGAGGACGCGATTCGGGTTTACCGCCAAGGCGTGGGTGGGGAGATTCGGATTTACCCCCAAGGCGCCGGTGGGCAGGAGGCCGCCATTCGGATTTACCGCCAAGGCGCCATGACGCCATGAGCGCCAAGGATCTTTTCGGGAAGAGTCGAATGGATCTGGTCGGAGGCGTGGCGCCGAGGTCGATGGGTCGGAGGTCATCAAGAGGTGATGACCTCCTCGCTCACGTCGCGCTGGCGAGCGCTCGATCGTTACATCGCCGACGGTGGGCTCGAGCGCTGCCTGTTCGAGCACCGCGTGTTCGAGCAACGCGCGTTCGACGGTCGCGCGCGACAGGCAAGAACAGTCCTCTGTGTTCTCCCCTTCTCTGTGGCGCACGTTCTGGGAGACGACCTCGATGGCGTGTTCGAGCGTCGCGTGTTCGATCGTCGCGTGTCCGAGCAACGCGCGTTCGAGCGTCGCGTGTTCGAGCAACGCGCGTTCGAGCGTCGCGTGTTCGAGCAACGCGCGTTCGAAGGTCGCGCGTAACGGGTAAGAACAGTCCTCTGTGTTCTCTCCGCCTCTGTGTCGCGTTTTCTGGGAGACGACCTCGATGGCGTGTTCGAGCGTCGCGCGTTCGATCGTCGTGTGTTCGAGCGTCGCGTGTTCGAGCAACGCGTGTTCGACGGTCGCGCGTAACGGGTAAGAACAGTCCTCTGTGTTCTCTCCGCCTCCGTGTCGCGTTTTCTGGGAGACGACCTCGATGGCGTGTTCGATCGTCGCGTGTTCGAGCGTCGCGTGTTCGAGCAACGCGCGTTCGAAGGTCGCGCGTAACGGGTAAGAACAGTCCTCTGTGTTCTCTCCGCCTCCGTGTCGCGTTTTCTGGGAGACGACCTCGATGGCGTGTTCGAGCAACGCGCGTTCGAGCGTCGCGTGTTCGAGCAACGCGCGTTCGATGGTCGCGCGTAACGGGTAAGAACAGTCCTCTGTGTTCTCTCCGCCTCTGTGTCGCGTTTTCTGGGAGACGACCTCGAGGGCGTGTTCGAGCGTCGCGCGTTCGAGCGTCGCGTGTTCGAGCAACGCGCGTTCGAAGGTCGCGCGCGACAGGTAAGAACAGTCCTCTGTGTTCTCCCCTTCTCTGTGGCGCACCTTCTGGGAAACGACTTTGATGATGTGTTGGAGGGGCGCGTGTTCGAGCGCAGCTTCTTCGATCGTCGCGTTAGGGAGAACGCGTTCGATGGTCGCGCGTAACGGGTAAGAACAGTCCTCTGTGTTCTCTCCGCCTCTGTGTCGCGTTTTCTGGGAGACGACCTCGATGGCGTGTTCGAGCGCTGCGCGTTCGAGCGAAACGCATGCAAGGGATGCACGTTCGCGCGACATCACGAGTCCTCCCCGAGCCCGTGGCGCGACAGCCATCGCTTCGTCCCCGGCTTCGTCGCGACGAGCTCGACGACGACGTCCTCGGCGGTCGCCGCAGCCCGTGCACGCTTGAGCACGGGCGCCAGATCGTCGGAGAGCATCTCTGCCGAATCGAGATCGATCACGAGCCGCTCGATCTCGGGCGCCGAGAGGCGCTGGCCGACGAGGGACGCGAGCTCTTGTGGCTTGGGTTGCCCGGACAGTGCCAGGCGCACGATCGTCGACGGGAGCGGCGTCGAGCGTGCGGCTGGCAGGTTCGGCGACGACTTGCCGGGCTGCGTCGGTATCGGTGCCGACTTGGCAGACGCCGTCGACCTCGCTGTCGTCGGGATCGAGGGGGACGACTTGCCCGACGCCGGTGCATCCCATTTGGGCAGCGAGGGAGACGGCTTGCCCGATGCCGGTGGAACTGCGATGCCCGGCGACGACTTCGCCGACGAGCTGGGCAGGGTGATGCCCGGCGAGGACTTGCTGGACCTGCGCGGGGGCGGCGGCACGCCGACGGTCGTGATCTCGCGATCGTCGTCGGTAGCGAGCGGGATCGCGAGCGACGAGGTTCGCGTGGGGACCTGCGTGCCGTACGGCGGCGTGCGGTACGCCTCGACGCCGGGCGAGGTGGGCTCCTTCTTCGCGTAGAAGACCGTGTCGCCGTGGCGCTGGGGCTCGAGCTGCGAGATGTCGCGCAGCGTTTCGGAGTAGCCGACGAAGAGGAAGCCGCCGGGGACGAGCGAGGCGATCAGGCGATCGATCACGCGGCGGCGCGCGTCGGCGGAAAAGTAGATGAGGACGTTGCGACACCAGACGACATCGCAGTTGCGCGGGGGGACCGCGTCGACGAGGTTCGCGCGCTCGAAGGTGACGAGCTGCGCGATGTCCGGGTGCACGTGGAGGGTGTCACCGTCGACGATGAAGCCATCGCGCCACTCGTCGGGGACGTCGGCGAATTCGCCGGCGGGGTAGGTGGCGTTGCGGGCGCGCTCGAGGGCCTCGGCCGAGACGTCGGTGGCGACGACGGTGAGCTGGACGCCGGGCATCGCGCGCGAGAGGACGGCGGCGAGCGTGTAGGGCTCCTCGCCGGTGGCGCAGCCCGCGCTCCAGACTTTGATGGCGCGCTTGGATTTCGCGCGGAGCGCGGGAACGACGACGTCGACGAGCGCGGCGATCTGCGGGCGGTGGCGGAACAGAGACGACTCGCCGACTCGCACGGCCTCGACGAGGGCCGCGAGCTCGGCGGCGCCGCGTGCGGTGGCGATCAGCTCGACGTAGCTCGCGGGATCGATGTCGAGCTCGGCGAGCCGGGCCGACGTGCGCGCCTCGACGACCCACGCGGGAAGCTCGAGCCCCGCGTGTTCGGCGAGCCGCCGCGCGACGCCCGCGACGATGTCCGGCGCGAGCGACACGTGTTAGCCGCTCGCCTCGGTCGAATCGTCATCGGCGTCGTCGGGCGGTGGGATCGGGCGCTTCGGCTTCGCCGGCTTTCTCTGGGCGGCGGGAAGTGCGCGCTGGTTGCCGTTCGCCTTTTTTGCGGCTGGACGACGCTTCACCTCGACGCGATTGCCGTCGAGGTTGAAGCCGCCGATCGATTCTTCGAGCTCGAAGGCCAGCTCGTGGAGGCGCTCGGCTTGGACGACGGATTCCTCGGAGCCGGACAGCACGTCGGTGGCGATGTGGCGGACCGCGTCCATGTTGCGCGCGATCTCGTCGGAGACCATCGCTTGTTCGGTGACCGCGTTCGCGGTCTCTTTGACCACGCTGATCAGCTGGCCGAGGCCGGTGAGCGTGGAGGTGACGAGTGCGCTGCCGTTGCCGACCTCGCGCGTGCCGTGCTCCATCGACGTGATCGCCGCTTGCGTTTGCTCTTTGACGGTCTGGATCAGCGCTTCGATGTCCTTGGCCGATTGGCCGACGCGACGTGCGAGCGAGCTGACCTCGTCGGCGACGACGGCGAAGCCGCGGCCTTGCTCGCCGGCGTGCGCGGCTTCGATCGATGCGTTGAGAGCGAGCATCGAGGTCTGCTCGCTGATCTGGCGAATGACCTCGACGATATTGCCGATCCGCTTGCTCGACTCGGCGAGGTCTTTCATTTTGATCGCGGCGTCCTCGACGGAGGCGCGGATCTGATCCATGCGATTGACCGCGTCGTTGACCGCGGTGCTCGATTGCTCGGCGACCTCGGTCGCCTGTGCGGCGTTGCCGGCGACTTGTTGGATCGAGGCGGATAGCTCGGTGACCGCGGTCGTCGAGCTCTCGATCTTGAGCGTCTGGTCCTTGAGACCACCGAGCATCTCGCGCGAGGCCGCGCTGATCTCGGCACTCGATGCACCGACCTGGAAGGCGGCGGACTGCACGCCAACGGCGAGCGAGTGCACGCGCGCGAACACCTGGTTGATGTTCTCGGCGAGGTCGGCGGTCTCGTCACGCGAGTTGACGATGATGCGCTGGGTGAGATCGGTGTCGCCGGCGAGGAGGTCGCGCGACTGGCGGACCATCTGCTTGATCGGTCGCGTGACCCAGAATGCGAGGCCCGTCGCGATCAGGATCGAGAGCCCGATCCCGACGAGGATCTCGAGAATCGGGAGACTCTTCGCGGGATCGACGACGGCCTTGCGGCCTCGCATCATGTACAGCTTACCGATCGTGGCGGCGTCGGCGTTGCGATAGCCGTCCAGCTCCTCGCCGTATTGATCGAAGTCGGCCTCCTTCAGGCGCACGACCTGCTGCGTGTCCAGGCCGACCGTCAGGGTGACGAGCTTGTCGGGTTGGATCGCCTTCGCGAGGTCGTTCGGGTTTCCGGGGACAGCCGTCGCGAGGACCGTCGCGCCGTCGACGAGCGTCGGGCGAAACCGGTTGTCGGCGTTGTCGTCGGTCTGTTCGGCATACTCGTTGAACATCCGCTGGAGCTTGACCGCGACGAGAAGCCCGCCGACGACGTCCTCCTGGTTGGGCGCGCGGATCGGCAGCGCCGTCACTTGATAGACGGTGCCGTCGATCAGCGATGGTCGATGCATGAACGCCGAGCCGCTGCGTGCTTTCTCGATGCCCGCGACCGTCGATGCCGCGCTCGCATCGAGCGTCGTGTTCGGTGACGTGTAGAGCAACTTGCCGTGTTCGTCGAAGATCGCGAACAGATCGGGCTGGATCGAGTTCTTCGACGACAACCGATCGAAGATCGCCTTGCCGATCGCTGCGATCGAGGGACCGTCCGGCGCGGGAACAGCCGGTGCGGTCGTCGCGCCACCCGGTGCAGTCGTCGCGCCACCCGGTGCGGGGGTAGGCGGCAACGCTGCGCCTTGTCCTGCATTCGCCACCGCGGCGCGCAGCGTCGGATCTCCGACCAGCAGCTCGACGATGCCGGTCATGCCTTTGCCGGCCTTCTCTTGATAGAACTCGTAGCGGCGGAGGTGCTTGACCAGCCAGTTGCCGCGCGCGCGCAGCACCGCTTGGTCCTTCACCACCATCGTGCCGCCGAAGATCAGCATTCCCGCGAGCAACAGGCACGCGAGGAGGAACTTCAGGAACATCGGAAAGCGCAGCTTCCGGCTCATGGCGAACGTCCTTCTGTCTTATCTGCGAGCGCGCGAAACGGCTCGGCGGTGAGTACGGCGTGCGCGTCGAGCACGCGCACGGTTCCTGTCGGCGTCGAGGCCACGCCCATCAGTAGCGACGACACGGTCGGCGAGAGGTTGGCAGGTGGAGGATCGAGCGCTTCGACCGTGCGCAGATCCTTGAGCCCGTCGACGATGACGCCGGCCGTGCCGGAGGCGTGCTCGATGACGACGATCTTCGAGTCCGTGCCGACCTCGGTGCGCGGCAGTCCGAACAGCACCGCGAGATCGATCGCGGGCACGATCTCGCCGCGCAGACTGAACACCCCCGCGAGACACGCGGGCGTCAGAAACACGCGCGTCACCGGCTGCACCGGCACGGTCTCGCGCACGTCATCGATCGGGATCGCGAGCTCTTGCCCGCGAAGCTCGAAGCACACCAAGCGCAGAGGTCCAGATCCCACCGCGCTAGAGGTTACCCGATGTTGAAGTCTTCCTTCTCGTGCTGCGCGCCGCTACCGTCCGCGAATCGCTTGAGCTGATACCGCGCGAAGATCTCGTGAGGCTGGCCGCCGGCGAGCCACTCCGCATAGAGCTTGCCGACGATCGGCGCCATCATGAAGCCGTGGCCGACGAAGCCACACGCGAGGAAGAAGTCGGGATGATCGGGCGCGGGGCCGACGATCGGGTTGCCGTCGGGTGATTGGTCGTACGGACCGGCCCACTGCCGGAGAATCTTGATGTCGCCGAGGATCGGCATCAGTCGCGCGAGGCGACGCGAGTACGTCGCGAGGAACTCGAGCGTGGAGCCCATCGCATACGTCGAGCCATGACCCGGCAACGACACGCCGCCCACGATCTCGCCGCGCATCGATTGCGAACAATACAGGCCGCTCGTCAGCTCGCTGACCATCGGGCGCAGGAACGGCTTGAGCGGCTCGCTCGAGCAAATCTCGTGGCGGATGGGCCAGGTCGGAACCGTCACGCCGATCATCGCCGCGAGCTTGGGCGACCACGCACCGCACGCGTTGATCACCCGGCGCGCTTTGATCGCACCGCGCGGGGTGTGCACGGTGTAGCCACCGCCGGCCATTGGCTCGAGCCCACCGACGGGAGTCTGCGTGAAGATGCGAACGCCGTACGCGGCCGCTTGCCGTGCGTAGCCCCACAAGAACGGCCACGGGAACAGGATGCCGTCGGAGGAGTTGTAGGACGCGCCGACGATGCCGTCGAGATCGAGCTCGGGAACGATGTTCTTCGCTTCCTTCGGATCGAGCATCTTCGTCGGGACACCGAAGCGATTCTGCAGCGCGATGTTCTTCTCGAGGCGCGCGACTTCCTTCGCGGTCCGCGCGAGGAACAGGTATCCGCCCTGGCGAAACCAGACGTTGACGCCGAGATCCACGGCGAAGCGACGGCACAGCTCGACCGAGTCCTGCATCAGCCGGATGTTGATCTCCGTCGACCACTGCTGGCGCACGCCGCCGCCGTTGCGACCGGAGGCGCCTTCGGCGAGGTAGCCACGCTCGATCACGACGACATCGGTGACGTCGTTCTTCGCGAGGTGATACGCGATCGACAGGCCCATCACGCCGCCGCCGACGATCACGATCTCCGCCGATGCGGGCACCGGACCGGTCGTCCCTTCGAGCGTGGCCGGCAGTCGGATCTCGCCGGACACGTCCGCGCGCGTCTCGTCTTCCTCGTCGTCGCTTGCGCCGGGCTGCACCTAGTGTTCCTCGTCGGACTCGTCGCCGCCTTCGTCGGCGAACCTGTGCGCGGCCGGATCGTTCGCGAGCAAGCGGATCGGCGTCGGCGCGAGCGGTGGTCGCGAGGTGAACGGTGGGATCGCAGCGGGCGGCTGTCCCGTGATCCGCGCGAGCTGCAGCGCGACGACGGCGAGGCACTCTTTGCCCTGGCACGGCCCGGTGCCGAAGCCGGTGTAGCGCTTGACCTCCTCGATGTCGCGATAGCCGCGCGTGACCGAGTGCTCGAGATCCGAGAGCGTCATGTCCTCGCAGCGACACAGCACGATCTTGCCCGCCATTATCCGCCCACCTTCCCCAACGCTTCGATCACTCGCTCCCCGATGCGCGTGCCGTGAGCCGCCGCGCCGGCGGTGCCGACGTAGCCCGTGACATCGCCGCACGCCCACACGTTCGGGGTGGTGGTCTTGCCGTTCTCGTCGACGACGATGCGGAATCCGCCGGCCGCGGAGTCGAGCACGACGCTGCATCCTTGTTGGCGCGCGCCTTCCGACGCGGGCGCAGGCAGCGCGGCGACCGCGACGATGTCGCATTCGATCCGCCCGCGCTTGGTGTCGACGGTCGACGCCCAGCCACGTCCGCGCGTGCCAGCGACATCGGCGAGCGCGACGCGCGTGACGTCGGCGCCGGCGAGCGAGAGTGCGTTGGCGAGCGCGGTGACATCGGCGCTGACCTCGGGCGCTTCGACGATGCAGATCTTGTCGCCGGCGAGGATGCCGTGATCGACGAGCAAGCGTCCGACGGCGCGCGCGGCGATCACGCCGGGACGATCGTTGTCGGGGAAGGGCAGGTTGACGACGTAGCCGCCGGTCGCCCACACCCACTGCTTCGCGTACACGCGATACAGGCGATCGGGTGCGCTCACCGCGAGCACGCCGCCATCGTCCTCGGGGAAGTAGCCGATCGCCGTCGAGCGTGCGAGCACGCGCACGCCCGCATCGACGGCGGCACCCCAGCGCGCTTCGGCTTCGCGGCGCCCGGCTCGCGGATCGGTGCGCAGACTTCCGCCGGGCCGCATCTGATCGTCGACGAGCACCGTCGATCGTCCCGCGCGTCCGGTCGCCGTCGCGGCGGCGAGGCCCGCGGGACCGCCGCCGATCACGCAGACATCGACATCGAAGCGATGCACGTCGGGCAGCTCGGCGGCGGCGCGATCCGGAAGCTTTCCGAGACCGGACAGCTGGCGCACGACTTTGTTCGCGAGCTTGTTCAGCACCGACGAGCCCGTCATCAGCGTGTGGTGATCCATGCCGCGCGAGAACAAGAAGTCGACCGCGCCGAGCAGATCGATCTCCGCCGAGGGAAACGCGTTCTGCCCCGACACTTCGGCGCCCGCTTCACACAATGCGAGGCACGCGCGCAGATTCGGCACGCCACCGAGCCGCACGAGGCATCCGCTGCAGTGGCCTTCGAAGCAGAAGAACGTGCGCGGGCGGTGATACTTCAGCGAGCGCGACAGGACGCGCGTGCTGCTCGCGAGCGCCGCAGCTGCGATGCTCTCGTCGGTGTAGGCCCGAACCGTTGTGTCCGCGATCCGGACGTCCACCGCTTCCCCCCGCACCGCGTCGTGTCCAGGCAACCGGCGCGCCACCTCTCTCGTGTATCACGCCAACGCGGCGGCGATCCGGCGATGAACACCTGGTTGATCTCTGGTCATTCAGCCCCCAAATCCACCGCACTGCGTTGCGTCCGCGCGCACGCCTGCGATACCGTTTCACCTCGAAAGGACAGGGGATCCCGAATGGCGACACCAACTAGGCCGTGCCCGTATTGCGGAGCGGCCGTCCTGATGAACGCGCCTGCGTGCGGCACGTGCGGTCGACCGATGCCGCCCGCACAGCAAGGTGCGCCGGGTGGCGCGCCCGCGAAGACGATGTTTGGCTACGCGGCACCCGTCGTGCCGCAAGCGAATCGCCCCGGTGGTCAGGCTCCCGCACCGGCGCAACCGCCGCGTCCGGGTGCGCCGGGTCCACAGCCGGGATTCCCGCAGCAACAGCCGCCGCAGGCAAACCCGTACGGTGCTCCGCAGCAGCCGCAAGCGAATCCCTATGGCGCTCCGCAACAGCCGGCGCCGCAGGCGAATCCGTACGGTGCTCCGCAACAGCCGCAAGCGAATCCCTATGGCGCTCCGCAACAGCCGGCGCCGCAAGCGAACCCCTACGGTGCTCCGCAACAGCCGCCGCAGGCAAATCCGTACGGCGCTCCGCCGCAGGCAAATCCGTACGGCGCTCCGCAGCAGCCGCCGCAGGCAAATCCGTACGGCGCTCCCCAACAACCGCAGGCGAATCCGTACGGCGCTCCGCAGCAGCCGCCGCAGGCAAATCCATACGGCGCTCCGCAGCAGCCGGCGCCGCAGGCGAATCCGTACGGCGCTCCGCAGCAGCCACAAGCGAACCCCTACGGTGCTCCGCAGCCGCAGGCGAATCCGTACGGTGCTCCGCAGCAGCCGCAAGCGAATCCGTATGGCGCGCCAGCAGGTGGTGGTTACCCACAAGCGCAGCAGGGCTTCGGCGCTCCGCAGCAAGATCTGCCGGGGCCGCTCGACGATCTCGCGCGCAAGATGCCGGCCTCTGCGCCGGGGACGATCTTCGGCTTCCCCGTGTCCGCGCTGCGCGATCCGGGCCTGCAGAAGAAGATCCTGCTCATGGCAGGTATCGCGCTCGTCGCGTCGATCCTCATTCCGTACAACCTCTCGCCGATGATCTTCGCGTGGAGCTTCCCGGATAAGTTCGCCGCGCTGATCTGGCCGATCATCGCCGGTGGTGCGTATCTGCTGCTCACGGCGGCTCCCGCCGACATGCGCGCGAAGGTGCCGCCGATGGTCCTGCAATGGATTCCGTTCGGCGTCGCATACGCCGGCGTGTTCATCTCGCAGATGGGCTTTGGTGGTTTCGGTGGAGGCCTCGGCGGTATCGGCGGCCTCTACATCCTCGGCTATTCGACGCTCGTGTTCGGCTTGCTCGCGCGCATCGCGCAGCCACAAGATCAAACCGCACGCATCATCATCGCCGTCGGTGCCGGTTGCTTGGTGCCATCGTTCCTCGACTACTTGAGCGTCGCGTTCAAGTTCGGTGGTTTCCCGATCCTGCTCGTCATCCACAACCTCCTCTGGTTCGTGGTGCTCGTCATCGGCGTGTTCTGCATCGTGTTCGTGGTGCCGCCGAAGAAGCTGCCGCCCGCGCTGCAGGCGGTGGATGCTCTCGGACCGTTGTTCGCGGCGATCCTGATCGGCTGGCTGCCGCTGCAGCAAGTGCTGATCGCGCTCGCGGGGCTCATCCACGGTCACGCGGGTGTCGGCGCGATCCTGTTCCTCGCACACGGCCTCCTGCCGATCGTCGCGTACTTCGGCGTGCTGATGATGGCCGCACCGAACGCGTACGAAGAAGCGATGCGCATGTTCAAGAAGGGTGGCTCTCCGCCGCCGGGTGGTGGCTATCCTCCGCAAGGTGGCGGCTATCCTCCGCAGGGTGGTGGCTACCCGCCGCAAGGTGGTGGCTATCCTCCGCAGGGCGGTGGTGGCTATCCTCCGCAAGGTGGTGGTGGCTATCCTCCGCAAGGCGGTGGTGGTGGCTATCCGCCGCAAGGTGGCGGTGGCTGGCAATAAGCAGCTGCTGAGCAACCCGCTCTGACCAACGGCTCCCTCGGTTCTCCGACGGAGCCGTTGCTCGTTTCGGGCTACGCTTCGCGCATGGCGCGAGAACGCGGGCTCGAGTTCAAAGTCGGTCTGTTGATCCTGATCTCGAGCGCGATCCTGATCGGCTTCATCTTCGTCCTCGGCAACTTCTCGCTGTCGTCGGGCTTCGCGATCAAGCTCGACTACGAGTACGTCGGAAATCTCCAGAAGGGCGCGCCGGTGAAGGTCTCCGGCATCAAGGTCGGCAAGATCACCGAGATCGAGTTCTTCGGCGGCAAGCAGGATCCGAAGCTCGGCCAGCGCGTGCAGGTGCGCGTGACTGCGTGGGTCGAGGATCGCGTGAAGGACTCGATCCGCAGCGACGCGGAGTTCTTCATCAACACCGCGGGCGTGCTCGGCGAGCAGTACCTCGAGATCGTGCCGGGCAAGGACTGGGACAAGCCGCCGATCACCGCGGGCACGGTCGTCCACGACGCGCGCGTGAAGAACCCTCCGCGCACGGATCTCGTCGTCGCTCGTCTGTACGAGGTGCTCGACGGCGTCTCGAGCGTGCTGCGCGATGATCGCGACGCGATCAAGAACCTCCTGTCCAACGGCGCGAGCGCGGTCGCGGAGGTCAACAAGCTGCTCGTCGAGAATCGCGCGTCGATCGCGCAGCTGTTCGTGTCCGCCGCGCAGCTCGCCGCCGAGGGCAAGCAGACGCTGCAGAAGCTCAACGTCGGGCTGGGCGATGGCAAGCCGGTCGCCGGGTTGATCGCGAGCGCGGATGCCACGCTCGACGCGGCGAAGAATTCGCTGACCACGCTGACGCCGAGCGCGAACGCATTGATGACGGATGCGACGCGCGTGACCGGGCTGCTCACGGAGCCGCGCCTCGCGAACATCGACAAGGCGATCGAGAGCGCGGGCGGCGCCGCGGGCAAAGCGGGCACGCTGCTCGACAACACGAACGGCGTCGTCGTCGATCTGCGCGCGGGCAAGGGCACCGTCGGATCGCTGCTCTCGCGCGACGAGCTGTACAGCGATCTGCGCGAGCTGATCCGCGACCTCAAGCGGAATCCGTGGAAGTTCTTCTGGAAGGAGTGAGTGTCTCTCCTCGCCCAGAATGAGCGGCTCGCTCGGCGAGTCGGTGCGATCACGCTGCTCGTGCTCGGCGGCGCGATCGCGTTCTTCGTGTTCCTGTACGACAAGATCGAGCTCGGAACGCCGACGCGCATCCGGATCTACTTCTCGAACAGCACCGGGCTCCGCGAGCACGCGCCGCTCGTCGTCGCGGGCGAGCACATCGGTCGCGTCGAAACGATCGAGAGCGTCGCGCACGGCGGCGCGAACCCGCTGCGCGGAGAGGTCGGGACCGTCGCGATCGTGGCGATCGATCGGGGCGAAGCATGGAAGGTCCCGCGCAACGCGGACGTGTTCGTGTCGTCGCGCGGGCTGCTCTCCGAGCGGTATCTCGAGGTCGCGCCGACGGGTGATCCGGGCGAGCCCGTGCGCGAAGGCAGCGAGCTGCGCGGCGCCGATCCGCCGATGATGGACACGGTAATGCGCCGCACGTGGGCGAACATGTTGACGATGGAGCGGTTCGTCGACGCCGTGGGGCCGGAGCTCGCGGCGCTGCGCACCGCGCGTGAAGAGATGCTCGGCGAGCTCGCCGCGATCGCCGCGCAGATCGATCAGTTG
>Ga0154020_10007690_pt1 | contig 12551 bp, 8 predicted proteins | sample Klosneuvirus_201_FD_109709 | JGI IMG/M metagenome (GOLD analysis project Ga0154020, IMG submission 109709) | Active sludge microbial communities from wastewater, Klosterneuburg, Austria - Klosneuvirus_20160825_MG | ecosystem: Engineered > WWTP > Aerobic digester > Activated sludge | place... | reverse complement strand
GTACCCCTGCCGCGTGGCCCAAAGCACCAGATGCGTCCACAACAACGCCAACAAACCCTTGGGCTTGCGGGCCACAAAGATGGTGTGCGTGCGCACGCGCCCCGGCGCCAGCGGCGTATACGCAAACGCCATGTGCAACCGCGGCAGGCGTGGCCCCGTCCCAAACAGCCGCGAATCCCGCACCGTGGTGAGCAAGCCCAACGCCGCGTCCTGGTAGCGCATGGCGTAGCTGTATTGCTTTCCAATGAGCGCCTGCACCAGCCGCTGCGTCAATGACGTGGCCTCCACCGCACCGGTGACCACGTAGTCCACAATGTTCCCGTTGCGTTCGGTGACGTCAACGTCCGCCGCCATGGAGATGCCATGCACCGTGCGAAGATGCTGCGCATCAATCCCGTTGATCATAGAGACGTGGTGGTGGCAGGCGCCCTCGTGCGGAACGTCATGGCTCCACAACAGGGGCTGTCCTTCCAGGCCTTCAAATTCCGCCACGGGATAGGGCGCCACGGCGTCCGGGTAGACCCAGATGTAGCCATACGCTTCCTGCGTGGCGTACGCGCGCACGCACGCTTGTGGCGGGATGTGCGTCTGGACGGGAATCTCCACGCACCGGCCGGTCCCATCAAAACGCCATTGGTGGAAAAAACACCGCAGCGTGTTGTCCACCACCCGGCCAATCCCCAGGTCCGTCCCCATGTGCGGGCAGAACGCGTCCAGCGCCCGCACCACGCCATCCTGGCCACGGAACAGGGCCAGGCGCTGCTGGCACACCGTCACGCTTTGCGCTTTTCCACGCCCCAACGAAGCGGACGGCAACACCGCGTACCAGGCATTGGGGATGACATCCCAACGGGCAAACACACGCATGGGCGCAAAAGGTTGCGTGTTGGCGTTGAGGTCCTGCGGCTGCACCGGGGCATCTCCCGAGAGGGGGGGCACCCACTGTAGACCGGTGTCAGAACGCTGCGTAGCGGGACAGCCGGCGCGGCACAAACAGGGGCTGGTGCTGGGTCACGTGTTTGCGCGTCCCAAAGTCACGCCGCCAGGTGCGTACCGCCCCGGCCAGCAGGATCACCGCATGTGCCAGCAACATGATGCTTCCGTTCAACAGATGCGTCTCAAAGCCCATGGTGTCCTCCCGGTGTTTGCGGCCCCGCCGTGGCGGTGGCGCGCAAGTTGGATGGCCTTTTGTACGGCCAGTTGGGGAGCACTCCAAATTTTTGGCTCCAGCGTGCTCCGCATGGCCGCCAAGGATTCCAGTTGGCGCCATCCGCCTTGGCAGGCGCCCTGATTGTGTTGCAGGGTGGCGCACATGCAGGCACCCCCGCCCAACGCCGCCGACAATGCCCCGCTGGTGCAGTGGCCCTGCGCCGCCCCGCGCTATGAAAACTGGTACGCGCTGGTGAACCATCCCACCCGCCGCTGGGCGTTCTGGTGGCGGTACACGTTGCTCACCACGTCCACCGGCGTGCGCGAAGCGCGCGTGTGGGCCATCCCGGTGGACGGGGATGACCCCAAGGGCACGCATGTCCTCACCCAGCTGCTGCCCCTGGATGCGTTCAAACACACCGCAGACCCGTTCCGGTTGACGTTTGGAGATGCCGGCGTGCTGGAGCACGGGCATATGGCCGGGCGCGTGGTGCAGGACGGCAACACGGTGGAGTGGGACCTGTCTTTTCCCCCGTCACCGGTCACCATCCAGACGGTGGGAAGCCCATTGTGGCGTGCGGTGGTGCGGCCGCCCAACCGCAGCCCCAACAGTGCCGTGCGCATCAGCGGGCACGTCACCATCAACGGAACCCGTGTGGCGCTGTCCAATGCGCCGGGCCACCAGGGCCACATTGGCGCCAACAAGACGGCGCCCGGGTGGGTCTGGGGCCGCGCCGGAGGGTTTGAGCAGGACCCGGACGCGTACTTTGAGGGCCTCATGGGGAAGAAGCTCGGCCGTGACGCCATCAGCTTCCACGTGGGCGCGCTGGGCAAGGACTTCCACCTCAACGGCGTCACCCAGCTGTTGGGCAGCAACCACACCCAGTTTTCATTGGGCCAATGGCAGATGGACGGCCAACAGGACCGCCGCAAGCTCCAGGTCACCGTCAACGCCGTGGGACAGGAGCCGGTGAAGGTGCGCTACCTGGCCACCGACGGGACGCACCGGTTCAACTGCATGTTCCCCCTGGCCTCCTGCGCGGTGAACATCACGCCCGCCCTCAACGGTGGCAACGTGGCCACCACGCTGCTGGCAAAAAACCGCGCCAACGTGGAATTTGTGACGTCAGCGCTGCAGTCCGGGCGTGATGAAGACTACCTTCCGCGTTTCTAGAAACCCCACAACAAGGGTGTGTTTGCATGCGTCCGTTGGATGACATTGTGGTGTTGGACCTTTCCCGCGTGTTGGCTGGCCCGTACGCATCCATGCACCTGGCGGACATGGGCGCGCGGGTGCTCAAGATTGAGGAACCCGGCAAGGGTGATGATACGCGCGGGTTTGGCCCACCGTTTCTGGGCCCGCCCACGGTGGCCGGACGTGGGGAGAGCACATATTTCCTGAGCGTCAACCGCGGCAAGGAATCCATTGCGGTGGACCTCAAACACCCGCAAGGCAAGGCATTGATCCGCCAGCTGGCGCAAAAGGCAGACGTGGTGCTGGAGAACTTCCGGCCTGGCGTGCTGGAGAAACTGGGGCTGGGCGCGGCGGAGCTGCGCGCGCTCAACCCGCGGCTCATTTTCTGCTCCATCAGCGGGTACGGCCACGCCGGGCTTGCGGAGTACGCACAAAAGCCCGGCTATGACCCCGTGGCGCAAAACCTGGGCGGCCTGGCGGGTGTCACCGGTCCCAAGGACGGCGCTCCGTTCAAGGCCGGCTACTCCATTGCCGACGTCACCGCGGGCATGTTGGCCATCCAGGGAATTCTCTTGGCGCTTTATGCGCGCACGCGAACCGGGCGCGGCCAGACGGTGGACATCTCCCTGCTGGATGGCCAGGTGGCGCTCATGGCGTACCACTCCACGTCCACCGCGGCCACGCAGCGTCCACCCGCCCGCCATGGCAACGGCCATCCCAACATTGTCCCGTTTGGAACTTTTGCCGCGCAGGACGGGTACGTCACCATTGGCGTGGCCAATGACACGTTGTTTGGAACGTTCTCCAAGCTGTGCGGAATGCCGCAGTGGCTGGCGGATGCACGTTTTGCCACCAACGCCGCGCGCGTGGAAAACCGCGACGCCATGGAAGCCGCACTGGCACCCATTGTGGCGCAAAAGACCGTGGACGCGTGGGTGAAGCTCCTGGATGACGCCGGAATCCCCGCGGGTCCCGTGCTCAACGTGCTCCAGACGTTGAGCCACCCGCAGGTTGTGGCGCGCAACATGGTGGTGACGGCGGACCATCCCACCGCCGGGACCATCACCATGACCGGCGTCCCGGTGAAACTTTCAGACACGCCCGGTGAAGCCCGCGGCCGCCCGCCCCTGCTGGGCGAACACACCGCCAGCGCGCTCATGGATGTGCTGGGCTTGAGCGAGGCCGACGTGGCGCAGCTGCGCAAGGACGGCGCCCTGGGAAAGATGTCCTGAGATTCAGCGCCGTGGTTTTGGCGGGCGCACCGGGGTGGCCTTTTCTTCCGGGTCAAAGCCCACCGCCCGCGCGGCCTGACCCTTGGCGGGTTCCTTGTACATGATGAAGAGGTGGTGGAAGCCGCGCAGGAAAAAGTTCTGTTCTTCCGCCGCCATCCGGTAGTTCCCCATCTCCAGCGTGCGGTTGTGACGCACCACCGCCACCATGTCCACGGGCGTGAAGTGCTTGCGCAACAGGGCAAACAGCTCAAAACCAATGGGGATGAACCGTTTGCCTTTCTCCAGCGAATCTCCGACGTACAACGCCATGTAGCGGTCCGGTTTGAGCACGCGGTTCATCTGCCCAATGGCCTGCTCCATGGCGTCCCAGTACGGCCGCTCCTTGGCATTGAGCTTTCCAATGCACCGCGGGTCCTCTGAGTAGTCCACGTGGTCCGAATACGGCGGGTCCACAAACACAAAGTCCGCCTTGCTGTCCTCCAGCGGAAGCTTGCGCGCATCCACGCGGAACACGTCTGGCCGTTGGGGGTTGACGTCATACCCCAAGGCGCGCCGCCCCAGGTCCCGTGAGACATCCAGCGTGGTCCCACTGCCCACCATGGGGTCCACCACCAGGTCATTGGGCAGCGTGTAACGGCGCAGCAGGTTCCAGATGACGTAGGACGGCGTGGCGCCCTTGTATCCCGTGTCACCTTGCGCGCCACCGCCGTAGTTCTGTGAGGGGAAATCCCAGAGCGTGGTGACCTGGAAGTTGGGTGTGGGACGGCGGTTGTTCATGGGTCTTCGCAAACGTTGGTGGTGGTGTTGCAACTGGAGAAGGAGAGGCACTCGGTGCCGTTGCTCAGATAACACGCCGTGTAACACGCGCGCTCATTCTCGCAGCGGTAGTTGCCGCACGTGCTGATGCTGGTGGTCATGCACTGCCCTGCAAAGTTGCAGCTCAAGGTATTGAACGTGGTCTCAATGCCCGCGCTGTCATAACAGGACGTGGAACACGCCGTGGTGGGCGCGCCAAGCGTGCAGTAGTCATGGAACAGCACGTTGGCCTGGTCCCGCCGCACGTTGGCCGGGCAGCCACCTCGGTCATCCACACACACGTTGTCACACGCCGCCTCCACCGGATTGGCGGTGTTGTAGCCCAGCGCCGAACAATTGATGGCCTGTGCCTGGTAGCACTGTCCGCCCGCGCAACTGCCCCGGATGACACCGGCATTGTAGGCCACGCACGCAGTGCCGCTTCCCGTGTCCACCAGGCCCGCCAGGTGGTCACTGCACTCAAGTTCGGCGCCGCAGGCCCTGGTGACCGGCGCCGGGACACACTGGCCGGACGCATTGCAGGTGTCACATTCACGGCCACAGTTGGCGCAGCAATATCCACCGTTGCAGCCCAGACCCACCTGGCAACCCGCGCCTCCGGCGTTGGCGCCGCAAGGGGCTCCGGGCCCTCCACCGCTGGAACTGCTGGATGATGACGAGGAGGAAGCCGTCATGGCGGATGAAGAAGAGTCCGCGATCATGTTTGTGCTGGAGGACCTGACGTTGCTGCTGGACGGCGGTGCGCTGGACGACGCCAGGATGGATGATGCCGTGGAGGTGCCCCCCACCGAGGACGAAGACGTGGATGCCAAGGACGCTGCAGAAGACGACGCAGAAAAAGCGAGCGAGGACGCCACAACGGAAGATGAACCCGCTGCAGACGTGGCTGACCCATTGGATGACGCCGGGACGCTGCTGCTCTCCCCCGTGGATGACGCCCGGCTGCTGGCTGCGCGCGAGGACGAAGAACCGGCCCGGGACGTGGCGGTGTTGCCGCTGGAAGCCTGCGCGTTGCTGGTGGCAGCGGCGGACGAGCCCGCGGACGTGCCAGCAACCATTCCGGACGAGCCCACGGTGCCTTGGACGCACCGGCCATCAACACAAGCCGCGCCCTCAACGCAGTCCTCAGGTGTCTCACACACATTTCCGGGAATGACGGCGGTACAGGCGGCCACCACGCCAACACCCGCCACCGCGCACCACGTCCACAAAAGGCGCCCAAGGTCCATGGAGGTCATGCTGGCCCAGCGGCGGTCAAACGTCACGGTCTCCCACCAGTTCTTCCAGGGAGAACGTCAGCTCGGTGGCGTAGGTGCGCGTCATGGGCACAAACATCACCTGGGGTTCCGGGTAGGCCAGGATGCGCTGCAGGCGTTCGGCCACGTACTGGCGCAACAGGTCCTGGAACCGCGCGCGTGGGATGAGTCCCCAGCCAATGAGCGTCTCCCCAAAGTTGCGCCCGGTTTTTTTGCACTCTTCCATGGCCTTGCGCACGGTCTCCAAGGGAACGTTCTGCGTCTCCACCAGCCACTGGGTGAGCACCACCTTGAGGTCTGACGCATGCGCCCAGGCCACGCGGCCGCGGTGCATGTACACGCGGCCAATACCATCCACGCTGGAGGCCACCAGTTCCCCGCCGCTGCGCGCCAGTGCCGCGTCCCGCAGCACCCGCATGACGCTGCCCTGGCGTGATTCTCCCTCTTCGCCGTCCACGGGTTGTTCCACACCGCTGGGCGGGATGGACGGCGCGGTCACCACGTCCACCAGGCCATCACCCAGCTGCATCAACATCCACGCCAGGCTTTCCTGTTGGGCGTGGAACGCCTCCACGGCCACGGGGCCAAACCGGCTGCCCGCGCCCTGGAGGATGTACCCGGCGGCATCCCGCGCGCGAAATGCCCGGCGGTGCGTGCGGTGGCTGGTGAGCGCTTCAAACGCGTCCACCACGCCGGCCATCTGGGCCACCATGGGGATATCGTCGCCACTGAGGCCATGCGGGTAACCGCTGCCGTCATACGCTTCATGGTGGAACGCCACGGCGTCCCGCGCGGTACGCAACAACGCGCTGTCCGGGTGTTCCTGCAGGTACGCGTCCACCAACGCCGCGCCGTAGGCGGGGTGGTGGCGAACCATGTCGCGTTCGGCGCGGTTGAGGCGTCCGGCGCGGCCCAGCACACCCGGCGGGATGGACACGTTGCCCACGTTCTGCACCGCCACCGCCGTGCCCAGAAGCTCCGGGTCGCGGGCCCACGTCGGAAAAAGTTCGGGCATGCGCTCCAGCAGCCAATGCGCCATGAGCGTGCCGTACGCGCGCAAACGCTCCACCCGCGCCGGGCTTCCGTGGTCCCGCTGGTCTGCCAGGCGCGCCATGGTGAGCAGCGTCTTGCTCCCGCGCATGGCGGTGGCCCGGGGGGAGCGCGTCTTGCGGGTCTTTCCGCGCCCACTGGCCGGCGGAATGGATGACGCGTAGCCCACGCCAAGACGGTCCAGGTCCTCAAACGCGCCCGCCGGCACAGGGCGTTTTGGGCCCGGTGCCGGCAGTGGCGGGAGGGATCCCCCGCTGGACTTCTTCCCGTCATGGCCCATGCACCGCCAACGCTAACCCCGCACCGGGTGCCGGGGCCACCACCTAACGGGCCTCAAGTTCCGCAGCCGGAATCTCGTCCTCATTGCCGCGGTCATCCCGCACCTTCACCTTGTCCCCACGCCGCTCCAGCACCTTGACGCGGTCACCGTTTTTCAACGTGCGCCCGCCCACGCTGGCGCCCGCCTTGGGCGTCCACCCGTAGCTGCGGTCCAGCTCCTTGTTCTTCTTCTTCTTCTCCACCACCAGGTTGGACGTCATCTGCTGGAAGGCGTAGCTGCTCTCCACATCCCCCATGGACGCCGCCGGGGCGTTGGCCTTGAATTCTTTCTTCTGTTCCTCAGAGAGGCCATCCACGGCAGAGATGGCCTGTTTGGCGTCCTGGTTGTTGGTGGTGGTCTTCATCTGCCGGTAGAAATGGCTCACCACGTGGACCACTTCTCCGTCCTCCACGCGGAACCGCACCACCACCGGGGCCGCGCCATACCGGCGCCCCATCTCCGCCGAGCTGGCCAACACGGTGACCCGCTGCGCGTCCAGGATCTTGATGGGGTAGCTGCCACCTTCCAGCCACCACTGCGGGCTGCTGCCCTTGGCCAGCAACATGTTGCTCATCAGGTTGTCATCAGATTTGTGCACGTGGACGCCGGTGACGTGGTCCCCGGTGCTGCTGCCGTTGTGGGCAATGGTCCGGGGAAACGCCTTTTGCACCACGTTCAACAGCGCCCAATCCGTGGTGTAGAGCAACCCACCAGCCCGCACGAACTTCTGGATGCGCTTGATGCCTGCGTCCGGCATGTTGCCCGGGCAGTTCACCATGAGCACCTGGTCTGCGTTGAGGTCCAGGCCACCCACATCTTCCGGCGTCACCAGCTTGTGGCGGATGTTGGCGGCGGTGAGCACCTGTTCAATGTGGTCCATGCTGCCCTGGACCACCACAATGTCCTTGCCCTCCACCGCCTTGAGGAGGTTCCAGTCCTCCGGCCGCTGGGTCTGCATGCGCTTTTGCAGCAGGTCCGCCGCGGCAGCCTCACTGGCCTGGTCCGCCAGCGCCCCTTGGGCCTGGAGCACGGTCAACGCGAGTACAGAACATACGGTCAGGGTGCGCCGGGACATGGGGTCCTCCTGGAACGGGTGGTCCAGGACCCAAACGGGCGGCGCTGCGGGAAGTTCTATTGGGGCGTGGATCCCCGCCGGCGGCGGGCCAGGGCCAGCAGCCCGCCGGCAATCAACAGCGCCCACGGAGCGCCCTGCGTGGTCTTGCTGTGGGTACAACCACCCAGACCAAACGCCCCCCCAGTGCCTTCTCCGGCAGAACAGCGGATGGACAGGCCGTAATCCACGCGGCCGGCCCGCGGGGTGATGCGCACATAGACGTCCCCCGCGGTGACATTGGGCGCGCGCGCCACCACGCCGGTGCCGGTCTCTGCCACGTCCCCCAGGGAGGACCCGTCAGACTTGAGCCATTGGACGTCCACGTCCAACGTGTTCACCTCGGCCACCACGTAGTCCCCCTCCCGGACCTCCACCACAAAATGATCCGCGTCCTGCGCCACGTACGTTGACGTCTGACCACAGAACATCCGGGTGGCCGTACCCAGTTCATTGTTGGGTTCAGCGCCGTCATCACCCGGAAGCCCCCCGCTGCTGGCACCACCACCGCTGCTTGCGCCCCCACCGGACGAGGATGACGCGCCATTTCCGCCGCCGCTGCTGGAAGAGCTGGCAGCACCCGCCCCACCCACGCTGATGATGACCGGTCCGGTGGTGGCCTCGTTGCCTTCACCGTCATAGACCCGCACCTGGATGGGGATGCTCCCGGTGTGCGCGGTGATGCGCCACACAAACGTGTCCGCGGTGACACTGCAGGTCATGCCTGCGGCAGCATACGGGCACGGGTAGGTGTCCATGCCGTCTCCCCACAACAACTCCGCGGTGGTGATGGACACGTTGTCCGTGGCCTGTGCCGCCACCTCCACCACCGCACCGTCTGCAAAGGTGGCCCCATTGCCCGGCCGCAACAACGTGACCACCGGCGGTGTGGTGTCCACCGGCGGCGGCGCGTCCGAGAGGTTCACGGTGGACAATGGCGTTTCTCCCACGTTGCCGGCGGCGTCCCGCGCGCGCACCAGGAACGTGCGCGTGCCCATTCCCACGTTGAGGAACCACGTGTAGCTGTTGCCGGATGGATTGCAGGTGACGTCTGACCGGTTGGAGGGACAGGTGAACGTGTCCCCCGTTTGTTGCCACACAAGCTCCACCTGGGTGACCTGCACATTGTCCGTGGCGCGTGCTTCCACCGCCAGCTGCGCGTTGGCCTGGGCCGTTCCGCCGTTGCCGGGCCGCACCAGCGTCACGGTGGGTGCCACGGTGTCCGCGCCGGTCATTCCGTCTGTCAGGGTCACGGTGATGTTGTTGCTCACCGTCTCATGCCCCGCGCCATCCCGGGCGCGTACCCTGAAGCTCCGGCTCCCCGTCCCCACGCGCAGCGTCCAGGTGAAGGTCCCGTTGCTGGCGGTGCAATTGACACTCTGGCTCTGGAATGGGCACGCAAAGACGCTGCCGTTGTAGGCCCACAACAGTTCCACGCTTTGCAGCTGCGTCTCATCCGCCGCGGTGGCGCTCACGGTGATGACGCTGTTGGCCGGGAGGGACGCGCCATCCGTGGGGGATGCCACATTCACCGTGGGGGAAATGGTGTCCAGCGGCGTGCCCCCGGAAGACGAGGACGACGTGGAGGACCCACCCGGGTCCGCCGGGCCAAGCTTCTCCAACATGATCTGGACGCTGTTCTGGCGGCTGCGGTTGCAAATGCACGCCCGCGCCTGGCTCTCCCCACACTGCGCATCCACGTCCTGGAAGCTCTTGGCGCCACACCCCCGCAGGTACGTCATGGGGTCCTGGCACAACAGCTCATGGTCCAGGGAGAAGGAGTGCGCCACTTCTTGCGCCACCACTTCACAAATCACCTGCGCGTTGTTGCCCAGCACGTCTGAGAAGATGAACGTGACCGCGTTCTCCACCACGTTGCAGCCATAAGGATCAATGGGCGCCACGCCACCCACGCCGTTGGGCAGACCCAACAGGTCCGGCGTGCCACCCACCACCGCCTCCACATGCGCGCGGGTTGGCGTCACATCCGTCACTTCCACGTTGAAGCGCGCAAACTGGTTGGCCACGCACGCCATCACCGCATCCCAGGTGGCCTGTGAACCCGCAAACGCGGGCACGCTGGCGCTGCCGCTGTTGAGGATGGTGGTCCGGTTGGTGGCCGAGTTGTTCTGCCCTGCGTAGTAGGTGCCACCCATGCGGTTGACGAAGATGGGAACCGGCGGGCCACCCGGCGCAAAGATGATGGGGTTGGGAGGCCGCGGCGCGCTGGACTGGGGAATGGGGATGTACACACCCGCGGGACGGAACGGCTCCAACTCAGGGTCTGGCTCCTGCGCCCATGCCACGTTGGAAGAAACCGCAACCGCCACCACCCAGGCCAACGTTGACCCAACCCGCATCAGGCACCTCCCGTTGCGTAGCATTGTGGTCCATTGTGCAACCCGCCGTCATGATCCCCGGTCCCCCACATGACGGTGGGCCAATATCCCACCGTCAGCCGACCGACGGTGTCGGCCCATGTGGGCCGGGTCCGTCCTAGTCCTCCACCGTGACCTGCACCGGCTGGCTGGCCGCCGCCATGCGCGCGTGGGCTGCCACAATAAGGTGTTTTCCCGGCGTCAGCGGCAACCGCACCTCATGCGGCCAGGCCACCTTGGCCACGGGCGTTCCATCCACCAGCCACACCACGTCCTCCTCCGGCGGGTACACCTCGGCCACCAGCTTCACGGTGGAGAACGCCTCTGGGGTGTCCGGGTCCCGCAGGTAACGGGTGCGCGTGGACGGTGTGGTGATGGCCACAAACGGCGCGTCCAGCGCGCGCGGCGCGGGACACCGTGGGCTGTAGATGCGCGGCGCCACGGTGAGACGCTGCGCCCGGGCCCAGGCCTGGTACTGGGGCGGGAGGTCCACCACCACGCGGGTCTCCGTCTCCAGCGGCGCACAGCCTGGGGCCACCAAGAGGCCGTTGGTGCGGTCCACCGTGAGCCGCCGGTGCACGGTGCATTGGGATTCAGGCGCAGTGCCCGGAGCAAAGTGTTCCACGCGGTGGTGTGGGCAATCTCCCCCGGCCAGCGCACCGCTCAACGCACACACCTGGCGCGCCTCGGTGGGTTCTGGCGGCGGGAAGGTCACGGTGACGGCGCGGTGGGGCTCGCGCAGCGGCATGACCCGGTCCATGATCCTGTGCGCCACATGCGCCGCACCCTTCACACCTGTGACGTGGTTCATGCGTCGCCAGTCATGGTTGCCCAACCACACCGCAACCAACAGTCTGTCGCTGTAGGCCACCGTCCACGCGTCCCGGTGCCCCTGGCTGGTCCCCGTCTTCACCGCCACCGCGTAGTCAAAGTCCAGCGGCCCCCCGGACACAAACGCGGGACGGCGGGCTTCAGGGTCCGCCAGGATGTGCGTCACCAGCTGCGCGGTGGTGGCACCCAACAGGCGTGGGCCTGCCAACACGGTGTCCGCGGTGAAGAACCGCAGGGCTTTGTGTTGCCCGCCGTTGGCCAGCATCAGGTACGCCGTGGACAGTTCACGCAGCGTCACCGGCAGGTTCCCCAGCGCCAGCCCAAGCCCGTAGGCATCCGGGTCCCAGGAGATGTTCTGCACGCCCACGGCGGAGAACAGGCGCAACGTGCGCTCCACGCCAACCACAGAAAGCGCGCGCAGCGCCGGGATGTTGCGCGAATTGCCCAACGCGGAGCGCACCAGCATGGGGCCAAGGAAGTTGTGGTTGATGTTCTCCGGGAGGTAGGCGTGGCCGCCTTCGGTCTGGAACTCCATGGGCGTGTCTGCCAGCGGCGTGCCCGGGGTCCAGCCCTTGTGGTCCATGGCCAGCGCATAGATGAACGGCTTGAGCGCGCTGCCGGGTGAACGCCGCATGCGCGCGTAGTCCACGGCACCGTGATCGTCGGCGTTGAAATAGTCCCCGCTTCCCACGTAGGCCAGCACATCACCGTGTTGGATATCCACCACCAGCGCCGCGGTGTTGGTGGCGCCCAGCGCGCGGTGGGCACGCAGGTTGTCCCGGACGGCGCGCGTGGCAATGCGCTGCACCTCCAGGTCCAACGTGGTGTGCATCACCGGCTCCATGCGGTCCACCACCAGCTCGCCCATGGCCAGCGCGGCATGCAGCGCTTCCGGCGGGCGGTGGACGGGCTTCACCAGACCCAGGCGCGCTTCCCGCGCGGTGGCGTGTTCCTCGGCGGTGATGACGCCGCGGGCCTTGAGTGTGTCCAGGATGCGCCAAGCGCGCGCGGTGGCGCGTTTCAAGCCCGCCTTGGTGTACGGGTTGAGACGGCCGGGCCCTTGCGGCAAACCCGCCAGGAATGCCGCCTGAAGCCAGGAGAGGTCTTCCAGCGGCTTGTCAAAATAGAACCGCGCCGCGCGGGACGCGCCAAACACGCGGTTCCCGTACGGCGCCAGCGTCAGGTATTGCCGCAACACCGCCTGGTGCCCGTGG
>Ga0154020_10007689_pt1 | contig 12552 bp, 11 predicted proteins | sample Klosneuvirus_201_FD_109709 | JGI IMG/M metagenome (GOLD analysis project Ga0154020, IMG submission 109709) | Active sludge microbial communities from wastewater, Klosterneuburg, Austria - Klosneuvirus_20160825_MG | ecosystem: Engineered > WWTP > Aerobic digester > Activated sludge | place... | reverse complement strand
GATGCGGAACTTGCCTTGCCGGGCGAGGCCGTGAATCGGCATCGGGCGGCGCACGCCATCGGCGGCGCGCCAATGATGGATCTCGCCCTGGTCGTAGCTGCGCCCGCTGAACGGAAAGAGGATTGGGTTGCCCCCCCGGACGGTGGCGATGGTATCCAGATTCTCCACTTCCGGCCAATAGACGATGTCCCGCACACTGCCGTCACCGAGGGTGACGTTCCAATTCATCAGTCGGGCGCCCATTTCCGGCAAGGCCAGGAAGGAGGAGCTGCCAACCTGCCATTTCAGAATTGTCTGCCCGAGATACGGGATGCGTTCCATACGGCAGTTGGTAGAACAGAAAGCGGCGGCGTTCCAATACAAACTCAGATATTTTAGGCGCACGGGGAACAAACTCCGTGCGCCACGTTTTGAAAGAAGGGCAGGGATTATAAGTTCGCGACGCTTGCCTGTCGGGAATCGGCGTGTAAGCTCCGGCCCGATGTTCAAACGCGCAGGCATACTGATGGTGCTCCTCCTCGGTGGCTTGGCCGGCCAAACGACCGAGCCAGCGGCCGCGGCGGCACCGGCCAGGAAGACGGTGGTCTATGTGATCCCAGTCAAGGGCGAGATCAACAGTCCGACGCTTTACATCCTGCGCCGCGGCCTGAAGGAAGCAATCGAGCAGAAGGCGGACGCCGTGTTGCTCGACATGAACACACCGGGCGGCGCGCTGGATGTGACCTTTGAGATCATGGAGGCGCTGGAGAAGTTTCCGGGGCAGAAAATCACTTTCGTGGACCGCGAGGCGATGTCGGCCGGGGCCTTCATCTCGGCTGTGACCGACGAGATCTATTTTGTGCCCAACGGGGTCATCGGGGCGGCGGCGCCCGTGCTGGCCACCGGCGGTGAGATCGACAAATCGATGAAGCAGAAGATAGTCAGTTACCTGCGCGCCAGGATGCGGGCCTCATCCGAGGGCAAGGGCTACCGGGGCCAGGTGATCTCGGCGATGATCGACGAGGACTACGAGTTCAAGATCGGGGAGAAGGTGCTGAAGCCCAAGGGCGAACTCCTTTCGCTTACCGCCACTGAGGCTCTGGAAAAATATGGCGAGCCGCCCCAGGCGCTCCTCGGTGCCGGCAAGGCGGCCGATGTCACGGCATTGCTCACGGCCAAGTTTGGCGCGAACTACGAGGTGCGTCATTTCCGCGTCACCTGGTCTGAGGAGCTGGCACAGTATATGACCAAGCTTTCGCCCATCCTGCTCGGGCTCGGCCTGCTGGCGCTGTTCATCGAGTTCAAGACCCCCGGTTTCGGCGTGTTTGGCGTCAGCGGCATCGTGTTGCTCGGGATTGTATTCCTCGGCAACTACGTGGCGGGTTTCTCCGGCCACGAGCCGCTGCTGATCTTTGGGCTCGGCCTGCTGTTGGTGGCGGTGGAGATATTCTTTTTTCCCGGCGTGGCCGTGGTCGCGGTCGCCGGCCTGGTGCTGATGCTGGGCTCACTGGTCTGGGCGATGGCCGACCTGTGGCCTGGCGTGCCGTTGAGCACGGCGTGGTCGGGCGACGCCTTTGTGAACCCGCTGCAAAATCTCGGGCTCGGCCTCGTGCTGGCCATAGCTCTCGGCTTGGCGCTGGCGCGCTTCCTGCCCAAGGGCTGGGTCTGGGACAAGATGGTGGTCGGCTCGGCCATTGGCGGGGCCGCGCAGGTGGCCGGTCTGGGTCCGGACGGCGCCCGGCAGGTGGCTTCCCTGATCGGGCAGCGTGGGGTCGCGGTGACGGTCCTGCGGCCGAGCGGCCAGATCGAGATCGCCGGACAGCGATTCGAGGCCATCACCGAGGTGGGCGGCGTTGACGCGGGGGAGGCGGTCGTGGTCCGCGGGCGGACGGATTTCGCCCTGATCGTGGAAAAGACCGGCGCATGAACGCCATCCTCATACTCTTTATCGTTGGCGCACTCCTTATGGCCGCGGAGGTTTTTCTGCCCGGTGCCATCGCTGGGATCCTGGGCGGGCTGGCCCTGCTGGTGGGCAGCATTTTTTCGTTCCGTGAGTTCGGCTTTGCCGGCGGGATGATCGCGAGCATCGCGGCCTTCGTCCTGGTGGCGGTGATGCTTTACCTTGAGCTGGTGGTGCTGCCCAAGACGGCGTTCGGCCGGAAAATGGTGGTGCAAGCCACCGTCGACGCCACGAGCCAGCCGCCACTCGCCAGCCTGGAAAGTGTATTGGGCCACCCCGCCGAGGCCCTCACCACGCTGTCGCCCAGTGGCTACGTGTTGGTGGCGGGGCAACGCTACGAGGCGTTCTGCCGCTCCGGCCATGCCACCAAGGGCGCCGCGCTGCGCGTCGTCGGCTTGGATAATTTCCGCCTGATCGTCACTCAACCCTGATTTTCCCTTATGAACTCCATCCCACTGATAATCCTCATTCCCCTAGTCATCGCAGGCATCATCGCGGCGATTGTCTTCTTCTCGTTTGTCGGCGTCTGGCTCAAAGCCCGCCTGAACGGCGCGCCGGTGGGCATCTTCGCCCTGCTCGGCATGCGCTTCGGCGGCGTGCCCTACAGCCTGGTGGTCGATGCCCGCATCACGGCCGTGAAGGCTGGCATCGAGGTGACCACCGACAAGATTTCCGCGCACTATCTCGCCGGCGGCAATGTCATCCCGACGGTGCAGGCGCTCGTCGCCGCGCAAAAGGCCGGCATCACGCTTGATTGGGACCGCGCCTGCGCCATCGACCTCGCGACCAAGGGCTCCGGCAAGTCCGTGGTCGAGGCCGTGCGCACCTCGGTCGATCCAAAGGTCATCGACTGCCCGAACCCCGAAAGTGGCCGCACCACCATCGATGGCGTGGCCAAGGACGGCATCCAGGTGAAGGTGAAGGCGCGCGTCACCGTGCGCACCCACCTCGACCGCTTCGTCGGCGGCGCCAAGGAGGAGACGATCATCGCCCGCGTGGGCGAGGGTATCGTCTCCACCATTGGTTCGTCCGAGAACTACAAAGTCGTGCTCGAGTCGCCCGACAGCATTTCCAAGACTGTGCTCGCGCGCGGTTTGGACGTCGGCTCGGCGTTCGAGATCCTCTCCATCGACATCGCCGACGTGGACGTCGGCGAGAACGTCGGCGCAAAGCTGCAGGAAGCGCAGGCCGAGGCCAACAAGAGCATCGCGCAGGCGCAGGCCGAAATCCGACGCGCGGCCGCCGTCGCGGTGGAGCAGGAGATGAAGGCTCGCGTGCAGGAGATGCAGGCCGAGGTCGTGCGCGCGCAATCTGAGGTGCCGAAGGCGATGGCCGAGGCCTTCCGCTCCGGCCGGCTTGGCGTCATGGATTACTACAAGATGGAAAACATCCAGTCCGACACGGCGATGCGCGGCTCGATCGCACATCCTGAGGGTAAGAAGTAGTCCGCCGCCGGCCTACACCCATGGACTGGATACGTGATCATCTGCAGTTCATCATCGCGGTCGCGGGTGCGATCGCCTGGTGGCTGAACCAGCGCCGGACGGGGCAGCCTGAGGGGGAAGAAGCCCCCCCGCCTGAGCAGGCGTTCGAGGATCCCGAGCTGGCCGAGCGCACCCGCCGGATCCGCGAGGAGATCCAGCGCAAGATCGAGCAACGGGCCAAGGGTTACGCCACGGAGCAACCGAAACGGCCGCTCGCGGAACCGGTCGCCCCTCCGCCGATCATGCGGGAGGTGGTGGTGACGCAGGCACCGCCCCGGTTGCGGACGGGCATGACCCGCGTCGAGACCCAGCGGCAGGCCGAGATTCTCGAGCAGCAGGCGACGCTGGCCGAGCAGCTGCGCGAGGCCGAGCTGATGAAGGCCGCTGCGCTCAAGCGAACCGAGTTCGAGGCGGCGACGGCCGATCACTCGGCGACGGCGCGGACGCAGGCGCGCTCGACCGTGCTGGGTGATTTGCGCGACCCGGACGCCTTGCGCCGCGCGTTCATTCTGCGCGAGGTGCTGGGGCCACCGATGGCCCTGCGGTGAAAAGACAAAGGCCGGCGTGAGCCGGCCTTTTGATTTAGTCGAGGGCGAAGCGGCCGTAGCCGTCGAGCGGCACGGGGTAATTGCGGCCGTTGACCTCCATGCGGAGATTTTTGCCGGCTTCGACTGTGATGAGCAGCTTGCCCTGCTTCTTGAACGATTTGGTTTCGGCCCGGGCCAGGGAGCCGTTGAAGAGAATCGCGCCGTCGAGATCCTGCACGACTTTGACGCGGGTGGCGTCAATGGCGGTGAGCGTGAGGGTCTGGGCGGCCTCGGCCTGCACCGTGGCCGTGGAACCCTGCGCGGTGGGCGTGGGTTTGGCGGGGGAGCCGCCGAAGAGAACCTTGAAGAGGAGGACAATGACAATCACGGCGACGAGCGCGCCGCCGCCAAGCAGGGCAAATTTCAACATCACGGCTTGGTCTTGGGCGGAGCGCCCGCCGACTGCAGCGGGTTCGCCGGTTTCCGTCGCCCGGGCTGTCTCGTTAAAGTCCACCCGGCCGTAAACCTCGCGGCTTTCGCGGCGGGCTGACTTGCCCTCGCGGCCGGCTTGGGAATCGAAATCACTGACTACGCGGTCGGGGTCGAGATCCAGAAAACGCGCATAGGAGCGCAGGAATCCGCGCACGTAGAGCGGGGGCAGGCCGGCCTCGAAAATGTTGGCCTCAAATTTCTGCAGGTAGTCGCCGCGAATCTTGGTGGACTCCGCCGCTTCACGGATGGAGATGCCTTTGCGCTTGCGCGCCTCCTCTAGCCTTTCGCCGATGGTCTGCATGGTAATTGGTTAAGTGGGTTTGGCGGGGTTTTGAAAGTTTAATCGCGGCTCAGGGCTGATAGGTGTCGAGGTCGATCAAAATCTCCCGCGGGGAAGAGCCGTTCTCCGGACCGACGATGCCCTTGTCTTCCATGAGATCCATGATGCGGGCGGCGCGGTTGTAGCCGATGCGCAGGCGGCGCTGGATCATCGAGGTGGAGGCGCGTTTGGTGGATTTAAGGACGTCCAGCGCCTGCTGGAACAGGGCGCTGTCGTCGCCCAAGTCGCCGTCCTCGCCCTCGCCGCCCTCCTCGTCATCCTCGTCCTCCTTGGCTGCGCGGTCGATCTGCTGCTGGACGGACTGGTCGTATTGCGGCGGGCCGTTGCGCTTGAGGAACTCGACGATGCTCTGGACTTCTTCGTCAGCCACGAACGCGCCCTGGGCGCGGACGAGCTTGGAGGTGCCGGGTGGGGAGAAGAGCAGGTCGCCGCGGCCAATCAGGGTGTCGGCGCCCTTGCCGTCGAGGATTGTGCGGGAGTCCACCTGCGAAGCGACCTGGAAGGCGATGCGTGAGGGAAGGTTGGCCTTGATGACGCCGGTGATGACATTCACGGAGGGCCGCTGCGTGGCGATGATGAGGTGGATGCCGGCGGCGCGGGCCAACTGGGCGAGACGGGCGATCGACGTCTCGATCTCGGCCGGAGCGACCATCATGAGGTCGGCCAACTCATCCACGATGGCGACGATGTAGGGCAGGCGCTCGGGAATCTCGATCTCCTCGACGACGCCGTCCAATTCGGCCTGCTGCTCGGGCGGCAGGGGATCGGGTTTCTCCTTCTTGCGATTGTTGAAGCCGGTGATGTTGCGGACGTTGACCTTGGCGAAGACCTGGTAGCGGCGTTCCATCTCCTTGAGGAGGATCTTCAGTGCGGCGGGCACTTTTTTCGGCTCGGTCACCACCGGGATGAGCATGTGCGGCAGCGGATTGAATATCTTCAGCTCAACGACCTTCGGGTCCACCATGATGAGGCGGACATCCTTCGGGCTCTTGGAGTAGAGGATGGAGGCGACGATGGAATTGATGCAGACGGATTTGCCCGAGCCGGTGGCACCGGCGATGAGCAGGTGCGGCATCTTGGTGAGGTCGGAGATGAGCGGCTTGCCGCTGACATCCTTGCCCAAGGCGATGGGCAGCTCGCGTTTCTCGTCGTTCCAGACAGAGCTTTCGAGGATCTCGCGCATGCCCACCGGGGTGGATTTCTGGTTCGGCACTTCGACCCCGACGGCGGCCTTGCCGGGAATCGGAGCGAGGATGCGGACTGACTGGGCGCGCATGCCGAGGGCGATGTTCTTGTCCAAGCCCGAGATTTTTTCCACGCGCACGCCGGCGGCGGGCACGACCTCGTAGCAGGTGATGACGGGGCCGACATGGATTTCGCCCAGCGAGACCTCAACGCCGAATTCCTTGAGGATCCGGAGGAGATTCTCGGCGTTCTGCCGATGCTCTTCCTCGGAGTTGGTGCTGTCGCCCTTTACCTGCTCACGGAGCAATTTGAGCGGAGGGAACTCGTAGTTCTTGTCGTCGCTTTGCGGGAGGGCGACCTTGGCTTTCTTGGTTTCCTCCGGCTTGACGATGTTGAGCTCGAATTTGCCGACCGAGGCGGGCTTGGGGTCGGCCACCGGTTCGGGCAGCTTGACGAGCGGGCGGGCCGGGGGTTTGGGGTCGGCGGTTTCCGCCGGTGCCGATTTTGCGGCCAGCGGGGCAGCAGCGATTTTGGCCGGCTCGGCGAGGGGCTCCGCATTCTTGGGTGAAATGGGTTTCTGGGGCGTGATGGCCGGCGCAATCTTGGCGCTGGCCGCCGCTTGGGCGGCCGCAGCCCGTCTCTGGCGAACTTCCTCCGCGCGCGCCGCCGCCAGTGCGGCTCGTTTCTGGCGCCATTCGGTGAAGGCATTGAGCAGGCGGGCGACATCGGCGATAAAGTCCCGCGTGAAAATAAAGATGAAGCCGAGCAGATAGACGGTGCCAAAGATCAGAGCGGAACCGAAGACACCCAGGCTGTCCTTGAGCAGGGTCTGGTAGAGAAAAGTGCCGAGCAGGCCGCCGGGACCACCCGTGAAGATGGCTTGGTTGGTGAAGACCGTTTCCTGCATGGCCATGAGTGCGGAGAACGAGATCAAGCAGCAGGCGATGGCCACAAGGCGGGTCGTGGTGAGGCTCCGCGAACTGCGCAGATAGATGTAGGCCATCCGCAGGAGGAAGGCTGGAATAAGCCAGGAGGCGGCCCCAAGGAGATGATAGGCCCACCAGGTGTATTCCGCGCCGATAACACCGGAGAGATTCGTGCCCGTGGGACTGGTCGTGTGCGCGATGCTCTGGCCGGGCTCAAAATCAAGCAGCGCCACAATAAGGTAGAGGCCGGCTGCCATGCAGGTGGCGGCGGCAAGCCAATGCGGGCGATGCCGCGGACCCTCGAAGGACGGTGTGTCCTTGTCCTTTGCCTTTGCATTTGAATTCTCCGCTTTGGCCATTTGTAGTGGAAAGAATTGCAGGTCTATCAGACCGGAGGGTCAATGTAAAATCCCCGGCCAAGATTTGCGCAAGCCGCTAAAGCCCAACGAATGACGCCATTTCTAATATTCAAGCCAGTCTACCAGGAACGGGTCTGGGGTGGGCGAGCGTTGGAGTCATTTCTGGGTCGGCAACTGCCCGGGGGTTCGCCGATTGGCGAAAGTTGGGAAATGGTGGACCGGCCTGAGGCGCAGTCGGTGGTCGCGAATGGTCCCTGGGCGGGCCAATCGCTGCGTGAAGTGATCACCGCCCATACGGCGGTCATCATGGGGCCAGCGTGGCCTAGAGAACGACCGTTTCCGATCCTGGTAAAGTGGCTGGATTGCCGCGAGCGGTTAAGCCTCCAAGTGCATCCGCCAGCGCTGATCGCGGCACAGCTGGGCGGTGAGCCTAAAACGGAAAATTGGTATATCGCCCGGGCCGAACCGGGCGCGGCCGTCCTGGCCGGACTGAAACCGGGAGTGGATGCGGCGCGTTTCCGCGCAGCGCTGATGGATAATACCGCAGAGTCTCTTGTTCACCGATTGCCCACGGCGGCGGAGGATTCGCTGCTCATTCACAGCGGCGTCATGCACGCGATCGACGGAGGGAATCTCATCCTCGAGATACAGCAGAACTCCGACACGACCTACCGGGTTTACGACTGGGGCCGGGTCGGATTGGACGGCAAGCCGCGCGCGATGCATGTCGAACAGTCCATGGCGTCGCTGGAGGCGAACACGGCCGGTGCGCCGCAACTCGTGCGCACGGCGGCCAAAGTTGCCGTGCTGGCCGAGTGTCGGGAGTTCCGGATCACTCGGCAACGACTGGCCCCAGGTGAGAGATTATCGTTCGCAGCCGGTGAGCAGGCCCGCATCCTTTCGGTGGTCGTGGGGGGCGTCGAGGCCAACGGAGCGACCTTGCGGATGGGAGATACCGCGCTGCTGCCCTATGCGGCGGCCGGTGATTTCACGGCCGACCAGGACACCGTTGTGTTGGTAACCGATAATTTTGACTCGCTTGAAAAGTAGAAACTATCAGGTAACGTCGCACCTCCATTCATGAGCGAAACCAGCCAGACCGAAGCCACCAAGCCCAATCCCGCCACGGCAAGCCCCGAGGCCGCGCCCGCCGCCAATACTGCGGCGGCCGGACCCGAGGAATTGATTCTTGCTGCCAAGAAAGAGGCGGCGGCTAATTTCGACCGCTACATGCGCGCCGTCGCTGACTTGGAAAATTTTCGCAAGCGCACCCTTCGTGAGAAGGATGAGCTGCGTCAGTTCGCCACTTCTGGACTGATGGAGGATGTGATACCGATCATCGATACCCTGAGCTTAGGCCTGACGGCGGCGAGGCAGCAGACAGAGGTCAAAGGCATTGTTGACGGTATGACCCTCGTGCAAGAGCAGCTCAAGACTACGCTCGGCCGCCATGGCCTCAAGGAGGTCAAGCCTGAGGGCCAGCGCTTCGATCCCAATTTTCACGAATGCATCTCGCACCAGCCCAGCGCGGAAGTGGCGGAGGAACATGTGATGCAGGTGGTGCGGCCCGGATACACCTTGAATGGGCGCCTGTTGCGCCCGGCGTCGGTGGTGGTGTCCAGCGGTCCGGTGAAGGAGCCGCAAGCCTGACGCCATGGCCACCGGACAAAAACAGGATTACTACGAACTGCTCGGCGTTGCGAAGAACGCGACCGAGGAGGACTTGAAGAAGGCCTATCGCAAGAAGGCCGTGCAGTATCATCCGGACAAGAATCCCGGCAACAAGGAGGCGGAGGAGATGTTCAAGAAGGTCTCCGAAGCCTACGAGGCGCTGAAGGATGCGGACAAGCGTGCGGCCTATGATCGCTACGGTCACGCCGCCTTTCAGCAAGGGGCGGGGCCGCGGGGTGGCGGCGGGGGCGGGTTTCATGACCCGTTCGACATTTTCCGCGAAGTCTTCGGCCAGCAGGGCGGCGGCGGCGGGATGTTTGATCAATTCTTCGGCGGCGAGAGCAACGGTGGCGGCGCCGGTCGCGGCTCCGATCTGCGCTACGACCTTGAGATCACCCTTGAGGAGGCCGCCCATGGAGTGGAGAAGGAAATCTCCTTCCGCAAGCTGGGCTCATGCGGCCATTGTCATGGCAGCGGGGCCGAGCCCGGTTCGAAGAAAACCACGTGCCCGACCTGCCGCGGTGCGGGTCAGGTGACGACTTCGCGTGGTTTTTTCCATGTGCGCCAGGCGTGCCCCACCTGCCATGGCTCCGGCCAGAAATTCGAGAAGGTGTGCGCCAAGTGCCACGGCGAGGGTCGCGTCAACGAGACGGCCAAGGTCAAGGTCAAGATTCCTGCCGGTGTGGACACCGGCAACAAGCTGCGTTCTGTCGGCAACGGCGAGTCCGGGGCACAGGGCGGCGAAGCCGGCGACCTCTACATAGTCGTGCACGTTAAGGACCACGAAATATTCGAGCGGCAGGGCGACGACCTTCATTGCGAGATTCCGATCAAGTTCACCTTGGCGGCACTCGGAGGCACGATCCATGTGCCGACGATGGCGGGCAAGGCGTCGTTGAAGATTCCTTCGGGCACCCAGTCTGGCACGACCTTCCGTTTGAAAGGACGGGGCATGCCGCACCTGCGTGGCGGATCGCACGGCGACCAACTCATCCGGGTGCAGGTCGAAGTGCCGACGAGCCTGTCGTCCGATCAGAAAAAGATTCTCGAGGAATTCGGCAAAGTGAGCGGCGATACCGACGAGCCGATGAGCAAGGGCTTTTTTGAGAAGGCGAAGAAGTTCTTCTGAGCCCGCCCATGCGCGTTGTTATTCTAGGCTCGGGTCGCGGCAGTAACGCGGAGGCGATTCTGGAGGCCCAACAGGCAGGCCAGCTTGGGACGGCGCGCGTGGTGCAGATCCTTTCGGATAAGCCCGACGCGGGCATCCTGACGCTCGGCGCTCGGTTCGGCGTGCCGGCGGACTTTGTAGATCCCGCACCCTTCAAGACGAAGCTGGAGGGCCCCGGTGAGGATCGCTTCATCGAGTCGATCCAAGCTGCTCAGGCCGACCTGATCGTGCTGGCCGGCTTCATGCGCGTGCTGAAGCCGAAGTTTCTCGGGGCCTTTGCCGGACGGGTCATTAATCTGCACCCGAGTTTGTTGCCCGCGTTTCCCGGATTGGATGGCATCGGCCAGGCGTTTCGCGCCGGTGTGAAAGTCGCCGGTTGCACGGTCCATCACGTCACGTTGGAGGTGGATGCCGGGAAAATCATCGAGCAGGCCTCAGTGCCGGTGGAATCGGGTGATACGCTTGCTACATTGACTGCGAAGGTGCACGCGGCGGAGCACAGGCTGCTGCCGGCCGTCATCGCGCGTCTAAGCCAGCCAACCCAATAACCATGGTCATCTTTGAACTCAAAACCGAGGTGCCGTTGGAGGCGGCGCCAGCGCTGGAGGAATTGCTTGCGGAACGCGAAGAGCAGCGGCTCATGGTGCTGGAGGACAAGCCTTCGGCGCGCGCTTGGCTGACGGGCTATTTTGAGTCGCGGGCGGCGGCAACAGCGGCCTGGCAGGATTTAGCCGGAGCCACGGATGCACCTTGGAGCAAAGTCGAACCGGTGGTGCGCGAGTTGCCGGATGAGGATTGGAAGAACAGCTACAAGGCGCATTTCAAGGCGTGGAAATTCGGCCGCTTGAACTGGGTGCCGGTATGGGAGCTCGAGACATTCGTGTTGCCGGCGGGCGAAGAGGTGCTCTGGTTGGATCCGGGCATGGCTTTCGGCACGGGCAATCACGAGACGACCCGGCTGTGTTGCGAGCGCCTGGCGCTGTTTGCCGCGACGTATGGAAGCTCAGGCCGGGTGATCGATGCCGGCTGCGGGTCGGGTATCCTGGCGCTGTCGGCGGCGAAGCTGGGCTTCGGTTCGATCGCGGGTTTTGACAATGACGCAGAAGCGATCCGGGTGAGCGATGAGAATGCCGCACTGAACGGGCTAGCCGGGCGGGTGGACTTTTATGTCGGCGACTTGGTGTCTGGCTTTTGTGATGGCCGCACCGCCGAGTTGGTGCTCGCGAACATCCAGGCGGATGTGCTGATGCGTTTTGTGGGGGAATTGTGCGCGGCCGTGGCACCGGGTGGACAATTGGTGCTGAGCGGTATTCTCAGCCAAGAACTGGAGGCCGTGAGGGCAAAATTCGCCGCATCGGCGGTTGGCTGGCACGTGGACTCGCGTGTGCTTGGCGAGTGGGGTGATCTCGCACTTACGCGGCCAACTTGAGGGCGGTGGCCTGCACCTACAGGCGGATGAGATACAGTAGCGTGGCTACCCTATATTTGCTCGGCAATACTATCGCAAGGGTCAGGTATCGAGGAGAAGGTTGGAGCAACCTCGAAAGGCATTCAGAAAAGATCAGTCGGAGTGCGGGACATGAAGTCTTCCATATAGGCGGTGGTCGCCTTGCCTTCGATGAAGATGGGGTCGCTCATAATGGCCTTGTGGAGTGGGATGGTGGTCTTAATGCCCCGCACCAGATACTCGCTCAAGGCGCGATAGGCGCGCTGCAGGGCGACCTTGCGGGTGGGGCCGACGCAGATCAGCTTGCCAATCATGCTGTCGTAATGCGGCGGGATGGTGTAGCCGCTGTAAGCGTGCGAATCCACACGGACCCCGAGGCCGCCCGGGGGGTAATACAGGCTGATGGTGCCGGGTGAAGGGGTGAAGTTGCGGGCGGGATCCTCGGCATTGATGCGGCACTCAATTGCGTGCTTCTCGAACTTGATGTCGCTCTGGTCGAAACCGAGCTTCTCGCCGTTGGCGATCCGGATCTGCTCCTTGATCAGGTCCATGCCGGTCACTTCCTCGGTGACCGGGTGCTCCACCTGGATGCGCGTGTTCATCTCGATGAAGTAGTAATTGCCCTTGGCATCGACGAGGAACTCGATCGTGCCGGCGTTCTGGTATTCGGCGGCTTCGGCGGCCTTGACGGCAGCCTTGCCCATTTTCTTGCGCAGGTCGGCATTGAGGAAAGGGGAAGGGGACTCCTCAATCAGCTTCTGGTGCCGGCGCTGCACCGAGCAGTCGCGCTCGCCGAGGTGAACCACCTTGCCGTGGCTGTCGGCGAGGATCTGGAACTCGATGTGGCGGGGCTTCTCGATGTATTTCTCGATGTAAACGGCGCCGTTGCCGAAGGCCTTCTCCGCCTCGTTGCGGGCAACATGGAACTCCTTGGCAAAGGAAACGTCGTTGTGGGCGATGCGCATGCCGCGCCCCCCGCCACCGACGACTGCCTTGATGATAACCGGATAGCCG
>Ga0154020_10007688_pt1 | contig 12552 bp, 8 predicted proteins | sample Klosneuvirus_201_FD_109709 | JGI IMG/M metagenome (GOLD analysis project Ga0154020, IMG submission 109709) | Active sludge microbial communities from wastewater, Klosterneuburg, Austria - Klosneuvirus_20160825_MG | ecosystem: Engineered > WWTP > Aerobic digester > Activated sludge | place... | reverse complement strand
GGCCCAGGTGGAGCACAGGGATCCACGAGAGCTGCTGGATGAGTTGGCGGCGATCGAAGCGGAGATTGCCGAAGAAGTTGAAGCATTGCGTCTTGCGCTTGGCGAGCAAGTTCCATGAGCTTGCGTCGAGCGACCCTAGGTGGTGTCTGCGCTCAGGACCGCACGTCGGTACGACCCGGTCAAAGCGAAGAACTACCCTACCTCGGACTCGAAGGCATTGAGGCAGGTACTGGGCAATTTGCGACGGGCGAACTCTCCAAGACGCCCGAGATTCCGCAGGCGAACTGCTTCCGCTTCGACGATCGGCATGTCCTCTACGGGAAACTGCGGCCGTATCTGAACAAGGTCGCCTTGCCTACCGCCCAAGGCAAGTGCTCAACGGAGATCGTGCCGCTGTTGCCTTCGCCGCACCTCGACAGGCGTTACCTGGGCTACTTCTTGCGCTCGCCCAAGACAGTGGCGCGAATCACCGACCGAAGCGCCGGTGCCCGAATGCCACGAGCCGACATGGACTTTGTGCTGTCGCTCCCGATACTTCTACCGTCTTTGGAGAAGCAACACCGCGTCGTCGACCTGCTCGCCCGCGCCGAAGGCGTCGTCCGCCTGCGCCGCGAAGCCCAGCAGAAGGCCGCCGAACTGACCCCGGCGATTTTCGTCGACATGTTCGGTGACCCCGCAACCAATCCGAAGCGCTGGCTGGTTGCGCAGTTGGGCGAGGTAATGAAGAGCGGCCCGAGCAACGGCCTGTACAAGCACAGGTCGGCGTACGGAACGGGAACTCCGATCCTTCGCATCGACGGTTTCTACGATGGAGCCATCACAGACCTCGTTCGGCTCAGGCGTGTTCGGCTGGACCATGAGGACGAATTACGGCGTTTCGCGCTTGCCGAGGGTGACATCGTGGTCAACCGCGTCAATAGCCCCGAGTACCTCGGCAAGAGTGCCATCGTTCCGCGTCTCTCAGAGCCCACGGTGTTCGAGTCGAACATGATGCGGTTCAGCGTGGATTGCTCTCGTGTGCTCCCGGAATTCGTCATCGCATTGCTGCAGCAGCCGGCCTCGAGAAAACACCTGCTCGCCAACGCCAAGCACGCGATCAATCAGTCGAGCATCAACCAGCAGGACGTGAAATCAGTACGTGTGCCCCTGCCACCTGTCGCCTTGCAGCAGAGTTTCGTATGGCGCATCAGGGCGATCGAGGGCATCAGAGCCCAACAGGCGGAGGCGCTGATCAAGGCCAGAACCACCTTCGACGCCCTACTGTCCCAAGCTTTCCACTGAGTTACCCCCATGCTCTACCCACGTTCCCACGAGGCCACCGCATGATCACCAAGCTGACCTTGCGCAACTTCAAGAGCGTGGGCGAACAGGTCTACGACTTCACCCGTTTCGACCTGCTGGTGGGCCGCAACAACAGCGGCAAGAGCACCGTGCTGCAGGCCATGGCGATCTGGCAGTTCTGCGTCGACGAGTTCCATCGCTCCAGGCGCACCGGCAGCACCGGCATCCAGGTGGTGCTGCCCAACTTCACCGCGCTGCCGGTGCCCGAGTTCATCCTGCTGTGGAAGGACCGCACCGACCGCAACTATCCGCTCGACCCGGCCACGGGCAAGAAGAAGCAGGAATTCGTGCTCATCGAGATCCTGCTGGAGTGGCAGGACGCCGCCGGCAAGACCGGTGCCTTCGGTGTCGAATTGCGCTACCACTCGCCGCAGACCATGTACGCCATTCCGTCCGGGGGCTGGTCGGTGTTTCGCGCCTGCGAGAAAGCCGGCTCACTCCCGCGCATCGCCTACGTGCCGCCGTTCTCGGGCCTGGAGCCTACCGAGAAGTTCCTCGACATCTCGCCCATGCGCCAGCAGGTCGGCAAGGGCCAGCCGGGCAGCGTGCTGCGCAATCTGCTGCTGCGGGTGAGCAGCCCGTCACCGCGCGACAACGGCGAGCAACCGCCGCTGCGTGCGCCAAAGGCCGCGGACTGGAAGGAACTGGCCGCGATGGTGGAGCGCTGGTTCTCCGTCAAGATCGGTGCGCCGCGTTACGAGTCGACCAAGGACGTCTACATCACGGTGGAATACACCGACGGCGGGCGCAGCTACGACATCATCTCGGGGGGCAGCGGCTTCCACCAGACGCTGACCTTGCTGGCATTTCTCTTCGGCTACCGGCCCACCACCATCCTGCTCGACGAGCCCGACGCGCACCTGCACGTCAATCTGCAGCGCGAAGTGCTCGATTACTTCAAGCGCAAATCGCAGGAACTCGGCACGCAGTTCCTGATAGCCACGCATGCGGAAGAGTTCGCACGTGGGGCGGATGCAAGTCAGATCGTCTCGCTGCTCAAGCGCAAGCCAACGCGGGTGGAATCGACACCGGCCGTCCTTCAGGCCATGGCTGACGTGTCCAACGAGGAACTCACGCGCCTGATGGCGTCGCCTCACATCCTCTACGTCGAGGGCGAGAGCGACGAGCGCATTCTCCGGGCGTGGGCTGGCGCTTGCGGCGCCCAGCAGGCGATGGACGAGGTCTGCTTCAAGACCATGGGCGGCGGCGGAAAGAAGAACATGAAGTTGCGCGCCGATGCTCACTTCGCGGCGCTGCAGCAGCTCGTGCCCGGCGTTTCGCGCTTGATGCTGTTTGACTTCGATGACGCCGACGAGGCCTTCCATCCCAATGCAGGCAACCCGGTTCTGGCCGAGTGGAAACGCAAGAACATCGAGAACTACCTGCTGGTGCCGGATGCATGGCGCCGCGCGGCCCTGCAGCAGCTGCAACTGCCCGCTGATGACCTGTTTGCGCAGTCGACATTGAAGCTCATCGACGACTTCTTCGTCGACCAGAACCTCACGCTGCCGCCCGGGCGCACCTGGCGCCAGGTGAACGCGAACATCTTCAGCGTGGTGAACGGCAAGAAGATCCTGTTCGAAAACGCCGACGGCCTGTTCCAGCAGTTGCGCTCAGCCGATCCGCCCGTCGCACTGATCCGCGAGGCGGTGGCATTGAGCATGACGCCGGACGAGATTCACGACGACGTCCACGAGTTCATCGGCAAGGTGCTCGCCCTGGCCATGAAGGACTGATGCGGTGGCGCCTCGGCTCAACCGCCGCCCGTCGCCTGCATCATCTGCGCCACCACCGCCAGCGCGATGAGCTCGGGCTCCTTGCCCACGATGCCCGGCAGGCCGATGGGGCAGGTGATGCGCTCGATCAGCGCGGCGTCGTGGCCGCGTTCGCGCAGCCGGTGCTCGAAGCGCGCCCGTTTCGTGCGGCTGCCGATGAGCCCGAACCAGCCGAAGTCGCCACGCGCCAGGATGGCCTGGGCCAGTGCCAGGTCGAGCGCGTGGCTGTGCGTCAGCACCAGGTAGAAGGCGCCGGGCGGGGCGCTGGCGACCTCGGCCTGCACCGGCTCGACGCAGCGTGCTTCGACATGCGGCGGTGGTGCATCGGTCGGGAATTCGCTCTCGCGCTCGTCGATCCACTGCACGCGGCAGGGCAGCGTGGCCAGCAGGCGCACGACGGCGCGGCCGACATGGCCGGCGCCGTAGAGCTGCAGCGTGAAGCGGGGCGCGGCCTCGGGCCAGGTGGACGGGTCGACGGCGGCCAGCGCATCGAAGCGCAGGCTCAGCCCGCCGCCGCAGCACTGGCCCAGGCCGGGGCCGAGCGCGATGCGCTGCTCGGCCGGCGGCGCGGCGCCGACGCCCTGCGTCAGCCGCGCCCGTGCGTCGGCGATGGCCTGCAGCTCGAGGTGGCCACCGCCGATGGTGCCCAGCACGGCATCGGCCGCCACCAGCATGCGCGTGCCGGCCTCGCGCGGCACCGAGCCCTGCGTGCGGCTCACCGCCACCACCACCGCCGGCCGGCCCTCGGCCTGCCAGCGCAGCGCGGCCGCACGCAGGCTGGTCATGGCGCCGGCGTCATGCCGGCACGGCACTCGCGGCCTGCACGGCGCCGATGGCCCGCAGCAGGGCCTCGGGCGTGGCCGGTGCCGAAAGCGGCGGGTCGACGCGGTGGCCGCCCACGGCCGAAACGGCGTCGCGCAGCGCGAAGAAGACGCTGAAGGCCAGCAGCAGCGGCGGTTCGCCGACGGCCTTGCTGCGGTGGAGGCTGTCGTGCACGTTGGGCCGGTCGAACAGGCGCACGCGGAAATCGACCGGGCAGTCGTTGGCGGTGGGAATCTTGTAGGTGCTGGGCGCGTGCGTCAGCAGCAGGCCGGCTTTCGGCGAACCGTCGGCCGGGTGCCACACCAGTTCTTCCATCGTCAGCCAACCCATGCCCTGGATGAAGCCGCCTTCGACCTGGCCGATGTCGATGGCCGGGTTGAGGCTGCTGCCGGCGTCGTGCAGCAGGTCGGCGCGCAGCAGCCGCCATTCACCGGTGAGCGTGTCCAGCAGCACCTCGCTCACCGCGGCGCCGTAGGCGAAGTAGTGGAAGGGCCGGCCCTGCAGCGTCGTCTTGTCCCAGTGCAGGCCGGGCGTGGCGTAGTAGCCGTCGCTCCAGAGCTGCACACGCGCCAGCCAGGCCTGCTGCACGACGTCGGCGAAGCGTTGGGTCTGGCCGGCCACCCGCACGCGGCCGTCGCCGAAGACGACCTCGTCGGCGCTGCCGCCCCAGCGCGCCGCGCAGAAGGCGGCCAGCCGTTCACGCACCTGCCGCGCGGCGTGCTGCGCGGCCCGGCCGTTGAGGTCGCTGCCGGTGCTGGCCGCGGTGGCCGAGGTGTTGGCGATCTTGGCCGTGTCGGTGGCGCTGCAGCGCACGGCCGCCAGCGGCAGGCCGAATTCGTGCGCCACCACCTGCGCCACCTTGGTGTTCAGGCCCTGGCCCATCTCGGTGCCGCCGTGGTTCACGAGCACGCTGCCGTCGGTGTAGACATGCACCAGCGCGCCGGCCTGGTTCAGGTGCGTGACGTTGAAGCTGATGCCGAACTTCACCGGGGTCAGCGCCAGGCCCTTCTTCAGCACCGGGCTGGTGGCGTTGAAGTCCGCGATGGCGATGCGGCGGGCGCGGTAGTCGCTGCCGGCTTCGATGTCGCCCAGCAGCTCGTGCAGGACGTTGTCGTCGACGACCTGTCCGTAGGGCGTCACGTTGCGTTCGCCCAGGCCGTAGAGGTTGGCGCGCCTGACGTCCAGTGCGTCGCGGCCCAGGCGGCGTGCCACGCTGTCGATCAGGGTCTCGATCGCGAAGGCGCCCTGCGGCCCGCCGAAGCCGCGGAAGGCGGTGTTGCTCTGCAGGTTGGTCTTCGTGCAGTGGCCGTGCAGGGCCACGTGCGGCAGCCAGTAGGCGTTGTCGAAGTGGCACAGCGCGCGTGTCATGACCGGGCCCGACAGGTCGGCCGAGTGGCCGGCGTTGGCGAGCATCGTGGCCCGCGCGCCGAGCAGGCGCCCGGCGTCGTCGTAGCCGACCTCGGCGTCGAAGTGGAAGGGGTGGCGGCGGCCGGTGACGAGGAAATCGTCGTCGCGGTCCAGGCGCAGCTTCACCGGCGCACGCGCGCGCACGGCCGCCACCGCCGCGACGCAGGCGAACAGCGCGCTCTGCGATTCCTTGCCGCCGAAACCGCCGCCCATGCGCCGGCATTCCACCTGCACCGCATGCGCGGGGCGCTGCAGCACCTGCGCCACCACGTGCTGCATCTCGCTGGGGTGCTGGGTGCTGCACCACAGCTTCAGCCCGCCGTCTTCGGTGGGCCAGGCGCAGCTGACCTGCCCTTCCAGGTAGAACTGCTCCTGGCCACCGACGTCGAAGCGGGCGCGCAGCCGGTGCGGCGCGGCGGCGATGGCCGCGGCGGGCTCGCCCCGCTGCAGGTGCATGGGCGGCAGCACCTGCTGGCCCGCGGCATGGGCGGCCTCGGCGCCGAGGATCGGCGGCAGCGCACGCAGCTTCACGGCGGCCTTGGCCAGCGCGGCGGCGCGGCGGGCGGCGTGGCGTGTGCGCGCCACCACGGCGAAGACCGGCTGCCCCAGATAGCGCACCGTGTCGCCCGGCTCGCCGGCGAGGATGGGGTCGTCGTGCAGCAGCGGTCCGCAGTCGTTGGCACCGGGCAGGTCGCGCGCCGTGAAGACATCCACCACGTCCGGCATCGCCCGCACGGCGGCCAGGTCGAGCGCTTCGATGACACCGTGCGCGATGGGTGAAAGGCCCAGCGCCGCATGCAGCGTGCCGGCCAGTTCGGGCAGGTCGTCGGTGTAGGGCGCGGCGCCGGCCACGTGCAGGTGGGCCGATTCGTGCGGCACGGCCTGGCCGACGACGGACGCGCCCTGCGACGGCGCCGGCATCGCAGCCCCGTCGGCGCGCCGCGCTGCCGTGCCGGCGCCGCTCACGCGCCCACCTCGCGCGCCCACACCGTCACGGCCGCCGCCGGCAAGGGGGCATCGGGCCGCGTTTCGAGCCAGCAGCGGCGCAGCAGGTTCTGCGCCACCTGCAGGCGATAGCCGGCGCTGGCGCGCAGGTCCGACAGCGGCGTGAAGTCGTGCGCCAGCGCAGCCATCGCGGCCTGCAGCGTGGCCTCGGTCCAGGGGCGGCCGCGCAGCGCGTCCTCGGCCCGGGGCGCACGCGTCACGGTGGCGGCCATGCCGCCGCAGGCGATGCGCACGTCGTCCACCACGCCGGCGTTCAGCTGCAGCGCAAAGGCCGCGCTCACGGCCGAGATGTCGCAGTCGTGGCGCTTGGCGATCTTGTAGGCGCGCACCACCTGCCCCGGCCGCGCGCGCGGCACGTCCAGCGCCAGCACGAACTCGCCCGGCTCCAGCCGGTTGCGCATGTAGCCGACGTAGAAATCCTCCAGCGCCATGCGCCTGGCCACGGCGCCGCGGCGCAGCACGATCACCGCGCCCAGCGCGATCAGCGCCGGCGCCGAATCGCCGATGGGCGAGCCGTTGGCGACGTTGCCGCCCATCGTGCCGGCCAGGCGCACGGGCAGGCCCGCGAAGCGCAGCCACAGTTCGCGCAAGGCCGGCCACTCGGCCACCAGCGCCTGCCAGGCGGCTTCGAGCGAGGCGCCGGCACCGATGCGGATGTGCGTCGGCGTGACGTCGATGGCCTTCATCTCGGCCACGCCACCGACCCAGATCAGCTCACCCGGATCACGCAGCTGCTTGGTGACCCACAGGCCCATGTCGGTGCTGCCGGCCAGCAGCCGGGCCCCGGGCCGCTGTTCACGCAGCGCCGCCAGTTCGTCCAGCGTGCGCGGCGCATGGAAAGCCGCGTGGCCGGCGGGCTGGTAGTGCAGCGGCGGCGCGGCCTGCAGCGCCTGCAGCGCGGCCACCACCGGCGCACGGGCCAGCCGCACCGGCGGCCGTTCGTAGGCACGCTGCGCGGCGTCGAGGATGGGGCGGTAGCCGGTGCAGCGGCACAGGTTGCCACTCAGTTCGTCGGCCAGCGCCTGGCGCGCCGGGAGCGCGCCGGCGGGGCCACCGGCCTGCGCCCGGCGCTCGTAGCCGGCCCACAGCGACATCACGAAACCCGGCGTGCAGAAGCCGCACTGCGAACCGTGGCCGTCCACCAGCGCCTGCTGCACCGGGTGCAGCGTGCCGTCGGCGGCGGCCACGTCTTCCACCGTGAACAGCGCCCGGCCGTCGAGCGTGGGCAGGAACTGCAGGCAGGCGTTGACGGGCCGCAGCTGCAGCGCGCCGCCGGCGTCGAGTTCACCCAGCACCACGGTGCAGGCGCCGCAGTCGCCCTCGGCGCAGCCTTCCTTGGTGCCGGTGCAGCGCGCGTCCTCGCGCAGCCATTCCAGCACGGTGCGCGTGGGCGCGGCGTGTGTCACCTCGACCACGGCGCCGCGGTGCAGGAAGCGTAGGGGGCGGGTGGGCATCGTGGGCGTGTTCGCGGGCATCGGAGCCCGAAGCGTAAGTCACCGCGGGCCGGCCTGCCACGGCGCCCTGTCGGTCATGCCGATGTGCCCGGCCGCCGACTGGGCGATGATGCGCCCCGCCATGAAACTTGCCCTGCGCGCCGACCTGCTCGACTTCACCGCCACGCCGCCCTTCGGCAGCCCGGCAATGGACGGCGTGCGCTTCCGCCCCGACCACTGGCTGCTCGTCGAGGACGGCGGCATCGTCGGCGCCGAGCCCGCGGCGGCCTGCGAACCCGGCCCCGACTGGCAGCGCCACGACCACCGCGGCCGCCTGCTGCTGCCCGGCTTCATCGACACCCACGTGCACGGCCCGCAGCTCGACGTCATCGCCAGCTGGGGCGCCGGGCTGCTGGACTGGCTGGAGACCTACACCTTCCCCGCCGAGCTGCGCTACGCCGACCCCGAGGTGGCCGCCGCCGGCGCGGCGCGCTTCCTGGACGCGCTGCTCGCCCACGGCACCACGTCGGCCGTGGTCTTCGCCACCGTGCACCGCACGGCCGCCGAGGCCCTCTTCGCCGCCGCCGCGCGGCGCGGCATGCGCCTGGTCACCGGCAAGGTGCTGATGGACCGCCATGCACCCGACGGCCTGCGCGACGACGTGGCCGGGGCCGAGAGGGACTGCGAGGACCTCATCGCGCGCTGGCACGGCCAGGGGCGCAACGCCTATGCGGTGACGGTCCGCTTCGCCGTCACCAGCACGCCCGAACAGCTGGCGATGGCGGGGGCACTGTGCCGCCGCCACGCCGGGCTCTACCTGCAGACACACGTCGCCGAGAACCTCGACGAGGTGAAGTGGGTGGCCGCGCTCCATCCCGAGGCGCGCAGCTACCTCGACGTCTACCGCCGCGCCGGGCTGCTGCACGAACGCGCCGTGCTCGCGCACGGCATCTGGCTCGATGCCCACGACCGGGCGCTGCTGCGCGACACCGGCGCCCACATCGCCCACTGCCCGAGCAGCAACCTGTTCCTGGGCAGCGGCCTGTTCGACTGGCAGGCGGCGCACGACGCAGGCCACGGCGTCAGCCTCGCCACCGACGTGGGCGGCGGCACCAGCCTGTGCCTGCTGCGCACGCTGGCCGAGGCCTACAAGGTGCAGGCGCTGCGCGGCGCGCGGCTGAGCGCCTGGACGGCACTGCACGCCGCCACGCGCGGCGCGGCCGAACGGCTGGGCCTGGCGCACGAGATCGGCCACCTCGGCGCCGGTGCGCTGGCCGACGTCGTGGTCTGGGACTGGACCCACGGCGCGGTGGCCACGCACCGCGACGCCGTCGCCCGCGGCGCCGTGCCCGGCCTGCCGGCGCAGGACCTGCACGCGCGCGTCTTCGCCTGGATGACGCTGGGCGACGAACGCAACGTCGCCGCCACCTATGTCGCCGGCCGGCGCACGGGCTAGGAGCGTGGGCGCGCGGCGGCAATTTCCGGACAATGCGGCCTCCATGGTTCGACTGGAACTCCTCGGCATCGTCAAGCAGTACCCCGGGGTTCGCGCCAACGACGGCGTGAACCTGCAGGTGCGCCCGGGCGAGATCCACGCCGTGCTGGGCGAAAACGGCGCCGGCAAGAGCACGCTGATGAAGATCATCTGCGGCGCCGTGATGCCCGACGAGGGCCGGATGCTGTGGCACGGCCAGCCGGTGACCGTGACGAGCCCGGCGCAGGCGCGCGCCCTGGGCATCAGCATGGTCTACCAGCACTTCAGCCTGTTCGACACGCTGACGGCGGCGCAGAACGTCTGGCTGGGCCTCGACGAAACCCTGAGCCTGGCCGAGGTGACGGCGCGCATCACCGAGGTGGCGGCCGGCTACGGCCTGGACATCGACCCGCAGCGCCCGGTGCACACGCTCAGCGTGGGTGAACGCCAGCGCGTCGAGATCGTGCGGGCGCTGCTGACCCGGCCGCAGTTGCTGATCCTGGACGAACCCACCTCGGTGCTGACGCCGCAGGCGGTGGACAAGCTCTTCGCCACGCTGCGCACCCTGGCGCAGGAAGGCTGCAGCATCCTCTACATCAGCCACAAGCTCGACGAGATCCGCGCGCTGTGCACGCAGTGCACGGTGCTGCGCGGCGGCAAGGTCACGGGCCGGGTCGACCCGCGCAGCGAAAGCAACGCCAGCCTGTCGCGGCTGATGATCGGTGCCGAGCCGCCGGCGCTGAAGGCGCGCGCGGCCACCGCCGGCGCGCCGGTGCTGCAGGTGGGCGGGCTGAACCTGCCCGCGATCGACACGTTCGGCATGCCGCTGCGCGACATCGGCTTCGTGGTGCGCGCCGGCGAGGTGGTGGGCATCGCCGGAGTCTCGGGCAACGGCCAGCAGGAACTGATGGCCGCACTCTCGGGCGAAGACCCGCGCGCCGCGCCGGGCCGCATCACGCTGGCCGGCCAGGACATCGCGCAGGCCGGCCCGCGCCGGCGCCGCGCGCTGGGCCTGCACTTCGTGCCCGAGGAACGCCTGGGCCGCGGCGCCGTGCCCGGCCTCAGCCTGGCGCAGAACACGCTGCTCACGCGCACCGAGGCGGTATCGAAGCTGGGCTGGATCGCCACCGGCCGCGTGCAGCGCCTGGCCGAGGACCTGATCGCGCGCTTCCAGGTGCGTGCCGGCGGCGCGGGCGCGGCGGCCAAGAGCCTGTCGGGCGGCAACCTGCAGAAATTCATCGTCGGCCGCGAGATCGCCGCGCGGCCGAAGCTGCTGATCGTGAGCCAGCCGACCTGGGGCGTCGACGTCGGCGCGGCGGCGCAGATCCGCGGCGAACTGCTGGCGCTGCGCGACGCCGGCTGCGCGCTGCTGGTGGTGAGCGAGGAACTCGACGAACTCTTCGAGCTGGCCGACCGGCTGCACGTCATGGCGCAGGGCCGGCTTTCGCCCGCGCTGCCGGTGGCCGAAACCACGGTGGCGCAGATCGGCGCCTGGATGAGCGGGCTGTGGGACATGCAGCCCGACATGGCGAGCATCGCCTGAGCGCCGGGCCGGCCCATGTTCAAGCTCGAAGCCCGCCCGCAACCCAGCCGGCTGATGTCGCTGGCCAGCCCGCTGCTGGCGCTGGCCGTCACCGTGCTCATCGGCGTCGCCCTCTTCGTGCTGCTGGGCAAGGACCCGCTGCGCGGGCTGCAGATGTTCTTCGTCGAACCGCTGAGCAGCCTGTACGCGCTGTCGGAACTGAGCGTGAAGGCGACGCCGCTGATCCTCATCGCGCTGGGGCTGGCGGTGTGCTTCCGCAGCAACGTGTGGAACATCGGCGCCGAGGGGCAGTTCGTCGTCGGCGCGCTGTGCGCGGCTTATGTCGCGATGCAGGCCGGGCCCGGCACGGCCGGGCTCGGCCGCGGCATCGTCGTGCCCATCCTGCTGGCCGGCGTGCTGGGCGGCATGGGGTGGGCCGCCCTGGTGGCGCTGCTGCGCGACCGCTTCAACGCCAACGAGATCCTGGTCAGCCTGATGCTGGTCTACGTGGCCGAGCAACTGCTGGGCTGGCTGGTCTACGGGCCCTGGAAAGACCCGGCGGGCTACAACTTCCCGCAGACCATCAGCTTCCTGCCCGAAACGAAGATCCCGCGCCTGGTGCCGAACCTGCGCGCCCACATCGGCCTGCCGATGGCGCTGCTGGCGGTGGGCGTGTTGTGGGCCTTTCTCTTCCGCAGCTACCGCGGCTTTGCGCTGCAGGTGGGCGGGCTGGCGCCGGCGGCGGCGCGTTATGCCGGGTTCTCGTCGCGCAGCGCGCTGTGGACGGCGCTGCTGCTCAGCGGCGGCATGGCCGGGCTGGCCGGCGCGCTGGAAGCCGCCGGGCCGCTGGGCCAGCTGACGCCCTACGTGCCGGCCGGCTACGGCTTCGCGGCCATCATCGTGGCCTACGTGGGGCGGCTGCACCCGGTGGGCATCGTCTTCGCGGGCGTGCTGATGAGCATGTTCTACATCGGTGGTGAACTGGCGCAGTCGCGGCTGGGGCTGCCGAAGTCGCTGACGGGGGTGTTCCAGGGGCTGCTGCTGTTCACGCTGCTGGCCTGCGACACCCTGATCGCCTACCGCGTGCGCCGGGTGCGGCCGGTGGCTGCGGAGGCAGGCTGAGCGATGGACAGCCTGGCCCTGCTGCTCGCCGCCACCTTCAACGCCGGCACCATCCTGGCGCTGGCCGGGCTGGGCCTGCTGATCAACGAACGTGCCGGCATCGTGAACCTGGGCGCCGAGGGTTTGATGCTGGTGGCCGCCATCGCCGGCTTCGCGGCCACGGTGGACACCGGCAGCGCCACGCTGGGCCTGCTGGCCGGCGCCGCGGCAGGCGGCGTGATGGCCGCGCTGTTCGGCTGGATGGTGATCTGGCTCAACACCAACCAGGTGGCCACGGGGCTGGCGCTCAGCCTCTTCGGCGGCGGTTTCTCGGCCTTCGTCGGCACCGGCTTCGTGCAGGCCAGGATCGGCCAGCGGCCCGACGTCCACATCCCCTTCCTGGCCGACCTGCCCTTCGTCGGCCCGGCCTTCTTCCGCCAGCACCCGCTGGTCTACGCGGCGGTGGCGCTGGCCGCCGGCCTGACGTGGTTCCTGTGGCGCAGCCGCGCCGGGCTGGTGCTGCGCGCGGTGGGCGAGTCGCCCGAATCGGCGCACGCGCTGGGCTACCCGGTGCGGCGCATCCGGCTGGCGGCGGTGGTGGCCGGCGGCGCCTTGTGCGGCCTGGCCGGCGCCTACATCTCCACCGTCTACACGCCGCTGTGGGTGGAAGGC
>Ga0154020_10007687_pt1 | contig 12552 bp, 12 predicted proteins | sample Klosneuvirus_201_FD_109709 | JGI IMG/M metagenome (GOLD analysis project Ga0154020, IMG submission 109709) | Active sludge microbial communities from wastewater, Klosterneuburg, Austria - Klosneuvirus_20160825_MG | ecosystem: Engineered > WWTP > Aerobic digester > Activated sludge | place... | reverse complement strand
GAGCGGTTCCGCGAGGTGAACAAGGTCCGCGCGTGGCTCGCCGACGCGCTGGCGTGAGTGGGGATCAGTCCACTGGCAGCACGACCGGCGGGATGGGGCTCGAAAGGTGTCGACCGTCGCAGAGGGGGATGTCGGCGAAGGTCGCGCGGATCCGACCCACCTCGAACACTCCGGAGTATGCGGTGACGTCACAGGTCCCCGGGTGCTGTGCGCCGACGTCGATGCGGTGACATCCGCGGGCGAACGAGCCGGAGGGCTCCAGGCAGGACAGCGAGCCCGTCAGACACGGCGCGCTCACCTCGACGCGGTCGATCTTCCCTGACTTGGTCACGATCTCGAGGCCGCTGTCGGGGGGATCGGTGCTGTCGCAATACTGCGCGGGGCTGGTGCTGCAGCCGACCGTCACGACGACCGCCGAGGCGGCGATCGCGCGGACCACACCGAGCCCCGAGGTCATGCACGATGCTCTCACCTCGCGCCGTGGCCAGCAAACCCAGCTCCGCTTGCGCCCAGCCTCTGCGTCTCGAGGATCAGGCGGGCGCCGCGGCGGCGCGCTTCTTCTTCGTCAGCTTGCTCGCGAGTACGAAGCAGCCGATCGCGAGCCCGAAGCCGCCACCCACGAATGCGATCCCCGCGATTCGGTTCGTCTCGCTCGTGGCGAGCCCGTCCTTGGCCGATGCGCGCCGCTCGTCGGCCTGCTCGAGCAGCGTGCTCTGCTCGGACGTGCGCTTCTTCGCCGGCGTGTCCTTGGCCTTCGCGATGTCCTTCTCCAGGCTGGCGACGTAGCCCTCGCTCTTCTCGATCTGCCCGCTGAACCGGATCAGCGTGAACACACCGAACGCACCGGCGAGCAAGAACAAGAACGCGGGGATCCACGGCCAGCGGACCGCCTTCTGCGCCTCGATCCGCGCGGCGTCGGCGGCGAACCGCTGCCGCAGCGCTGCGCTCTCCGAGGCCATCTGCGTGAGCTCGGCCGCCGCGTGCTGCTGCCCCTCCGGTGTGCGGAAGGTGCCCTGCTGCGCATGGCGCCGCAGCCACGGGAGGAACGTGCCAATCCATGCGCCGAGCCCGTCGCACCCCGTCGCGATCTTGTGCGGCGCCAGGAAGAAGCCGCGCGGCTCCTGGCCGTGGACCTCGAGGCGCAGGAGCGTCCCGAGGACGAGGGGCTCCTCGACCACCGCGGTCAGCATGCGGTGCTCGATCGCGAAGCGCTCTCCGCCGGATTGGACGTTGAGGCTCGTGAGCCCGAACCTCCCCTCCACGAAGAACGTGCGGTGGACCGTCGACGCCATGAGGTAGACGATCTCGTCCTTGCCCGGTCGCTGCGTCCAACCCGTGTAGAGGATGGTCTCGCCCGGCCAGAGGGCCGGGGAAACTTCGGCTCGGATGCTGTCGTCGGCTGCGCCCATGCAAGCGAGGGTCGTAGTCGGCAGACCTCGGGTCAACGCGTTGTCCTGCCAAATTGGCCCAATTTAGGCGTCCCTGCCGCGCGCACCGAGTCGCGCAGGGGGTGGTGGCGGCCGACTTTTAGGCGCGTTTCAGACGACAGCCCCGTCCAAGAGAGCAGACTCCGGCGACCACCGCACACCGCCCAGAAGGAACACGATCATGCAATCGTTGCCTGTCCCCGCTGCACCGACCGCACCATCCACGAGCGGCCGCCGTCGCCCGGGACTCATCGTCTTCGGTGTCCTCTTGCTGCTCGGCGCGGGAGGGTCCGGATTCAGCACCACCGTCTGGCTGGAGAGCCGCGACCACGTCCTCGAGAGCCGGCGCAATCTCGCCTCGGACGCCAAGATGTACGGCTGGAGCAAGAAGGAGTTCGAGCAGAAGGTCGAGGACAACCACGGCTTCGAATCCGAGGCCACGCGCTTCGTGATCCTGACCGGTGGTGGTGCGTTGATCTGCCTGCTCGCCGGCATCGCGCTGATCGCGACCGGCGCCCGCCGCCGTCCCGCGTGAGCGTCCCGGTCAGGTTCTCGCCGCCAGGGCGCGGAGGTGGCGCGAGGTGGCCTTGCCCTCGAGGAACAGCGACCGGAACCAGCGCGCGCCCTCGTCCTCCGCGGTCCGCTGCGAGAAGACCGCGCTGATCGCGGGGCTGGGCAAAGCGATCGGCGGCGCGCGCGTCACGAGCCCGTAAAGCGCGCGCCCGCGCTCGGCGATGCTGCTCGCGATCGTGCAGAGCGCGTCCGAGCCCAGGACCGCGAGGGGCGCCGTCGAGAAGTGCGGCAGGCGCAGCGTCACCGTGCGCTTCGCGCCGACCGCCTCGAGCGCCCGATCGACCGCGCCGTCCTGGCGCCCCTCGACGGTCACGACGACGTGCGGGTACGCGAGGTACGCCTCGAGCGAGAGCTTGCGTTTGTTCGCGGCGGGGTGGTCGGGCCGCATCATCACCGCGAACGGGTCGCGGTACAGCTCCTGCCGCGCGAGCGCGGGCAGCCGAGGCAGTAGCCCTTCGCCGACGAGCGCGAGGTCGATCTCACCCGCGAGCAGCGCGGGCAGCGTCGCCGCCGAGAGGCGATCGATCCACACCGACGCGTGCGGCGCGTGCGCGCGCAGGTACGCCATGAAGTCCTCGAGCACCGCGACCTCGAAGTAGTCGAGCGTCGCGAGGCGGAAGGTGCGCCGGGTCGTCGCCGGATCGAAGGGCTTCCCGGGCGAGAGCGCCGCGGTGAGCTGGTCGAGCGCGCCCGGCAGGCTCGCCGCGAGGCGGGCTGCGCGCGGGGTGAGCACGAGGTTGCGACCGGCCGGGGTGAGCAGCGGGTCGCCGAGCACCTCGCGGAGCCGCGCCAGCGAGTGGCTCATCGCCGACTGCGAGACGCTCGTGCGCCGCGCGGCGGCCGTCACGCTGCGGGTGTCGAGGAGCGCCTCGAGGGCCGGCAGCAGGTTGAGGTTGATCCGGCGGGCATCGAGATCGTTCATGGTTGGCATGAGATGAATCCAGTTCCGCTCATGGTCGCCGAGCCTCAAGCTCAGGTCCATGACGAACCCGAACGATTCCCTGCGCGAGCCCGAGATCCTGATCACCGGCGCCACTGGCTTCCTCGGCCGCTGGCTCCTGGCGGCCCTCACGAGGCGCGGGAAGACCGTCGCAGCGCTCGTGCGCGGGGCGCATCGGCGCCGTGAAGAGCTCACCCGGTTCGTCGAGCGGATCGGCGGCGACCCGCGCAAGCTCGTCGTGGTCGAAGGGGACGTCGAGCGGGAAGGGCTCGGGCTCACGCGCCCCCTGCCCTCGGTGCGCGTGGTGCACCACCTCGCCGCGCGCTTCGCGTTCGGCCTCTCGCGAGAGGAGGCGCGGTCCACCAACGTCGGCGGCACGGAGCGGGTGATGCGTTGGGCAGCGGCGCAGCCGGCGCTCGATCGGCTCGTGTTCCTCGGCGGCTACCGCATGACGTCCGCGTCGCGCGAGGCGCTCGAGGCCTCGATCGACGAACGCTACGCCGAGGGCGCCTACGAGGGGTCGAAGTACGAGGCCTACGTGGTGTTCCAACGCCTCGCCGACGAGCTCGGCCTCCCCTGGTCGGCGGTGCACCCGAGCGGCGTGATCGGGGATTCGAGGACGGGTGAGACGACGCAGCTCCCAGGGCTCGCCGAGACCGTGCAGAAGCTCTTCGAAGGGCGACTGCCGGCGCTCGCGGGCACCGCGCGCACGTTCGTGCCGGTGGTGACGGTCGACTACCTCGCGGAGTTCCTCGCGACGGTCCCCGAGCGCGCCGAGAGCGCCGGCAAGGATCTCGTGGTGTTCGATCCGGCGAGCCCTCCCCTGCCCGAGCTCGTCGGGATGCTGGCGCGCACGCTCGGGGTGCCCGCGCCGCGATGGACGCTGCCCGTGGGCCTCGTGGCGGCGCTGCCGAGCGCGTGGACCGGCCTGCACCGCGAGAGCACGCGCTTCCTCGTCGAGGACCGCTACGACACGCGCGAGGGCGACGCGCACGCCGCAGCGATGGGGCTCGTGCACCCGCCGCTCGAGGAGGCGCTCGCGCGCTGGTGCGGGTTCCTCGTCTCGACGCGGTTCCTCACGTCTGCCGCGGACGAACCGGGGCACTTCGAGGCCGGGACGTACGTGGTCGGCGATCCACGGACGGCCGACGTGGTGCTGCTGCACGGCATCCCGTTCGACGGCGAGGCGATGGCGCCGCTCGCGCGTTCGATCGGTGGAACGTCGGCCCGTGTCGATCTGCCGGGGCTCGGGCGCTCGGGGCGGGGGTCGATCGACGTTGGGTGGCTGCGGTCGTTGCTCGCGGGGCGCACGCGACCGGTGGTGCTCGTCGGGCACTCGCTCGGCGCGGCGCTGGCGACGACGTATGCGGCGGCTTACCCCGACGACGTCGCGAAGCTCGTGCTGATCGCGCCGAGCTTCCTCATGGCGGCGCCGTCCTGGACGCTGCGACTGCGACCGGTCGTGGCGAGCGTGCTCGGGAGGCTCGACGCCGAGGCGTTCGAGCGGCGGTTCCTGCCGGAGCGGGAGAGCGAGGTGCATGCGGCGACCAGGAGCGCGATCGCCTCGCTGGCGCGGAAGGGAGGTGCGGGTCGATACGCAGGGGCGCTCGCGGACGCCGTGACGACGTCGGCGCGCGGGGCCGCACAGGAGGCGTTCGCGGTGGTCCAAGAAGGTGGTGTCGCGACGTTCATCGTCCACGGCGACCGCGAGCCGCTGGTCGCCGACGTTCGGGACGCAGAGGTCGTGACGGTGGAGGCGTGCGGACACGCCCCACACCTCACGCACGTCGGTCAGGTCGCGCAGCTGCTGCGCGCACACGTCGACGAGCGGCACGTTCGCCGGTTGCCGGGCGAATCGTGGGCTACTCTGCCCACGACATGACGCGAGCCTGGTGTCGCCGCCTCTGCTTCGCTGCGCTGCTGGTCTGGCCCGGCACTGTCGATGCGACCCCGCCGACGTCCAGCCACCGCGTCGAGGCGCTCTACAGCGCCGGAATCTACGGCCCGTACATCGAGAACGACGGCTTCGCGACGCCGATATACTCGGGGGTCACCCAGGGCTTGGTCCTCGGGTACGGCTACGGGTTCGAGTGGCTCGACCTCGGCGTGACGCTCCAGCTCGACGCGCTCCTCTCGCATCCCCACGCGCTGCTGACCACGCCCTCCCTCTACGCCAGGGTCCACGGCAGCGACCAGACCGGACCGTTCGCCGAGCTCGGCCTCGCACTCCATCGCGTGGACAACAGCATCAAGGGAGCCGACCCCCACACGGGGGAGCTCCTCACGGTCCACTATTCGAGCCACCAGCCCGCGGCTTGGCTCTCGGGCGGCGGCACCTTCGCGGTGGGCAGGGCGACCCAGCTGGTCGCAAAGCTCTGCCTCTTCTACGCCGGAGAAGGCGACTCCGATCAGAGCCGCCCCGCCGTGACGCGCCGAGGCACGCCGTTGATGACTTTCGCTCTCTTCCTGCAGGTCGGACTGCAGTTCGAGCTGTGATGGACACTTCGCTCCTCACGTCGCTCGATGGGTGGATGGCCGCGCCGCCTTCCGAGCAAGAGCGGGTCGCACGCAAGGTCGCGCGTCGTCTACCGTCGAGCTTTCACTACAACGGGCTCGTCGCCCACGACTATGCCGGACTGCAGCGCGTCGTCGCCCGGTTCACCTGGGGTGAGCATGGCTTCGCGCTGCTCCCGGGCGCTCACGATCTCGCGCTCGGCTACGCACCGGAGCGACTGACGATCGACGAAGCAGCGCGCGCCGTGCTGGCGCACGAAGGCGAAACGCCCGTGCAACAACGCCTGCGGACCTTTCGTGAGCAACTCTTCGCCGAGACCTCGCCGCGTCGTCGGGTGACGTTGGCCCCCTTCCTCGTCGCCGAGACGGCCGAAACGCACGGAGCATCGTCGACGGCCGACGCCATCGGATCACTGCTGTCTGCAGAGGGCTTTCGCCTCCCTACCGAGGACGAGTGGGAGTACGCCTGCGGAGCCGGGCGCGACACCTTCTTCAAGTGGGGTGACCATTTGCCCTGCGAGGCCTGGCCACCCGGAAACGACCCGCCCCCGGGCGAAGCCGAGTTCGCCGACGCGGCGCGGCCGAACGCCTTCGGCCTCGTGATCGCGCACGACCCATATGCATGGGAGTACTGTGACCAGCCTGGGGTGCTGCGCGGGGGGGACGGGGGCGAGGCGTGGTGTGGTGGCGAGGGCTCCCTCGCGATCTGGCGCACGCTGGGCACGTCATACCGCTGCGTCCAACGGCCCCGGGAGATCGTGAATCCGTTCACGAAGCAGCGTCAGGTGCTCGGCATCGAGTGCAGTGCCGGGGTTCGACGGGTCCTGCCGCTCCCTCCGCTCACGCTCGCTTGACTCAGAGGGGCCACGCGCGCTTCAGACCGCCAGCGCCACTTCGTCGAGCTGGGTGATGCAGAGGTCCCAGCCCTCGAAGAAGCCCATCTGCTCGTGCTTGTCGCGCGCGGCGCGGTCGGGGTGCATCACGCGGGCGACGTAGCGCGTGCCGCCGGCCTCGTCGGCCATCGTGATGACGGCGGTGAACGGCATCCACGGGGTCGCGGGGCGGTAGTCCCCGACCAGCATCGAGGTGAACACGAGGCGCTCGCGCGGCACGACCTCGAGGAACGCCCCGGGGTTGTCGCTCTCGCCACCCTCGGGCCCACGCATGAAGGTGTGGAAGGCGCCGCCTGGTCGGAGGTCGAAGGCCCGGACCTCCGTCGTCCACGGCTTCGGGCACCACCACTCCCGCAGGAGCGCGGGGTCGCTCCAGGCGCGCCACAGCGTCGCGCGCGGGGCGCGGACCAGCCGCGAGATCACGAGGTCGTTCGGCTCAGCGGCTTCTGCGTTCGGCACGGGGCTTCTCCTCTTGGTGCAGGTCTTCGACGAAGGCGACCATCCGATCGGTGCGCGACTCCCAGAGCGAGCGCTGGTCTGCGAGCCACTGCTCGGCCTGCGAGAGCCGCTTCGGCCGCAGCTCGCAGGTGCGCACGCGCCCCACCTTCTTCGACCGCACGACGCCGCTCTCCTCGAGCACGGCGAGGTGCGCGAGGAACGTGGGCAAGGCCATCGAGAACGGGGCGGCCAGGGCTGACACGGTCTCGGGGCCGCGCCCGAGGGCGCGGACGATCGCGCGACGCGCCGGGTGTCCGAGCGCGTGGAACACGCCGGAGAGCTGCGCCGCATGGTTAGTCACTTGGCTATCTATACATTGAGCCGGCGATCGAGTGCAACCGCCTGGAACCAGCGCTCGGTGGCGGCGTCGGCAGGGAACAGGGTCTCGACGGTGAGGTCCTGCGCCGTGACGTCGAGCGGCGTGCCGATCGTCGTCAGCAGCGTGAACAGCCGGAGCTCGAGGTCTCCCCGCCGCAGGTGGACCACCGCGAACGGCGCCCCGTCGGGTGGTGGCCCGAGTCCATGCGGGCCCACCTCGGCGCGGACCAGGTCGAACAGCTGCCGTCGATCTTCGTCCTCGGGGTTCGCGAGGTGGGCCCGCTCGACGCGCTCGACGAGCACCGCTGCGACGGCCGACCAGTTCACGATGTGCGGCCGCAGCCCGTTCGGGTGCAGGGTCGCGCGCACCAGGTTGGTGGCGACGCCGTCTGGCAGCGTCGTCGGATCGAGGAAGCTCCCGAGCAGGCGGCGCGCACCTTGGTTCGTGCGCAGCACGTTCCAGCAACGGTCGACGAGGATCGCGCCGTAGGGCTCTTGCTGGGTGAGGACGAGGTCGATGGCGCGCTGGATCGGCGCCATCGCCCGCGCGTCGAGGGCCGTGGTCGCGTACGCGGCCGCGTAGCCCGCGCTCACCAGCATCGCGTTGCGCTCGCGGAGCTCGAGCTCCAGCACCGAGGCGAGCACGAGCACCATCTCCCGGCTCGGTCGTGCCTTGCCCGTCTCGAGACAGCTGAGGTGCCGCGCGGACACCTCGGCCTCGTGCCCGAGCTGCTCCTGGCTCCAGCGGCGCCGGGTGCGGTGGCGGCGGAGCAACTGCGGGAACTCTTCGCCCATGGTCGCACGGTAGCCCCGGCGAGGTCGTCACCACCATGACCTCGGAGGTCATGGATGGCGGTCGGGCGAGGCCACACTGTTGGCGGCATGCCCACCATCACCCACGCCCTCCAGAAGCGCTGGCTGAAGATCAGCGCCGTGATCATCGGCTCGTTCGGACCGGTCTTCTTCCTCGGGACGATGCTCGCGACGCGCGAGCCCGCGCGCCTCACGCTCGACCTCCTGAGCTGGCCGATCGACGGCGGCACGACGTTCACCCACCCGGACACGCGGTTCCTCTCGGCCCTCACCGGCGGCTTCCTCACCGGCTGGGGCGTCACCGTCTGGCTGCTCTCGGGCGAGGCCTTCGACCACGCCCCCGAAGCCGTGCGCCGGGCGGTCGTCGGAGGGATCGGCGCTTGGTTCTGCCTCGACAGCGCCGGCTCCATCGCCTCGGGCAACGGCTCGAACGCGCTCTTCAACGTGCTCGTGCTGCTGCTCGCGGTCGGTCCCCTCTGCGTGCGGGCGCGCGCGGAGATCGAGGTCGAGCAGCGCGCACACGGCTGAGCTCTTTGCGTCGGCCGAGGGCGGCAAGGGGTTACTTTTCGGCATCTGATCGGTAACCTGCAGGCTCTTCGGGAGGTCGCATGCGCGGTCTGGTTCGGGTGGCGTTCGCCGCCCTCTTGGTGGGCTGTGGCGGTGGATCGTACGTGGACGGCTCCGACGCGAGCGCGCCGGCACCCGAGACGCCGCTGTCCGTCGCGCGCACCCTCGCGCGCCCGCAGCGCACGATCGCCCACGTGCTCGAGGCGCGCCGCGCCCTCGTCCCCGAGGGCAAGGGCCTGGGCGTCCTTCCCGCGACGCCCGGCGATCTGGCCCTCCACGTTGCCTCGCGCGCGAGCGAGCCGACCCGCATCGGCACCGACGAGGAGCACTCGCTCTCGCTGTCGATCGAAGGCGCGACCGGCACCGCCGCGCAGGCGGACGAGGGCGCCGCGATCCACCGCGACGTCTTCCCGAGCGCCGACGCGCTCTGGGCCACCACCGAGGCGCGCGCCGAGCTCCTGTTCCTCCTGCACGACGCGAGCGCGCCGACCCACTACGCGATCCACCTCGACTGGGGCAGCGGGCTGCGCGCCCCGTTCGCCGAGCGCGGCGGCTACTCGTTCCGCGACGATCGCGGCAACGTGCGCCTCCACGTCGAGAAGCCGCTGGCGGTCGACGCCAACGGGGTGTCGCGGTTTGCCGCGATGAGCGTCTCCGCCGATGGTCACACCCTGACGCTCGATCTCGACACCGCGGGCCTCACCTACCCGATCCTCCTCGATCCGGCCGTCGCGCAGGGCCGATGGACGAAGATCGTGGACCGGAACCGCGCCGCGCGCGCCACGTTCTCGTGGGACACCAACCGGTCCAAGCTCATCGGCTTCGGCGGTTACATCGCGTCGCCGACCACCGGCATGAACCCGGGCAAGGTCTCCGACGCGACCTTCGAGTACGTCGCGGGCACGGGCGCGTTCAACGCCCTCGCCGCGGGCCCGATCGGCTTCACCAGCGCGATGTTCGGCGGCACACCCACGTTCTACACGGTCGGCTACGTCGGCGCGTTCGACACCGCCCGCAAGAAGCTCGTCGCGATCGGCGGCCTGCAGTACGACTGCTCGACCGGCTGCACGGCGCTCAACCGCATGGAGGTCTTCGAGTGGGACTCGGTGACCAACGCGTGGGCGCAGCGGTGTACCACCGGGGGCTGCCCGGCCAACGCTCCTCCGATCGGCACCCCGGCGCCGAACCTGGAGGCCGTCTACGACGAAGCCCGCGCGGTCACCCTCGTGTGCAACCTCGCGTCGAAGGCGTGCGCGACCTGGAACGGCGCCACCGGCGCGTGGGCCACCATCACGGCCTTCCCGGCGGCCTCGGTGTCGCGCGGGTACTACGACCCGACCTACGGCGCGGTCACCTTCCTCGGCAGCGACGGCACCTACTCGTGGAGCGGCTCGGCGTGGGTCAAGCGCGTCGCGGGCACCGTGGGCACCGTCCTCGGCGTCACCTACGACACGCTCCGTAAGCGCGCCGTGGCCCTCTCGGGCAACGGGCTCTCGAGCGACACCTACGAGTGGAACGGCTCGGCCGCGACCTGGACGCTCGTGGTCCCCGCCTCCGACTCGAGCGCGCCGCCCAACAAGGTGTCGACCGCGATCGGCTACGACCGCGTCAACGGGCGCGTCGTCGTCTACGGCGGCGGCATCGGCCAGACCGACCTCTACACGGTCGACATGGTCACCGGGGTCTACGAGTACAAGGCGTACGGCAACACCTGCGCGGGGGACGCCGACTGCTACGGCGGCTCGTGCCGCGACGGGTTCTGCTGCGACACCAAGTGCGGCGCGTGCCGACGCTGCGACGGGCCGGGCGCGGGCGGCGTGTGCGCCGTGGTCGCGGGCGTGGCCGGCGGAGGCACCGAGCACGACACCTGCACCGGCATCAACGCGTGCGACCCGGGCGGCGCGTGCAAGCTGAAGAACGGCCAGAAGTGCACCACGGGCACCGAGTGCGCGAGCGGCTCGTGCACCGAGGGCCTGTGCTGCAACACCTCGTGCGGACAGGCCTGCGAGACGTGCACGGTCACGCCGGGCACCTGCACGCCCTCGCCCAAGGGATCGGGCGGTCGCGTGAGCTGCGGCGCGGGCCTCTGCGATGGCGTGACGCGCGTCTGCTCGACGGCCTGCACCGGCGACGCGGACTGCTCCGCGTCCGGCTGGTGCGGCGCGAGCACCTGCGTCGGCACCCTCGCCCAGGGCACCGCGTGCCTCCGCGACCGGCAGTGCACGAGCGGCTCCTGCCGCGACGGCTTCTGCTGCAGCGCCGACTGCTCGGGCGCGTGCGAGACCTGCGCGAAGGCGAAGGGCGCTTCCGCGGACGGCACGTGCTCGCCGCTGCCCGCGACCACCACCCCGCTCGCGTGCGGTGGGTACGCTTGCTCGGGCACCTCGGGCGCTTGCGCGAAGGCGTGCGCCACCGACGCCGCCTGTGGCCCCGGCTACTACTGCGACGGCGCGCTCTGCCAGAAGGCGCGCGGCCTCGGCGAGGGGTGCGCCAAGACCACGCAGTGCGCGACCGGGCTCTCCTGCGCGGACGGCGTGTGCTGCAACTCCGCGTGCGACGGCACCTGCCAGGCATGCTCGGCGGCGAACAAGGCGAGCGGTGACGCCTCGGGCGTCTGCGGCCCCGCCAGGATCGGCAGCGACCCCGGCGACCGCTGCCCGAAGGAGGACTCCACCACCTGCGGCAAGAGCGGCGTGTGCGGAGCCGGCGGCACGTGCGCGGTCTACGTGAAGGGCGCCGCGTGCGGCAGCGGCGTCGTGTGCGAGGGCGGCCTCGCGAAGGGCCGCACGTGCGACGGCCTCGGTGCCTGCGTCAGCGACACCGTCGGCGCGAGCTGCGTCCCTGGGGTCTGCAGCACGACGGCCGGGTGCACCTTCACCTGCACGACCGACGCCGAGTGCGACGCGACGGGATACTGCCAGGACGGCACGTGCAAGGCGCGCGCGGCGCTCGGGCGCACGTGCACGGCCGACAAGCAGTGCGGGTCGGGCTTCTGCGTCGATGGGGTGTGCTGCGCCAACGCTTGCAAGGGGGTGTGCGAGGCGTGCAACGGCGTCGGCACCGAGGGCACCTGCACCGCAGCGGCGGGCACGCCGCGCGAGGGCCACGGCGCCTGCCCCACCGCGGGCTCGGGCGACGCCTGCACCGCGGCCGCCTGCGACGGCACGACGCGCGACGCGTGCAAGGCCTTCGCGGGCCCCGAGGTGACCTGCCGCAAGGCCTCGTGCGCCGACGGCGTGGAGACCCTCACGACCACCTGCGACGGCACGGGCGCCTGCCCCAAGGGGGCGACCAAGGCGTGCGCTCCGTTCGGCTGCGCCGGCGTACGGTGCGCGACGAGCTGCGGGGCCGACACGGACTGCAGCAAGGGCAATCGCTGTGACCTCACGACCGGCAAGTGCGTGTCGACCGGGGCGTGCGACGGCGACCACACCATCGTGGGGGCCGACGGCAGCAAGACCGAGTGCGCGCCGTTCAAGTGCGACCCGAGCGGTTGCAAGTCGAGCTGCACGAGCAGCGACGAGTGCGCGCCGCCCGCGCTGTGCGACGGCAGCAAGTGCGTGCTGTTCGCCGCGGGAGGCACGGACGACTCGGGCGGGTGCGCCTCGACACCCAGGAGAACAGGGGGATCCCTCTTCGGGGTCGCGCTGTTCATGATGCTGGCAGGGGCGCGCCGTCGCTCGACCCGCAAGGAGACGCGGTGATGCGCAAGCTCGTTCCCCTCCTGCTCCTCGCGGCCACGGCGTGCTCGCGCGGCTCCGTCTCCGAGCCCTCGGTCGACGCCGGGGTGTCGATCACCACCTCCACGAAGCACCTCGAGACCGTGCGTCGACTCGCGGCGGCCGACCCGGTGTGGAGCGCCGTGCTCGGCGCGACCGGCCTCCACCACGCGTCTTCGGGGTTCGAGGCCGGCGCGTTCGCCGACGCGGGCGACGGGGTGCCGATGGCCTTCGGCGCGCGCGCCTCGGCGTTCGGCGACGGCGCCCTCGAGGTGCGCGCGGGCGACGCG
>Ga0154020_10007686_pt1 | contig 12555 bp, 11 predicted proteins | sample Klosneuvirus_201_FD_109709 | JGI IMG/M metagenome (GOLD analysis project Ga0154020, IMG submission 109709) | Active sludge microbial communities from wastewater, Klosterneuburg, Austria - Klosneuvirus_20160825_MG | ecosystem: Engineered > WWTP > Aerobic digester > Activated sludge | place... | reverse complement strand
CCCGCGACCTGCCCCATCAGGAAGTACGCCGCCGCGAGCCCGACCAGCACCACCACGCTCCCGATCAGCATGGGCCACGGCGAGGGCCCCTTGCGCTGCCGCTCGCCGTAGAACTTCCCGCGCGAGCGCAGGCGCAGCTTGCGCTGCACGCCGGGCAACACGTCCGTCTCTTGCGCGGCGATCCCGCCCTTCATGACCGCGGCGAGCCCGCCGTCGCCAAGGGCCTCCATCTGCGCCTCGCACCGCGCGCACCCGCCGACGTGCTCCTCGACGCGCGCCGACTCCTCCTGCGACAGCTCGCCGCGCACCCAGGCGTCGAGCAGACCGATGGCCTCTTCGTGCTCGAGCGGAGCGCTCATTTCCCGCCTCCCTTGTGACCCCGGGCGACCTTGCCGCCGACCTCGCCGAGCCGCGCCTCGACGAACAGGCGCACCTGCGCGCGTGCGCGGTGGATGCGCGACTTCACGGTGCCCACCGGCAGGCCCGTGACCTCGGCGATCTCCTCGTAGCTCATGTCCTCGACCTCGCGCAGCAAGAGGCACTCCCGGAACGAGTCCTCGAGCTCGGCGATCGCGCGCTGCACGATCTGCTCGACCTGCATGCCCTCGACCAGCTCGTCGGGGCGAGCGACCTGCGCCGCCGTGCCCTTCTGTGCGGCGCCGAGCGGCACGCGCTCGCCGAGCTCGGCGGCGTCCTCCTGCTCGGCGTTGCCGCCGCGGCGCGAGAGGTAGAGCGCGCGGTTCTTGGAGAGGTTGACCGCGATGCGGAACACCCACGTGGAGAGCTTGGAGTCGCCGCGGAACTGGTCGATCGCGCGGAACACCTGCACGAACACCTCTTGCGCGAGGTCCTGGGCCTCGGCCGGGTTGCCGAGCATGCGCACGACGAGGGCGAACACGCGCCGCTCGTAGGCGCGCACCAGCTGGTCGAACGCGCGCGTGTCGCGGGCGCGCAGGCGCTCGACGAACGCCGGGTGCTCGAGCGGATCGGACGCCGGCATCGACGCGGCCGCGGCCCCCGCCGAAGCGGGCATGGACGGCGGAGGCCGGCTGCGTTCGGAGTCCTTGGGGTCGTCGCTCACGAAGTGGCCCCGAGACTACGACGCTCACGGATCGTCCACAACGCGGCGACGCCGAGCCCGAGCGCGAGGCCGAGGAACAGGCCACGGTGCCGCGGGCGCTCGGTCGACATCGTCGCCGGCAGGGACAGCACCGGCGCCCGCACGGTTCCCGGGCCGCGACCGAAGGCGTAGCTCGCGAACGCGCTCGACCAGTCGGCGCCCTCGCACCCGAGGCATCGCTCCGTGTGGACCGCCCGCACGAGGTAGGCGCCCTCGCGGAGGGGCAGGGCGACGCGTCCGCTCTCGTCGGTGACCAGTCGCAGCGTGGTGCGCTTGCTGCCGAAGCGGTGGTGGGCCTCGATCGGGTGCCCGACCAGCGGGACGCCGTGGAGCGCGAGCCGCACGGGGATCGTCGAGACGGTGGGATCGGTCGGGTCGTGCTCGGGGACGATCTCGAGGCGCTGCCCGACGACGCGTCCCCCCGCGGCCGGGTCGGACACGTACCCGAGGCGCACGAACGCCTTCATGCAGCGCACGTAGCGCTCGCGCCCCGGGCTCGCCGTCTCGCCCCGCTTCGCGCGCTCGGCGATCGCGGAGGAGAGTCCCTCCTCGCGGAGGTACGCCTCGAACTGCGCTGGAGGCAGCGTCAGGTCCACCGGCGCGCGGTCGAGCACGAAGAGGTGCGCCCCGCGCTCGAGGAACGTCGCTACCACCGGCAGCGTGCCGGGGCGCGCGCGGGGCCGCAGATCGAGCGGCTCGGCGTCCCCGGTGTAGAGGGCGAAGCGCAGCGCCTTGCTGGGGTCGTGGCCGAGCTCCTCGTGCTTGACGAAGCCCTCGCCGACGATCTGCGAGACGCGCACCTCGGCGCCGTCCGGAGCCAGGAGCACGTCCGGCTGCAGCCAGTGGTCGTGCGCCTCCGCGGTGCGCGCCACGAACGCGGACAGCGCGAGCCCGAGGGCGACGACGGGCTTCACGCGCGGAGCTTGGCGCGATGCCCGGCGACCCACGGGGACAGGCGCGCGCCGCGCTCCTCGGCGGCCGACTCGAGCTTGCCGGCCGAGCGCTCGAGCCGCGACCCGGCGATGGCCAGCGCCGCGGCGAGCGGCACCTCGAGCTCGGGGCTCGGCGATGCATAACCCATCAATGCGTCCTTGTACCGCTCGATGAAACCCGTGTCGTAGCGCCCGGCCACGAACTCGGGGTGCGCGAACAGCTTCTCGTGGAAGGCGAGGTTGGTGCGGATGCCGGTGACGACGTACTCGGTGAGGGCGCGGCGCATGCGCTCGACGGCGCGCGCGCGGTCGGGGGCCCACACCGAGAGCTTGCTGACGAGCGGGTCGTAGTAGGAGCTGATGACCGACCCGGGGTAGGCGCCGCCGTCGTCGCGGACGAACGGCCCCGCGGGGGTGCGCAGGGCGACGATCTTCCCCGGGCTCGGGAGGAACCCGGCCGAAGGGTCCTCGGCGTAGACGCGGCACTCGATGGCGGCGCCGCGGCGGACGACCTGCTCCTGGGTGAACGCGAGCGGCTTGCCGGCCGCGATCTCGACCATCTCGCGGACGAGATCCACGCCGGTCACGAGCTCGGTGATCGGGTGCTCGACCTGCAGGCGGGTGTTCATCTCGAGGAAGTAGAAGCTGCCGCTCTCGTCGAGGAGGAACTCGAACGTGCCCGCGCTCGAGTAGCCGACGGCCTTGGCGCCTTGCACGGCGACCTTGCCCATCTCGGCGACCAGCGCGTCGGAGGCGACGGGGCAGGGGGTCTCCTCGACGACCTTCTGGTGGCGACGCTGGATCGAGCAGTCGCGCTCGAACAAGTGCACGACGTTGCCGTGCTTGTCGGCGAGGATCTGGATCTCGACGTGGCGCGGCCGGAGGATCGCCTTCTCGAGGTACACATCGTCGTTGCCGAACGCCTTCTGCGCCTCGCTGCGGGCGCGCTCCCAGGCGCTCGCGAGCTCGTCCTCGCGCTCGACGAGGCGCATGCCCTTGCCGCCGCCGCCGGCCGAGGCCTTGAGCATGATCGGGTAGCCGATGCGGTGCGCCTCGGTGCGGGCGTCCTCGAGGTCGTGCGCGGTGCCGCCCGGCACCACGGGCACGCCCGCGGCCTGCATGATGGCGCGGGCGCCGGTCTTGCTGCCCATGTCGCGGATGGCGCTCGCGGGCGGCCCGATGAACACCACGCCCGCGTCGGCGCACGCCTGCGCGAAGCCCGCGTTCTCGGAGAGGAATCCATAGCCCGGGTGAACGGCCTCGGCGCCCGAGCGCTTGCAGATCTCGAGCACCTTGTCCGCGCGGAGGTACGACTCGGCGGCGAGCGCCGGGCCGACGCAGTAGGCCTCGTCGGCCATGCGCACGTGGAGCGCCGCGCGGTCGACCTCGGAGTAGATGGCGACCGACCGGATGCCCATCTCGCGCAGCGTGCGGATGACGCGGACGGCGATCTCACCACGGTTGGCGACGAGGACCTTGCGGAAGGGGGGAGCCATGCGGCTCCCGGGGTACTTTCGTGGCCCCGGCGGCGCAATTGGCTTTGTCGTTCACCACCAGCGCTCGCGCACGCGGGCGCGGTGGGCCACGAGGTTGCCGAGGCCCTCCGCGTGCTTCTTGAGCGCCGAGCTCACCGGGAAGGCGAGGATGCCCTCCTCGAACGCGAAGAGGCTCGCGTCGAACGACGAGGGGCGATCGCCGAGCAGGAACGGGCGGTCGCCGAGGATCTCGGACACCGCGTCGAGATCGGCGATGCCCATCCCCATGATCTCGGCAGGGGCGTGGCGTCCCGTGCCCTGACTCTTCAGGGACTTCTTCACGCTGCCGCGGATGAGCGGCATCAGCAGCTTGATCGGGCCGGGCAGGGCCGCCGCGAACGCCGGGCGCAGCGCGGTGAACGACTCCTCGGGGATCCAGCGGTTCCACATGCTGACGAAGTAGAGGCCCTCCTCGAGCGTGCGCCGGACCAGGTGCCCGAGGGCGCGCTCGTGGGCCGTGAGGTGGGCGTCGAGGTCGAGCCCGCGGCTCCGCGTCAGGTGCTCGAGGATCAGCTGGGAGTCGCCCATCAGCGCGCCGTCGATCTCGACGTACGGGATCTTGCCCTTCGGGGCCTTGCGGATGTCCGCGGGGCGCACCTGGTAGGGGACCCCGGCCATCCGGAGGAAGGCCTCGAGCTTCACGCAGAAGGGGCTGAGGCTCGGCGTGCCCCAGGCGCCGGGCGGCTGGTGGAGGACGATCATGGGCCCGAGGCCTACCATTGCTCGACGCTCGCCGCCCGACCTCCTAGGGAGGACGGAGTGCGCCGCTCCGAGATCGTCCCGTGGGCCCTGATCGGGTGCGCCGTCGTCCTCGGCGCCATCGTGGTCATCGACCGCGATCGCCCCACCACCAAGGAGCAGGCGTCGCGCGCCGGGCTCCTCCTGCGCGTCTTCCGCCAGGAGGACACGACCCGCATCACCCTCGAGCGCAAGGGCGAGAAGATCGAGATCGTGCGCCAGGGGGACACCTGGCAGCTCACCTCGCCCCGCGTCTCGCGCACCGAGTTCATCGCCGTCACGGGCCTCCTCAACACCCTGCAGGGCGCCCGCAGCGAGCGCGCCCTCGGCCAGGTCACCCCGAGCGAGCGCGCCGCGTTCGGCCTCGATGCCCCGCGGGTCAAGTGCGAGATCGCCATGAAGGGCGTCACGCTCAAGCTCGCGCTCGGTGGGCCGGCGACGGGCGGCGGCGCCGACGCGGGTGCGGGCGGCTCCGCCTACCTCGAGGTCGCGCCGTACGGCGACGAGAAGGGCGGCGTGTACGTCGTCGGCGCCGACGTGGCGGCGGTGCTCGACCGCGGCGCCGACGTCTACCGCGACCCTTCGCTGGTCGGCGGCACCATGTCGACCACGCTGAGCCGCATCGCGGTCAAGGGCTCCGTCGAGCTCACCCGCGCGCCGCACGGCACCTGGCGCCTGCCGAGCGGGCTGCGCGCCGACATCGACGTGGTCGACGGCCTCTTCAAGACCCTCGCCGATCTCAAGGCCGACCCGTTCGTCGACGACGCCACGCCGGTCGGCACCGGGTTCCTCGAGGCGAGCCTCGGCAATGGCAGCCGCCTCGAGCTCGCGTTCGGCGGCCCGTGTCCCGTGCAGCCCGACAAGCTCGTCGTCGTGCAGCTGCGCGTCCCGCTCAAGATCACCGGCTGCGTGCCCAAGCTCGTCGTCGAGCGGCTCGCGCTGTCCGAGGCGTCGTACGTGGACGGGCACGCGCTCGGCCTGCTCTACGGCAACGACACCGCCAAGGTCGCCGAGATCGAGATGCTCACCCTCGAGGCCGGCGGCAAGAAGACCCTCGACGCCGAGCGGCGCCTCGACGGCCTGCACCTGCGCGTGCCGGTCGACGAGCAGGTCGACAAGGAGGCCGCCGACCGCTTCCTCGTCCGCCTCGCGCGCATCACGGGCACGGTGGTGTCGCCGGCGCCGACCGATCTCGTGGCGATCGGTCTCTCGCCGGTCGCCGGTCGCCTCGTCGTGCGCCGCAAGGTCGACCGGATCTCGATGGGCCCGCTCGCGGCGCCCGACGCGGGCGGTGAGTCGTGGGACCAGGTCGTCGAGATCGGCACCCCGGTCGAGGAGGCCAAGGTCAAGGTGGTCTACCTGCGCCGCGGCGACGACGGGGCGATCCTGCGGGTGCCCGCCGAGGCCGCGGAGCTCCTGCGTGGCAGCGCGATCTACGAGCTGCGCAACCCGAACCTGCTCTCCGGGATCGACGCGCAGGGGATCACCCGCGTCGAGGTCAAGGCGCAGACCGCGTGGACCCTCGTCAAGAAAGAGAGCGTCTTCCAGATCGAGAGCCCGCCGGGCCTCGGCGCCGACGGCGGCATGGCCGCGGAGCTCGTGAAGGGGCTCGTCTCGCTCACGTGTCTCCGCTGGGTCGACGGCAAGGGCGACGACCCGGCCTATGGGTTCGCCACGCCGAGCGCCTCGATCACGCTGACCGCCACGCCGAAGATCGGGGTCGACGCGGGCGCGCCGGTCGGGCCCACGATCCTGGAGTTCGGTGGTCCGAGCACGGAGGGCGGCGTGTTCGCGCACGTGAAGGGGCAGGAGTCGGTGTGCGTCCTCTCGGAGGCCACGCGCGATCTCGCCCTCCGTCCGCCCGTCGACCGGTCCATCGTCGCGTTCGACGCCACGACCGCGCCGCGCATCGTCCTCACGAAGGGGACAGCCACGCGCACCCTCCTGTTCTCCGACGCGACCAAGGCCTGGCGCGACGGCGGCGACGCCGGCATCAGCGCCGATCCGCTCGCGCGCAAGGCCGCCGACCTGCTCGTGGGCATGCGGGCCGAGGGCCTCGCCCACCTCGGCGCCGCCGGCAAGGACGAGGGCTTCGATGCGCCGCTCCTGGTCGTCGAGGGCTTCGACGCGGCGGGCAAGCGCACCAAGCGCCTGGTCGTCGGCGCGGCCGGCAAGCTCGAGAAGGTGCCCGTCTACTGGGTGCGCATCGACGGGGTCGAGGCGACCTACGGGGTCTTGCGCGACGAGATCGACAAGCTCTCCATGACGCTCTGATCGGCGGCGGCCCGGGGCCCGATCGCGCGGAACAGCATCGTGATGAGCGCGTCGGTGAACGCTGGGCCCTCGGGCAAGCCCGCTACGACGGGCATGTGGTTGCCGGCGATGCGCCGCATGATCTGGGGCACGAACCCGAGCCCTGCGGTGCACATCAAGGCGAAGGGCAGCGGGATCGAAGGGTCGATCTCGCCGCGCTCGAAGCCGTCGGCGAGCGTGCGCAGCACCATCGGGAGGTGCCCGCGCTGGAACCGCTCGACGATGCGGTCGAGCCGCGTGGAGCTCACGAGGGCCTCGCGCACGATGAGGCGCACCACCTCGATCTCCTCGTCGCTCGCGCTGCCGATGTGCGCGAACGCGTCGCGCAGCCGCTCGCGCGCGGGCACGGTGGGCCGGTCGAAGATGGCCTCGAGCTGGTGCAGGAGCTTGCCGTAGGTCTCCTCGACGACGGCGAGGAACAGGTCGTCCTTGGTGGGGAAGTAGTAGTAGATCATACCGATCGACGTGCCCGCGTCGGCGGCGATGGTGCGCAGCGACGCGCCGTCGACCCCCTCGGTGAGGAAGCGCGCGCGGGCGGCGTGCACGATGCGCGGGGCGATGTCGCTGCGGGGGCGGGCCATCAGACGAGCTTCTTCCGGAAGCGGAGGGAGGCGAAGGTGACGAGCACGGTCAGGATGACCACGAGCTGCAGGAGCTCGGTGCGCAGATCCTGGAACGAAGACCCCTTGAGCACGATGCCGCGCACGATGCGCAGGAAGTGGGTCAGCGGCAAGGCCTGCGAGAGCATCTGGGCGGGCCGCGGCATCGCCTCCCACGGGAACATGAACCCGGACAGCAGGATGTTCGGCAGGAGGAAGAAGAACGACATCTGCATGGCCTGCTGCTGGGTCCTGGCGATGGTCGAGAAGAACAGGCCGACCGCGAGGTTCGCCGCGATGAACACGAAGGCGAGCGCGTAGAGCAGCGGCAGCGAGCCGATCACCGGCACCTGGAACACGAACCACCCCGCGAGCAGGATCAGGGTCATCTGCACGTAGCCGATGCCCACGTAGGGGATGATCTTGCCGACCACGATCTCGACCGGCTTCACCGGCGAGACGATGAGCTGCTCCATCGTGCCGCGCTCGCGCTCGCGGGCGAGGGCCATCGCGGTGAGCATCACCATGGTCATCGTGAGCAGCACGCCGATGAGCCCCGGCACGATGAACACGGCCGTGCGCAGCTCGGGGTTGTACCAGGTGGCGGGCTCGAGGCTGAGGGGGACCGCGGTCGCCACCCCGCCCGTGCTGCGGGCGATGCGCGCGAGCATCATGGTCATCGCGCGCGCCGTCACCAGCGAGGCGGCGGTGTTGGTCGCGCTCGCCACCGTCTGCGGGTCGGAGCCGTCGACGACCAGCTGCACCTGGGCGGGGGTGCCCTTCTGCAGGTCGGAGGCGAACTTCGGCGGCACCACCAGCGCCACCTTGGCGCTGCCCGTGCGCATGGCGCGCTCGATCTCGTCGTAGGAGCGCACCTCGCCGGCGAGATCGTAGAACCCGGTCGCCACCAGCGAGCGCGCGAGGTCGCGGGACTGGGCGCTCTGGTCCTGGTCGTAGACCACGAGCGGGATGTGCCGCACGTCGGTGTTGATGGCGTACCCGAAGAGGAGCAGCTGCAGGACCGGCAGCACGACCATCATGGCGAGGGTCATGCGGTCGCGCCGCAGCTGCAGCAGCTCCTTCCACGCGATGACCAGCGCGCGCATCAGTCGGCCCTCGGGGCGTGGTTCTCCTCGGCGCGGACCATGGCGACGAAGGCGTCCTCGACGGTGGCGCGGGCGGCGCGCACGTTGCTGATCGCGAACTCGCGGAGGAGCTCCTTGGCGAGCGCGGCCGGGTCCCGACCGTTGCGCGTGGCGACGCGGAGCACGTGGCCGTAGTGGGCGACCTCCTCCACGTCGGGGTGGGCGCGGAGCACGTCGGCCGCCTCGTGCGCGCGGTCGACCTCGAGCTCCACCACCGAGAGCTTGCGGCGCTCGATGATCTGGTCCGGGGTGCCGCTGTCGAGGAGCTCGCCGTGGAAGATGAACGCGAGCCGGTGGCAGCGCTCGGCCTCGTCCATGTAGTGGGTGGTGAGGAGCACCGTCGTGCCGCCCGCGGCGATCTCGTGGATGCGCTCCCAGAAGTCCCGGCGGCTCACCGGATCTACGCCCGCGGTCGGCTCGTCGAGGAACAGGAGCGGCGGCTCGTGGATGGTCGCGCACGCGAGGGCCACGCGCTGCTTCCACCCGCCCGAGAGCGTGCCCGAGAGCTGGTCCTTGCGCGCGGTGAGGCCGGTCTGCTCGAGGACCGCGCGCACCCGTGCCGCGCGCGTGAGCAGGGGCACGCCGTAGATCCCCGCGTAGAAGCGCAGGTTCTCGGCCACGGTCAGGTCCTCGTAGAGGCTGAATCGCTGGGTCATGTAGCCGATGCGCTGCTTGATCTTCTCGGACTCGCGCGCGATGTCGTAGCCGACGACGGTGCCCTTGCCGCCGCTCGGATCGAGGATGCCGCACAGCATGCGGATGGTGGTCGACTTGCCCGCGCCGTTCGGCCCGAGCACGCCGAAGATCTCCCCGCGCCGCACCTCGAGCGAGACGTCGCTGACCGCGACGAGGCTCCCGAACCTCCGCGAGAGGTGCTCGGTGCGGATGATCGTCTCGGGCACGGCGTTCATCGCGCGATCTCGACGAAGCCGGGGACCCCGGCGTGCAGCTCGAGGCTCGGGTCGTCGACGCGCACGCGCACGCGGACGACGAGGTTCGCGCGCTCCTTCTCGCTGAACAGGAAGCGCGGGGTGAACTCGGTGCGCGGGGAGATCCACTCCACCTTGCCGGTCCAGCCCTTGGTCGCCGCGTCCACCCGCAGCGTCGCGGTGTTGCCGACCTTGATGCCGCCGAGGTCCTTCTGCGGGACGAACACGTCCACGTAGGGGTGGCTCGTGTCGGCGATGGTCGCGACCGGCGTGCCGACCCCCGCGAGCTCGCCGGGATCGACGTGCACGTCGAGGACGGTGCCGCCGATGAGGGTCTTGGCGACGTAGCGCTTGATCTTCTCGTCGGCGAGGGTGACCGAGGCGAGCGAGGCGCCGACGCGGGTCTTGGCCCGGGCGACCTCCTCGGGGCGCGCGCCCTTCTGCAGCGCGGCGAGCTTGTTGGCGACCGAGGCCACCTCCGCCTTCGCGCGGGCGTGGTCGGCCTCGATGCGCTCGAGATCGGACAGCGGCAGCGAGCCCTTCTCGTGGAGCGCGCGCGCGCGGTCGGCTGTCTTCGACAGGAGGCCCTCGGTGGACTGCGCGGCCTTGAGCTGCGCGGCGAGCGCCCCGACGTCCTCCTTGCGGGCGCCGGCCTCGAGCAAGACCAGGTCGGCCTGGGCCACGTCGACCTCGCCGGCGCGGGCCGCGCGCGCGAGCGTCTCGAGCCGATCGTCGAGCGTCGCGAGCACGTCGCCCTTCTTGACGGTGTCGCCGCGGTGGATCGACACGGCGAGCACGGTCCCGGCGGCCTCGAACGAGACCACGCGCTCGTCGTACTCGACGACGCCCTGGAACCCGGGCGGGGTGGGGGGCGGACGGTGGCAGCCGGCCGTGGACAGCAGGAACGCGGCAGCGAGGGCCGCTACGGCATTCTTTATCATGCGACTGATAATAGTCCGAGACGGACGGCTGACAAGGCCGCCGGGCCAGAAACGCCTGCGAAATCTTTTCGCGGTCAGCCCTTCGCGGCCTCGAGGGCCTGGTTCAGGTCGGCCGCGAGGTCGCGCCAGTATTCGACCCCGACGCTCAGCCGTACGAGCCCCTCGGTCACGCCGCCGAGGCGCAGGTCGTCGTCGGACATCTCGGAGGCCGTCGTCGTGCGCGGGTGACACGCGAGCGACTCCACGCCGCCGAGCGACACCGCGAGCCGCACCAGCTTCAGCGCGTTCAGGAACCTGAAGGCGGCCGCGCGCCCGCCCCGCAGCTCGAGGGCGATCATCGAACCGGGCGCGCGACACTGCGCCGCGAAGATGCGCGCCTGCTCGCCGGTGAACAGCGTCGGGTAGTGCACGCGCTCCACCATCGGGTGCGACTTGAGGCCGGCCACGAGCTTGGTCGCGTTCTTCGACTGCTTGGTCATGCGGAGCCACAGGGTGGCCATGCTCCGCTGCAGCATCCACGCGGTGAACGGCTCGCAGATGGTGCCGAGGAACGCGCGCGTCGCCTTCACCTGCGCGGTGAGTTCGGGGGTCTTCGTGGTGATGGCTCCGGCGACCAGGTCGCTGTGGCCGCCGAGGAACTTCGTGGCCGAGTAGATGGCGATGTCGGCGCCCGCGACGAGCGGCGACTGGAACACCGGCCCGAGGAACGTGTTGTCCACGAGCAGCGGCACGTGGCGATCGGGAATCGTGCGGTCGATCCGCGCGCGCATCGCCGCGAGGTCGATCATCTCGAGGGTCGGGTTGGCCGGGGTCTCGAGGTAGACGAGCGCGAGCGCCTCGGCGTGCGCGGCCAGCGCGGCATCCCACCCGCCCTCGTCGACCGCGATGGCGTCGACCCTCCACTCCGGCAGCATGTGCCGGAAGAAGTGGTCGGTGCCGCCGTAGACCGGGCGCTGGTAGAGGATCTTGGTGCCGGGCCGCGCGAGCGTGAGCAGCGTGGTCGTGATCGCCGACATGCCGCTGGTGAACGCCGCCGCGGCCGTCGCGCCCCGCTCCACGCCGCACAGCGAGTCCTCGAACATCTCGGCGTTCGGGTGGTTGAGGCGCGCGTAGATCAGGCTGTGCACCTCGCCAGGCAGGGCCGCGGTCTTGCCGAGCGCGATCTCGAAGTGCCGCGCCGCCTGCTCCGCCGTGGGGAAGCAATACGTGGACACCGGATAGATCGGCGGGCGCACCGCCATGACGCTGAGCGACGGATCGAAGCCCTCGGAGATCGACGTGGTCTGCGGGTGGAGGCGGGGAGTGGTCATGGCAAGGTCGAGCTAGCCCCACGCCTTGCGTGCCGACAGTCTCACCGCGGCACACCTCCACCGCCTTGCGTTCACCCGCGCCGGATTGCTCCCATCGAGGCATGAACTCGCGCACGCTCATCCTCGCGCTGTCGACGTTCCTGCTCGCCACCGGCACGGCCTCGGCCAAGACCATCATCAAGGACCCGAACCCCCCGAAGTACAGCGTCGAGATCGAACCCAAGCTGAACCTCGCCTACTTCGGCGTGTATCGCTACGGCGGCAACGGCTGGGGCCCGGGCGTGCGCTTCTCGATCCCCCTCATGAGCCCCGGGTTCATCAAGACCATCAACAACTCGGTGGGCATCAGCTTCGGCGCCGACTTCGTTCGCTACGAGGGCTACTACTACAACTGGTGCGACCCGAAGCGGTGTCCGGGCTACTACAACGGCTACGACGCCTCGTTCTGGTCGCTGCACCTCCCGGTCGCCATGCAGTGGAACTTCTGGCTCACCGAGAAGTTCAGCGTGTTCGGCGAACCCGGCGTCACGCTGCGCAAGTCGTTCTATCGCGACGACCCCTACTTCAACCAGTACTGCGACCCCCGCGCCACCAACTGCAGCTCACGCGGGTCGACGGACCTCTACTTCACGTTCTTCGTCGGGGGGCGCTTCCACTTCAGCGACAACCTGGCGCTCACGCTGCGCCTCGGCCACCCGATCGACTTCTCGGCCGGGCTCTCGATCTTCCTCTGATACGTTCCGCGCCATGAGTCGGCGGTCCGGCTTCGTGCTCGCCCAGATCCTCCACGATCTGCGCGCGGGCATGCTCGTCGGGCCGGCGCTGATCACCGTGACCTTCGGCCTGCTCGGGGCGCTGGTGGTGAGGCTCGAACGCGGCACGTCACCGCCGGCCTGGATTCCTCCCCTCGACACCGCGAGCGCCCAGGTGGTGCTGGGCACGATCGCCGGCTCCATGATGACGGTCGTCTCGATCACCTACTCGGTGCTCCTG
>Ga0154020_10007685_pt1 | contig 12556 bp, 4 predicted proteins | sample Klosneuvirus_201_FD_109709 | JGI IMG/M metagenome (GOLD analysis project Ga0154020, IMG submission 109709) | Active sludge microbial communities from wastewater, Klosterneuburg, Austria - Klosneuvirus_20160825_MG | ecosystem: Engineered > WWTP > Aerobic digester > Activated sludge | place... | reverse complement strand
TTTTTATTTAAAAATATTTTTATTGATATTTTTTTTTTTTTTTTAAATTTATATTTAATATTTATTAACTTATTCAATATTTTTTTTTTTTTTTTTTTTTTGGTTTTTTTTATATATCTTATAGTTTTTATAAAATATAATATTTATTTAGGTATAGTTTATTTTTATTTTAACAGATTTTTTTTAAATTTAAATATATATTTATACATATATACCAAATTTAAATTTTCTTATACTTTTACTGTTCCAAAATATGATATAGCTTTGGTTTTTTATTTATTACAAAATTTATTCTTTTGTTATCCAATGTACTTGTTGGCTAATACTTTGTTTGTACTTTGGTGATTTTTGCTAAATAATAATAATTTAGACTTTGATTTTTATTTTGATTTACAAGAAATTTGTTTAAATTCTTCTTTTTCTGTTTTTTATTTATTTATTTATTTTAATACATACGTTAATTTTCATTATAATGTTTATTTTTACCCTTATTTTGAATTTTTAACTTTTTATTTTGTTACACCAAAATAATTCTATAAAAAAATTATGTCTAAACTTTTTGAATTAATAGATCTTTTTATAGCTAGAGACTGTTATATGTTTGATAATTTAGGAATAATTCCTAATTCTGACGTACTAAAATATTTTTTGGATGAAAGATTTATTTTAGAATTTTATCCCTATGATGGCAATAAAATTTTTAAAATTTATTCATATAGTCCAACAATCGAAAAATGTGCTAATTCAAATTTTTTACTGGTAAATGATAATTTATGGTCAATAATGACCTTTGATACCCTCTTTTTTTATTTTTTAATAACTGTTTTAATATTACCTTTTATTTATTGTGTTTTAATTGTGATTTTTTTACTTAAAAATCAAATAAAAACTATTCAACGTGGTAAAATAAATTCATTTGAAGATAAAAATATAAATTTTACTACTTTAACAAAAAATTATTGGCGTGTACTATGGAGCTATGTCTATGATTTAGTACCAAGATATACAAATTTTTATTCATTTTTCAATTTTATAGAGAATTGAAAAAATTATTATCGTATAGATAAAAAATTTCCTAACCCTTGAACAGCTTTATCTTTTGCTAGATATGTTTTTCTTTTAAGAGATAAACCAAGATATCTACCTTATTTAGTTTATATTATTTATATATTTTTGATGGTTTTTTTTCAGGATTTTAATATTTTATTGGTTTTATTTTTTTTATATTTTATATATAAATTGCTAAGATGAAAAAATGAACGTAAAAGATGGTCGATGGGATGGCTTTATCATCGCAGAATCATTTATAAATTTAGAAAAAAACTTAACCTTAGAATTGATTTATTAGAACTTTCATTTTTTCTAAGACTTCGACAAACCATATACCCTATTTTTTTTTCTTTTTTACTGTTTATATTAACTACTATTTTATTAGTTTATATTTATATTTATTTTTTTTTTAATCCATTGTTAATTTGGAATGGTTATTTTTCTAAAACTATAATTGGTTTTTTTTTAAATCAACCAGTTGTAAATAAAATTACAACACCAATTACAATCGACTATTTTATAGCTTTAGATGGTTTAAATATTTGGTTAATATGGTTAACTAGTTTACTAGTTTTACTTTGTAGTTTATATTTATTGGATACTATAAAATTACATAGTTTTATATCACAACTTGGTTGGATTTATTTATTAGCTTTTGCTTCCTTTCAATTTTTTTGTGTTCCAAATTACTTTTGGATGTACATTTACTTTGAATTGTCCTTATTACCTATTTTTATTTTAATTATATATTGGGGTTCAAATAGAAGAAAAATACATGCGGCCTATCAAATGGTTCTATTTACGTTTATTGGTTCATTATTTCTACTAGCTGGAATTTTTCTTTTATATATAAAAATTGGAAGCTTTAATTGTTTTGATATTTTTAATGTTACACAATCCGAACATTTTTCAAAAATTTTTTCTAACTTTGAAAAAAAATTTATTTGGTTACTTTTATTTATTGGTTTTGCAGTCAAAACCCCTCTGTACCCTTTTCATATTTGGTTGCCTGAAGCACATTCAGAAGCACCAACCACAGGATCCGTAATGTTAGCAGGTGTTCTTCTAAAAATGGGAACTTATGGTTTTTTAAGATTTGTAATTCCTTTATTCCCATCTGTATTAGAAACTTTTAAAACTCTCGTTTTTAGTATGTGTTTATGTGGTATTTTACTTTCATCTTTGGCTGCTTTAGCACAAATAGATATAAAAAAAATAATTGCATATTCTTCCATAGGACATATGGGTTTAGTTATAATAGGTATTTTCACTTTAAATTTAAATGGATTACTGGGGGCTAGTTATATGATGTTATCGCATGGATTGATATCTAGCGCTCTTTTTTTTTCAATAGGGTTGCTATATAAAATTTATGGAACGCGTTCCATAGTTTACTATACAAGTATAGCGCATTTTATGCCAAGATTTTCTATGTGTTTTTTTATTTTCAATTTATCAAATATGAGTTTTCCAGGAACAGCTGGTTTTCCGGGTGAAATATTAATTTTTTCAAGCATGATGGAGGATAATTTTTTTTTAAGCTTATTTGTGGCTATAGGATCAATTTTTGGCGGAGTTTATTCTATTTGGTTAATCACACGTGTTTTATATGGTCAAATTTCTCCTAAAATAACAACTTATTGAGACTTATTATCTTCCGAAAGAAAAATTTTAAATTTTTTGTTAATATTAATTTTATTATTTGGTATATTTCCGTATTTTATTTTAGATTTTTTTAAACCTATGTGTTTGTTTTTATGCGAAATAAAAAATATTTAATTAAAAATCAATATGTTAACTAATTTTTTTGAGAATTTTTACAAAAATTTTATTTATTTTAATTTGTCGATGGACTATAAATTTTTTTCTAATATATTTTTATTATTAGAAAGCCAACAACAATTTTTAAATTTTTTCTCATTCACTCTAACCGAAAGTGTAAACTATTTGGTTTTACGTTTACATTTTATTTTAAATTTATTATTAATTATTTACATAATTTTTTCTCTATTGTTAAATATGTTTAGTTTTTCAATAAGATTTTATTTTATAAATAGACTTTTAAATATTCAATGAAGTTTTTTAAACTATAAACATTGGTTTTGATTAAGAGATAGGATTATAGGTTTACTAGCTAGTAATTTAGGATTTTTAAAAAAGAGTATATTGGTTTATTATGCCGCTGATAATTTGTTGGCAACTCTTGTACTTCTTTATACAATTATTATTTTTAATCTTTCTATTTATTATAATTTTTTTAATATAAATTTTCTTTGGAATACTTTTGATCTATCTTTAAACTTTACTTTTCATAGATGGATTTCTTATGGTTTAGATTCAATAAATTTTGGTTTTATTATGGATAATTTATCATTACTAATGCTAGTCGTAGTTTTAACTATATCAACACTTGTTCATTACTACTCAATAGATTATATGTCAAGTGACCCAAGATTACTAACTTTTTTAAAATATTTATCTGGTTTTACACTAGCAATGGTTATTCTAGTTACTGCTGATAATTTGGCATTATTATTTTTAGGCTGGGAAGGGGTTGGTATTTTTTCCTATTTATTAATAGGATTTTGGTATACTAGAACATTAGCTTTAAAAGCAAGCCTAAAGGCTGTTATTGTTAATAGAATTGGAGACGCTGCTCTTATAATTGCAACGACTTTAACATTACAATATTTTGGTACAATTGAATTTAAAAAATTATATAACATAATTCTTTATGTTTTTGATTTTAAATTAGCAAATTTTACTATAAATTTTTATTTTTTTGATTTTTCAATTATTTCTTTAATTTGTTTTTTTTTTTTAATAGCAGCAATAGGTAAATCTGCTCAATTTGGTTTACATACCTGGTTGCCAGATGCTATGGAAGGCCCAACTCCAGTATCTGCTTTAATACATGCAGCTACTATGGTTACAGCTGGTGTATATTTAATTGTGTGAATGTCTTTTTTTTTCGAATTGACTGATTTAATTTGAAATTTGGTTCTTATTATAGGATCACTAACAGCTTTATTTGGTTCTATTACCGCTTGTTTTCAATACGATATTAAACGAATTATAGCTTTTTCAACTTGTAGCCAATTAGGATATATGTTTTTAGCTTGTGGTTTATCTGCTTATAATTTAGCTATGTTTCATTTATTTATACATGCTTTTTTTAAAGCTTTACTATTTTTATGTGCAGGTTCCGTTATACATGCAATAGGTGACGAACAAGATATTTGAAAAATGGGTGGTTTGTTAAATTATTTACCAATTACTTATGTTGGTCTGTGTGTTGGTTTTTTTTCATTAGCTGGTTTACCTTTTACTTCGGGTTTTTTTTCTAAAGATACAATAATAGAACTTGCCTTAACTAAGAGATCAATTCCAGGTGCTTATGCTTATATTAGTGCTTCACTTGGAGCTTTTTTTACAGCCTTCTATTCATTTTGATTTTTTTATCATGTAATTTTTAAAACCACTAAATTATCAAGATCAATATTATCTCAAACATCTGAACATGGGAAAAATATGTTGAGTGTAATTTTTTTTTTAACTATTATAACTATAATTATTGGTGGTTTAACAAAAAATCCTTTAACAAGTCCTTTTTCTTTTTTATTTTTTAATGATTCTATTTTTGTTAAAAATTATAACTTTTACTTCAATACTTATGAAATTGTAATACTTTTTTATGAATATTTACATAATTATTATTATAATTATTTAAAATTGATATTATTTATAACTCCAATTGTTGGTATTTTAATTTCACATCAAGTTTATTGGTATATAAGTCTCTATGTAACTTATGATAAAATTTATGATTATTCAGATGATGATGAAGGTATTATAGGTGACCCATATTTGACAATTTGGGGATTAAATGTTAAGGAAAAACAATTACAGGATTATTTTTTTAATTTTTTATCCTTACGTAATTTCCAAAAATTTTTTGAAAATAAAGGATACACTGATCTTATATATAATAGTTTTGTTGTTAAACCGTTATTATATTTTTCCTATGAAATTAGTTTTAAACAACTAGATAGGGGTTGGTTAGAATTTTTTTTAGTAAAAATCCCAAGCTATATTACTTTTTTCTTTGCTAAAATTTTAAATCAAAGTTTCGGTACTCTTAAATTGAACTTTTTACCGGCTATTTTTTTTTTGTTTACCTTTTTAACATATGTCGTTTACCTTGTTTTTAATTAAATATAATTATATTAAGAATGAACTAGTTTTAGCGCTTAGCCGTTTTTTTGATTTTGCAAAATCTTTTTTCAAAAAGATTAAAATCTTTTTGAAAAAATCATATGTAGCGGTTGAGATTATATACTATATAATTAGATATTATATAAGACAAATAATTAATAAAATTGCTAGTAATTTTGAAGATAAAACAGTTTTGTTGGAATTTAAAAGTTTTTTTTTTGTAATTTTATTTTCATTTTTTTTCTATTATTTTGTAGTTATAGAGCTAAGTATTTTAATTTTTGGCTATTCTTTATTATGTTACAGATTTTTATTTATTTTAATAGTGTGTTTTTTGCTAGCATCTTGGTGACTTGAAGTTGAACTTTTAAGAGAGAAACTTTACGAAATTTCCCCAACTGCCATGGAAAATTGGGTAAATTTTTATAAAAATGAGACACCACTTACTTTCTATGATTTTTTAACTGATTATAATAATTGACCTTTATTTAAAACAATTATAGTAGAAAATAATTGAGCTGATATAAACGACGGAAGGGTTATCTATAAAACATTTTTTTTGTTTATGATGTTTTTATATATATATTCATCTGGTTATAGATTTGATCCTAGATTTGTAAATTTTGTTGCAAAATATTTTTTACCTGTAGTAAATTTTTTTCAATCTCGGGCTAATCCTCGTTTAGAAGATTTTAGTTCAGCATTGATATGATTTAGAAATAGAATATTTAACTATTTGGAATATAGTTATGAAACCCATTCAACAATGCATGATGTTCTTAAAGAATTAACATTGGCTAGTCCTAGATTAGAAGATAGGGCTCATTCACAATGAGGTTATAAAACGTCATTGTGAAAAAGTGTTTGATTCAACGACATATATTTTTTGAGAGCTGTTTTTCCAAATTCGCACCTATGAACTATGGTTTTTGAAGGAGATCAACCAATTATTTCTGCTAGTAGATTTGATCCCAATTGGAAATTATTGTTCGTTTGATACGTAGCCCAAGAGTTTGGTAATACAAAATTTAATTTTTGGAAATGACATTTTACTAATAATAGTTTATTTTGGGATTTAATTACAGATTATAAAAAAGAAATTAATAGATTAACTAATTCAACAAATGATTATGTTAAAAATAATTATACTTGAGAAAATTACTTTGCTACTACAACTTTTGAACATTTATTGGCTAAAAATTATTTTAATAAGGATTTTTTTGATTCTCGTCCACTGTTTGAAACCCATGGCACCAATATGGATTATTATCATAATATTATTGAAAATTATAAAATTGAAAAAGCTTGAAATACAGAAATTTTAAATGAAATTTTTACTAGCACTGCTTATGTAAATTTTCCATATACTATTTCTGGTTTATGAGACTATCATAAAAAAAATAAATCAAAAAGTAAATTAAATTCTATTTTTAATGATAAATTTTATAATCAAGGTTTAGATATAGGAATTAATTCATTTAAATCTCTAAACTATGAGGAACTTATTTCCTCTTTGTATTCTGATTTAGATATTTCATTATATAATTTCTATACTATTGAAAATTTTGACAATATCTCACCTAGTTTAATGAAAATAGTCTTTTCAAGACCTATATTTTCACATCAGTTAGAAAAATTATATTATAGTTATAACTATCGTTTAAATGCATTAGAAAATGCTATGGGTGTTCGTGAATTTTATTTTGGAAAAAAATTTGATGAAGATTTTAATTTAAATTATATTATAAATTTAAGTAACAAAAGATTAAATTGAATAAGAAACATTGTAAACAAAGAAGGTTTTATTTCTTTTTTAGGAAATCAAATTGTTACTTATCAGGATGTAGCATATTATTCTCGTAAATTCTTTAAATTATCTAATTTTATTGAAAGAAAAAGTATTAAAGATGCGTTTCGAGAGCATGATATAATAAAACATTCTACCCAAGCAGTTGAACAACCGAAAGTAAAAAAAAAACCAATTTTAGTAAAAATATCAAAACCTGAAGTTGATAATTTCATAGCTATGGAAGCAGAATTAAGGAGTTTTGAAACATTATTTAATCTAAGATCTGATAATAAAAAAATTGATCCTTCCTATGTTGACAATAATTTAATATTTCCAAAAACTGAAATACCTTTTTACATAAAAACTTTAAAATTTTTTGGTATTGGTGATTATAAATTTGTTATGCCAGGGTTTGTAAGATACTACTGCCCAACACCGTATCCATCAGCTTTTTCTACTTTTGGTAAAATTTGGAACAAATATCAATTTCATCAAAAAAATAAAAATTTTACTATAGTTGGTTATAGTGATAGTTTAGCTGAAATTTGAAATTCTACACCAATAGCTCTATATTCTGGTGTTGAAGCTATACTTTATTTTAAGCCATTGTTAGATTTATTTGATTATTTTATCTGATTATTTGTTAGATTTATAAATTTTATAATTGAAAAAATGATAACACAAGAAATAATAACACCAATCACTTCTATAGCTTCCTTAGCATTTTTTGTTCACTTAATATGGTTTATTCATTTTTATATATATACTTTTATATTTGCATATTTAGTTTATTATTTTTATGTATATTATTTTTGAAAAATCGGTTTTTTATGGTTTTATGAACGTTTGTATCAAGAAAATTTTTTAATGTCAAATACTGATTGATCTTTTTGGCATTCTGTCACAGAATTATGGTATAATTATAGAACACCCGAGCAATTACTATTATTGGCATTGCAAACTAATTTATTACTACATTATTCTTTTTTTAATTATAATAATTATTTTTTTGTTAAAAAAAGTAACATTTACTCAATAATAAATATTATTTTTATGTTTTTACCAAAAGAAAACAAATTTATTGATTTTGTAAATTTTCAAAAAAATTTTGATTTCTCAAAAACAAAATCTATTTTGAAAAATGAGTATAATATTTTCAGTTCTTTTTATATAACATCTATTTGAAAATATCAATTATTATTATTTCAAGGCGGATCCGATGTTAGTATTGATCATTTAGTTTGGAATTACTATGATTATTTAAATCAAATAAATTTATTTTTTTCTTGATCTTTGTGGCGAAACTATTACTTTGTTAACAGTAATAAACAATTTTTATCCCTAATAAAACAATTTACAATACTTTTATCAAGCCAAGCCACAACAAATAATTTTTTATATTTAGCTTCGCCAATGTTAGATTCTGTATTAACTTGAAAAATTTTTATTAATTTATTTAATTTTTTAAAATATTATTTTAAAAATTCATTTTCTAATTTAAAAAAGAATTTTTTATTTGTTAACCCAAATAATTCTTTAGCTTTAAATTATGCAATGTTTATAAATTACAAAGTAGATTTTTATAATTTTTTTATAAATAGTGGTTTAGATATTTATTCTATTATAAAAACAAAAGAATTTAATTTTTTGACTAAATTAAATACCACAACATTTTGGGACGATACAAGATATTGGTTGTTAGCTTTTTTTAGATCGTTTCGTTTTATCCCAAAGATATGATTTCCTTTTTTAAATTTAGATTTACCTTATGAAGATACTAGATTACATTTGGCTAGATTAGCCTATGCAAATTCTTGGATTGGTCAATCAATGATAGTTAGACCACATTTTAATATAATTCAACATTTATGGTGGACTTCAAAACTTTACTCTCGTTCATTTACTTTAGTTAATTCAAATACTAACTTAAATGAACCTGGTATATCGGTTCTCGATGATGTAAGAAATTTTTTGGAGAAAAGATATTCATATAAATATACTTCAAAAACTGAAACTATCTTTGGTATTACTACTTCTTTAAATTTAAATTCAACTTTTGAACATCGAATATATGGTGAAATACCATTTGAAAATAAAAATTTTGATTTAAGTTTTACGGATAATCTTATAAGCAAAAAAACTACATCTAGAGCTTATTTAAAAACTAATCCACCAATAAATCTTTATGAACTTGGTTTGACACCTGGATTACTTATCAGTTTTTTTAAAAATTATCCTATTAATTTATTAAAAACATATTTAACATTTTTTACACAATTGGATATTGTAACCAAGCACTTTGATAAAAAATTTAGAAATTTAAATGAAGAATTTTTAAAAGAAGATAAATTTGATATTTTAGAAAATTTAGATGTGTACAAAAAGGAAGAAATATATTCAAAGTACGAATTTTATTTTAAGCAATTTGATTATTTATTTTGGTACGACGAAAATAAAGTAGAGTCAAATTTTATTTTTACCTTTGATATTTCTTTTTTTTTAAATCATTTTACTACCTGGGATTATTTTTCAACGGATCATTCCTCTTTAAGATCAAAAAATTTTAGCCCAAATAAATATTTGGTTTCATCAGAATCTAATAATTTATTTTTATCTAATTTGGATATGATAGCTAAAGCTACTTCCTATGAATATTGGATTGATAAACCATTTGGTATATTAGATTGATCAGAATTACATCCTTTGTTATGATATAAAAATATTAAATTATTGGACACCGGAAGTTTTTCAAGATCATGAGACGATCCATTTTTAAATTTAGATACAGAACATACTGTTACAGAAATAGGTTTATCAGTTTATCCCAAAGAGGATAAAAAAGATTTATCAACTGCTTATTCTGAGGAATACATTGGTTTTAGAGAAAAATGATTTCCTTATAATACCACTTTAATTAAAAACCAAACGAGTTTGATTCTAGTAGGCTGGGTAGGGGAATTAGTTTCAAACACCGTAGATTCAACTTCTTTAATATATTCCATACTTTATGCTAGTCCCGAATATGATGTAAATTCTTGGAATTTGGAAAATAATTTTAAATATAATGAATTTACTTTAAATGGTAAAAAAAGTAAATTTTTTTCATTTTTTGCTAAAAATTCATACCAAAAGCAATTCGTTTCTAGATCTTTTACTTGGTTAAATTTAATGATATCACCATCGTCTTACAGGTATTCTTTTGGTCCTAAAGCAAACGCTAGATTTGATTATTGGTCTTGGAAATCTGGATTTACTATAGATTATAGAAATGGTCTATATTTATATAGACCTTATCTTGGTTTTAGACATTCTTTTTTTTCTAGACTTGTACCTTATGATAATACCTATGGTTTTTACAAAACTTTTAGACAAATAAATGATAATCCACTTGTTTTAGATACATCTACCGATGTAATTGATTATTTTACTGAAAAAGATGAAATGGCAATATTTGAAGAATTAAGTCAACCAGATAGAGAACCAGAAGAATTAACAAAAGAAGAATTAGATAGTTTCTTGATACCTTATAAAGAAGTTTATTATTGTTTTCATCATCCCTATTTTGTAGGGTACTTATTTTTTTGGATGTTAATATTTACCGCTAAACCTTTTTATTTAGGTTTATCAAACTTTTCTTTTAAACGTTTACTATTACGCGAATTTTTATTAAAATCAACCTATAGTGATGATATTAATTTTAATGCTTTATCAACAACTTGAAATAAAATAGAAAATAGATTTAGAAAAAATATGTTTAAATATAGGATTTATTATTCAAATCCTTCCAATCTTACAAATCTTTTAGATTGTATTATAGATGATGACGTTCTTAGCCCTATGGGTGATATTAATACTATGCATAAATTTTTTTTATTTAACATGTTTTCTTTTAGATTTTTAAATTTATTTAGAGGTTATACCAATTCAGATATAAGATTTTTATTAGATTATAAATGAATTTATAACTATAGTTTTTCAATAAATTGGCTAACTTTAGATTTTCCATTTGTTACTAATCCTTATTTAGTAACCAGTAATTGTGCTAATATGAATCTGGAATTTATTCTAGAAATTTTTAAAAAACAAAGTTTTACTTTTTCTCATAGAAATTCTTTGTGAGAGGCCTATAATTTTAATTTATTTTTTGATTGGTCTAGTGGTACATATTTAGATTTATTTAATCTTAGTAGTTATATTGGAAGTGTTAGATCAGGTATGTCTTTACCTGATATTTTTTTTTCAAACCCTACTTTTGTAGCTGCTTCTTTCATAAAATACCCTAATGATGAGTCAAGAAACTTTGCAACAGATTTTTGATTTTGACAAACTAATTTTGTATCATCAGAAATTTTAATTTCCAATGATTTAGCTTTACATAATTTATCACTGTTGAACTTTTTTCAAGAATCCTTAATGTTTGTTTTTAATTTTAATACCAAATTTTTTGAAAAAAAAAAAAGTTTTTTTTTCTTAGATTTTTATATTAAGAGTCCTTTTTTGGATGATATTGATAGTTTAAGATCGTATAATGCATTTGACGTTGAATCAAAAATATTAAAAGCTTATGATTCAAATTTTTTTAAAATTTGAACTTTGATGTTTCTATATTGAATTCAAAAAAATTTGAGCCATGAATTATTAACATTGTTATTAGATAATGGTCTATATTTTTCAAATAAAAAACATATGAATTTATATTTTAGATCTCTAAGGTTTTGAATATTTTCTAAATATTCACAGGCTCAATTTTTTTACAAAAAAATTGGTCTGTTTATCTCTAATTTTTTTTTTAAAAAAAATTAGAGCGATTAATTTTTTACACGGGTTAATACCTTTATGTATAAAAAGCATGATGATAGCGTTTCTTCTTCTCTTTTATCTATTTCTTCGTGGTGTTCCGTTATTATTGTTTCTGTTCTTGCAACAGGATTCGCTGAAATTTTTTTCAGTAATATTTGTGTTAGCGATTTGATTTTTAATTTGGATTCTACTCTTTTTTTTTTTGATGTAGAAAATACATCTGTTAATACAGAAATATTAGCAAGAAGAATAGGTTCAGGATTAGCAACTGCTGGTTTAGGTGGAGTTGGTACAGGTATTGGTTTAGTATTTAGTGGTTTAATAAAAGGTTTTTCAAGAAATCCATCTTTAAAAGATGATTTATTTAGTTATGCAATTTTTGGTTTTGCTTTAACAGAAGCAATTGGTCTATTCGCATTGATGATGGCTTTTATGCTATTATATGCATAGATTTAGTAAAAAAAAAATAAATTTTTATTTAGTAAAAAAAAATAAATTTTGATTCAGGTGTGGCCAAATTAGGTAAGGCAGTATCTTTTGAAGGTAAAGATTATAGGTTCGAGTCCTATCACCTGAAAATTCTCCCTTTTCTCCCTTTTCTCCCTTTTCTCCCTTTTCTCCCTTTTCTCCCTTTTCTCCCTTTTCTCCCTTTTCTCCCTTTTCTCCCTTTTCTCCCTTTTCTCCCTTTTCTCCCTTTTCTCC
>Ga0154020_10007683_pt1 | contig 12560 bp, 20 predicted proteins | sample Klosneuvirus_201_FD_109709 | JGI IMG/M metagenome (GOLD analysis project Ga0154020, IMG submission 109709) | Active sludge microbial communities from wastewater, Klosterneuburg, Austria - Klosneuvirus_20160825_MG | ecosystem: Engineered > WWTP > Aerobic digester > Activated sludge | place... | reverse complement strand
TGGGCTCAGAAGAGTCTTTGGAAATCGAGATAATATTAGGTTTGATACTTTCCAGTATTTGTTCTCGGAGGCGTGGCGCGTTCGTGGCACGTGTTTGTGTTGCCATAGCCCGTGTGTCGGGGTGAGCCACTCCATGCATCGCCGCCATTCTCAGCTCCTCATTGTGCATATTTGATAGATAAATAGATAATCAATTATTCCATTATTTTGATTGATCTGGAGGAGAGGTCCCTAAATACTTTCCCTTGCTTGAGCTCTCTTTCGTCGAGGTCGACGTAACCGAGGGGTGACGTTATATCACCGAGAGTGACGAGTTTTATAATCAAATAAGTCGTTGTTTGTTTTCATAGGATCGTAAAGCATTTCCGTATGAGTCAAAAGGAGGCAGTGAAGATCGACCCCGAGTACCTCGAGCTCTTCGCCAAGTATGGAGTGCCCGAGACGGTCAAAGCGATGAGCGCACAAGAGCTTGCTGAGCTCGATGGCCTCCTGCCGAAACACATTCTCAATTTTATGAAAGTTTATGGGCGATGTCGCCTACGGAAAGGGTTGCTGAACCTCCTCCATCCGAGCGACCTCCGCGGCGTCCTAGATCAACTCTTCGACGAGAACGGCGAGCTCGGCGGCTTGGTACGATGCTGACGTCAAGGGTGCTCCGTAACTGGGTGACTTATCGATGTGTTAGGTCCCATTCTTGTTGACGGCGTTTGGAACTGTGAGCTTTTGGCACAAAAAGCATGGCCTCGGCTATATTGACTTTGTACACGGCGAGATCTACTGCGACTCGCTCTCCAATTCTGCAGCGCTGCAAGCTAAAATCTCCAAATCTAATCCAATTTCGAACCCAATCACAAATTCGCTCGATGAAGAAAGCGCAAAGGTCCCGTTTGGGTTCGACTCGGCGCAGTACGATCTCGACGATGCACAAGGCGACCCACTCTTCGAAAAGGCCCTCAAAGCCTTAGGACTCCTCGGAATTGCTCAAATTTATGCCTTTGTCCCTCCACTTTCTCTTGGGGGTACGGTCTAGCATGTTGTGTTGAGATTGGTCGTGCACGTCCTCGTTAATTATTGCAGTAGGTTACCTCGTTCGTTCTGTAGGAAAGAATGCGCTGTCGTCTCTGCGAGTGATGGCGGCTCCACAACACTTTGCTGTCTTGATGAAGGTTGGGAAATTTAACCTTGTAGTGAACGATGCTCTCGAAGCCGATTCATAGCCGCGGTGATGGTGCATGCCACGACTGTTTGCCCTTGGTACTTGGTCGTATGATGATCAGAGGAGCACTCAATGACAGTGTTCACTCCCGAGTGTGTTCTCCCTGGCCTCCATAATAAACCAATTTGCTGTCGTAAATTAGGTGGTTTTCCGCAAACGAGAACAAGAATCGAGACGGGAGTGAGTGCAATAACAGCTATTAAAGAGCAGCGGCATTCTGAGCGTTCCTCGAACCTCGATGATCCTCCAGAAAGTCTGCCTGAATCCTCTCAGTTCATTCTTGGCGCTCCACCATGGCGTCGAGCGGAGACTCAGGTCGTCCACAGAGCCCAGTCTTCTCTGTTGGACATTCGCGGAGCCAGAACGTGAGCGCGGGCAGCCTGCAGAGCGATGGTAACAGCCACCAGCGGTCCGTCGTCCTCCGTCCGATCCCGCTCTCCTCTGCCTCTTCCTTGCACCCCACTGACCATTGTTACGTTGGTACATTTTAATGTGATATTGTTTATTTATTTGGCTGGAGATGGCGCTAAGGCATCTCGGGATGCGCAGGTAAGGTTCGCCGAGGCCCCGCCATTTTAGCTCGAGGTGTTGTTTTGATCCTTTGCAAGGGCGGGGTTCCTTCTTCCCTCTTCGATGCTCCGAAAAAGAGTATAATTTTATATTATGCGTTGATAATATCGTGTAGGTCGTCTTCAGCGGACGCGCGCGGAGGGAGCGGCAGTCGACCCCACTCGGCCTCGTCGACGCCCAAACCCTCGCCGCCGTCAAGGTCCTTAGCCCTTCTCAGCTTCCCCGATCTCTTTCCTATTCATTTTCACTAGATAATTTCTCTCTAATCTAGAATGAAGGATAAAGATTTGGAGAAGGCTCAAGCCGAGAACGATAATCTGAAGCGCAAGTTGCTCGCCGCCGAGCAGAAGGCACCACTCTCTCCGCTCGACACTTTTCTCGACCATCTGTATTCGATTTTCTCATCTTAGGTTTTCATTCTTTATATTTTCCGTAGAACAAAGAGCTCGAGAAGCAACTTGCCGTCGCCAATGCTTCTGTCCGTGCTTCTGTTGCATCTGATCTACATTTTCTGTCCGTCCCTATCCTCCAATTTATTGACATTTTGCTTTGGGTGTAGCATGGACAATCGTCATCAACTTCCCCGCCTCAGAACCAGCGATCGAATTACCACGGCAAAGATCGAAAGCGCAAGAAGGTCACGGGGAGGTACATCTCGCTTTCCGCTGTCTCCTACGATATCCTCACTGCGCCATGCTTGATCGCAAGCTCTTATATCGATATTTCAGGGAAATGGGCACAATGCTCAACGCAATCGAGAAGAAGGCGGTCTTCCGCAGCGAGAAGCACAAGAAGAAGCAAGAGAGGAGCAGGGTTCGTCTTCTCATCCTCAGTGTCCTATTGTACCATTGAAATCTATCTCGATTGCAGTCTTCACATCATATGAGCAAATCCCTTGGAGTCGCCGAAGAGGATTATCCGCTGCCTCATGATGAAGATCGTGACGAGTACGACGCTTAACATGAGTTTACTTGTTTGTCTTATGTTGATTTGGCTTCATCTCAGTACGGCGCTATTACGGAAGACGACAAGTGGGAAGACGCCCCATCGATCAAGTTCGAAAAATGTATGATTTCTTTGATTTTCCGTTCATTTCATTGAGACTGTCTTGACCATTTGGCTCACATAGATTCCACCTGGCGTGTATAACCGAGCGAACGACCCGACAGGCCTATTGGCTGCCATCGACAGCGCAGAGTACCTCCCTGACGTGGTACCTCCTGCCCCTTCCGTGCCTGTTTTTCTAGTATAAGTCTAGTTCAGTTCATCTTGTTATTCTTTTGTAGGTGCAACGAATATTCGAAAGCAATCCAAAGGTCATGAGCCAGTTTGAGGATCCTTATGAGCCGCTCCTCCTAGCTCTCGAGTACGTCAGTCTTCACCTCTTTCCCCTTCCTCCTCGATCTGACTCAATGATCTTGTAGGAAGAAGAATCCAGTAGCAGTAATGGATTTGCTATCCCGTATCGAGGATTCCACCGACCCAATAAAATATATGCTGGACATTTCACAGCTCGTCATTGACGGTGGCAACGTGAGCCTCTCCTTTGATATTCTGTTCCGTCTCCCGTTTTACCTCAATGTATTCGTCTTAGGTTCTCCACTTTTGTGCCATGAATCCAATGTTCTGCAAACAAAATGGTGTGCTCGACGTCTTCCTGGATAAGTGGCCTGAGCTCCGCAGCCTCGACGCGCCGAATGATCGCGATAACACCCCGCTCATGCTCGCCGTCCTCGAGCTCAATTACGAAGCCGTCGAGTAAACTCACTCACTCACTCACTCACTCACTCACTCACTCACTCACTCACTCACTCACTCACTAATCTCTCAGTTCGCTGCTAATATGGTTCGCGAATCCCAATGCGCCTTCGGGTCGACCTGGCTTCGAGGAGTACCCCATTCATCGAGCCATCTCCTTGGTATTTCTGAACCTTATCTTCAGTGTTTGTTGAGTTTATCTGTGAAGTATTTTTTCGTAGGCGTTGGACGACCAAAAGCGGTTTATTGCGCGCCAGCTGGAATTTGGTACCACGGTGCGTGCTCCGTTCCTCTTATTCGTGTGATGTATTTTGAGATTTTTTTAATCTTAGAGAGAAGAGTCGAATGCCATGTGGATCATTGAGCTCCTCGCACATAATGAGGAGACCAACCTCAACATCAAAGACTATGAGGGCCGCGTACTTACCCGCAATTTCTTCTGTTTCATTTCCTGATAAATATTTTATTTGATTTTGATAATATTATAGACTCCAGTGCACCGAGCAGCAATGATCGACGATGAGCACCTGAGCTATAATATTGTCCGCCTCCTCCTCGCTTGTGGCGCTAACTACCTCCTTGTCGACAAAGAGTTCGCTTTTACATTTTTCTAGTTTCTTAAAGTCGAATGGAATAGTATATTTTCTCTGATTATAGGAACAATAAGCCGGTGAAAGTAGCGAAGACAGATCGCGTCAAATGGTTCTTGGAGAGCATGCAGCCCGAGATCAAATATAGTAAGCACATTGTTCACGACCTCGACCGCCTCCGCCTCACCTTGGACAACAACTTTGGCTCGGGAAACTTTTGTGCGGAATTCTATTTCTTTCTGGGAAGTATTTTTTGATAAATTCGGTTCGATCGGATAGCGAAAGTGTACAAGGGCTCCCTCCACGGCACGCCTTGCGCGGTGAAGGTGTTAGAGCTCACAGCGGGCACGGTCCTGCAAGAGGCCACAGAGACCTTCTACCATGAGGTCGGTGTCATGGCGTACGATGACTCTTTGCTCCCTTTCTTGTCACCGACGTTTTACAACAATAACGAAATTTGCTTTCCATCTACACAGGGACATTCACCATCCACATATTGTCGCTTTCTTGGGCATGGCCGTTTACCCTCACCCCAGGACTGGCCAGGTTCTTCTCTGTTTTCATGGTGAATTCTGCCAATTTTTCACGTTTCCCTCTTCAGATTTTGCAATGTCTTATTACTGAGTACGTCGATGGCTTCACATTAAGCGCTTACCTCGACAAGCACTTCCACCGCGACTTCACCTGGAAACTGCTCTTCAAAGTACTTCCTTATTTTAATCCTGCATTTCAATCTTCACTGAGTTATTCAATAATATTCATTTGAAGATCGCGACGGAGACGGCGTCGGCTATGGCATGGCTGCACTCGCACGACCCACCAATTCTCCATCGTGACCTCCACCCCAGCAACATTCTCGTACGCCACTCTTACGATGATGAAAGACTACGATATATATCTCTCTTCTAAAATACTATGTGCCTCATTTAGTTGACGGACACGATCCCTCCCACTGTCAAGATCTGCGACTTTGGATTGGCTCAGGTCGAGGGCGCCATCTTGAACCGCAAGTACATCTCTCCTCTTGATGGTCTGTTGACTTATCACAGTAGTTCTCCCAGATTTATATTGTAGGACTTCGATAATGGCGCGGTTGATGCCGCAGGACAAATCAACCTCGACAAGGAGTACTTCGCTAGATGTCTATCAATTTGGCTTTATACTATTCGAGCTGCTGACCCATCACTCGCCTCATGCGAGCACCTTCACTGAGGAAGCCATTGAGGCCTGGAAAGCCGAAACCCCTTTTACAATTGTTCGATTATCGCGTCACCCACTTCAATTGGATCAAACCTTAGGACTTATATTGTAGATTTGCCCCTACCAAGGCGAGGAGAAAGGAGTCATTCCCGCGGGACTCTCGCAATCTTCCACCAAATCTGTGAGCTCTGCGAACCCTGGGCCTCCTCCGACCATGTCTACGCCTCCACCGCACGCTATCGCACCGTCGATAGCGCAGGCACAAACGTGCCACAAGTTTTTGATGGGCTACAAGAAGTTCATTCGCCACCTCAGCAAGTTCCACCTCGTCGAGCGCGTCAACAACCATCTCTACTCGGTTTGTTATTTCTCTCATCTTTCATCTGATTGCCATGTCCTCCAACTTAATCCAATATTGTTCTTCAGTTGGTTTCGACGAGCCACTTGTGCGAGTTATATATCAAGCTCATCCTCGATTGCGTTGGTGAGACCAAGCCAACCTTCGATGACATCATCCTTATTCTTCGAGTACTCCTGTTTGACTTTATTCCACTCGCTGCGTGACCCACTTCTATCTTGTTCTTCAGCAACTAGCCCGAGGCGAGTTCAAAGAGCCAAGTAATGACAAAATTTCGCGAATCAAAACTCCATACGGAGTGATTGGTGATGAACTTGAGCACTACGTCGAGCAGATACTCGACGGTCGTGTCGCACAGACCTCTCACACCTCCCCATTATCATCCGCTATCAGCTCTCCCCTCAACACGTACGTGTCGTGAATTAGTTGTTTTCTCCTTTCATTCTTGTGCTCATTTTGTTGTTAGGTCTCGATACAGTGCGGACGGTGAAGTCGAGAGTGAGTACTCCGAGGATTCCTCTTCGGTCCTCTCCTCACCTAGCATGACACGAAGCGGATTCTCGACCCCTACTCGCTCCCCTGGGAGCTACGAAGGAGGCGCTACTACTCCGCTCCGCTTGTCCGACCCAGGAATCCCGACGCCCGTCCGCCATTCCAATTCTTCCCCTTCCGCGAGCACCGCAAATGAAGCCAGAGCAGCAATGAATAGTCCTCCTCTTCAGGAGTACAATGATGGAGGCTACCAGCTCGACGACGGGGAGCAACCTAATGTCAATTCCAAGCCACGCCTCGATTTCGACATGCAGGACACGACTTATGAAGCTAATGCCTTCTCTCCCGTCGACTTATCGCCCTCGTCGGCATCGGCTTTCCTTTCCGATCTTCCCCGATCGTCCACTGAACAACAAATCAGCAATCTTCCATTGAACTCCACAACCTTCGTCGAGTTCACTCCGTCGTCGAATCCTGTTCTTCTGAATGTGTCCCCACTGGGATCGATGCCTGACCTCCGCAACGCCACTTTTGTGTCGCGAGAAATGTCGCTCGATGTGGACGAACCCAACTCGGATGACGTGCTCGAGGATTTGATGGACGCGGAGGAGGACGACGAAGGTGATTACGACGACAAGGCAGATCAATAACCCATAACTTCGTCGCGAACGCTTTCGAACTGAAATTCAAGTACTGTCGGTTCATGTTGTCTGGAATACTCAGTGCCACTTTCTCAAAATATACATGTATCTTGGATGCAGAGCAAATTCCGATCGTCAATAAGGGCGAACCAGGTCAACAGAAAAACATACCTCCCCAGTTTGTAATGTAGTAGATATATATAAGATCGATTTCATATCAACACAGTAGTAATTAAAAAGAGAGGCCAGGCTCGGATGAAAAAGAGATCAATTGGCGCACGTGACGGTTTCTGCTCATACGGTCAGTAATTAACATTTCTCTTCTCTTCAAAAGTTTATTTTTCCTCTCGGCTCGCTTTCCATTCTGTTTTCCGCGAATGAAAGGCGAAGGGAATTATAATAAGAACTCAGGTCAGCAGCGGAAGGCGCTGGACCGTGCCATCAAAGCCGTTGAGCGCAATGTCACTGCTATGTCAGAGCGCTCTCTGCTTCCCCTCCCTGGCGCCACGGCGGGCCACTTCACCATCGCTGACTACGGCGCCTCGCAGGGAGCTAATTCTATTATTGTTTGCGAGAAGGTGGTCGCGATTCTGCGCAAGCGCCATGCCCAGCTGCCGATTGTCATCGTGCACGAGGATCTCGACGAAAACGACTGGACGACCTTATTCAAGACCTCTCACTCGTGCGCCTTGCCCTCATCCTTTTGGATATCAAATAGAATACTCTCTCATAATTCCGATATAATACTACGAGCAGGTCTCCTTATATTGTCTTTCGACCAACTTTCTCTTCAGCAGCTGCTCTTCAGCCGTTGAGAGAGAAGAAGAAGTCGGTTAGAGAGTAGAGATAAGAAGACTTCAGCAGGTTACAGCAGAGCATTACCTCCTGAGCTGTTATTAGATGAATGGAATGACAAATTATCCTCTTTATTTTGGAGTTTAGGAATGCTTTGGGAGCGAACACGTTTGTTCTCGGCTCTGGCGCGTCCTTCTATGAGCAGGTCCGTCTCCCATGTTCTCAGTGAATCCGGATTGTATTTCCTACTGTATTATAATATCGAATATGTTTCTATTAGTTTTCCTATGATTGCACAATTATAATTTGAAGTACTTGGAATTAGGTCCTTCCTCCCGCCTCGGTCGACTTTGCCTTCTCGGGAACCGCTTTTCATTGGCAACGGTTCCCTCTGCCGCAGCCGGAGACAGCCGCGGAGGAAGAGATTGCCTCAAAGATCATGTACATTCTTCCTCTATGTTATTTGATAACCTCTGATTGATATATGAGGAAGGCAGCCATGGCTGTTACCGGAGGGCCCGTACCTCGAGCGCTTCAAGCAGCATGCCCTCGATAACTGGGCTCTCAACTGCAAGCATCGCGCAGCTGAGATGGTCATACCTCAAAACCTTGCTCGTAATATATTTCGGTTCTGAGATGAAAAACTGACACATTATATAGAAGCCGGGGGCTCGTGGAGTCTTCTTATTTATGCCTGTTCCTCTCAAACCCGTTATGGAGTCTGCGCGCGTAATGTCGAGCCTCATGGCACGTTTGGTGGAGGAGGTACGAGAGGCTCCGAAATTTCGTTCCATCGGTGTCGACTGACGGGTCTCTACGTCAAGGGGCTGATGACTCGGCGCGAGGCGATAAACGCCAAGATCCCGATATTCGGTGTCCCCAAGGAGAAAATGCTCGAGATTGTCAAAGCTGTATGATTATTGTCATATATTATTGTCTTCTGCCGTGTATTGGTTCGCCTAATGGTTGTCCATGTCTAGGCCGGCTTTGAGGTGGAGAGCTACGAGCATTTCATCGTTGGTGATTCCTTCTTGCAAGAGTGCGATGCTTTGAGTTGATGAATGTCTTATATTCTCTTGTATTCGCCTGATGATGTTGATATCATTTAGGTACGAGAGGACCAAAGACGCGGAGCAATACGCAACCTCCATCGAGGGCTGGATCCGGGCAGTCAACGAGCCCACCATCGCTGCCAGTGCAGTTCCGTCAATTGATCAAGTAGCCCCTGTTAGAATTGATTAGTTTCATTGAATAGGCATCGGAGATCCAGTGCGCCGAATGAAAGCAGTCGAGATGTATTTCAAGTGGTTCAACGAGGAAGTGAAGCGGCGCATGGCCGAGAAGATCAACTGGGTCGCCTACGCTAACCATCTCCTTTCTGTCATTCGACTTCCACAGATCAAGGCGAATATCTGAGGTTGGGTCCAAAGCCATCTTGTTCAATCAGTTATGATATTTCAAGTCCGAAAACAATAATAGACCGCGCCAAATGAACGCAACAGAGTGAGGGTCAATCAACAGAAAAAAAAGAGACAATCTGTCAACTTTCCCCCCAATCGGGTAAACTACACGAATATTCCTAATCGTTGCATCGAACTGAAATGGAGCGCCCGCCTCGAATGTCGACTGTGGCCCATCCACAGCAAAACGGCCAAGAGCTCGAGGACGAAGAGGTTCGGGAAGGAATACCATCCGATCCCGTGGATCGCTCGAAGATAGTAGATGAAGGGGACGAGGAGCAGGGGTATCATGGAGGTGAGCAACCTCTTGAGAGTCGGCTGGCTCGAGTCTGGGAGGAAGAGATATATGTAGATCAGTATTGAATAGGTAAGAGTGCAGGAGGTGAGGTAGAAGTAGAAACCTCCCAACACAAGGGAGTAGTAAGAGAGCGAGGAGGTGGGGGAGGAAGACGCAAGGAGCAACGGAGGCAATAAGAGAAGCAGCCTGAAGGGGATTAAGAATCCGTAGAAGATCGTCTGTTTCCAAAAACTGAAAAAGAATCGCGTTAACCAAAAACAAGATGCGACAAATCAACAAAAAGGTAGAGGTACACAAACAAGGCGCCCTCCTTTACGAATTCGTAATAAACTGCGAGGACCATGTCTCCAATTTCCAGTGGCAGCAGAAGGAAAACATGACGAGCCAAAAACTAGCGACGGCATGATCAATGATCAGCAAACGCAAATGGGGAAGAGGAATGGTGCTACCGTATCGCCGCCGAGTAGATAATCAAAAGAAAAGGCGAGGGCGAAGAGCGATTGAAAGGTCAAGAAGAGCGTCACAGAGAGTATGTGGACTCGAGCGAGGCCAAGCGTGCCATTTTCACGCCCTTCCGCTTCAGCCAGCTATGATACTTAACATAACTCGAATTTGCTTTTAGCGAGGAACGAAAAAGTAAGAAAACTCCACACCGCATATGACTCGTTGATCAAGTTAGTGTGTTTGACGTTGCCATCTCGAAATACGTTGATCTCCCAAATGAATGTCCCTACTACGGCCCAAGCGACTGACGCCAAAGTCTAAAACAACCAGAAGAAGAGAGTGCGGCTGAAGGAAATGAACTTGAGAAAACGACGGACATGGATCGATAAGTATATAGCGACCACGGCGAGCCAGGATCGCGCATCGATCAGACCAAACAAGGTCATCCCATCGGCCGCCATTGGCACAAGAAAGAGCAAGGCCAGCAAGCTCAGATACCACAAATAATTGAAGATAGCGTCAAGGATCGGCGCCCATGACGCCACGTGGAAGCGGAAGTAGTGATTCGCCTCATCCTCTTTCTTTCTTTGGTAATTATCATAGTGAACCTGATTCGTCAAATACTGCACAATAATATTGCGATCAGTCAATAGTAAGAATGCCAAGGGGAGGGCGAAAAGGCGGGCGAAGTCGAACCCGAGCGATAAACCGGGCTTTTGGAATGAGTGCCGAGGGAAGATCCAGCGGTAATTGTATTCTGATAGGGTTTCCATTCGGCCCAAATGGGATCCTATTTATAATAATAATCAAAAAAGAAAATATCAGTTGAGCTGAAGCTTTCAATTATAGGTATACCCAACAACCTGGTCCACTTGCCTCCAGAAGGATGCCTCTAGGGCCACGAAGGAGGAGAGCAAGCGACTAGTTCTCGATATCGATACTATAGTGCAAAATGGTCAGCATTATCGATGCGACTTGCGAAATAAAAATGCCGAAAGAGGTCGACGACGCTGACGCCGAGTTCGACGAATGTTAGAGTTCCCTCGACGACCGCGTTTCGATTTCATAGCTCACCCCTGGTTCCATTTCCATCGCCATGAAAAAGGAAATGCTATAAAAGAAATAATGTACCAAGGGAGTGGACATCTAGGAAGGAGAAGACGACAACGAGGAGCTCGAGAGGGAGGCGCTCCGTGAGGGGCAAGGCGGTGCTGGTGGAACCCGAGGAAGAAGATAGAGGGGAGGAGGCCACCGCAATCGCCTTCTCGAGCTCCTCCCGGTTCTTATAAAATGGCAATGATACGAAATATGATTTTGGAAGTAGGAGGCGATTTATGAACGCCTCCATTGAATAAAAAGACAGCCGGATATCACCGGTCTCCAAACTCCAACCTTGCCACAACTGAGGAGAATGACTTACAACATACGAACTCTATCAGGAACGACGGATGCTTTGATTTGGACTATCCCGTGGACATGAGACTGCTGCATGCTAGTCACAAATCTCAAAGATTAATAGAGGGATCCACTGAAACAGAACGAAAGTGGATCGTCCCCAACTAGAATAATTGTATTAGACATCATATGAATTCACCCACCACTGAAAAGGCTCAGTGTCTATCGATAAGGGTCAGGAGTGTAGATGAGCTCCACCATGCTCGTGACGTTAAACTGACTGTTTGTTGCTGCGAAGTAGGCAGGACCTGCAGTGACAGGGGTGAGCTCATGAGATGTCCACAATAGAAGATCAACAAGACAATCAGAAAGCCAGAGCACGAGGGACGACATCACCATTACTCGCTTATAGTACGGTGGTTGATGTAACTCAGTAAGAGGATCCGTACCTTTTGTAATGTAGGCATCATGAGAGATCCACATCCCTTGGAAGGTCGACAAGGAGCCGAGGACGGAGAGACCGATCCACGCAAAGCCCATCGCGTCGCCCTCGCTTTGAGGGAGGATGAACTTGAGCTTGCCACTGTAAATCAGCGGATCGATTCGCCTAAAACAAATATAAATTTACCATAATGATACAAAACAACTTCAAAGAGAAAGGGAGGTGGAGGTACGTGAGCTCTTTCTTGAGGCGCTCGGCAACTCCAGGAAGCTTAGCAAGGCGGCCGGAGATGATGATGTTCTTCATCAATTCGTCGCGACAATCCATTGGACATGACATAAGGAAATCGTGACTAGTAAAACAGTAAAGAAACCGATCAGCGACAAATGGGAGTGAAAGCAAAGGGAAGTTGCAAGGGGAGGTACTATTGCCAAGCGAGGCCGTCGATGTCGAGCTGAGCATAGGAGGGCTTAAAATACAACTCTGGTGCGATAAACCGCTCGTCCCTCATGAAGATCGTGCGACCTTACAAATATACACGTAAAAGAAAACAATAGATTTCACAAAGAAGGAATCAGAGCTAAGAAGATCAAGGCAGACCATCGCTCTGGAGGGAGGCAGCGACCTCGGGCTCCGGCAGATCCTGGAAAGTCTGCGAGAGCGCCTCAAAGTTTTCCGCAACAAAACAATGCTAAATCGATAACAAAATGTAAAAAAAGGGAGGAAAAACACAATGAAATGAGAGAATGCACCTTCGAAACAAGATCAGACGCGTCCTCATAAGAAACGTGATGGCCCTCCGCCGATAGCAGCTAAAGAGCGAGACATCATTAGGATAGAAAACCATTTTTAATCAGGTGGAGCAGAAGGAGGAGGAGGATCAGAGGGAGGAGGAGGAGGA
>Ga0154020_10007682_pt1 | contig 12561 bp, 7 predicted proteins | sample Klosneuvirus_201_FD_109709 | JGI IMG/M metagenome (GOLD analysis project Ga0154020, IMG submission 109709) | Active sludge microbial communities from wastewater, Klosterneuburg, Austria - Klosneuvirus_20160825_MG | ecosystem: Engineered > WWTP > Aerobic digester > Activated sludge | place... | reverse complement strand
TAAGCGCCATGCGTAAGTCCTGGGACATAACTTGGCGAGCGGTGGGTGTCAGCCCACCGAGTTGCCCACATTTGACTCGGAGGGCTTACGCCGCTCCGCTCGCCGGGTTTGCGGCGAGCAGGGGATGTCAGTCCCCTGATTGCGATTCCTGCGATTATGCCATTTAACTTGTGCATGGGTGCTTATGGCGCGATCCAGTCAGGACGTCAGCGACGCCCGCCAGTTGGCCAGTCGCTGGATCACGTAAAAGAATACCGGGGTCAGCAGGATTCCAAATAACGTCACTCCCAGCATTCCGGCAAAGACGGCGGTGCCCAGAGTGCGTCGCATTTCAGCTCCGGCACCTTCGCCGAGGACCAGCGGGACGACGCCGAAGATAAAGGCGAACGACGTCATGATGATCGGTCGCAGGCGCAGGCGGCAGGCGTCGAGCGTTGCCTCGTAGACTGAGACACCTTCTTCGCTTCGTGAACGCGCATACTCGACGATCAGAATTGCATTCTTACATGCAAGCCCGACAAGGACCACGAATCCGATTTGCGTAAAGATGTTAATATCCATACCGGCCGTGATGACACCAATGACGGAACACAGCAGACACATTGGCACCACCAGAATCACGGCCAGTGGCAACGCCCAGCTTTCGTATTGAGCCGCCAGAACCAAAAACACCAGGATCACGGCAAGCAGAAACGCATACATGGCAGTGTTGCCAGCCAGTTGCTGCAGGAAGGCCAGCTCCGTGAATTCCGCTCGCATGGATGGTGCAAGATTGTCATCGGCAACACGTTTCAACGCGGTAATGGCTTCGCCCGAACTCGCTCCGACGGCCGTATCGGCATTCACAAATGCAGACTGATAAAGATTGTGCCTGATGATCATCAGCGGACCAGTCACCGGCGTTATGCGGATGAAGGTTGCAAGCGGGACTGTTCCGGCTGTTGACGACATGACATACATTCGCTGCAGATCCTGAGTCTGCATTCTGTATTTGGCATCGGCCTGAACATTCACCTGCCAGGTACGCCCGAAACGATTAAAATCGTTGACATAGAGTGATCCAAAATTCACCTGCAGCGAGCCAAAAATATCCGACATCGACAGCCCCATCTTCTTGGCCGCATCGCGATCAATGTCCAGTTGCAGCCACGTGGTATTCGCTCGGAAACTTGCAAACATATCTCGCAATTTTGGATCTTCCGTGCCATCCCGTACGATGTTCTGACTGACTGTTTCCAGAACATCCAGGCCATTGTCGCCACGGTCCTGGATCACAATCTTAAACCCTCCGGCAGTTCCGAGACCTTCAATTGGCGGAGCGCCGAGAATATGGATGTCGGCGTCATAGACTTCATCTCGGAACAGTTCTCTCAATTCTTCTGCGATACTGTCCGCAGTGCGATGCGTAGCGATCCGATCATGAAACTCATCCAGCATCACATACATCGAACCGAAATTCGGTGCGTTGGCATTCAGCAGCAATGACTGCCCTGCGATCGCGACTGTATGGTGGACACCGGGAACTTTGGAGGCGAGTTTTTCAATATTCGCCATGATCTCCTGAGTACGTTCCAATGACGAGGAATCCGCGAGTCGCACATTGAGAACCAGATAACCTTTGTCCTGCGGCGGAATGAATCCGGCAGGAGTCACCGTAAACAAATGCCATGTGCCGTAGATCATTCCCGCGTAAATCAGCAGGACCACAACACTGCCCTTCAGCATCCAGCCGACGATAGCCACATAGCCGTTGGTGGCGATATTGAAGCCGCGATTGAAGCCGCCGAACAGGAAGGCCAGAGCCCGATTGATGAAACCCGATGTTAGCCAGACAACACCGACAGTCGCTGCGGCTGCCAGCCACGGCCACAATGTTGGATCGACCGACCTCAGCCAGTCAACGGGCTCCACCTGTCGGGCGACGAATGGACCCAGGAACGCATAACCCAGCCATGCCGCAATGATCGCAAGTCCTGGCCGAGGCAATGCTTCGTGGCTCGACATTTTGCCGGTTCCTGTGTGGTTGGTTCGTGGACGCAGCAACAGCACCGCCATTGCCGGACTCAGCGTGAGAGAATTGAATGCCGAGATCACGGTCGAAATCGCAATTGTCACCGCAAATTGACGGAAGAACTGCCCCACAACACCCGTGATAAACGCACACGGCACAAACACTGCCGATAATACAAGGCCCACGGCGATCACGGGGCCAGCCACCATATCCATCGCTTTGATGGCCGCATCGCGTGGTGACAATCCCAATTCGATATTGTGCTCAACCGCTTCCACGACAACGATCGCATCATCCACCACGATCCCGACCGCAAGGACTAACCCAAACAACGTCAGCGCGTTGAGGCTGAAACCGAATGCCACCATGGCGGCAAATGTTCCGATGATCGCAACCGGCACTGCAACCAGAGGAATAATGGCCGGTCGCCAGCCCTGCAGAAACACAAGGACCACGATGGCAACCAGAATCACAGCATCGCGTAGAGAGACGAACACTTCTTTGACGGATTCGCGAATGAAAGGAGTTGTGTCATAGACGATCGCATAATCCACGCCTTCCGGGAATCGCGTCTTCAGATCCTCCATTTTCGCTCGAACCTCTGCCGCAGTTTCCAGGGCATTGGAACCCGGAAGCTGGTACACCGACAACGCGATCGAAGGTTTTGTGTCGAGCGTGCAGACCTGATCGTAGGACATCGCTCCGAGTTCGATTCTGGCAACATCACGCAGTCTGATCATGCGTCCCTGTTTATCGGATCGCAGCACCATGTCGCCGAACTGCTGTTCGCTCGTGAGGCGACCCAGGGTTGTCATCGTGTATTGGAATATCTGTCCCGGGGTGGTTGGCTGTTGCCCGATCTGTCCGGCGGCGACCTGCGTATTTTGTTGCTCAATGGTTCGCAGCACGTCCTGCGTGCTGATATTTCGTGTGGCCATTTGCTGCGGGTCGAGCCAGATACGCATGCTGTAGTCGCGCTGGCCAAGGAATGAGATGTCACCGACACCGGCAACTCGCGAGAGTTCGTCCCGCATCTGGATTGTGGCGTAGTTGCTGAGGTACAGGTTATCGCGTGATTCATCTGGCGAGAACAGATTGATGATCATCAGAATGCCGGGGGCTTTTTTCTTCACCGTGACGCCGCGTCGCTGAACAAGGGGCGGCAATGTTGGCTGAGCCAGTGCGACGCGGTTCTGGACGAGTACCTGAGCAAGGTTGAGGTCTGTGCCGGACGCAAATGTCACGGTGAGCGTGTATGTGCCATCGTTGGTGCTTTGCGATGACATATAGAGCATGTTTTCGACGCCATTCACCTGCTGCTCGATCGGAGCGGCAACCGTGTCGGTCACAACCTGAGCATTCGCACCGGGGTACATGGTCGAAACCTCGACCGTGGGCGGTGCGATTTCGGGATACTGTGTAATCGGCAGCGTAAACACTGCGATCCCGCCTGCCAGTGTGATGACCACAGACAGGACCGTTGCGAAGATCGGTCGATCGATGAAGAAGCGAGAGAACATGGAATAGTTTTACTTTTTGAGCGACATGGGCGTTTTGATCATCCGCGTTCAGCGCCGTTGCGATCCCGAATTGCACGCAGTACGGTGCGAGTAATAAATCTCAAACGAATCACATCCAAAACGAAACGTCCTGTTCTGCCGACGAGACCATCCGCAAAAACACGCCAGTGCGACAGTTGATCGACGACCAGAAAAAATACAGGAGTCAGAAAGATTCCAAACAGCGTGACACCAAGCATACCGCTGAACACCGCCGTCCCCAGTGCGCGACGCATTTCAAATCCGGCACCAGAAGCCACAAGCAGCGGCACGACGCCAAGAATGAATGCGAACGACGTCATCAGAATTGGCCGCAGTCGCAGGCGACACGCTTCGAGAATTGATTCGTAGACGTCCGCCCCCGAGTCGCGTCGCAGCTTGGCGAATTCCACAATCAGAATCGCGTTTTTGCAGGCCAGCCCGATCAAAACCACAAAACCAATCTGCGTGAAGATATTGATGTCCAACTTCGCGACGGCGACACCTGTGATCGACGAAAGCACGCACATCGGAACGACCAGAATCACCGCCAGCGGCAATGCCCAGCTTTCGTACAATGCTGCAAGGACAAGGAATACGAAGACCACGGAGAAGCCAAACAGCATCAGACCTGTGCTGCCGGAAGTACTTTCCAGGTACGCCAGTTCTGTCCATTCGAACGACATCGTGGAAGGCAATTCTGCATTGGCAACGTCTGCCAGAATGCGAATGCCTTCCCCGCTGCTGACTCCCGGCACAACGTCTCCTGTAATGGCGGTCGCAGGATACATGTTGTAGCGAGTGATCATCAGTGGACCGCCAATGGTGCGGACGGCCGCTACAGAACCAAGCGGAACCATGGCACCATCACGATTCCGTACCTTGAGTTTTTTGACGTCTTCCGGTCGATCGCGAAATTGCCGATCTGCCTGCACGACGACCTGCCACGTGCGTCCGAACATACTGAAATCATTGACGTATCTGGAACCCATGTAGCCCTGCAATGTTCCGAACACATCTCCGAGATTCAGCCCCTGAGCAATGCAGGCTTCCCGATCCACGTCCACATACAGTTGTGGTGCGTTGACATTGAATGCGCTAAACAGACCCTTCAATTGAGGTTGCCCTTTTTCATCCTTCGTTTCGTTGCCCTGCTTAACAAGATTGTCGGTTTGTTCCTGCATTGCCAGCAGACCAACGTCACCTCGGTCCTCAACCATCAGCTTCATGCCACCTGCACGTCCAAGGCCGGAAACTGCGGGTGGAGGAAAAATGGTGACGGTCGCCTCGGGGATCTGTAACGCATACTCTTTCAACAGCGCTGCCTGAATGGCGTTGGCAGTGGTCTCTGGCGTTTGCCGCTCCGCGAAGTCGTCCAGAATGAAGAATATCGAACAGAAGTTTGATGCACGTGCTCCCAATTGGAACGAGTTGCCGGCGATCGAGCTGACATTGCGGACACCAGGCGTTTTCATCCCAATGGTTTCGATCTTTTTCAGCGTGGCCAGTGTTCGCTCTGCGGATGTTGCGTCCGGCAACTGCACACTGCAGACAAGGTAGCCTTTGTCCTGAGTCGGAATGAAGCCTGACGGAAGTGCATGGAAGCCAAACCATGTCAGCCCCATGAGTCCACAGTACACAAGCAGAACCAGCAACGGAACACGCAGCAATCGAGATGTTGCAAATGCATAGCCACCGATCGTCTTTGATACGCAGTAATTGAACGCTCGGAAGAACCAGCCAAACAGAAAATCCAGAAACCGTGTGAGCAGATCCTTCTTCGCATGTCGTGGCCGCAGCAGCAACGCCGCCAGCGCGGGGCTGAGCGTCAGGGAGTTAATCGTCGAGATCACCGTCGAAATCGCGATCGTCAGTGCAAACTGACGAAAAAACTGACCAACGATTCCCGACACAAACGCACACGGCACAAACACGGCGGTCAAGACAAGTCCCACGGCGATCACAGGACCGGCAACTTCGTCCATGGCATGAATTGCCGCGTCGCGTGGCGAGAATCCGCGTTCAATATATTGTTCGACAGCTTCGACCACCACGATCGCGTCATCGACCACAATTCCGATGGCAAGAACCAGTCCAAACAGCGTCAGGTTGTTCAGGCTAAATCCCACGGCGACCATCGCTGCAAACGTTCCCACGATCGCAACGGGTACTGCAATCAGGGGAATGATGGCTGGCCGCCAGCCCTGAAGAAACACGAGCACGACCAGCGCGACAAGGATGACGGCGTCACGCAGAGACTTAAAAACTTCGTGGATCGATTCTCGGATGAAGGGCGTGGTATCGTATCCGGCTTCGCAGGTCACACCTTCCGGAAAATCAACGGAGAGTTCGTCGATCTTCGCTTTGACAAGATCGGCCGTTTCCAGAGCATTCGCATCCGGGAGCTGAAAGATTGCCAGCCCCACAGTAGGTTGCTGATTAAATCGATTGCTCGTTTCTTCAACGCGGGCCGCTACTTCGACACGTCCCACATCACCAATTCGCAACAACCGGCCATCACCCGTCGCACGAACTATGATGTTCGCAAATTCCTCCGGCGTCTTCAATCGTCCTTCGACAGTCAATGGGTATTGTGTTTTCTGTCCGGAAACTGTCGGTGGTTGCCCCATTTGTCCAAGCGGGACTTCGGTGTTCTGTTCGCGAACTGCGGCCAATACGTCTGACACAGCAAGGTCACGTGCAGCCAGCTTGTCGGGATCCAGCCAGACTCGCATACTGTAGTCACGCTGACCGAAGACTCGCACTTCACTGACTCCCGGCAATCGCGCCAGTTCTTCCTGCAGTCGCAGTCGGGCGTAATTGCTGAGATACAACTGGTCGTATCGACCGTCAGAAGAATTGATGCTGACGACGAGCAAAATATCGGGTGATCGCTTGCGAGTCGTCACGCCCGTGCGACGCACAACTTCAGGCAGCGTGGGCAGCGCCAGACTGACGCGATTCTGCACCAGCACCTGCGCCAGATTCATGTCCACGCCCGTTTTGAACGTCACAGTGAGTGCATACGATCCGTCGTTGGTGCTCGACGAATTCATGTACATCATGTCTTCGACGCCGTTGACTTGCTGCTCAATCGGAGCGGCCACGGTTTCCGCAACGGTCTGAGCGCTGGCACCTGGATAATTGCAACCGACTTCGATCGTTGGTGGAGCAATCGGCGGATACTGAGCAAGCGGCAACTGATAAAGGGAAATTGCACCAACCATCGTGATCACAATTGAGATCACTGAGGCAAAGATAGGGCGGTCGATAAAGAAGCGTGAGAACACAATGGCACTTTTTTCAAAATCTCAATAGTTTTTCACAGGCTGTCGATTTAGCCAAAGTAGACCTCACTTTCCGAGTGAGGCAAGCCACGAAACGCGACCCCCTGGCATTCATCACTCGGAGAGTGATGGCTACTATAGTCGCAAATCGAGTGCCTTTGGGGCCAGCGTCTTGCTGCTGACTTAATCGACAGCCTGTCTGCGTTGATTGGTTTCAGGAGCTCGTCTTCTTGCGAGCAGAATCATCGGGCGGTTCGGTCGCTGCCTTCTGTACGCTTGGTTCCTGCGAGCTCGCTTCCTGCGAACCTTGTTCCTTTGGCGTAACCAGCGTACCTCGTCGCAGCCTTTGCAGACCAGTCACGATCACTCGATCATTGGAATTGACACCGACACGAATCACTCGATTCTCACTAACCAGTGGACCTGTTTCCACGTTGCGTGCCTCCGCAATCGGCTGACCCTCTTTCTCCCCGACGACGTACACAAACGGCCGGCCCTGGTCGGATGCCATCGCTTCTTCCGGAATCAACAATGACTCTTTCGGTTGCCCGATCGGATATCGCAGCCGTATGAACAGGCCGGGTGACAGTAAGCCGTCTGGATTATCTACGGTCGCTCTCGCACGCAGCGTTCCGGTTGTGGGGTCAATCTGATTGTCAAAAAAATCGACTTTGCCATGCAGTGAAAATTCCGGTGAGTCTGCAAGTGCGATTTCTACCGTCACGTTGCTGTGCTCGCCCTGCGCGACCATACTTGAGTCCGCTGCCCGACGAATCTTCAGCACCGTGCGTTCATCCATGTCGAAATCAACATACACTCGATCCAGTGGCAAGACGGTGGCAAGTAAAGTCTGATCGGCCATGACCAGATTTCCGACATCAATCATGCGACGCCCAATGCGACCACTCAATGGAGACTGGATCGTTGTAAACTGCACATTCAGCACCGCGAGTTCATGTGCCGCACGGGATTCGGCAAGGTTGGCTTTTGCTTCATCCAGATCGTATTTCACGGTATCAAATTCATCCTGTGACGTCGCTTTTCTGGTGAGCAATTCCTGGGCGCGTTGAAGCTGGCTTGTGAGTCGTTTGACACGGGCGTCGAACTGACTCACGACTGAGTCTGTTCGCCGCTCTTCCGCGACAAAAGGACGGTCATCAATTTTGAACAGCACTGTATCCTTTTCGACATCACTGCCTTCCTCAAAGTTGCTGCTTTCAAGGTATCCACTGACACGCGCACGCAGTTCGACTACCTGCGTTGCTGCAGTACGACCTGTGAATTCTTCAAACTCGGTGACTGGGGCAGAAGTCGGAGTGACATAGTAGACCGTCATTGGTGGCGGATCCTTCTTCTCTGGCTCTTCGCGGCATCCCGAAGTCGTGAAACAAACGATCGCAAGTGCGAAAGACAGAAGAATCCGCGTCATGTCAGCATCTTGGAAAAATGGAAGGAAATATCGCGGGAGGGAACATGACTGACTGGTCAGTCATGTTGTTTGTCGGTAGCATAACCACTGATCCAGGGACTTTCAATCAGTGGTCGATGAAAATTTCCGACAAAGCAAAGGCTGCGTTTTGCGGTCGGCTTCGTAGGCCGACCGCGATTTTTAGAGCGATCTCTGGTTCTCGAAGGAACTTGAAATGACGGTGCCTGCAATACCGACAAACGTGTGGAGTCCACCCGATCGACGAGCCGAGCGGCAGTTGGCGATCGTCACGACGGCTGCACGACTGTTTGCGAGCAAGGGTTACGCGAACTGCGAAATGGAGAGTGTGGCCATCGAACATGGCGTCGCCAAAGGGACTCTGTACCTGTATTTCAAGAGCAAGCAGGAGCTGTTCTGTGCCTGTGTTGATCACGGAATGCGTTCGTTGCAGGAGGCTGTTCAGGCGGGTGCTGCAACACAGTCCGAACCGTTCGATCGCATCTCTGCCGCAATTCTTGCCTACCTGCTGTTCTTCGAGCAGCATCCGGAACAGGTTGAGTTGTTAATTCAGGAGCGAGCGTTCTTTTCTGATCGTCCAAAGCCAACGTACTTCACATATCGCGAGCAAAGCCGGGAACGCTGGCGCACAGTGTGGTCCGATCTAGTCGCTGCCGGCAGCATTCGCGCAAATGTTAGTGTCGATCAGATTCTCGACTTTATCGGAAACCTCGTTTACGGCACGATGTTTACAAACCACTTTCTAGGCCGCTCCGCAGAAGAGCAGCACACTGTCATCATGGATATTTTCTATAATGGAGTCAAAAATGAATTGCATCGTCCAAAGGACTGACACCGTGCAGTCTGGCCTTCGAACTGATAAGGCGTTCGGCAGGAAAGGATTTACCATCGGCGAGTCATCGGGTCGAGCGGACCCGTGCGACTGAACCACGCCAAAGGAAGCAGATCTGAGGACAGATCTGCCTACGTCGTCCGAGCCGTCTCAGGTCGGATTCCATGGGCGACGCGATATCCCTGGTCGCAGGACAATGCAGTCGGCGACGGCGGAGAAGGCGATGCGAGCATCTTCGAAGAGCCCACACAAGAACACAGAAACTGTTCGTCAGAACGACACCACACAGTGCCAAAGGAAGGCGTAGGTCCAGGAATCGATCTCCTCCCACGTTTGCTTGACAATCTGTTCGTCGCCCGTCATTTCCGCCATCTCACGACGTTGTTCCGGCCACGGCGTTACCGTTCCGGCCGGTCGCGGATGTACTCGTTGCAGCGGTTCAGTGTTCAGTTCAGTGGGATCTGACATGATTCGTCTCCATTACTATCAGCATTCGGGTTTATCGGTTCATGGGGAATCGTTAATAGACGCCATAGTCGCGGGTGAACTCGGTCATGGCTTTGAGATTTTCGATACTGGTGTCGTTTTGCATGATGGCTCCCGCGTCCATGATGTAGCCGCCGTCCGCAGCCACCTCGTCGATCACCTTCTTGCAGAAGTCGCGAACTTCCTGCGGCTTGCCGAACGACAGTAAGTAGTTGGGGATCCCGCCGCTAATGGCAAACCGATCTCCCAACGCTCGATGCGCCTCGAACACATCGTCGCGATCGCAGTGATAAATGATCGATCCTTCCGGCAGTTCCCGAAAACTGTTCCAATGGTGTTTCCATTGGCCCTCGGCATAAAACAGCGTCTGATGACCGTGCGCCCAGATCTCTTCGATGATCGGCTTGAGCGTCGGCCAGAAGAACTTATCGAACTGTTTGGGCGTCACCAACGGGACACAGCCGCGGTGCATCCAAATCGTAATTGGCACTTCCTTGTTGGGATCAGTCGTTGAGAGTGCTACCTTCAGCATGTGAGGCATCAAAGCCTCGGCAGCCGCCAGCACTTTTTCCGGTCGCTCGAACAGATCCATCGTCAGACCGATGTACCCGCGAAACTTGTCGGCGATAATATCAAAGGGCGACTTGAGAATACCGCCGATCGCGGATACCGTGCCACATTCGTCACGCAGTCTCTGTACTTGTGACCCGAACGCCGTGAAATACTGCACCATGGCCATGCCTCCTTTGAGCCAGGCGACGTTGTTCTGCACCGTGTTCGATTCACCAGGACCACGCAGGTATCGATTGGTGCGCGGCATCCATACATTCAGTAGATAACCCGTCGGATCCTCGATCAGAGCATCGTACTCGTCGGGCTTCATCCAGGCTTCGTCCTCGGCGGGTTCGAGATACTGAAACCCCGTATCCCGGTCCAGCCCCACTCCTGGAATACACAGATACCGTGTGCCCAGCACCTGCGGGATCGTGCCCCAGACATAGACCATGTTGGCAACAACCGCATCCCAATCGAAGTCGGCTGCGCAGCGCACCGCCGCGTCGAACGCCAGCCGGTAATCCTGCGTGACTTGCTGACAATCCATCCCGGCGTACTTCGCGGTGAACTCCGCGACAAACGGCCGGATCGGCACCATGTCCGGCTTTTCATTCCGCATGGCGGTCACGTAACGCTTCAGCCGTTGTTGATAGATCGCTTCGGTACTACAGGTTGTGTCGGCGGACATAGCAGTTCGTTCCTCGTTCATGTTTCGATCAACTTCCTTCACAGTTCCACGATCCAGATATTCTGGAATTGCAAGCGGTCGCCGTGGTACTGCAGATGGAAGGGCAATCTCTCTTCATGTTTCGTATAGGGTGGTCGCTGCTTGTGCAAGGTGGGTCCCGTGAGGGCGACACGGTCCTGCACGAGGATGCCGTTGTGTAGCAGGCTGATCGTGGCTGGCCTGGTCAACTTGCCAGCCTCATCAAAACGGGGACCGTGGAATGTGATATCAAATACTTCCCACTCGCCCGGTTCACGACAGGCATTCACTAACGGAGGATATTGACCGTAGATCGAGCCGGCCCCGCCATCGGCATAGATCGGAGAGCGGTTGTTGTGCGAGTTGAAGATCTGCACCTCGTACAGATTCATCAGATAGACGCCGCTGTTCCCGTGACTGTCCGCATCGGGTACTCGCCATTCAATATGCAAGTGACAATCGCCGAACGGCTGCTTCGTCATCAAGTCGCCTTGTTGCGTTTCCATGACGCCGTCCTTGATCAGCCATGGACCTCCTTGCCACTGATCGAGATTCGTGCCGTCGAACAAGACAATTGCATCTGGCGGTGCCTGGCAGGATTCGGCGAGTGATTCCAGGCTCTTCGGTGGTACGATCTCAGGCATTGGCCGCGACGTGTCGTGAATCTTCTCCGCGAGAACGGGCTGTATGGCTCCGGAAAGTTCTTTGATCTCAAGATCCTTGAACAGGACGTGCATGTCCTGGCCGCCATGAAGCTGCATGCCAAAGTATCCTTCGCGCGGACCAGGATCATCTTTCAACGCCGCTGTCTGAACGCCATTGACGCTCACCGTCACATCGACGCCGATGGCCGAGATGGTCATCTCGTTCCATTCTTTGTCCTTGTAGTAAGTCTTGATGTCTTCTGGCTTCGGCTGCACGACCCAGGCGCGGCCCAGCGTTTCATATAGACCGCCGACATCTTTGCCGTCCGCGTCGATCTCAGCCTGAAAGCCCTTCACCGAGACCGCATGATCGACCTTTTGCACACGAAAATAGAAGCCGCTGTTGCCTGCCAGTGATTTGTATTTCAGACGGACGATAAAGTCGCCGTACTGCTTGTCCGACAGCAACATGCCGTGGCGTGTTTCGGTGCTGTCCTGGCTTCCCACAATCGCACCATCAGACACGCGCCACGTTCCGCCGGGGAGCGGAGTCCAACCGGCCAATGTCCTGCCATCAAATAGCGGAACGAAATCGTCTGCCGCCCGCGCCTGCGTTCCCGACATGAAAAGCACACACAGCAACAGCATCGTCAGTTTGGTTCGCATGGTAAGTCAGTCCTGAGGGGGAAGTAGCATCGGTAAAGAATTTCTTTCGTGTTTTTCGTGGTTATGCTTCACGCGGTGCAGACTGAAGTAGTTTCAAAGTCAACGTTTTTCATGTCCCTTCTCCCTCTGACAAGGGGGAGAAGGTGGCCGACAGGCCGGATGAGGGGGCTGAACTGGAGTTCATATTATGGATCAGAAAACAGTTGATTCTTCCCCCCCTCACCCAACGCCGTTAAGGACTTTGGACAGTGAAAACACAAGAAGTCGAAGCGATTCGAGTGCGATTCAGGCCTGGAAGGCCGACACAGCCTCTGCCGGTGGCGTGAGCCACCGGAGTTTGGCCCCTCATGAACCAAAGGCCTGAAAGGCCGACACAGGTCGAGTAAACT
>Ga0154020_10007681_pt1 | contig 12563 bp, 10 predicted proteins | sample Klosneuvirus_201_FD_109709 | JGI IMG/M metagenome (GOLD analysis project Ga0154020, IMG submission 109709) | Active sludge microbial communities from wastewater, Klosterneuburg, Austria - Klosneuvirus_20160825_MG | ecosystem: Engineered > WWTP > Aerobic digester > Activated sludge | place... | reverse complement strand
GAGGCCGAAGGCAGCCGCGAAGCGCTCAAGAAGTACACGATGGATCTCACGGAACGCGCGCGGCAAGGCAAGCTCGACCCGGTCATCGGCCGCGACGACGAGATCCGCCGCACCATCCAGATCCTGCAGCGGCGCACGAAGAACAACCCGGTGCTCATCGGCGAGCCCGGCGTGGGCAAGACCGCCATCGTCGAGGGCCTTGCCCAGCGGATCGTGAACGGCGAGGTGCCCGAGACGCTGAAGGACAAGCGCGTGCTGTCGCTCGACATGGCCTCGCTTCTCGCGGGCGCCAAGTACCGCGGCGAGTTCGAGGAAAGGTTGAAGTCGGTCCTCAAGGAGATCGCGCAGGACGAGGGCCGGATCATCGTCTTCATCGACGAGCTGCACACCATGGTGGGCGCGGGCAAGGCCGAGGGCGCGATCGATGCGGGAAACATGCTGAAGCCCGCGCTCGCCCGCGGCGAGATGCACTGCGTCGGTGCGACGACGCTGGACGAATACCGGAAGTACATCGAGAAGGACGCGGCGCTCGAGCGGCGCTTCCAGAAGGTGCTGGTCGACGAGCCGAGCGTGGAATCCACGATCGCGATCCTGCGCGGCCTGCAGGAGAAGTACGAGGTCCACCACGGCGTCGACATCACCGACCCGGCGATCGTGGCCGCCGCCGAGCTCTCCCACCGCTACATCACGGACCGGTTCCTCCCCGACAAGGCGATCGACCTGATCGACGAGGCCGCCGCGCGCATCAAGATGGAGATCGACTCGAAGCCCGAGTCGATGGACCGGCTCGACCGGCGCCTGATCCAGCTGAAGATCGAGCGCGAGGCGGTGAAGAAGGAAAAGGACGAGGCCTCGAAGAAGCGCTCGGCGCTGCTGGAGACCGAGATCGCGAGGCTCGAGAAGGAATACGCGGACCTCGAGGAGGTCTGGAGCGCCGAGAAGCACGCGGTCCACGGCGCAGCCACCATCAAGGAGGAAATCGAGAAGCTCAAGCTCGCCATGGAGGAGGCCCGGCGCAAGGGCGACTGGGCGAGGATGAGCGAGCTGCAGTACGGCAAGCTTCCGCAGCTCGAGGCGCAGCTGAAGAAGGCGGACAAGGCGGGCGGAGAGGCGGTGCGGCCGAAACTGCTGCGAACCGAAGTGGGCGCCGAGGAGATCGCGGAAGTGGTCTCGCGCGCCACCGGCATCCCCGTCTCGAAGATGATGCAGGGCGAGCGCGACAAGCTGGTCCGCATGGAGGACAGGCTCCACGAGCGCGTCGTGGGCCAGGATGAGGCCGTGCGGCTCGTCTCCGATGCCATCCGGCGCTCGCGCGCGGGCCTGTCCGACCCCAACCGGCCCTACGGCTCCTTCCTCTTCCTCGGGCCCACGGGCGTGGGCAAGACGGAGCTCTGCAAGGCGCTCGCGACCTTCCTGTTCGACTCCGAGGACCACCTCATCCGCGTGGACATGAGCGAGTTCATGGAGAAGCACTCCGTGGCGCGGCTGATCGGCGCGCCGCCCGGCTACGTCGGCTACGAGGAAGGCGGCCATCTCACCGAGGCCGTTCGCCGCAAGCCCTATTCCGTGATCCTGCTGGACGAGGTGGAGAAGGCCCATCCGGACGTCTTCAACGTGCTCCTGCAGGTTCTGGACGACGGGCGCATGACCGATGGGCAGGGCCGCACCGTCGACTTCAAGAACACCGTGGTGGTGATGACGTCGAACCTCGGCAGCCAGATGATCCAGGCGATGGCCGGGAGCGACCCCGCGCTCGTGAAGACCGCGATCATGGCGGAGGTGAAGACGCAGTTCCGTCCCGAGTTCGTGAACCGCATCGACGAGATCGTGATCTTCCACGCCCTCGGCGAGGAGCACATCCGCAACATCGCGAGGATCCAGCTGCGCTACCTCGTCGAGCGGGTGGCGAAGCTCGACATGGTCCTGGAGGTATCCGAGGGCGCGCTTTCGCGGCTCGCCGAGGCCGGCTTCGACCCGGTCTACGGCGCGCGCCCCCTGAAGCGGGCGATCCAGCAGGCCATCGAGAACCCGCTGTCCAAGGCGATCCTCGAGGGTCGCTTCGGGCCGAAGGATACCGTCGTCGTGAAGGAGGGCGCGTCGGGGCTCGTCTTCGAGAAAGGCGACGCGAAGGCGAGGAAGGCAGCCTGAACCGAAGGCGCTACTTCACGAGTTCGTCGTAGGCGAGCATCACGAAGAAACCCCAGATGAGTTCATCGAGGGTGAAGTTGCAGTGCTCGTACCGGTCCACCTCCACGGGCACGTACCGGGTGAATAGAGAACCCGCCAGCAGGGACTTCACCGCGTAGGCCTGCTGCTGGGCGACCGGCACCTGCTGGTCGCGAGTGGTGTGCATCGAGACCAGCGGGCGGCGCAAGGCGCCCGTTGTCTCGTAGTACGCGCTCATCGCGGCGAGAGCCGCCGTATCCGCGGCGACTCGCGGAACCCGCAGGTTGAGCGAGAAGTCGTCGCCGGAGCCCGTGTACCACTTGCTCCGGTTGTCGAACGGGAACCCTCCCAGGGTCGCCGCCGCGTCGTTCAGGTTCACCACGCTGTAGCGAAGGGCGTCCTTCACCGACTGTTCGGCCGTCGCCTCGAAGTTCGCGGCGTCGTAGGGAAGCCCGGCCACCGCCACCCATTGGTTCAGCTTGCTGCGGTTCTGCGGCGACATCACGATCGGCTTGACGACCTGGTCGTAATAGCTGCTCCAGACCTGCACCAGGGTGGGATCCGGATGGAACGGATCGCCCGGGATCACGTCCGGAAAGAAGTACTGGAACGTCGCCCGGGCATCGCCGAAATACTTGATCTGCTTTGGAAAGCTGCCGATGGGCCCGCACATCGCGAAGCCGGCGGAAAATACGCTCGAATGCCGCTCAAGCCCGAGGGTCGTGACGAGCCCGCCCTCCGAGGCGCCGACCAGGTAGACCTTGTTCGGTTTTCCCTTCTTCGCGGTGTAGAGGTTCACGAGATCGAGGACGTCGTTCAGGCCTTGGACCACGGCGAGGCCGGTTTTGCTGTAGCTGTTCGTCGCGAATCCGAATCCCAGGTAGTTTGCGATTTCATTCAGGCAGATGCCCTCCGGCAGGCAGAGCTGGTCCTGCGGGATGGAGACGGGCGTGCCGGCGTCCTGGAATCCGTGCGCCCAGATCACGAGGTTGCCGTTGTACTGGCCTGCGGGCGGCATGCAGATGCGGTAGATCGATCCGCTCGCCTGCGTGGCGTCGGGGTCGCATGTCGACTGTCCGAATGCCGGCGCGGCGATGGCAAGGACGAAAAGCAGGGATGCGACGTTTGTGGCGCGGAAGCGGGACATGTTCTCCTCCGTAGGTCGGAAGGGGCGCGGTCGTCGAACGGGGCATTTGTATCACAGACGCCCTTTCAAGTGACACCCTTCCCGTCGTTGGGGGTTCGGAGCCGCGCCTGGGCGGGACGCGTCTTCGTTGACGGCAATTGCGTCGCCCGCGAGAATCCCGCCATGAGAAGCCTCTGGAACGACGAGCAGGCGGCATCGCTTTCGGGCGACCTCGCGCTTCGCTGCTACACCTCGCGGCTTCTCGGACGCGACCGCACGCTGGTCCTGCACGGGGGCGGCAACACCTCGGTGAAGGTGGTCGAGAAGAACGTCCTCGGCGAGGACGAGGAACTGCTGTACGTGAAGGGCAGCGGCTGGGACCTGGAGACGATCGAGGAGGCCGGTTTCGTCCCGGTGCGGCTCGCGCACCTGCGGCGGCTCGCGAAACTGCCTGCCCTGGCCGACCCGGTGATGGTGAGCGAGCTCGCCACGAACACGACACGCGCGGTCGCGCCGTCGCCGTCCGTGGAAGCGATCCTGCACGCGATCCTGCCGCACAAGTTCGTCGACCACACGCATGCGGACGCCGTGCTCGCGATCACGAACACGCGAGACGGCGAGGCGAGGATCCGCGAGATCTACGGCGACCTGGTCGTCGTGATCCCCTACGTGATGCCCGGTTTCGACCTGGCGCGCCTTTGCGCGGAGCGGTTTTCGTCCCGCGCGACACCCGCGACGATCGGCATGGTGCTCCTGAACCACGGCATCTTCTCCTTCGGGGAGACGGCGAGGCAGTCCTACGAGCGAATGGTGTCGCTCGTGGATCGCGCCGAGGAATACCTCCGGCGCGAGGGCGCCTGGGATCTTCCCGGACCCGGTGGGCGCCCTGTGCCCGGCCTGTCGCGCGAACTGGCGGCACTGCGCGGGGCGGTCTCGGCGGCGGCTGGCTTTCCGGTCGTCATGACCCGGCGATCGGACCCGCGAAGCCTCGCCTTCTGCGCGCGGCCCGACGTGGCCGCCATCTCGCAGCGAGGACCCGCGACGCCGGATCATTCGATCCGGACCAAGTGCGTGCCGATGGTGGGTCGCGACGTCCCCGCCTATGTGACCGCCTACCGGAAGTACTTCGCCGACCAGGAACCCGCGGCGACGCAGCGAAAGACTGCGCTCGACCCGGCGCCTCGCCTGGTGCTCGATCCCGATCTCGGGCTCCTGGGCATCGGACGCAGCGCGCGCGACGCCGCGATCGTGGCCGAGATCTACGCGCACACCATGGACGTGATCGAGCGAGCCGAGGCCCTGGGCGGCTACGTCGCGCTTGCCGCGAAGGACCTCTTCGACGTCGAGTACTGGGACCTGGAACAGGCGAAGTTGCGCAAGGCCGGAAAGCCGCCGGCGTTCGCGGGGGAAGTGGCGCTCGTGACGGGGGCCGGCTCGGGAATCGGAAAGTCCTGCGTGGCATCGCTACTTTCGCGCGGCGCGGCCGTGGTCGGCCTGGACCTCAGGCCGGAGATCGAGGCCATGCACGACCGCGCGGATTTCCTCGGCCTTGCCTGCGACGTGACGTCGGGCGAGCAGCTCGCGAACGCGCTCGAGCGCGCGGTCGATGCCTTCGGCGGCCTCGACATGCTCATCCTCAACGCCGGCGTCTTCCCCGGCGGAACGCGCATCGAGTCGCTCGGCACCGACGATTGGCTGCGCGTGATGCGGGTCAACGCCGACGCGAACCTGGTCCTGCTGCGGGAGTGCCACCCGTTCCTCAAGCTCTCGCCGCGAGGCGGCCGGGTGGTCGTGATCGGTTCGAAGAACGTTGCCGCGCCCGGGCCCGGTGCCGCGGCCTACTCGGCCTCGAAGGCGGCGCTGAACCAGCTCGCGCGCGTCGCGGCGCTCGAATGGGGCGTCGACGGCATCCGCGTGAACTCGATCCACCCGAATGCGGTTTTCGATACCGGCCTGTGGACCGAGGAGGTGCTCGCCGCGCGAGCCGCGCACCATGGCCAGAGCGTCGAGCAATACCGGCGCGCGAATGTTCTCGGCACGGAGGTGACCAGCCGGGACGTGGCCGAGCTCGCCGCGGAAATGTGCGGAAGCCTGTTCGCGAAGACCACCGGCGCGCAACTTCCGGTGGACGGCGGCAACGAGCGCGTCATCTGACGCGCCGGCATCGGGGAGGGCGGCAGCCATGCGATCGCGCCAGGACCTCGAGCGCCGCGTTCGCGAACTCGAAGCAAGGCTTGCGCAATCGGGTGTCCCCGCGCATCGCGGCGTGCGCTATGAGTCCGCCTTTCGCGTCCTGGGCCTGCCGCTGGTTGCCGTCGCGACGGGCCCCGATTCCGCCGCGGGGGAGTTCCGCGGACACGCGCGCGGCATCATCGCCATCGGCGACATCGCCACCGGCGTGTTCGCGCTGGGAGGCCTTGCCCGCGGGATCGTCGCGCTGGGAGGCCTCGCGATCGGCGTCGTGACTTTTGGGGGCGCGTCGTTCGGTGCGCTCGTGGCCTTCGGCGGTCTCGCCATCGGCGGCGCCGCGATGGGCGGCGCGGCGATCGGCTGGACGGCGGTGGGAGGCGCGGCGGCAGGCACGTATGCCTGCGGCGGCGGGGCCGTGGGCGAGCACGTGATTTCCGCCGGGCGGTTCGATCCCGAGGCGGCCGCCCATTTCGAGCGCTACGGGCTCACGTTCCTCTGCCGCGCCGATCGCCAAAGGAAAAGGGCGGCGTAGCCGCCGCCCTTCCCGGTTCCAGCCGGCCCGCTCAGTGCCAGCGGTAGTCTTGCCGGCCGTCATGCCCGTGACGATGTCGCTCCACGACGACCGGGGCATAGACGGGCCGCCGCGGCCCGTGCGCGTGAACGACCACCGTGCGCGGTCGGACGACCACCGGGGGCGGCGTGTAGTAGACGGGGGCCGGCGCGTAGTAGGCGCGGGGCGCGTAATAGACCGGCGCGGGCCGTGCGTACGTGACCGGCGGCGAATCGTAATCGGGACCGTAATAGCCCCGCGAGTCCGCCGCGATGCTGGCGCCGGTGATGGCACCCAGCACGCCGCCTACCACGGCGCCGTGGCGACCGTTCACGTTGTGGCCGATGGCCGCGCCGAGGGTCGCGCCCAGCAGTGCGCCGAGCCCGGGGTCGCTGGCGCTCGCCTGTAGCGGAACCAGGGTGGCACTGGCGATGGCGGCGATCGCGAGGGATTTCTTGAGCATCGTCGTCTCCTTTGATTCGTTGGCCGGAAGGCCGGAGGGCCGTCCTGCCGGGTGCCGGAAGATCCGGCGCCCGTGTCCAATAACGTCCCGGAAAGCCGCCGGTGGACACGAACACATCCTGTTACAGGGTTTCCGCGCGACGGAAGCACGCGATATAGTGGGCGCGCTCCGGGATTCATCCCGCCGGGCACCCAGAATCGGACAACGGAGAGCAGGGCCATGAGCCACAGCAAGGACAAGGACACGAAGAAGATGGTGAAGAAGGAACCCCTCAAGTCGCCCAAGGAGAAAAAGGAAGCCAAGCGCCTAAAAAAGCTCGAGCGGCAGCGCGGGTGAAGCAGACCGGGTCCCGGGCGGGCGGCGCCCTCTGGAACCTGGGATTCAGGCCTTTCTACCTCCTGGCGAGCGTGTTCGGCGCCGCGGGCATCGCCGTGTGGGCGGCCCAGTTCGCCGGCTGGTTTCCCGGCGGGGCATACCTGCAGGGGTACCTCTGGCACGCCCACGAGATGCTCTTCGGCTACACCGTGGCGGTCATCGCCGGCTTCCTGCTGACCGCCGTACGCAACTGGACCAACCTGCCGACGCCCGCCGGCCTTCCCCTCGCGGGCCTCGCGGCGCTGTGGGTCGCGGGGCGAATCCTGGTCCTCTTGCCCTGGCCGCTGGTGGCCGCGCTGGTGAATGCCGCTTTCCCCATCGCCGCGGCGATCGCGATCGGCGTACCCATGGTCCGCAGCGCCAACCGCCGCAATTACTTCTTTTCCGCGCTGCTCTTTCTCATGGGCATCGCCGTGCTCGCGTTCCATCTTTCCTACCAGGGCATTCTCGCGTTTCCGACGCGCCTTGGGTTGCTGGCGGGGCTCGACGTCGTCCTCTTCGTGATGGCGGTGATGGGCGGTCGCGTGATCCCCATGTTCACGAACAACGGCGTGCCGGGGACGAATGCGCGGCGGACGCTCGTGACGGAACGGCTTTCCCTCGGCAGCGTACTGGCGCTCCTCGCGGCGGATCTCGCGCTGGCGCCCGCGGAAGTGGTCGCCGTCGTGGCGCTCGTGGCCGCCGTCGCCCACGCCGCGCGGCTCTGGCTCTGGCAGCCCTGGCGGACGTCGCGGACGCCGCTGGTGTGGGTGCTGCACGCGGCCTACGCCTGGATCGTCATCCATCTCGCGCTGCGCTCGCTGTCCGCGTTCGGGGTAGTCGGCGAATCGCTCGCGCTGCATGCGCTCACCGTCGGTGCGATCGGCGGGCTCACGATCGGGATGATGACGCGGACGGCGCGGGGCCACACGGGCCGGCCGCTGGTGGCCGACGGCTGGGAAGTCGCCGCCTACGGACTGGTGATTGCGGCTGCCGTGGTGCGCGTGGGGGGCGGCATCGCCTTCCCGGCCGCCCAGGTTGCGACGGTGACGGCCTCGGCGGCGTTGTGGTCGGCCGCGCTGGCGATCTACGCGGTGCGCTACTGGCCCGTGCTCACGCGGCCCCGACTCGACGGCAAGCCGGGGTAGGGCGCCGGTGATCCCGGTCCGCCGCGGAATCGGTGGCGGCGGATCCCTCCTTGCCGGGCGAATATGGCATCGGGGCGCGATTTCGCGCTCACCCTTGCCGGATCAGCGCCTCCACCAGGGGCCGGAGGTCGAGTCCGGTTTGTGCGTACAGGCCCGACGCGCCATCGCGAAGCGATTCGAGGGGGCCCCGGACCGGTGGGCCGGCGCCGGCGAGGACGACGGTATTGCCCGCCTCGCACCTCGGCAGGACGAGCACCTGTTCGTCGAACGCCTCGCGGATGCGCGCGATGCTCGCGCCGGCGCCCCGGCCACGGTCGAGGAGGTTGAACGCCGCAAGTCCCGATCCGGAGAGCCGTGCCCGGCAATTCACGTAGAACGGGGCCGAATCGAGCATGCCCGAACGCCCCATGCCGTCGAACCCGTCGACCAGGATGAGATCGAACCGCGCGCGAGAGGCCGCCAGGTAGTCATGGCCGTCGGCGATTTCGATCCGGAGCCGGCGCGGATCGTCCGGCAGCCGGAAATATTGCCGGGCGGCGGCGACCACGCCGGGCAGGATCTCCACGGCCGCGATCCGGGCTCCCGGCCGATGGCGATGGAGGAAGCGCGTGAGCGAGGCGGCTCCCAGCCCGACCTGCAGCACGCGGGCCGGCCACCGTTCGCCGGGCCGAAGGACCAGCGCCGCCATCATCTGGCGCGTGTACTCGATCTCGAGGGACCATGGGCGCGCGATCCGCATGGCGCCCTGGACCCAGGAGGAGCCGAAGTGAAGGTGGCGGACGCCGTGGGCTTCGCTGATGACGATTTCGGCCACCCGCCACTGTATCGCGACCCGTCCGCCAGGCGGGCAAATACGCCCCTTCCCGAAGGCGGTATGCATGCGTAGAATGACCCGCTACGTCCGTTAACAGTCTGCGAATGACCAACGTCAACGCCCTGCCGAAGGCGACTGCCGATTTTCCGGCGCTGGAATTGCTCCGCTGCCTCGAGTCGCGCCTGCCGCTCCTGGACCGGCGGGAACTGGCCGGGGAACTCGCGCTGCTGGTCGAGCGCCTGCATGCGGCGATGGGCCGGGAAGAGTCGGAGGAGCTGTCGGGCATTGTCCTGGCGCTGTGCCGGCGGCTTTACGCGGACGCGCGCTCGGGCGATGCGCTGCCGCTCGCCCAGGCGCTCCTGGTCCAGGCCGGCATTTCCGGCGATGCCGTGATGGACAGGCGTGCCTCGAGCGCCTGCGGGCTGCTCGCAGCGGACACCGGGGACGTCGTGGGCGCGATCGCCTACCACGCCCGTTCGCTCGCCCTCGCGGTATCGCAGGACGATCGCGAGGAGCAGAGCGGCATCTGGAACAACATCGGACTCGCGTTCGGGATCGGGGGAAATCACGATTTCGCGGTTCGCTGCTACCAGCGGGCGCTGTCGCTGGCGCAGTCCATGCCCGGTCCCGCGTACTGCCGGTATGCCGCCAGCTCCAATCTCGCGAACGGCCTCTACCAGCTGGGGGATTTCGCCGAGGGGCTCAGGATGGCTGAACTCGCCTTGCGGGAACTCTCGCCCGCCTTCGTGGAACGCGATCCCCACGCAGCCGTACTGCAGCGTCGCAACCTTGTCCGGCTCCTGATTGCGTCGGGCCGGGTCGCCGAGGCGGAGCCGCATGCCACGCAAGTCACGGTGCTCGCCCAGCGCTCCGGCACTTCGCGTGCGCTGGTGGCGGCGACGGTGACTCGCGCGAGCTACGAACTCGCGACCGGCCGCGTCGACATTGCGCTCACCCGGCTCGAAGACGCCCTGACCCTGGCACGCCGGGTGCCGGCGGCCTTGCGGGACACGCTGGCCGCCGTCATCGGGGCGGAGGTGGCGGCGGGCAACGCCGAACGCGCCCTCGTCCGCTACCAGGAGCTCTCGGCGCACGTCTACCGGCTTGCCATCGAGCGCGCGCATTCGCACGTCGAGCTCGCCTGCCTGTGGGACGCCACGGCGAACCGGGGCGATCTCCAGCAGGAACAGTTGCGGGCGAGGCTCGTGTCGCACCAGCGCCCGCGCGGCGAACCCGAGGAGTGGAAAGCCCTGCAGAGACTCGCGATGGCGGCCGTGCTCCCGGTCGACGATACGGGCCTGCACGGCGTGCGCGTGGGCGAGCTGACCAAGGCGCTCGCGATCGCCTCCGGCGAGGCGCCCTTGCAGGCGCTGGAAATCGGGCTGGCCGCCGAGCTGCACGACATCGGCCTTTCCTCGGTTCCCGAAGCGATCCTTTCCAAGCGTGGCGAACTGAACGATGTCGAGCGCGTCCTCGTCGAGCGGCACTCGGACGCCGGCGCGGAGATCCTCCGCGACGATCGCCATCCGCGCATCCTTCTGGCGCGCGACATCGCGAAGTTCCACCACGCGCGATGGGACGGCAGCGGGTATCCGGAGCGCGTGGGCCACGAGTTCATCCCGCCGCCGGCCCGCATGTGCGCGGTGGCGGACGCCTACGACGCGATGGTCTGCGGGCTGGGCCGGCGCAAGCCGATGACCATGAACGAAGCGCTCGCGGAACTGCGGCGCGAGGCGGGCGGGCAGTTCGACCCGGCGTACGTGGAGAATTTCGAGGCGGTGATCCGCGACGAGACGTCCGATCGCGGCATCGACCCATCAATCATGGCGGGCCTGGAGGATTTCCAGGATCTCGTCCTTTCGCTGCAAGAGGATAGGGGCTATTTCTGATGACGACGAAAATCGATATCACCGACCGCGACCGACAGATGCTTGAACTGCTTGCCAAGGGTTCCTCGAACCGCTCGATTGCGGAAAGCCTGGGGTACCGGGAAGGCACCATGCGCGTGTACCTTCACGGCCTGTACCGCAAGCTCGGCGTGGGCAACAAGACGAGCGCGGTCATCTGGTATCTCGACCGCCTCAAGGTGACGGGTGCCGCGGCCGGGATGACACCGGCCGCGCAGGCGGGGGCGCCTCGGGACGAGTCCTTCGGGGACATGGCGCTTCGCCTCAGCCCCTTCGCCGCGCTGGGCGCGATGGCGATGTTCCTGGGCGCCTACGGCCGCCTGTGGGATGTCGCGTATCGGATGAAGGGCGGTTCGGCGGAAGAGCAGACCGACCAACGGCGCCGGCAGTCGCGGCAGCTCTGGGAGGCCATGCTCAAGGGCGATTTCGCCTATGGCAAGCAGTTGTACGACGACGACCTGACCGCGCGCCTGCTGGTCGATTCGCCCTCGGACTGCGTCCTGCTCGCCTGCCTGCTGCGCATCGGCGGATACACGAGGGCGGCGGAGCGGGTGATGACGCAACTCGTCAAGCGCAGGAAAGGTCGCGTGGGCATCACGACGCGGGAACTCGCGCTTCTCTCGGCGCTTCGCGACGCCTTTGATGCGAAGGCGGGAGACGGGCTCCAGGCGCTGTACAAGCTCGCGACCGAAAGCGCGGCGAAGCCGATTCCCCGGCAGGTGGCGATGGTGGCGCTCTACTGGGCCTGCCGCGCCCGCAAGGAACTCGACGCCGCGCGGGGAACGGCCAACGCCCTGTGGGCGGAGGCGGAAAGCGTCCGGCAGCAGTTGCAGGCCATGGGCGAGCGTCCGCTCGACCCGCGGGCCGCGGTGCCGAACCCGGTCCCGGCGAAACCGAAGAGCGCGAACACGCGCGCCGAAAGGCAGGTCGGCGCCCGATCGCCGACCCTCGCCTAGGATTTCGGATTCGTGGCGACTGCGAGGCGGCGCGAAATGCGCCGCCTCTTTTGTCGCCGATCGCTTCCTGCCTTACGGCCAGACGGGAATGCCGTCCCCGCCGGCGATCAGGGCGAGTTCCCAGTCGCCCAGCGAGCGGACTTCGGCCTGGGCGGGATCCCTGGTGAGGGTCTGGGACAGGTTTTCTTCCGAGGCGATTTCGAGGGTGTGGGCGAGCTTGATGGTGTTCATGCGTGATTCCTTTCGAGGGGTATTTGGAGGTGAGGGAATTGCCGGCGCGCCTACGACGGCCAGACGGGCGTGCCGTCTCCGCCGGCAACCAGGGCGAGTTCCCAGTCGCCCAGCGAGCGGACTTCGGCCTGGTCAGGATCCCTGGCGAGGGTCTGGGACAGGTTTTCTTCCGAGGCGATTTCGAGGGTGCCGACGAGCTTGATGGTGTTCATGCGTGATTCCTTTCGAGGGGTATTGGGGGAAAAGGGATTGCCGGGACGCGCTTACGGCCAAACGGGAATGCCGTCCCCGCCGGCGATCAGGGCGAGTTCCCAGTCGCCCAGCGAGCGGACTTCTGCTTGGGCAGGATCCCTGGCGAGGGACGGGGACTGGTTTTCTTCCGAGGCGATTTCGAGGGTGCGGGCGAGCTTGATGGTGTTCATTCGCATTTCCTTTCAGTCTGGTTGGGGAAAACGGGAGACCCGGCGGGCACTCCCGAACGGAAGTATTGCAGACGTTATTTGGCGGCCGATACGGGCCTGATAAACAACCAGTTGGCGGCGGTGATCGGGCCGCCGACCCGTAGGTCCGGGAGGATTCGTGGGGAAGGACAGTTCGGGTGCCGATGAAGCAGGGTTGCCCGGCGCCTGGCGCGGGGCCCTGGACTCGGGGGAGACCG
>Ga0154020_10007679_pt1 | contig 12569 bp, 12 predicted proteins | sample Klosneuvirus_201_FD_109709 | JGI IMG/M metagenome (GOLD analysis project Ga0154020, IMG submission 109709) | Active sludge microbial communities from wastewater, Klosterneuburg, Austria - Klosneuvirus_20160825_MG | ecosystem: Engineered > WWTP > Aerobic digester > Activated sludge | place... | reverse complement strand
TGAAACACCTCAGCGCCGATGATAGTGCGCATTCGCGTGTGAAAGTAGGTCATCGTCAGGCTGCTACACCCCCAAGCCCCCTCAGCTACAACGCTGCAGGGGGCTCGGCTTTTGGGGGAAAGATTTTTGCGCGTTGTCCGTTTGCCCCACGGACGACGAGACGCAGTTCAACGGGGCCATGTAGAGGACCACCATGTATAAAAACCTCCGGCGCGTGCTTTCAGCTGCGCTCCTTCTGTCTGCCTGCGGATACGGTTGGGCAGCTCCGATCGGGGCTCGCCCGTCTCCCGCGGCCTCTGATGCCAAGGAACTGACTCCGAAGGCTGCGCTGAGACTGCCGTTACGAGTCGCATTCGTTTATGTGAGTCCCGTCGGCAATGCGGGCTGGAGCTATCAGCACGATCTGGGGCGCCTTGCCATGGAACGTAGCCTGGGAACCCAGGTTCATTCCACCGTGGTGGAGAGCGTCAATGAAGGCCCGGATGCCGAACGTGTATTCAGAGACCTTGCCGCGCGTGGAAATCACCTGGTTTTTGCGACCAGTTTTGGCTATCAGGAAGCGGCCCTCAAGGTGGCGCAGAACCATCCTGGGGTGATTTTCGAGCACACCGGTGGCTACAAGACGGCGCCTAACTTCAACACCTACAACGCGCGCTTCTACGAGGGGCGCTACCTTGCCGGACTGGTCGCCGGCAAGATGAGCAAGACCGGCGTGGTTGGCTATGTGGCAGGTTTCCCCATCCCGGAGGTGGTGCAGGGTATCAATGCTTTCGCACTGGGCATGCGGGCAGCCAACCCGAAGGCCCAGGTGAAGGTGGTGTGGCTCAACACTTGGTTCGATCCACCCAAGGAGCGTGAAGCCGCGCTGTCGCTTCTGAACCAGGGTGTGGATACGCTGACCTACCACTGCGGCTCGACGGCCATCCCGTTGTTGGCCGAGGAGAAGGGCGTGAAGTTACTGGGCTACCAGAGCGATCTGCGGCATATCGCACCGAGCGCCCAGTTGACCAGTGTCGTGCACGACTGGGGAACCTATTACACCGAAGTGGCGAAGGCGGTCATCGCCGGCACCTGGACGCCGCGCCCGTTCTGGGGCGGTGTCCGCCAGCGGGTGGTTCGCCTCGCGCCTTTTTCGCCGCAGGTGCCTTCGGCGCTGCGCTTCCAAGTCACAGAGGTAGAGCGGGCCATGGCCGCCGGACGTTTTCATCCTTTCACCGGCAAGCTGACCGACAACGAGGGCAAGGTTCGGCAGGCGCAGGGCACGATGCGCGACGAGGATATTGCTTTGATGGACTTCCTGGTAGACGGTGTCGTAGGTAAGCTGCCGGTACGCTGACCCCGCCTGCGGTCAGGATGGAGGATGCCGATGCAAGTGCGCTGGTTCCGACAGCATCTGATCTGGCCGCTGCAACTCATGCCTCGTCGGGGCCTGGAGGCGTCGCTGCGACCGTGGCGACACCTGCTGGACTTGCCGGGCTGCCCTTGGGTCGAGGTCGTTGACGAGTACACCGGGGACCCGGATGGTTTCCACGAGCGCCACTATCACGAGTTCGTCACCTTCCTGCCGCAGGTTCAGCGTTTCCTCTACGGCGAAGGCCGCTCGCGTTCCGGCGCGGGACGAACGGGTGGGGCGTCGTCCATGCGGGTGCTGCGTCGCCGTGACGTGGATGCGGTGCGCCTGTGCCTTGAGGTCGGTGGGGAGCCGCTGACGCTGCAGATCGAGCACATCGATCTCTATTTCTTTCACGACGTCGATGTCGTCGTGCTCAATCTGGAGCTGCACGCAACCGACCTGCCCTTGCAGGTGGTGCAGGAGGTGCTGTATCGCTTCGGCCGGGGCTATCCACCGGGGTGGGACCCCAGCGGACGTGGCCTGCATTGTGCGGCCAGCGTCGAGTGGCTCGATGCCTCCGGTGTCGTCCTTGCCTGTTCGGACACGTCGGACCGGGACGCCTTCCTGGCCTTCGTTGCCCAGCACCGTGCGCCGCGGCTGGCTTCACATTGGCATTGGCTGCTGCGGCCGCTGCTGCCGGATGACGGCCACAGCACCGGGGAGTTGCGTTACCGGCAGATCGAATACCACCGCATGCCGGTGATGGCCTATCTGGCATTGGATGATCCGCGGGCGCTGAGCCGGGCTGACTTCATCCGCCTGGGCTTGGTGTCGGGGCAATCTCCGGCGTCGTCGCAGGGCGATGGCGCGCCGCCGGGTGCCGGCCTGCCCTACGGCGACGACCATCTGGCGGACTTCGAGCGCCGGCACTGCTATGACCGGTTCTGGTGTGCCGCGGGTGCTGCGCCCGATACTCGTTACCTGAATTGCGGCCACGCGCTGGTGGTGGTCGGGCGTGCCGACGCGACCTTCTTCACGGACCGTGAGCGCGGCGTGCTGGCGCAGTTCCGCCATCAGCATTTCCTCATCTTCCTGATCGCCCATGTGCAGAAGGCGGCAATGCTGATGTTTTCCGACCGGCTGGTGGTGGCATTGGATGGCCTGAACATTGCCGACGCGACGTCGGTGAAGCGCTTCAAGCGGGCGGTGCGCGGCAATTTTGAAAACTTCCTGCGCTTCACACACCGCTACTGGTTCCACGATCTGGCCGAGCAGGCGCAGGCGCGGGCGCTGTACCGCCTGAGTGCGGATCACCTTGGCCTGGATACCCTCTACCGCGAGGTGCGCGAGCGCATCGGCGAGATGAATGCCTACCTGGACACGGACAGCCTGCGCCGCCAAGCCAACACCGTCGTGCGGCTCACCGTCGTGACCATCGCCGGCTTGATCGGTACGCTGTCAACGGGTTTTCTGGGCATGAACCTGTTGGCCGAAGCCGATGCCAGTTGGGGGCGGCGTGCCACCATCTTTGCCGCCACCGTGGTGGCCTCATTGGCGTTAACCGGCCTGTGCGTGGTGAAGTCGAAGCGCCTGTCTGACTTCCTTGATCTGCTCTCCGACGAGCGACTGACCCTGCGCGACAAGTGGTGCCTGTGGCGGCAATCCGCCTCCGAGGGTGGGCGCGATTGATGCGGTGAGGCGCCGGGGAATCTTCGTGCGACCTGAAGGCTGACTGCCGTCCCGGAGTTGCCTCCATCGGGCTGCGTGTATTTGCAGAGTGGGTGACCCGGATGAGGGGCCTGCAATCCCTGTGGGCTCACGCCATGAGCCCGGCAACGGCGTGACGGAATGCGCGAACGGCTTGTCCGATCGGGGTGCCTGTGCCTACGTGCAGCCCTGGTGTGCTCGGAGGAGCTCATGGGTCGATCCACCCGGTGGTCGCAGGCGTGGGGCTCGCTGTCCTGATGTTGAGTGCAGATGCGCGCAAGCTGGCTCGCTGGATGCGCCTGAGCGGGCCGGTGCAGCCCGCCGGCCTGCGTTGTTGGCGGCCTCATTGGGTGATCTGCTGAGAAGCGGGATTTTTTGGTGGCAGTCCTTCCCGCGTTCGTGGGGGCAGTAACCACAAACCACCGACCTTCGTGGGGGGTGTGGCTAACATGAAACCAAGCCCGGTGCCATGAACCTCCTCGCAAGCCCGCCCAACGTCAACGCGTCGAACGCCAAGGAAAAACCGGTATGAACTGGACCCGCCCGTTGCACCATCAGACGCCCTCGCAGAAACGACGCAGCATGCTTTTCGGACGCAGCAAGAAGCGTGGCGACCCATTGCAGGAGCGCATCGACTGCCTCATCGGTGCCGACGCCAGCATCCAGGGCGATCTCGTTTTCACCGGTGGCCTGCGCATCGACGGTCGCATCACCGGTGACGTGGCCGTGGCGCGCATCGACGCGGGCACGCTCACGATCGGAGACCAGGGTTGCATCGAAGGTGATGTGCGTGTGTCGCACGTGATCGTCTACGGTGAGATCCGCGGTACGGTCTATGCCACGGGGCTGGTCGATGTGCGGCCGAATGCCCGCATCTGGGGTGACGTGCACTACGGCTCACTGGAGATGCAGGCCGGAGCCCTCATCGAGGGGCACCTCATCAAGCACCGGCCGGTGGGCAGTACCCAGTGATCCACCTGGTCCCAGTGATGAGTACCCCCTTCCTTCGTCGCTTCCAGGCCGGCGCGTTGCCCTGCCTGACCCGCAGGCTCTGATTGCCCATGTCCGACAGCTATGTCACTGCCCTGGCCGACTGGACGGTCGACCCGGTCTTCACCTACGCGCGCGGTGGCCGCTTCGAAGGGGGATACGTCGCGGACCCGATCGCGGTCTGGCGCCACTTCAGTGCCCTGGTCGCTCGCGATCCGCTGGACATCGAAGCGCAGGTGCGCAGGATCCTGCTCGCCTGCCAGCCGCCGCACCGGGACAAGGCCTTTGGTGCCCTGCTCGACCTCTATCTCGCGCTGGGGCCGCAGGGCGTAGGCCTGCGGCGCATGATGCTGGAAGTCGCCGAGCCCTGCATCGAGCCCGATGAGGCCCGCTTCCTGGCGGCGCACCTGGATTCCGGCCTGGCACGCAATGCACTCCTGCCCGCGGGTACCGGAGCCATCCTGGACTGTGCGGTGATCGGCTCGGCCCAGGCGGTACGCCATGAACGCCAGGCCGTGGCCTCCACGTCGCGAGTCGATGAAGCCATTTCGTTGCTGGATCACGGTGACCTGCCAGGAGCCCGCGCGCTGCTCGAAGAAATCCTGCTCGATGACCCCTGCGACGAGACTGCCACTCAGGAGTTGCTCGCGATCTACCACCACAGCCGTGATGCAGAGGCCCAGCAGGCCATGCGCACGCGGTTGATGGAGCGACACGGCTCGCTGCCGCCCGCCTGGGCCTGAGCGATGCTGCCAACTCCCCTCCCGCCGAACCGACCTTGAGCACTCTGCAAGTGGACGCCCCCAAGCAACAAACGCGGCTGAAAGTGGTCCTGCTGTCGCTGCCTGCCCGCACCCAGGCCGTGCTGGAGTTCTTCTTCACCAGCACGGGCCGCACCAGCTTCTCGCCTGTCGCCCAGGATCAGGCCGATGCGGCCATCTTCGACCTGGATACCCTCGAATCGCGCCAGCATTGGCTCGAATTCCATGGCCGCACCGGCCGCCCCGGCATCGCGCTGTCGGTCCAGCCGCAGGAGGTTGACGGGGCGGTGTGGGTGCGCAAACCGGTGACGCCCGCCGCGCTGCTGGCTGCGGCCGCGGACATCCACGCCGAGCGCTGGGTGAAGCCGGTGCCTGCGATCGTCGAAGCGGTGCCCGAGCCGATCCAGATGATCGCGGCGGCACCGATCGCTCCGTTCCCTGTGGATCCGGCCTCGGTGCCTGATCCGGCGGCGACGGCGCGCGATGAACTGGACCGTGCCCTGGCGCAGATGCCTGCCAGTTCACAACCCGCGGCAGAGGCATCACCAGCCGTGCCGCAAGCTGAAACGGTCCCGCAGTCCGCGGTGGCCATGGCCGCACCCGAGGTACAGCCGACCCGGGTCAGGGACGAGGATATGACGGCCCCCCGCGCGGTCGTCGACACGACGGCGATCCTGCCTCCTGTATCGACGCGCCCGGGTTTGGGTGCGTCGCCCCCGCCAGCCACCCCGCCGACGATCTCGTCGCCCTCGGCGTCGGTGGCGACCGATCGACCGGCCCGTTCGGGTGGCTTCGGCGGCATGTTGCGCCGCCTCTTTGGCGGCCAGCCCACCCCCGAAACGCGCAGGGGCCGGGCCGATGTTCCACACGCACGCGCACCGGCTCCCTCCGTCGCGTCGAAGGCGCTTCCTGCCACGCCTGCCGTACCGGCAACGTCGACGCAGCCCGTCGCTGCGGTGCTCGCTCCGGCAGGGCCGCCCCCTCTGTCCGCAGTGTCCGGGGACGCTGCCGTGTCACAAGCTCGGCCGGCGGCGCCCGAGCGGCCAGTCGTGCCGGTTCTGTTGCAGGCCCCGCCTGCCGAGGCGCTCGAAGAACCGCCCCAGTTGCCTGCGGCCGGTTCGCCGCCTGCCGAGACTCCCGCGCCCAACCCCGAAACAGCGGTGCCCGCCCCGGATGTCGACTTGTCCAACGCGGTGCGCCAGCGTCTGCTCGGCGGTACCGCGGCGGCCGCTGCCGCCAATGAGGCGCTGCTCTGTGGCCTGAGGGCCGACGTTGCGGCCGATCAGCTCAGCGAGGATCCGGAGCTGCGTTATGACCCTGATGTCCACCTGGTGAGCGCCCTGCGCGAGGCCTATCTCGTTGGTATCAAATGGCAGGTGCCGACCCAACTGGACTGCTCAGCCGGTCGCATCGTCGTCGATCCCACGCGCAACCTGCTCCTGTGCGACTTCGATGCCGGGCGACTCGAATCGATTTTTGCGACGCCTCTGGGCAAACGGCCGAAAACCCGCACGCTCAATCGCCAGGAGCAGGCTGAAGTGCAGGAGCACGCGCCCCACGAGCAGGGCGTGCGCCGGCTCGATGACCTGCTGTGGCGTGCCGGGCTGCTCACCGCAGGCGGGCGGCTGCCGATCGACTCCGACCCCAACCGACCGGTCTACCTCCGGCACTGGCCCAACCTCACCCGCATCAGCGCCATTCCCCATGCGGTGCGCATCGCTGCGTTGTGGTCGGCAAGGGGCGCCTCGCTGGTCGAGACCGCCGCATTGCTCGGCATCTCCCAGCGGCATGTCATTGCGTTCTACAACGGCGCACTGGCCCTGGACCTCATCACGGAGGACGGCAGTCACATCCTCCGTGCGCAGCGCAAGGCGGGGCGCAATCGCGGCTTGCTCACGCGCCTGCTTGGCTGGCTGCACCGCTGACACGACCTATACGAAGGCGTATCGACAGACGCCCCCGGGACACACTCCATGGCTCATACAGACCACAAGATCATCTTCACCGGGCCGGTCGGCGCTGGCAAGACCACCGCGATCGCCGCCATCAGCGATATCGAGCCCATCCGCACGGACGAGCAGGCGTCGGACATGACCACGCGGCGCAAGTCCAACACCACGGTGGCGATGGACTACGGGATGATCCGCCTCGGCCCCAAGGAGAAGGTGCACCTGTACGGCACGCCGGGCCAAGAGCGCTTCGACTTCATGTGGGAGATCCTCACCAAGGGGGGCATCGGCCTGGTGCTCCTGCTGGACAACACGCGTCCGGCGCCCTTCGAGGACCTGCGCTTCTACGTCACGGCCTTTCGCGACTTCATCGAGAACACCCGCCTGGTGATTGGCGTGACGCAGATGGACAGCCGGACCTCGCCGACCATCGACGAGTACGTGCGCCAGATGAAGGAGATGGAGCTGGCTGCCCCCGTGTTCGAGGTGGATGCCCGCCGCCGCGACGACGTGTCCATGCTCATCCAGGCCCTCCTGCTGTCGATCGACCCGACCCTTTGAACCTGCCCAGCGCTGCCGTCCAGGCTGCGACCGCCCCATGGACCAATACACGCTCACCGGTGAGTTCTACCTGCACCCCACGCCGGCGGGGGCCTACTATGCCGCGAGTCGGCCAACCCCTGAGCCGGCCCGAGCCTTCCTGCAGCGGCTCATGCGCGAACCCGAGACACCTCGCCTGACCAGCGAGCTGGTGCGCGACTGGACCAACCTGAGCGAGCAGGATGCGCTGGAGTTCATCTTCCGGCTTCAGTCCTCCGGCTTCGTGCAGGGCCTGCCCGTGCGGGTGGCCGTGCCGCCCGACCGCATCGAGGCGCTGCTGCCGCCGCTGCTGGCGCAACTCTCTGACGAGGGGCGTGCAATCCTGGCGGAAAAGCGCGGCCTCTACCTCGGCACCGCCGGGTTCGCACACGAAACTTCCGAGGAGCTCGCGGCGCTGGGTGCCGATCTGGCCACGGTCCATGAACGGCACTCCAAGCTGCTGCACGGCAACATGCGCCTGCGCAGCGATGGCTGGGGCATGGTCAACGCCAGCGGCTACAGCGAGATCGGCTTCTGGCCGCTGTACTTCGGCGACGAGTATTTCATCCTGGTGGTGGGCGGCCTGCCGCGCTTCAACCAGGAAGCCTTCACAACCCTGCTCTGGACCCTGGGCGTGCGCTACGGCAGTCGCGGCTGATGCCTTGCACCGGATGCGGTTGTTCTCTGTTTTTCCTGATTACCTGAACCAAGGACTCTCCCCATGCGCGCAGATCTGCTGACCTCCATCCTGAGCGAACTCAACGGCTCCACGGCCGACATCGAGGCCTCCGCGGTGCTGTCCACCGACGGTCTGATGATGGCCTCGATGCTCCCCGCTGGCATGGACGAGGACCGGGTCGGCGCGATGAGCGCTGCCATGCTGTCCCTGGGCGATCGCACCTCGCGTGAGCTGGCCCGCGGCGAGCTGGAACAGGTGCTGGTCAAGGGTCACAAGGGCTACGTGCTGATGACGCATGCCGGCCCCGACGCGGTGCTCACCGCACTGTGCAAGCCCAATGCCCGCCTGGGCCTGATCTTCCTGGACGTCAAGCGCGCTGCCGACGCCATCAGCAAAGTGATCTGAGTCTGGCCAGCGAACGGGACATCGACACCATGACCGACAAGGATGTGGCCGTGCCGGCGCAGTCCGAACCGCGTGAGCACACCCTGCGCCACCATGACGGCCGCACGCGCAGCGTGCTCGTGCTCGACCGCGAGGTGCCCTACCCGGAAGGCAAGCTGATCGTCTCACGCACGGACCCCACGGGTGTCATCACGCATGCCAACCAGGCCTTCGTGGACATGTCGGGCTACACGCGCGAGGAGCTGATCGGCCAGCCGCACCACATCCTGCGGCACCCTGACATGCCGGCTGCGGCCTTCAAGGACCTCTGGGACACGCTCGAGCGTGGCGTGGCCTGGCAGGGCTATGTGAAGAACCTGCGCAAGGATGGCACCTACTACTGGGTGTTTGCCACCGCGATCCCGAACGTGCGCGAGGGCCGCGTGGTGGGCTATACCTCGGTGCGCCGCAAACCGTCGGCCACGCGGGTGCGCGAGTGCGTCGACCTGTATGCACGCATGCGTGCCGAGGAGCTGTCGGCATGACGCTGCAACTGACCGTGAGCCCGGACTTCTCACCGGACCACATCGCCGGCTGGTACGTGTTCAACACCTGGCTGCAGCGGCAGCTGGGGGTGCGCATCCACCTGGAGCTCTACGACGACTTCGACAGTCAGCGCCGCGCCATCGCAGCCGATCAGATCGACCTCATCTACGCCAATCCCTACGATGCGGCCATGCTGGTGCGCGAGAAGGGCTTCATCGCCGTGGCCGCGCCGGCCGATCGGCCCGATGAGGCGGTGATCGCCGTGCAGGCCGATTCGCCCATCCAGTGTGTCGAGGATTTCCAGCCCGGCGTGCGTGTGGCTGTCACCCGCGACCCGGACGTGAACCTGATCGGCATGATCATGCTGGAGCCAGCCGACCTGAAGCGTGACAACGTCGTGCAGCAGCAGGTCAGCAGTTACGTGCTGGTCGCCAAGCACCTGCTGCTCGGCCGGGCGGATTGCGGCTTCTTCCTCAAGGAGGCCTTCGACGACCTCAGCGGCCCAACCCGCCGACAACTGCGTCCGCTGGTGACCAGTCAGATCAGTGTCGTGCGCCATGTGCTGATGGCCGGCCCGCGCATGCGCGAGCACCTCCCGGCGTTGACCGAACGGCTCATGGGTATGCATACGAACGTGACCGACGGTGGTCCGCGCGTGCTCGAAGCGCTGGGCCTGCGCGCCTGGGAGCGGCAGGAGCAGGAGGACACCGAGTTCATGATCGACCTGATGGACACCCTGATGCGGTGAAGCCGGCCTCGGTCGCACCGACGCCGCTTTGCGCCCCGTGTCCCCTTGTATCGCGCGCCTCCCCGGGCCTTCTCGCCATGTCGACTACCCGCCTGTTTTCCACCTCTGCGTTGGCCGCATCGGCCCTCTTGGCGCTCACGCCCGCGGCCTGGGGCCAGGCGAGCGCAGCGTCGACCACAGCCACTGCGGCTGCACTGCCGGTCACGGTGGACCATGACAACCTCTGGAACCTGGCGGCCCGGGTGGCGCCGGTGCGCGGGGCGACGCGCCAGCAGGTGATGGTCGCGTTGCTGCGGCTCAATCCGCAGGCGTTCGTGCAGGGCAATATGCACCGCCTGCGGCGTGGCATGCCCCTGACTGTGCCCTCGGCGCAGGAAATCGCCGCAGAAGATCCGGCGCGCGCCGAGCAACTCGTGCAGGCGCACCTGCTGGCCCTGGACAAGGGCGCGCCGGTGCCGGTGCTGCCGCGCCTGGCCACTTCATCCGCCGGTGGCGTGACGGCCCCGTCGGGCGCCGCCAGTGCGGCGGCGGTTGCGCCGCCTGCCCGTCCTGCCGCGGCGGCAGCCTCTGTTCCGGCCTCTTCACCGGCGGTCGCGGCTGCCGTACCAGCGCCAGCCACGCCGGCGTCGGTTATGGCGCCGCTGCCTGCATCGCTGACGCCGGCATCGGCACCCAGTCCCGTGCCTGCGCTGCCCGCCCCCTCCGTCGCCACGGCTGCAAGCCAGGTGGCTGAGCCGTTGGTGCAACCGGCGCCCGTTGTGCCCCAGGCCGAAGCCGGATCGCCATCGCCCGTGGTGCGCTGGCTGCCTTACGCGCTGGCGGTCGTCCTGGCGGGGGGCGCTGTGCTGATGTGGCAGCGTCGGCGCTCACGCGAGCGTTTCAACGATTCGGTGATGTCGAGCTTTTTCGACGAGAACGGCGTGCGCCGCCCCTCGCGGCCGAAGGTCATCGACGTGTCGCAGGCGGGTGTCGAGACGGCGCGTACCGTGGAGACCCTGCAGTCGGCGGCCGAGCTGGTGCGCGACAGCGCGAGTTCCGTCATGCCGCTGCAGCCGGCCGACGATCCCTACCGGGAGACGGCCCTCAAGCTGGAGATCGCCCGCACCTGCCTGGAGGTGGGGCGCACCGAGGCGGCCCGGTTGATGCTGCAGATCGTGCGGCGTGAAGGCAGCGCGGCCCAGCAGTTGTTGGCCGGTGACCTGCTGGACCGGCTCGCGCCGGCCTGAGCGGCGGCTTCATCGCATCGCAGGAGATCCTGCCTCCGGGCGACGGCAGTGATTCACCAGACGGCCTACACCAGCCGGCGCGGTGAGAAGCTGCGTGCCGCGCTGGTGCGCTGGGCTTCCCGTACCGCCTCCGTGAGCAGACGGTCCGCATCGATCGGCCCCAGCGTTTCGCACAGCGCCACGTAGACCTGATTGACCAGCTCCGCCAGCGTGCCTTCCCCGGTCGCGATCAGCCAAGGGGCGGGCTCGCCCTCGTTCCACGCCGCCCGCACCTGCTCGCGCACCTGCGCGCTGGAACGCAGCCGGGGCAGCTGGCCCAGCGAGGACTGGCGCAGCTCATCCAGCAGGCCAGCGTGCGATTGCCGCATGCCCTCCAGCAGCGCCCGCATCAGGGCTGCGAACACCCGCTGCTCAGCCGGAATCGACGGGTCTTCGAAGGGGGCGCTGGCGACCGTTGGTGGGGAGGGCGGGCTCGGGGCCTCGACCGGGCTGGGTACGGCGACGGCGGGGCTGCCGTTCAGCGCTGTGGACGCTGCGGCTGTGACGGGGGCCATCGGTGTCGGGGCTGCAGCCTGCATGGCCGGCCATGGGTCCAGCGGTAGCTCGGCCTCGGGCCGCTGCAGGGCCTCGTGGTAGATGCGGTATAGCCGCTTGCGCGTCGCGGCGTCGAGCCCGTTGCGCTCGGCGACCCCATCGATGAAGGCGATGATGGCCGTGATCCCATCGCTGCTCAGGGTCTGCTGCTGCCATTGCAGGGCAGCGATCAGCGCGTCCTCGCTCAACACGGGCGCCAGCGCGGCGCAGGCGGCGCGGCGCCGCTGCGATGCCTGGTTGATGTTCATGCCATTCATGCCGGGTCCTCCAGGTTCAAGCGGCCGCGCGCTTCCTGGAACTCCGGGTAGCCGATCTCGTGGTGCTCGGTGTAGTCCAGGCCACGCTGCTCGTTGAGCGTCGGCGCCCGCAGGCCGGTGAGCCGCCCGATCAGCCGGAACGTCAGGTACGACGCCGGGAAGGCGAATGCCACCGCAGCCACCGCGCCGAGCGCCTGCACGGCGATGCGCTGCGGGTTGAACAGGTCGCCCTCGTAGAACAGGCCGGCAGCAAGCAGGCCCCAGATGCCGCCGAGGCCGTGCACCGCGATGGCGTCCACCGCGTCGTCCAGGCGCCGACGGCGGATCCACTCCGCGCCCCAGGTACAGAGCACTCCGCCGATGAATCCGCTCAGCAGCGCGGCGCCCGGCGCCATCGTGCCCGCCCCACCGGTGATCGACACCAGCCCGCAGAGGCTGCCGTTGATCGAGGCCGAGAGCAGCACGGGCCGCCCGCTCAGGCGCATGAAGGCCAGCGCGCCCAACCCGCCAGCGCAGGCGCCGAGGTGGGTGTTCAGCAAGGTGACGCCCAGGTTGGCGCTGTCGATACCACTGACGCTGCCACCGTTGAAGCCGAACCAGCCCATCCACAGCACGAAGCCGCCCAGCGCGACCATCGGCAGGTTGTGCCCCGGGATGTCGCGCACGCTGCCATCCCGCCCGAACCGGCCCAGGCGCGGCCCGAGCACGAGCACCCCGGCAGCAGCGGCGGCCGCACCGCCGGTGTGTACTGCCCCGTCGCCAGCGAAGTCGACGACGCCCAGCTGCTTCCGCCAGCCCTGTGGGTTCCAGGCCCAG
>Ga0154020_10007677_pt1 | contig 12572 bp, 10 predicted proteins | sample Klosneuvirus_201_FD_109709 | JGI IMG/M metagenome (GOLD analysis project Ga0154020, IMG submission 109709) | Active sludge microbial communities from wastewater, Klosterneuburg, Austria - Klosneuvirus_20160825_MG | ecosystem: Engineered > WWTP > Aerobic digester > Activated sludge | place... | reverse complement strand
CGCGGGCGAGTACTACATCCCCACGCAGTGGCGCATGGGCCAGGTGGCCCAGGACATGCCCGAGACCGAGCAGAGCGCCACCGACTTCGTGGTCGAGGGTGACACCGCGCTGCTGGCGGCGCAAGCCGAGGTCACGGCTTCAGAAGCCACCGACGACTATGACCGTATGGCCCATGCCTACATGGCGCTGCAGGATGCTGGTGCCCACGATGCGCCGGCGCGCGCCCAAGCCCTGATCCTGGGCCTGGGCTTCAAGACCAGCGAGCTGACCAACCCGGTCAACAGCTTCTCCGGCGGGTGGCGCATGCGCTTGCAGCTGGCGCGCGCCCTGATGTGTCCGTCCGACCTGCTGCTGCTCGACGAGCCCACCAATCACCTGGACCTCGACGCCCTGGTCTGGCTGGAGGCATGGCTGAAGAAATACGAGGGCACGATGGTGGTAATCAGCCACGATCGCGAGTTTCTGGATGCGGTCACCAACGTCACCCTGCACATCGACGCGGCCAAACTGGTGCGCTACGGCGGCAACTACAGCAAGTTCGAGGACATGCGCGCCGAGCAGATGGAGTTGCAGCAGAACGCCTACGCCAAGCAGCAGGACAAGATTGCCCACTTGCAGAAATTCATTGCACGCTTCAAGGCCAAGGCCAGCAAGGCCAAGCAGGCGCAGAGCCGCGTCAAGGCGTTGGACCGGATGGAGAAAGTCGCTCCGCTGCTGGCCGAAGCCGACTTCAGCTTCGAGTTCAAGGAACCGGCCAATCTGCCCAACCACATGCTGTCGATGCAAGGCGTGAGCTTTGGCTACCCGCCGTCCGAGGACAGCGCACCCGACACGCCGCCCACCGTGATCGTGCACAACGTCAGCCGCTCGGTGCTGGCCGGCCAGCGCATTGGCATATTGGGTGCCAACGGCCAGGGCAAGTCCACGGTGGTCAAGACCATTGCCCGCGCCCTCAAGCCCGTGAGTGGCGAAATCATCGAAGGCAAGGGCCTGAACATCGGCTACTTTGCCCAGCAGGAACTCGATGTGCTGCGCCCAGCGGACACGCCGCTGGAGCACATGATCCGTCTGGTCAAGGACCTGACCGCGGCTGGCAAGATCGCTGGCCAGGCCACGCGCGAGCAGGACCTGCGCAGTTTCCTCGGTACCTTCAACTTCGGCGGCGACATGGTCAAGCAAGCCGTGGGCAGCATGAGCGGCGGCGAGAAGGCGCGCCTGGTGCTGTGCATGATCGTCTGGCAACGGCCCAATCTGTTGCTGCTCGACGAGCCGACCAACCACCTGGACCTGGCAACCCGCGAGGCGTTGAGCATGGCCCTCAACGAGTTTGAAGGCACGGTGATGCTGGTCAGCCATGACCGCGCCTTGCTGCGCGCCGTCTGCGACGAATTCTGGATGGTCTCGCGCGGCGGTGTGTCACCGTTTGACGGCGATCTGGATGACTACCAGCGCTACCTGCTCGACGAGGCCAAACGCCTGCGCGAAGAGGCCAAGACGGCCGATGCCACGGCCACCAAGGCTACCAGCGGCCAGGTCAAGGGCGCAGCGCGCACCGCAGCTGGCGGCAAGACCCAGGCTGGCGCCGGCAGCGACAAGCCCAAATCATTCAAACGCGAGCTGGACTCGCTCGAAGCCCGGATGAACACCCTGAACACCGAAGGCGCCGCGCTCGAAGCCAGGCTGGCAGCCTCTCCACCGCACTCGGAAATCGCCGACCTCGGCAAGCGCCTGAAGCTCATCAACGACGAACTCAAGACGCTGGAAGACCAGTGGCTGGAACTGACCACCAAGGCCGAAGCCGCCGCATAATGCGCCGACGGCGCGAGCCCCGCGCCAAAGAAAAAACCCCGCTATCAACTAAATAGCGGGGTTTCCATTATCTGCGCGGCTTGAAGTGGTGGGTCCTGACAGATTCGAACTGTCGACCTACGGATTAAGAGTCCGCTGCTCTACCAACTGAGCTAAGAACCCACTTCATAAACGCTATCAGCCAACCATTGGTTCACCGAATATCAAACTATACCCGCCGAACCTTTCAATGCCAACCAAGACCTTGAAAGTTGGTGGGATGTGCGGGGATCGAACCCACGACAAACGGATTAAAAGTCCGCTGCTCTACCATCTGAGCTAACATCCCGTCCGATCCATCCATCTAACATTTGTCGTGTTGGACAGCCTGCTATTATAGCGTCAAATTTCTAGCCTTGACTCGCAGCCATCTCGGCCATTCGATTCATCACCCAACCGGCCGCGCACTGACCGAAGGTTGCCGTGACGCTGACAACCGAGCCATAGCCGTGGCAGTTCAACGAGCCGTCGCCGGCGACCGCGCAACTCGCATCCGGCCCCTGCACAGGCTCGCGGCTGAAGACGCAGGTCACATCGAGTCGCTTGCCCTCGCGCGGCGCGCCGTGCTCCTTGCGCAGGCGATTTCTCACTTGCGCAAGCAGGGGGTCATGGCTGACTTGAGCCAGATCGGCGATATCCACCAGATGCGCCTGACGCTTGCCGCCGGCGGCGCCAGCCGTGATGAACAGGGCCTCGCTGCGACGCGCCCAAGCCGCCATCGCGACCTTCGCGCGAACCTGGTCACAGGCATCGATCACCGCGTCGACGCCGGGAGGCAACAGCGACGGCCAATTGTCTGCATCGACGAACTCTTCCACGCCGTGCACACGACACCCGGGGTTGAAGGTTCGGATGCGCTCGGCCATCGCGATCACCTTGGCCTGCCCCACGCTGGCTTGCACGGCATGGATCTGACGGTTGATGTTGGACTCGGCCACGTGGTCCAGGTCGATCAGCGTAAGTTGCTGCACGCCACTGCGAGCCAAGGCCTCGGCGGCCCACGACCCGACGCCGCCAACGCCCACCACCGCCACGTGCGCCGCCATGATGCGCCGCGCACCCGAAACGCCGTAGAGTCGGGTCAGCCCACCGAAGCGCCGCTCGATGTCCATCGGGTGCGAAGCCGGTTGCGCAGCCACTGTCATTTCAGGTGCGACAAACGCTCCTTGGCGGCCTGCGCGGCCTCCGACTTGGGGTGGGCCTTGAGCAGGTCCTCCAGGGTCCGGCGCGCGGCCTTGGCATCCTTCAGCTCAATCTGGCAATTGGCCACCGACAGCAGCGCCTCCGGCGCCCGGAAATGGTCGGGTGCCCTGGCCAGCAAGGCGCGGAAGTTGGCGATGGCATCGCGGTAGTCGCGGTTGGCGTACTGCGCATTGCCAAGCCAGAACAGCGCGGTCGGCGCGTAGCCGCTTTGCGGGTAGCGCTTTAGAAAATCGAAGAACGCCGTCTGCGCCGCCGGGAAGGCACCCCGTCGGAAGGTGGCCAGGGCCGCTTCAAAATCGCGACGTTCGGCCGGGTCGGCGACGAACTCGACGCCATCCACCACCACCTTGCTGGGTTCGAACTGACGCAGACGCTCGTCCACGCCCTGCGCCATGTCCTTCTGGCGGCGCTGCAACTCCGCCACGTCGCGCTGCAACTGCTCGTCCTGCCCACGCAGCTTTGCCAACTCGGCGCGCAGGGTCTCGATCTGGTTCTGCAAGTCCAGCATGCCCTTGCGCAATTGCGCGTTGTCCTCGCTGAGCCGGCGCGCCTCCTGGGCGATCTTCGCGTCCGACTCAGTGCGCACCGCGTCAACCCGGGCGCGCAGATCCAGAATCGCCTTGCGCGCCTCATCGTCATCAAACAAACCGGCGCTGACCGAGGCCGCCCCGAAGGTCAGCGCCAGCGCGGCCAGCAACTGGCCAGTGGTCCGAATAGTCCTTGGCAACATGCGCACTAGCGGTAGGAGATTTCAGCCCGGCGATTGCGCGACCACGCGCTCTCATCGGACCCGGCCGCCACCGGCTTTTCCTTGCCAAAGCTGACCGCCTCCAGTTGCGCATCGGGCACGCCCAGTAGTGTCAGGGCGCGTCGCACCGCTTCGGAGCGACGTTGACCCAGCGCCAGGTTGTACTCGCGTCCGCCACGCTCATCGGTGTGACCTTCAATCACGACCTTGCGGGTCTTGTCGGCCTTGATGTGGCGCGCGTTGGCATCAATCACCGCCTGGAATTCGGGCTTGATCACGTAGCTGTCGTAATCGAAATAGACAATGCGCGGGCCATTTGGCGCCATGCCGTCCTTCTTCGAGTCGCCCACGTCCACCGGCTTGACGTCGGTTTTGGCCGCGCCGGCTCCGTCAGTGCCGGTCTTGGAAACAGCCGTGCCGGTCTTGTCTTCCACCTTGCTGTCGTCAAGCTTCACCGCCGAAGTACAGGCCGACAAGAGCACGCTGACACCCAATGCAAGAATAAGTCTTCTCATCACATCACTCCTTGTTAAATCATTCACTTGGGAAAGGGGCCCCAATCCGGTTCACGAATATCGCCGCCCTGCCCTGCGAGTCGCGCCTTGATCTTGCCATCCAGCGTGGTCGTCATCAGCGCCTCGCGGCCCTGCTGCTGGGTCGCATAGACGATCAGGCGGCTGTTCGGCGCGAAGCTCGGGCTCTCATCGGCCGCAGTGTCGGTCAACGCAGTCACGGTGCCACTGTTCAGATCCATCAGATGCAGCCTGAAGGCGCCATTGACGCGGGAAATATAGGCCAGCCAGCGGCCATCCGGGCTCAGGCTCGGTGAGATGTTGTAGTTGCCACTGAAGGTGACGCGCTGCGCATCGCCGCCGGCCGCAGGCATCTTGTAGATCTGCGGCGCGCCGCCCCGATCGCTGACGAAGAAGATGCTGCTGCCGTCCGGCGAATAGACCGGCTCGGTGTCAATGCCGGAGGACTGCGACAAACGGCGCACGTCACCGCCGTTGGCATCCACCGTGAACAGCTGTGACCCTCCCTCGCGGCTGAGCGTCACCGCCAGTGTGCGCCCATTGGGCGCCCAGGCGGGCGCACTGTTGGAGCCCTTGAAATTGGCGATCAGGCGCCGCTTGCCCGTGGCGACATCGTGGGCATAGACCACCGGCTTGCGCGACTCGAAGGAGACGTATGCCAGCTGTGATCCGTTGGGCGACCAGGTTGGCGAAATGATCGGCTCGGGGCTGGCCAGCGCAGAGCGTGGATTCTCGCCGTCCGCATCCGCCACCCACAGGTTGTAACTCTTCGCAACCTTTGTGACATAGGCGATGCGCGTCGAAAAAACGCCCTTGTCACCAGTGAGCTTCTCGTAGACCGCGTCCGAAATGAAGTGTGCCGCCAGACGCAGATCCCCTTGCACCACCAGGTAACCATCGCGTCCGAGATCCTGCCCGCGAACCACGTCCCAAAGCCGAAAGCGTACATCGAAGCGGCCGTCGGCCAGGCGACTGACACTGCCCGTGACCAGCGAATCGGCGCCCTTCTGGCGCCACGCGGAGGCGTCCGGCCGGGTGCTCTCGTCAATCACCTGGCCTGCTGCATCGATGGCACGAAACTGGCCGCTGCGCTCCAGATCCGCCTGGACAATGGCGCTGATCCGTTGCGCCAGCGCTTCCTCGCCCCGGAAGGCAGCCACCGAAATCGGCAGTTGCGTCATGCCGACGCCGGAGATCTCGACCCGAAACTGGGACAGCACCGGCATGCTGACCAGCGACGTGACGCCCAGCAGGGTCGCACGACGCAGGGGCGAGAAGTTGTCAGGGATTCGAACGGTCATCTTTTTGATTCAGACAATACAGGGCGAAATACTTGCCAAACGCGGCCTGCGCCTGCATCGTGCAGACTGCAAAACCCATCGCGCCGTCAAGGAAGCCCAAGCGAAAAAAATAGCTGCGCACGAATGCTACCACCCCAGCGGCGGCGGCCCGGCCCATGGACGTGGTTTGACCGCGCGCCGCACGTTGTTGGGCCCAGGCCTGGCTGTATTGCTCCAGTTTGCGCCAGTAGTGCGTCGGCGTGGGATAGCTGTAGTGCAGCAGTGGCTGCGTCAGACAGGCCGATACGCCGCCGTGCGCAATGACACGCTCATGCACCAAGTCATCCGAGAAGCGCGCCGCATCGCGCCGGAACAGACGCAAAACCCGATCCGGGGTCCAGCCGCAGTGGCGTATCCACTGGCCACAGAACTGCGTCAGCCGGGGAATCTCGTACGCCGCGGCGCGCTGACTCTCCATGGCGCTGCGAATCTCCTCGGCCAGAGCAGGCGAGACGCGTTCATCGGCGTCGAGCGACAGCACCCAGTCATGCCGGGCCAGCGCCAGAGCGCGATTCTTCTGCGGTCCGAAACCGGGCCAATCCGGTGTCACGGTCACGCGCGCTCCGGCCGCCGCGGCCAGGGCCACCGTCGCGTCGGTGCTGCCTGAGTCCACCACGATGATTTCGTCGGCGAAGCCGACCGATTCAAGGCAGGCGCGGATATTGACCTGCTCATTGAAGGTGATGATGACGACACTTAGCTGGGCCAATGAATGCACTCGCTTGAATCAACGACGCCCGGAGCATAGCCCAGAAGCCGCACGCTCAACCACTTCCGGCCGCAGACCCGCGGCGGGCCAACCGTGATAATACGCAGCGTCCCACTCCGCCTCAAACCCCCTTGCTGTCTGCCTTTCGTCTCTTTCTGGTTGGTTTTGCCGCCTTGTCCGTGGGGCTACCGGTCATCTTCATCAGCGCCGCCAAGTTCATCCTGTTGATCGGCGCCCTGCTGCTTTTCATCCTCGAGTCGAAGACAAGGCAACGGCCGTCGCCCTATGCCGACCTGTGGCTGCCGATGGCCATACTGGTCGCGTTGGCAGCCATGGCGCTTAGCCTACTGTGGACCTCGGCGTCGGACGAGCAGGCCGCCCACGCGCTGATCAAGCACGCCAAGTTGATCACGATACCGATCCTGATTGGACTGATTCGCTCCCGGCGCGAGGCGCTGGTCGCGCTGTCCCTGTACGCCGCAGGCCAACTGCTGCTGCTTGGCGGCACCTACCTGTTGGTATTGGGTGTACCGCTGCCCTGGGCACCGGTGCGCACCCACGAACGCGTCTACGCGCTGTTTTCCAGCTACCTGGATCAGTCGGTGATGGCGGGCATCTTCGCCGCCGTCTGCTGGCACCTGCGCGGCCTGCTGCAGCACACCCGCGTGCGGTGGCTGCCAGCGCTCGTTTCGCTGCTGGCACTCGGGTGCGTCTTCTTCATCTTCCAGGGACGCACGGGTCATCTGGTGGCCATCGCCATGGTGTCACTGGCCGTCATGTGGGCGCTGCCGCAGCGTTGGCGCGTCGCCGCCCTCGTTTGCCCGGTCTTGGTCCTGGGCGCACTCACCGCTGGTTCCGAGAAGATTCATGCGCGCTTCGGGCTGATGTCGCAGGAGGTGCGGGCTTTCGCCAATGAGGGCGTGATCAACAGTTCCTCCGGCTTGCGCCTGAATCTGTGGCATCGTGCCAGCCAATCCATCACCGAGCACCCCTTGACCGGCTCCGGCGTGGGCAGTTGGGAGCGCGAATTCGTGCGACTGGAGAAGCTGCACGGCACCGATCCCGCGGTCGATTTGCGCGCCAACCCGCATCAGGAATACCTGCTGTGGAGCGTGGAACTCGGTGGCCTCGGCTTGCTGCTGCTCTGCGCCATACTGTGGTCGGCATGGCGCGACGCCCGCCCCGCGCCACCTGGCCTGCGCTGGGCGCAGCAATCGGTGGTGGTCGGCATCGCCGTGGCAGCCCTGTTCAACTGCACGCTGTATGACGCATTGATCGGCGACTTCCTTTGCATCACACTCGGGCTGCTGGTCGCCTTGGGTCGGCACCCTGCGAGCCCCCGAACCGCGCCACTCAATCCGCCCTGACGTCATGAACCCACCAAGCCCCACTGTGTCGCCAACCGGCAGCGTGCTGACGCGGTTGTTGCGCCTGCGCCCCTACTTTGGCGGGCCAACCGCCGCCTGGGTCCTGGCCGCCGTCGCCACGGTGTTGATGGCCCTGACCGAGCCCCTGATCCCGGCACTGCTCAAGCCCCTGCTGGACCAGGGCTTCCAACAAGGGGAGATCAAGCTGTGGATGGTGCCGCTGGCGTTGATCCTGCTGTTTGGGGTGCGCGGCCTGTGCGGCTTTCTGGCCCAAGTGGCGCTGGCGAAGATCACCAGCAACGGCCTGCTCGCCCTGCGCACCGCCATGTTTCGCAAGCTGCTCGACGCGGAGCTGAACCTGTTTCGCCAACAGTCGGCCAGTGCTCTGGCCAACACGCTGGTCTACGAAGTCCAGACCGGCGCGGCCATGCTGGTCGGCGCGCTGATCAGCCTGACCCGTGACAGCCTGACCCTGCTCGCCCTGGTGGGCTATCTGCTGATCGTCAACTGGAAACTGACGCTGATCGTCGGGTTTCTGTTCCCGGCGGTGGCGGCGGTCATGCGCACGCTGTCGCGACGACTCTATCGCCTGACCAAGGCCAATCAGGACGCCACTGACCGCCTGGCCTATGTCGTGGAAGAGAACGTGCTGGCGCACCGCGACGTGCGCCTGCAGGCCGCGCAGGCCGCGCAGGCGCGGCGCTTTCACGAGCTGGGCGATGCGCTGCGCCGGCTGTCCATGAAGTCCACGGTGGCTTCCGCTGCCATGACACCCTTGACCCAGCTACTGGCGGCCATCGCCCTGGCGGCGGTGATCACGGTGGCGCTGGTGCAAAGCGCCGACCGCACCTCCTCGGTGGGCGGCTTTGCCGCCTTCGTCACCGCCATGTTGATGCTGGTCGCGCCCATCAAACACCTGTCGGAGATTGCCAATCCGATCACCCGTGGCCTGGCCGCCATGGAGCGCGGGCTCGATCTGATGAAACTCACCGCCAGCGAGACCGGCGGTGACATCAGCGTCGCGCGCGCGCGCGGCGACATCGAATTCCAGGACGTCAGCGTGGCCTACCCCAACAGTACCGTCGCCGCCATCGACCACTTCAACCTGTCGGTGCGAAGCGGCGAGACGGTCGCCATCGTCGGCGCCTCGGGCTCCGGCAAGACCACGCTGGTCAACCTGCTGCCACGCTTCGTCGACTGGAGTGCCGGCCGGATTCTGCTCGATGGCCACGCCCTGAACCAGTGGAACCTGGCCTCGCTGCGCGCCCAATTTGGCCTGGTGAGCCAGCACGTGCTGATGCTCAACGACTCGATCGCCAACAACATTGCGCTCGGACAACCGATGGATCGCGAGCGTGTCACCGAATGCCTGACGGCGGCCAACCTTGGCGACCTGATCACCGGATTGCCCAAGGGCATCGACACCGTGGTCGGACACAACGCCATGCAGTTGTCGGGCGGACAGCGCCAGCGTCTGGCCATCGCGCGTGCCCTGTACAAGAACGCCCCGGTGCTGATTCTCGACGAAGCCACCTCCGCGCTGGACACCGAATCGGAGCGCGCCGTGCAGGAAGCCCTGCAGCGCCTGATGGACCAGCGCACCACGCTGGTGATCGCACACCGTCTGTCGACCATCCAGCACGCCCACCGCATCGTCGTCATGGAAGCCGGCCGCATGCTCGAGTCCGGCACCCATGAGGAGCTGATGGCACGCGGCGGCGCCTACTTCAGGCTGCAACAAATGGGCTTTCCCACCACCCCTGCGCGGCAGGACGAGCCGGCGTGATACCGGTTCGAGCGCGCTAGTTCTTGAGGCGCAGCCGCTCGATCTTTTCGCGCAGAATTGGCCGCTCGGGTCGCTCCGGCCGTTCGTTCGGCAACAGCTTGGGCCTGCCATCGGCATCGCCATCCCGGCGATTCTGCATGCGCTCCAGCAGCTCATCGCGGCCGGGCAGCTCGCCACGGCTGCGCAAGGTCTCGACATCGGCGCGGCGGCGCTCGACAAACTCCCGCACCGTCTCATTGGGTCTCAACAGCCCGCGCTCGCGCAGGCTGGTCTCAATGTGCCGGTCAATGCCATTGGCGTGGGCGGCGGCCAACTCTTCCAGTCTGCCACTGCCCCTCATGGCGCCGAACACGCCTTGCAACTCCTCAAACACGCGCCCCTGGCTACGCTCCAGGCGCATCGGCCGATCGCCACCGCGCAACAGGCTGGCCATCTCGCCGGGGCGAATTGCCACGTCGCCCGCCGCGTTGCCCAGCAGCACCTCGCCGCTGGTGACGTGGACATGGCTGCCCTGCGCGTTGTCCAGCAGTTCGAAATCCGTGCCGCGTATGCCCAAGGTGGCGGTGCTGGTGGTCACCATGACCGTTCGGGGCTGCGTCTTGCCCAGCCATCCGGTCACCATGCGCAAGGCGCCGCGCAGCAGTGACAGCGAGGCACCGTCATCCGGCTTGGCCTGAGCGCGGTACTGCAGCACCGCCACGGTGCTCTCGGGACGCACCACCAACAAACCGCCATCGGACAGCAGCACGTGCGCCGTGGCACCGGTCTGGGTCTCGACCCGCTCGCCGACGCCAACCGGCGCACCAGCCACCGCCTGGCGTTTCGCGCCGGCGCCGTCCAGCACTGCCACCGAACCCTCGATGCGCTCGAACCGCCCTGCCACGGCGTCCTGCGCCGCGGCGACCGAAACCCAGAGCAAAACAATCAGCCCGAACAAGGGCCACCATGGTGTGATGGAACGCGATTGCTCAAGTGTCGTCATGTCAATCCCAAGGCTCGTACCTAGAAACCGTAAGAAACCGACAAACCGCCGCTGCGATCCGGCGCACCGTCCGACAGGCCACGTGTCACGCTGGCTTGCAGACGCAGGCCGGAACTGAAGTGATAGGAGTAGGTCAGACTGATACTGCGCGCGGCCACGCCGCCCATCTCGGGGTTGGTCTCCATGGCCAGCGACAGTCCCAGGCGGCTTGCCGGCATGAAGCGCCAGGTGGCGTCAAGGCCGCCCAACCAAGTGTTGCGGTAATTCTCGTCATAGGGCTTGCCGACGATGGTGTAGCCCAGATTGACGCCCAGGCTGAAATCCCCGAACGGCTTCGTGGCGCTGGCCAGCAGCGAATAATCGGCCTGTCCGGTACTCAGGTCCTTGTCGGCTCCGGACAGCGGCAGCTTGACCTGTGCGCCCAGATCCCAGAAGACGCCGTCGCGCGCGCCAGGAGCAAAGGACCGTGTCACCGTGGTGGTGACATCGCCGATGCCACGCGCCGTCTGTTTCACCAGCAAGGGTTGTCCCATCAGGAATCGGCGATTGAGCAGTACGCGCCCCCTGGGGCCAATCCGGAACGCCCGCACCCCGCCGACGCTGGGCACCAGACTGGTCTGCTCCAGGTACGGAAGCTTCCATCCGATCTCCCACTGATCGAACTCCACGCTCAAGCCCAGCGTGGTATCGCGGGCGCGGCTGGACAGGGGCGTGCCGTAGTCGCCGGAGCTCTGCGAGGTGGAAAGGCTGCTGTTCCAGTGCAGGCCCGAGGTGCCGGACTGCGCCCAACCCGCAGCAGGGAGCACCATGGCCACCAGCGCCACAGCGGTTACAAAAGCAGGCTGCATCATGATCACCACCTCCGCGAGCTGTCTCGATTGCATTTGAACACGCCGCCGTCATCCTTGACAAGCCAGTGCGCAGCCCGTGGCCTGTGGCACCGGGTTGTCTGCGCAGGGCAACAATCACCGGCGGCGACGCGTGCGACAATCCCACTACAAAAACCGGCCTTGCCGCCGTCTGTCAATCACGTTGACGGCCGCGGGCCAGGTCAGTATCAAACGACCGACACGGAGTGCACAAGACATGGGTTTTCTTACAGGCAAGAAGCTATTGATCACGGGCGTGCTGAGCAACCGCTCGATCGCCTACGGCATCGCCAAGGCATGCCATGAACAAGGCGCGGAACTGGCATTCAGCTATGTGGGTGAACGCTTCAAGGAGCGCATCACCGAATTCGCGGCGGATTTCGGCTCGTCCCTCATATTCGACTGCGACGTGGCCGAAGACGCGCAAATTGAAGCCCTGTTCAAGAACCTGTCGGCGCATTGGCCGAAGTTCGACGGATTTGTGCACAGCATCGGCTACGCACCACGCGAGGCCATCGCCGGCAACTTTCTCGACGGCCTGACCCGCGAGAACTTTCGCATCGCCCATGACATCAGCGCCTACAGCTTTCCGGCCATGGCCAAGGCGGCCCTGCCCTACCTGAACCCGAGATCATCGCTGGTCACCCTGACCTACCTCGGTGGTGTGCGGGTGGTGCCAAGCTACAACACCATGGGCCTGGCGAAAGCCTCGCTGGAGTCCTCGGTGCGCTACCTGGCCGATGCCGTCGGCCAGCGCGACATCCGGGTCAACGGCATCAGCGCCGGCGCGGTCAAGACGCTGGCTGCCAGCGGCATCAAGGATTTCGGCAAACTGCTCAACATCTCGGCCAGCGCCTCGCCGCTGAAACGCAACGTGACAATCGAGGAGGTCGGCAATGTCGCCGCCTTCCTGCTCAGCGACCTGGCCTCCGGCATGACCGGTCAGATTTCCTACGTGGACTGCGGCGTCAGCCAGACCGCCGTGGCCGTGGTCGAGACTGCGCAGTCCTGACCACATGAGACGCGAATCGCGGCCTGAGCCGCGATTTTTCTAGGCAGCGCGCTACCCTATTGGTAGCAAGCGGGTCAGTCGCGAACGCAGTCGGCGTAGTAACGCAGCTTGCCGGTCGCGTCCGCTTCCTCCACCAGTCCGTGGATGTCGGTCTCGAAGCCGGGACACTGCGTG
>Ga0154020_10007676_pt1 | contig 12573 bp, 11 predicted proteins | sample Klosneuvirus_201_FD_109709 | JGI IMG/M metagenome (GOLD analysis project Ga0154020, IMG submission 109709) | Active sludge microbial communities from wastewater, Klosterneuburg, Austria - Klosneuvirus_20160825_MG | ecosystem: Engineered > WWTP > Aerobic digester > Activated sludge | place... | reverse complement strand
TGGAACCGCCGACGAATGCCGTCGATGGCAAATAATACCTGTGAAGTTGTCTCCATCTGCCGCCAAATGCGTTCAGCGAAGGCCATAGCCGTCGGGTCGGCCTCAAGCTCCGCTGGCGTCATCGGCAGCTGCAACATGCTGACGGCACTCTCAGCGCGGAAGTTGCCGCGCAGAACTGAATAAGCAAACAACCACTTCGCGGGCCACAAGTCGCTGTTCTCACCGTTGCCAACTACCTCGGAATACAACGAGCCATACTCCGCATCGACTGCCGAAGCGGCTGTCAGCGGCGGCAATGGCGTCATCGACAGCTTCAAGCCTTTCGGCAGATGCGGCAGCAATTCCGTTACTTTGCTTTCCAGAGCGGCCAGCTCGTCCTTCAACTGCGCGGTTGGCATCTCCACACTGCCAACTTCGCCAGCTGCTGTGCGGTAGTAGACCCGGGTGGTGGGCATGTTAGCCGTGCAACTTGGCAATCAGAGCGCCGGCGTCGCGGTTAGCATCCGCAATCGCTTTGCGCATCTCTTCATCGTTGCCCTTCGCTGACGAAACCGACTGGCTCAGCCGACGCTTGATGCCGTCCAGTTCGAGCTGGTTAGCCATGTACTCGTCCGACTTGGCCAGAATCTTCTTCGCCATCACTTCGGCAGCTTTGGTTTCGTCATTACCGGCTGCGGCCAATTCAGCTTCGGTCAGCAGCGAAACTAGCTTCGGCTCCGCTGCTTTCTTCGCTGCGGCGTTGCCAGTCAAGAAGTCTTTCGCGGTTTGGATCTTGGCGGGCCACGTCACTGGATCTTCGGTGCCGATCAGCAGGCCCTGAATCTGTTCCAGCTTGTCCCAGGTTTCCGACAACGTGACTACTTTGCTTTCGCCCTTCGCGTTGACACGATCAACGATCAGGTCGCCGGCTGGAATGCCGGTGTTTTCCGAGATGTGCCGCCTGGCTTGGTTGACGTCGGTGACACCTTCCAGTTCCATACTGCCAGTCGCGCCACCGCCGGAGAATTTGAATAGCATGTAAATGTCCTCTTCGAGTTATGCCGCTTACGCAGCCGGCGGTGTGGTGATCAGTTCATCCGACAGCGGACGGAACCGAGTGATGCGGAATGTACTGCCGCTGGTACGGCCGCGCACCTGCTTGTTGGTCCAAACACCCAAGTTGGTCAACATGTTGCGCGACGACGGACCAAACCACAGCTTAAGTTCGATGCCGCTGCCGAAACCGATGCCCAAGGTGGACGATGCCCAAGTGATTAGGCAGTTCTGATTGTTCGGGCTGCACACCTCAACGATGCGGCCCAGCGTCAGGATGCCCAAAATCGACACGGTGTCGATCAAGCTGATCCAGTTGCCGCCAATGTTGATGTCCACGTCGTTTTCATCCGCACCCGGACCAGATGTCGGCGCACCGATCATGATACGGTCGCCGGGATCAAACACAAGAGCGCGCGGCGTCGTGCCGGTGTAGGTGACAGTCGACACCTTCTTCCACAAGCTCTGATACGGCGACAGATTGTTGATGTCCTGCCACGCTGTACCACTGGACACCTGCATCGAGCGCAGCGTGTCGTTGTAAGTGACAGCGCCTTTACCGGCTTGTGCTGGATCTGGCAGCGCGTTGGCAGCATACGGTTCCGTCTTCACAGTGCCGAATGGGAAGAAGGCTTTCAGCGCGGCTTGGTTGACGATATCGAAGTCGTTCGCTGTCAGGCCCTCGATCACTTTCGGCTTGGTAGCGAACGGCAACACGCCAACTGCCTGGTCCGGTGTAGCGTTGTTGCGGCCCAGCACACCGGGGCCAGTCATCTTCAAGTTGGTGATCGACAACGGCAGCGAAATGCCCAGCGCGGCGGCCAGCGCATTTGCCGTGTCAGAACCGGGCTGCAAGCCTTTCAGCTTCTTCGGCGTCAGCGCGTCAGTATCAGACGTGCCCAGATTGACTTCGCCCTGCGTTGCTACGGTCATACCACCACGCAGTTCTTCGGTCGCCTGCGCCAGCGTCAGCGGGCTGCCGCCGTTGCCGTTACCGGTGAACGATGTCGTCGTGGTGATGGAAAACGCCGTCTGGAAGATGCCACGCAGATAGATTGCCAGCTGCGAATCCGGAGCCATATTCATCATCGAATACGGCGTCAGCGCAACGGTGTGCAGACCACCTGCGCCAGTTTCAATCGGCGTGGCGATGCGCAGTGCACCTACTTGCGTTTCAGACGCTTGCTTGATGTCCAGCGGCGAACCGTTGATGCCCTTGCCGGTGAACTTCGACGAGCTGACGACTTCTTTGATGTAGCCGGCCGTCAGTGCTTCCATGATCGCCGCGCTGACCCGCACGTCAACGTCGCCGTTAACGCCGTTACCGTTGGTAACGGTCAGCGAACCGTCACCGCTGGTGATCGATACTTGACCAAACGAGTTGTTGGCCTTGCGGACGATGAAACCATTCGCTGCGTTCAGCGCGGAGATATCGACGCCATCAACAGTGCCGCCTTCGACTATGTCGATTTCGCTGAATGTCCAAGCGCCGGAGATGGAGAAGTCGAACGGACCAGTCGACTTGGTAGTTGGGATGCGCGGCGGCGTTGACGTGTCGTCACCGACACGAAACACACGGAAGTCAACGTCATAGCCGATTTCACCGGTAATCAGCGCGGGAATATCCGCCGCGTTACCTAGACGCGCTACGACTCGTGTCGCCGTACCATTGATCGTACCGCTTAGTGCAGCCATTATCTAATCTCCTCTGTCCCGACCTCGGTCAGGCGGTTTCCAAGGTCGTCGGCATAGTGAATGCCGCGAATTTTACAGTACTAGGTGCCGTCAGTGATGGCACCGCCAGCGAAAAGCCGAACGGATCGAGCGAACTGATGTTGACCGGCTTGTTGTTGGCTTCGACAGCTTCCACCTTCGGTCCGTTGGCGAAGTTGCTCAGATCGGCTCCGGCAACATCCGTCGAGCCCGACAACGACAGCTTGCCTTCCTTGTAGACCGAAGTGCACAGCGCGCGTTCCAGCGGTTCAGGGCGAATCTCAACTGGCGAAGCCGACGTGCCGACCTGCAGCGTAGCTGCACCGACGCGCCACAACTGCGTCGCATTGGTGTTGCCGCTGGGGTTGTACAGCACGTCGAAGCCAGCCCAGTTGCTGTTGTCGGATGGCACGGTGAAGGTGGTAATGATCCGCTGCCAAGCGTTGTTGGCTGTCACTTCTTTGGTGAACATGACGTTGCCGTTCTGTGTCACCGCGCGATGCTGCGTCTTGATGCCGTTGGCACCGAAGATATAGGCGGCAAACGTCACCTGCAGACCAGCCAAAGCCTTCAGGCCGTGCATGAAGACGCGCAGGCCAGATGAGTTGGGCGCGCCGGAAGCGGAAACTTGCAGCACACCTGGCGCACCAGCGAACGGTCGGCTGCCGACTTCATCCCAGGTGACGGCCAAGCGACCAGCTGTGGTTGGCGACTTCCAGACTTGCCAATTCGGCGCAACTAGATAGCTGCGGTAGGCATCGACGTTGGTGTCAACCACGGTGATTGGCAGAGCAGCACGACGTACCGCCAAGTTACCATTCGGCAGCACGTTGGCGATACCGGCGGTAGCAGCACCGACTGCAGCGACGGCGTTGAAGTTGACGCCAGTAGCGGTGAAGCGAGCGTAGACGATGCCGGTGTTGCGGTTGCGCACCAGAATCTCGTCTTGCGTACTCCAATCCAGGTAGCAGTTGTTCTCGTCGCCGTTCGGCAGCTTACCACCAAGCGTCTGGTTGGGATTCATTAGCATCTTGTTGCCGATGACCGCCGGATACCACTCTGGAGTGCGTGGCGCGCGGTTGTTGAAGACACCAAGCCGGGAAGCGATATCATCCCATAGCGGCTCACCGATCAGTAGATCGTTGCCGACTGAGATTTGCTGGCCGCGCCTAAACTGAATATGTACCATCAGATCCTCTCTTAGTAGCTGGCGCCGCCAACGACCGTAGCGTAACCGAGCGTGTTGTCTTGGACATAGCCGGAACCGCCGAGTTGGCCGTCGAGAACTTCATCCGGGGTCAAGTAGAAATAGCCCCAAGCGAAGTTGCCTTGTTCAGTCGTATAGTCGTCGCCATCTACACCACCATCGATCACGCCGTACTTAGGCGAGCGATAGTTCTGCCAGAAGGGAATGCCCCAGTAGGAGCCGTCTATCCGCTTTGTCACCAGCGTCGGTGTGTCGATGCGGGTGTCATTGTGGACGGTGAACTGCTGATATGGATTAGTCAGCGCGGGTGGTACGCTGAACTCGGTGTCGAAGTACGGCAGCGAGGAGAAGTTGGGGTTCTTGATCTCGACAATCGCTTCGCCGCCGTCCAGCGTGTGCTTGACGGTGATGTTGACGATGAAGCGCGAGCCGGGGATTGGATAGGGATTGCTGGCGGTCAGATTGGGGTCTGATGGCTCTTTCTTGACGGTAAACGGTAGGACAACTGAAATCAGCGCCTTCTCGGGACCATCACCGGCCGAAGCGAACAGCACGATGTTGCCGATGTCGAACGGACCGTACTTCTCGGTGATCGTCAGCGTGTAGCGGACTGTGTCTTCGGCGATTTTGCGACGTTGGATCAGACCTGACAGACCGGTGAAGACAACGCGACCGCGCACGTCAGTATCACCGGCATTCGGCTCGAAACCCGCGGCTGCACCGACGCGAAAGCGCGTTGGGCCATAGGCAAAGAAACCGGCCAGTGCACCACTGACCAGCGTTTTGCCCTCGTTTAGTACTACTGCGCGGACATCAGCCATACTTGTCTTGTCCTCTGTCTAATCGTTGCGTGAAATTGACAATCACGCTTCGTCTACGTATTTGAAGTTGTCTCCATCGCGACCGCCGGTGATCTTCCAAAACATGTTGTCGCTGGAGTAGTCGGCAGCCAACGGACAGCCCCAATAGTCGTCCCAGGCGTTCAGCACAAACGTCGCGGTGTTGGTGCGGGTGTCACGGTCAACCACCAGCTGATCGTAGTTCTCTTCCCATGGGAAGTAAGGCAGATCCTCTTCGGTATCGACATGCTTCATCTCGACGATATTGCGGCGCAGATTGATGAAGCTGAACCGATCCGACAGCTGCGGAATACTAAACAGCAGCTGATACAGATAGGTGTGGCCAACGTACTTGTTGCTCTGGCTGGGCACTTTGCGGAAAGACGACGTACCGACCGAGATGCAGAACGGTGTGTCGGGACCCGCTTGCGCCTTGGCCAGCAGCTGCACGCTACCGATGTCGAACTGGCCCAGATCGTGCTCAACCAGACACTGAATCATCACTTCGTCGTCAGTCAGCGGCACATGCGCCATCTGAACGTCGGTGCCGGTGAAGACCAGATTGCCCGGCAACGCATTGTTGTTGGGCGTCGGCTCGAAGTTGATGGCGTCGGTCAGCTTGAAGCCGGTGAAGATCAGCTTGTACGGCTGCCCTGACTGTGCACTCAACAATCCCAGTCCGCTGTTGTAGAAAGTGGTCTTCATGGCTATTCCTCTGGCAACGGCATCGCGTTAGTGAACTCGTCGCTCAGATACAGCGACGCATTGGCGATCTGATTGACATGGCTAACCAGTTCGCCGAACGTGGTAATTTCAGCATCCGGTGACCAGCTGTACTGCGCGTGCTGAATATTGACCACCGCAGCTTTCGCGGCAGCAAACAGATCGAAGCGCGGCGCGAAGATTTCTGCGCTGAAGCGTTCCAGCACCAGATGGATCGGGGCCAGGAAATAGAACAGCTCGGTGCTGCCGCGGAAGTCTGGATTGGGGAACTCCAGGATATCGTAGGTGAGCTCGACATGCGATGTCGGATAAACGCCGCCGAAGCCTTCAGGCGGTTCTGGCTTGTCCCAGCCAAAGCTTGGTCGCTGATGCATCCACGTTTCCATGTCTGGGCGGAAATGCTCCAGATACAGATAGGGCTCCTTGGCGGCATTCTTCAACGGATCGCCGTAAGACGGCGTCACCAGCTGGCGAATCTCGAACCGGGTGTTCTTGACGTAGGACAGGAAGCGAATGAAGTTGGCATCACCACTGTGCGGCCAATACGCTGCGACGTAGCGCTGAATCCGTTGCAAGTCGTCGTCGCTCAGTTCGTCCGAGAAGAAGTTGAAGCCCAGCATGGCGGCATTGCTAATCATCACGCCGCGTTCGGGAATGGTCCGCATCGGCACTGTGACAGCCTTGCCGCCACCCAGATCGACTTCGACTTCATCAACAACTTCGCCAGTCTTGACACCAGTGTCTGGATCAACCAGCACGCGGCGGATCACCGAGACTTTGCCAGTGCCGGCTTCGGTGTCGAACAGATCGCCGCGCTGCACTGTACTGCTGTGGCGAATCCGCTCCAGTTTCCAGCGAGGTTCATCCAGAAGACGACGAGTGACACGAGTCACCGCATCCGCCAGCGCGGCAAAGGTGGGATTCTGACGCAGCGCGTCGTTGAGCAGATCTAGCGAGTTGGGTTTCTTCTCGCGCATTATGACCTACCGAGGTCGAGGCGACCGGAGAAGTCGCTGTTGCGTTTGGTGTAGTGCATGTTGAGCGTCACGCTGCCAAGCTGAATGTAGCTGGCGGTGTTTGCCAGCGTGACATCCTTGGTCGGCTCGGCCAACTTGACATACTGAACTTCACCACCGGCGACACCGACACCTTCCAGCACGTCGATGATATCAGAGCGATAGACTTCGTAGCCCAACCAACCGAGGCGTGGCTTAAACATGTCACGGATCGCGGCGGTCAGCTGCGATTGGATTGCCGCCAACGAACTGCGCGGTGTGCAATAGATGTCAGCAACAATGTTGACGCCGATCACGCTTGGGTCAAGCCGAACGAACTCGCACTGGAAGATGCCGCGCTCCTTCTGCATGTAATCGAAGAAAGTGATGTACTGCGCTTCGGTCCATGGCGTCTCGGTCAACAGCGTGACACCGATGATATTCATGGCGCTGCGCTTGTACGGTCCCAGTTCAGCCTGACCGCGGAACATCGCATCCTTGATGCCAGAGTAGGCAACAGCCCAGCGACGATAATCCTGCCGCCGCACCGCATTCTCGGGCGCCGCGCGCATGTAAGGTGCCATGCGAGCGTAGTAATCTGCCGATTGCATGTCGCGGCCGCCAATCACCGGACCCTGCGTCACGCCGGATATCTGATCGTCAATCGACGGGCCATTGTAGCTGACAACGCTGTTCGACTGGGCGTAGTTGCCATCTTCACCGGAAGTGCGGACCCAAGTGATCTTGATTGGCTGATCGACGCGCGGGATCAAGCCGAATAGCCCGTTACCGAAGATCACCTGCGGGTTGCCAATCGGCGATGTCGAGTCAGTGAAGCTGGGCTCTTCTTCGTCCAACAGCCACGGTGCGCGCAGCGAGCGCTTCCATTCCACACCGCCGACTTCAACGAACAGGTCGGAGTCGGACAAGTCTTTCGTGCCGTCGCCGACCTCGTATTCCTGATTGGGCTGGCCGGTGCCCTTCAGATTGATCGAGTTGACTTCGCCCTGTGTCAGCACGACATCGGTGACAAAACTGTCAGCTGGGAAGATGATCGCGGTGCGGTTGAAGAACGGCACCTGTTGGATGCTGAACTTGGTATGGCGCGGAATCTCCAGCATGAACGTCTTGTCCAACCGCGTCAGCTGGACGCGCACTTCAGCCGGAATCATTCGCTCGACGCGCACACCGAGATGTGCCGCACCGGCGTAGACCGAGCTCTCCGCTGAAGCTAGGTGGACGAAGCCTTCCTGCAGCGATCGCTCAATGGCGAACTGGCCGTAGGCGATACCGGAGGCGATCCAGCCAATCAGCCGCTGACCGACCGCTGTAGTGATGGTGTCATACCAGACTGGATGGCTGCTCAGATCGGCGACCAGCTGCCACACCACCGACTCATAGTCAGGAGAAGTAGTGGACAGCGCGACTTCTTTCGGCGTCGCGTTGATGATAGCGTTCAGCAGAGCGGCACGGACTACTTCAATCTCGACACCATCAAACACCGACGGCAGCTCGGCTACCGCTGCGGCAATCGCTTGGTCAACTACGGCATTGCGATCCACCGCCATATCTATCTCCTATACATCGACGCGCGATAAGTGGCCACTGCCGACAGGCGCTTGATTAGATAGCGCAGCTGAATGTAGTAGCCTTCTTGTTCTTCCAGCGGCAACACCAGACAATCTTGCCGCTGCAATGTGATTCGGCTGGCCAGCCAAGTGCCGACCGCATTGATGGTGTCGTTCTCGATGTTCCACGCCGACACAGCGTTCATCGGTTCCATGATACGGAAAGGCAGGAGCGAGCCGTAAGTCGGCTCGAAATGCTCAGTACCCAAAGGGGTTGACAAGATTTGTCGGATCTGCGCTTTGATCACCTGATCCTCAGTCAACAGCTCGCCGCGCGCATCCTCGCCGAAGTTGGGGTTGACATCGACGAAGTAGTAGTCCTCCGTCGGCAGCTCGACCAGCTGCACCGATTTGAAGCTGGGATAGCTGCCGGGAGCCAGTTCGACTGGCGCATCGGAAAAGAAGGTAGACGTGGCAAGATTAGCCAAGAGTTGGACTCGCGCAGATCATTCGGGCACTCCTATGTTGCCCGAAATTGACAATCAGCGACGGTTAGTGCGGCGCAACATGGCGATAGGCGAGCTCTGCCCGGTCGGGATTAGATCGGTTGCGGCTGAGGTAGCTGGTGCAGCCATCGAGCGAACTAGACCCAGCGCCGGCTGGCGCACTGGCACTTCCTGTTCAATCTCGACCATGGTAGCCAGGATGTCTTTGTCCTGGCAGGCGGTGTAGCCCAGTGCGGTGCAGCGGAACATGTCGTCGGTGGCATCGCCTTTGATCACCGTGCCACCACGCGCTTCCTGCACCGTCATCATCTGGTAGGCCAAGTGATCCATTGGCTTGTTCTTGAAGCAAGCCGGGTATTCTTCCAGATTGGTCGCGCGCAAGTCAGTCAGCTTGCTGTGCATCGCAGGCATACGCACCTTCTTGTCGAACAGGCCGTTCTTGTAGTTCTCAAAGTCGTCCCAGCGCAGCATGTACTCGACATACTCCAGGCCAGCGAACTGGTCCTCCAAATCCTGGACGAACTTCTTGTTCTGCCAGCGATCCGACACCACTGTGGTGACGTTCAACGTTTCGCAGATAACGCAGGCGACATCAGTGTAGACTGACGGCAAGGAGATCGGTGCGCCCGGAGATGGTATTACTTCACCGACGTAGACGACACGCACCGGCACAACGCCAGTGATCACCTCAGTGTCCTCGTCATCCTCTTCACGCTCACGGACATACTTCTGCAGATCGAACTCGTTCTCGACCGTAGTGACGGAAAAGGCGAAGCTGTTGAACGTCGAGCCAACGTCGATTGACAGAACGCAGCCCCAGCGCAGATCTGGTACTGTCCGTTGAATCAGCCGTGCCGTAGTGACTCGCTTGCCGGAATTGGTGCGCCTGATGTCCTGCGTCAGATCGAACATGTTGCGCTTCTTGCCAAACGCCGCCTCGATAGTCGAGGCGTCATCCAACCAGGTGTTGGTGCCGATTGGTGGCTGACAGGCGAAGTCGCGCGCTGCACCAACTGGATCAGTGCGGAAGCGTTCAGCGAAGTGCGAGCGCGGCAGATTGGGATTGAAGTCCCAGGTAGTGTAGAGCATGCCCAAATGAATTGTACTGCCTTTGCTGTCGCGGTACAGCTTCATGCCCCAGTCGTTGATTGTCTTCGGCGATGAAACGCAATACATCGCTGGACGCGGCAAGTCGTAGTAGCCCTGCGACATGCGCCGGTCGTAGGCGCGGCTCAGCGTTTCCAGACTGTTGCGCAACGCATCGTAGGTGTCCTTGGCGTTGGCCTGCGCCGCATCTTTGCCCGATGCTGTAGTCAGCGGCATGTGGCTCACCTCGTCAATCGCCGCGCTGACGCGAGTCGGACCGCGCATAGTTTCGCCGCTGGGTGACGACGGCGAAATGGTCAGCTGGCGATGCCTGTATTTGACGAAGATGTCACCAACGTGAAACAGCTCTTCGCCCAGCTCCTGACCGCGCTTGCGCAGGAACTTGTGATAGTTGCGGAACCATGGCGAGCCGTTGACGATATTCAGGAAGGGCTGCCACATGTTGCGGTTCACCTGGCCGAACGACTTCGACGTATAGGTGATGACGAACGGTTGCTGTAGCAGCGTCATAAACACTTTCGGCGGCGATGGCAACTTCAACCAACGATGGATATTGTAGGCGTCCATCAGGTTGACGGTTGATGTCTTGGTCGAACGCTGACCGGCGATCAACGTCAGATCTTTGTAGATGTTAATCTCGCCCTCTTCAAACAGCTCGTCGCGCGTCACTTTGCAGTGCGGGCACTTGCCGTTGACCAGCATCGTCGTCTTGCCTTCCAGCTTGACCATCGTCGTGCCGACCTTCATGGTGTCCAACCATTCCATGTCGCTGCAACGTGGACACCACTCGGCGTAGAAGGTACCGCCGACATAGACTTGGCGCGCAAACGGCGGCATCGCACCATCACCACCGGTGAAGCGGGCGTCGGTTAGCCAGGTGTAGTAATTCGGCGCTTGGGGAATCTCGCCATCGCGAATGCGAATATCTGGCGGCAGGGGATTGTTCTCAGCGATAGCAGCGGCGATCATCTTGTCGATTCGCGCTTCTTCTTCCACAGACGGTTCGTCCAGCGGGCTGGCATTGTCGCCTAATTCAACGCCGTAAGCTGACTCCCCTTGCTTGATCTGTTCAGCCAATTGATCTTCAATCGGCGAATCTTCAGCCGACGACTCAGAATAGCGGCTGCAGCGATAGTTGTACGCCTTCTGCGGGTCCTTGCACACCGGCCAGCGCAGACAGGACAGGCAATTGTGCAGCGTGTCGAACTTGGCTGGAATGCCTAGCTTGTGCGCGCTGTTCTTCTTGGCGACAGCTGATCGAGCGCGGATGACGTTTACCATTGCTTACTCCCGGCGATACAGCAAATTGGGGTCATTGCTTCTCACGCAGCAGATTGCGAATGTGCCGCAGCACCGGCTTGTCCTGACCGCCACAGCAGACACCTTTCATCTCACAGACGTCAGCCCCAAAGAAACCGTATTGCATCCATGCCTTGTAGTCAGCTTCACTGTGGCACGGGCGAGTGGAAATCATCTCATTCAGCCAATCGTTCGCTTCGGCGGCGTTGTCATCACGAATGTGCCGCATCAACCGCTTAAGCACGATGAAGTCGTAGTTGGCGGCGTCGAGGAACTTCACCCAGCGCTGCGACAGCTTCATGTTCCACTCACCGGCCAGCGGGTGGAAGTCTTTGGCGTCGCGGATCGGTGCAGCACGATTGACCGACGGCAGAATCCAGCCGACAACATCAAGTCCGTAGTCCAGCATCAGCACGGTGCAATAGGTGCGCACCTGCACGACATAGTTGCGTGATGACGGCTGGCTCGGGTCCCAGCTGATCTTCGAGCGTTTGCGCTCCATGTCCGTCGATTTGAAGTCGATCACCACATAGCGATACGGCGCCTTGTCACCGAGCTGGAAGATCAAGTCGATATGACCGGACAGCTTCTTGTGTTGGATATGGATTTCTTTGTACAGCCATTCAGCGTGCGGTGAGCATTTGCATTGCTTGGGCAGCGTGCAGAACGTCTTGGCTCGCTCGCATTCGCTGCATTCCCAGTTACCGAACAGGAAGCGGCTGTAATCACCGCGCGGTGACCACTTCTGCAGCGTCTCATGAATCGCCGTGCCGGTGCTGACGTAGTGATCCATCTCGTATGACTCTTCCGGCTTCTTCAGCAAGAAGGAACGGATCGGACAGAACGGCAGACCAGAAGAGCGCAGCTCGATGGGACGTGTCGAGCTGCGCTTGAGTGTTTGCAGATTCAACAGCATGTCGCGCAGCATGCGCTCACCGACTTCTAAGGTGGCTGAGCGCGACTGTACTCGACCGATCAGATCGCCGTCTGTCTTCTCTGATCCAGATGGCAGCAAGTCATCCATCTCGAATGACTTGCCGGTCATGCTTGGGACTCCATGCCGCTACTCCTGTGCTGAACTATTTACGCAGTTCAGCACAGAGTGCAGAAACAAGTGTCACGGCGTACCAGACCGTACTGGGTGAAGTCCTGCGACCCCTCCCGGCGCGGTACAACCAGCAGGAGATTCACCTTGCGGCTGTTCGCCAGGCGCCGCAGAATCTCCACCAGCAAAGGCACCATGCCTTCGCTGCGCGGTCCGACGTGGATCTCGCTGTGCTGCTCACCGTGCGACACCCGCACGTCAAGTCGCGGCAGCTCGTCCTGCTCGCCAAAGTTCACATGGTGGTAGGCCTTGTAGGCCTGATGCAATTCGTCGTGCGTGAGGTGCATGACTACCTCCTGTCGGTTTGCTTCCTCTATCCTAAATTGCTGGATTTCAGGACGAAGGCACCTGACTAGGGCGATTTTTCTGCGTTCCATCACCGATTGTTGGTCGGTGTCGCCAAAACGACACAACCCCGTCGGGCCGACCATAACGGGCCGATGCGACGGGGCTGGGGCTGATTTTGGCCCAAAAGGGCC
>Ga0154020_10007675_pt1 | contig 12575 bp, 14 predicted proteins | sample Klosneuvirus_201_FD_109709 | JGI IMG/M metagenome (GOLD analysis project Ga0154020, IMG submission 109709) | Active sludge microbial communities from wastewater, Klosterneuburg, Austria - Klosneuvirus_20160825_MG | ecosystem: Engineered > WWTP > Aerobic digester > Activated sludge | place... | reverse complement strand
TGCGATAGCGGGCTCCACGCTTGCCTCACGCCTTCGCGGTGCATCGTCGATGGCCGGCCTTCGACCCGCTTCTGCCAGGCGACCTACGGCAATGACTTCGTCTGCCGGGAGTACGCGACCGATAGTTGGCACTGCGCGCCGGTCGAGGTGGGGGCCTGCGAGTAACTCAGGCGGTCAAGGCCTGCACGATGGCGCGCGCTGAGCGAGGATGTTCGAGGAGCGCCTGAACATAGCTGCGCTCGCTGGCCGCACCCTTCGTGACCACGATCTTGGCCAAGGCCCTGGCGTCGCCCCGGCTCCAGCGCTCGAGCCCCGGAATACGGGCCAAGACCGGAGCGAAGCGCAGCACCGCGGCCCGCTCGGCCGGCGTCTGGGCGCCCCAGCTTCGCAGGTGTAGTCGCCGTAGCCCATCCTTCGCCAGCGCCTCCTCGCCCCCGAGATAATCCGAGCCCCCGCGCGCCTGGAGCGCTGCTTGGAGGCGCAAGGCCTGATCGGGGAGGTCGAAGACGAAGGTCTCCGGCGAGGGGGACCGCGAATAGTATAAGTGCCCTTCGACCAACTTCAGCAGCGTGGCCCGAGTCGAACGATGGCTGGGGTCGCGGGAAATCTTGGCCAGCTCGGCCGCCAAGACCCTCTGGACGGGGACGCGAAGCGGGCGAAAGCCCATCTTCTGGTAGAACCAAAACGCGCCCGAGGCCAGGCCCTCCTCATTCCCTCGCCCGAGCTGGTAGGGCTCGACGAGGAGCGTCTCCGCGCCGAAGAAGGCCCGCACCGCCGCCATCGAGCGGGCGAAGAGATAGGCCGCCTCTCCGCCCCGAAATGCCGGAAAAATATTGAACGATATTTCGGCGTTTTGCGCGAAACTATCGACCTGCAAGTATCCGACCGGGGCGCCGTTGCGGAGCAGCAGGCAGCCATAGCCGGCGCGGGGAAAGAGGCGGCGTTCCGGCTGTACCCCCACGAAGGCGAAGGCGAGGCCTTGGGCGTCCTCGACCCACCACACGTCGCGGGGGTTCCCGTATTCGAAGACCTCGAGATCGCGCGCGCGGGTGACCATGGCCTCACAGCACAGATCGATGATCTGCGCCCCTCGCTGCGGCGAGAGTCGTCGCGGGGGCCCGGGGGAACGGCGCATCTCATCATCGAGCCGGGGACGCTGACGCTGGAGCTCGACCTGCTGGTAGTGGTGCCGGCGCACCGGGACCTCGGCCCGCGTCCGGTTCGGCGTCCCGGGGGCGGGGTGCAGCACGTAGGCCGAGTCCAGCTGATCGTGGAAGGTCTCGCGCTCCACCTCGGTGGCGAACGAAGCCCGGATCCGCCGCGCCAGGTGGGTCGCGTCGGTCTCCTCCCCGCGCAGGCGATCGAGGGTGTGCCAGAGGTCGGCCTCGGCCAGACCGGAGATCGGGCGCAGATCGAGGGGCAGGAGCAGGCGCAGCCCCGCGGCCAAGCGGTCCGAGTCCTCCTGCTCGCGGCGATCGAGCGTGAGCTGGGCGGGGTAGCGGTCGACCAACCAGCGCACCATCGCCCAGTAGAAGCGATAGTGGATCGCCGTGCCGCTGATGCCCGTGTCGCGGAGACGAGCGGCGAAGCGCCGCAGATCTGGGCGCTCCTCGAACTTGGCCAGCGAAGCTCTGGCCTCGGAGAGGACCGCGGGATCGTCGGGATAAGCGCGGAGAAAGCACAGCGCCTCGTGAAGCTCAAAGACCTCACGGCTCGAGCCGAGCGCGGTGCGACGCAGGGTTTTGAGGAGGCGCAGCTTCGCGGGACCGGAGCGCGGACCAAACTCAGACTTGAGGCGGAGGAGCTGAAGGAGCGCGGGACTTCCCATCGGGAGCCAGGCTACTCCAGACCAGGCCTGAACCCTACTCCTTCACTCCGCCTGCGGCGAGGAATGGGCAGAAGCCGCTCATCGCGCCCCGGGCGGTCGACCCGAGCGCCAGCGACCCCGAGGCTTCGACGAGCTGCCCGAGGCCGCGCGGCTTCAGCACCGACTTCAGGTAGTCGGGCGTCAGCGGATTGTCGATCAACATGTCCGCGCCCTTCATCGTCAGACCCGTCGCAGACTGGGTCTCTGGCGTCGCCGCCGCCAGCATCGCGGAGGGGATCTTGTGCTTCTTGTGAGCTTTGGCGCCCTCGGCCAGGCCACGGGCCTCGGCGGTCTCAGTGATGGGCAGCTGCGCCTTGATCTGCGTGGCCGCGGCGAGCTCGTCACCGTGGGCGTAGACCTTGGGACTCCGCTCGCGGAGCACCGTCTTGGCGAACTCAAGCACCTGCTCCCGGGTGTTGATCTCGACGCCTTGACGCTTGGCGAAGGTGGCGAGGAACTCAGGTGCCTTGAACTTCTTGCCCAAAGTCCCGTCGTGATCGGCCAGGAGCAACGTGGCCGCGTCATGCTCCGCGCGCACCCGATAGAAGATGTTGTGGTTGTACAGCTCGTCGAGGCGGGACATGGGGACGACCAGCTCGCCGTCCTTGTTCGGGACGCCCGCGACCGCCAAGAAGGGGCCAAACTCACCGGACATCACCACATTGACGCCGATGAAGTTGCGGACCGTGTCCCTCAGACCGTGCGAGTCCCGCATGATCTGGTTTTTGCGGTTCTCGTGAAAGTACTCGAAGCTCTTGAAGTTCATGACTTCGCCGAGCTGGGGATCCATCGTGGAGAACATCTTGAGGTACTTGAGACCCTCGGGCGATATCTCCCCATTTGGCTGGATGACGTTGGAGGCAGCGCCGGGGTGATTGCGACCGGCCTTCGTCAAGTCCACCTGGGTGTAGAGATCCCGCCCCGTGGACATGGTCTGCAGCGGCGTTCCGAAGGCAACCATGGCCTTGACCGCCGCCTCGTCCATTCCCATCCCGCGCAGTCCCTTCTTGAACTGCTCCATGTCGATGGTGGTGGAGTTGGGGTCCGAGCCGGCGACGGAGATCAAGTGCTTGGCGACCCAAGCGTTCTTCTCCGGGTCGCTGACGTTGGCCCCAACATCGGCCAGCGAGGCGACGAAGTTGGTGACCAGGTGGAGCAGGGTCGGGCGTTGCTGCTCGGTCGAGAGTTCCGCGCGGGCGGTGGTAGCAGATACAAGTTTCATCGATAGTTCCTCAAGAGCTCACGGCGACGGAGGCCGAGGCCAGGCTGCCCATGAAGCGGCGGTGCTCTTCGGCGCTCAAGCGAGACTTCTCGGTGCAGATGGCCATCGTGGTGAGAACGTCACCGTCGATCCGCATGGCGTGGAGCTGGACCACGGTGTAGCCGGCCATCGGGAAGGAGAACTCCAGCACGACGCCGTCGACGCCGTCCTTGAACTTCAGCTCATGGGTCTCGATGCCGCTGACACCAGGGACCGTCTCGAACAGCTCCGTGCACGTGTCGGCGGCGAGCTGGGCGATCTCTCGCGGAGCGGGAAGGCGTCGCCGGTTGACGTTCAGGTTCGGCCTGACCGGTAGCTGGGCCTGAAGGACACGCGCTTCCTTGAGCTGCTCCTTCTTCGGCGTCCGCCAGGCCATGGTCAGCTCCTCCTCGAGAAACTCGGCCGGAGGATCGAAGGTGAGGTTGGACATCGTTGCCATGGCGCCCTTCAGAGCAAAGGTGGGGCCAAACCGCGCTGCGCGCCTCAGCGGTTCTTCGTCAGTCCGATCCGACAGGCGTTGTTTCCTCCGCGCCGCGGCCGCGCGCTGAAAAACCGCACCCCAGGCTTCACCGATGAGGCCGAACTCGCAGGCGATCTGCGCGCTCGCGCGAAGCCGTCGTGTCCACCAGACGCCAGGCGACGTCTCGGAACGACAGTTGTCGGTCGCCGCGCCTCATAAAAATGGCCTGTTTTCTTGATAATTTCATGAAAATGGCCCGTTTTTTTGGAGCTGAAGATCGCCACGGATCGCAAACTCATCCACCGCGACGACGCTGCGGTTAGAAGCTCAACGCCGGACACGCCGCGCGAGCACCGGTCAACCGTGGCCGCTGCGATAGCACGCAGGGCGGTCGGGACGCTGGCAGCTGCCGAGCTTCAGCGCAGCAGCGGACGGCGGGCCGCAGCTGCGGCCTGGAGGCAATAACCCATCGGTTCAGCATACTTGTGCGCACCTTCGCCAGCGCTGCCCCGATAACGGGCGGCAGGAGACACAACCGATGGCCAACGAATGCAACAACCGCCTCGCCCCGCTCTACGACGCCCAGAGGAACGCTCAGGCCTACCGCCGCGAAGCCGCGTGGATGGAGGGCCCGAGCGGCTGGGGCAACCAATACGCGATCCGCGAGGTCGATCACCTGGTCCGCGGCTCAACCGGGCAGTTCATGAGCAAGTGCGAATACAGCACCGCGATGAGCATGCTGCACACCGCGGCGAGGTTTCAGGGATGAGCTCGGCGGTCGTTCGGCTGACGGCGGCGGTCACCGGCCTCCCACCGGCCCAGCGCGCAGTCGTGCTGCCGCTGTTCGCCTGGGCCTTACTCCAGCAAGCGCCCGAGGGGGCGCCGCCCGCGCCCGAGCCGGTGCTGGCCCTGATCGACGCCTTCTTCGCGAGCCTGGGGCCCGATCAAAGCCGCTGGGGACAGCTGATCGAGGAGCGCCTCAAAGCCGTAGGGGTCAGCGGCGCGACCTTCCGCGCGCTCACCTTGGAGGCCGGCAGCGGGGCCGAGCTGTCCCGGCTCGGCCTGTTTTCTCGAGCCGCCGGGGAGCGTCCTGGGGCGCCGCCGGCCGTACCGCCTCAGGCGGTGGGCCGCCGCGCTCACCAAGCGACGCGCAAGGCGTCGAGCGGAGCGATCGCGACGGCAGGCGGGTTCATCCCGCCGACAACGGAGGCGTCATCATGATCGGCGCGCCGGCCCCAAAGACACTGCGGCGAGAGGACTGGGACTTCACCGGCCGCACCAGCGTCATGGTGGATGTGATGCTCGAGAACTTAGCCAAGGAGCAGAGCGCCTCCGAGCGGCAGGGGATCGTGGATCGACTCACCACCTATGTCCGGAGCTTCTCCGAAGAGTTCGTGGACTTCGACCGCCTCAATCGCGGCCTCTCCAAGAACGGCTACGCAGCGCTGTCGCATCAGCCCAAGGGCCCGAGGCGCCCCCTCTCGGAGATGAGCGCGGAAGACCGAGCGGATCTGGATCGTTCTTCGCGCTTTCACGGCACCGAGATCTGGTCGGCAGCCCGCTGGGCGAGCTCGGAGGCCCAAGGGCGCTTGGCCGACTTGAGCCGCGTCATCCACGCCACCTGCGGGGACGGCCTGAGCGCAGAGGAGTTCCAGACCGCCATGGCGATGCTGGGGACCGCCGCCCGGTAGCACCTCGGTCGGACCGACGAGGGCATACTCAGAGCGTACTATTGGCCGGCCGCTCGGGCGCCTTGGCGCTCAGCGAACGGACCACGAAGCCATCCAGCCCGCCCGCCTCGTCTTCGTTCTCGTACAGATAGTTACCGACGAAGAAGCTCCCGCCCAACTCTCGAACTAAGTTCCTCGTGACGTTGAGGACCTGCTCCTTTGGTAAGTAGGTCGACACACCGCAGGGATAGTTCAACGGAATGAGCATCCAGATCCCCAGCGTGACCCAGGTCAGAGGCGCCTGCCAATAGCATAGCGGCTTGCGCCAACCGTCCTTGTAGTCCGGGAAGGTGCCGGCCGAACCGGCGTTCAAGACCACCGTCGCTCGGCCGATGATCTCAAAGGGCGCGCCCTCATCCACATAGATCACGTGCTCCTTGAGCGTGAGCCCTCCCGGGATCTTGCCCACGTAGATCTCGATCGAGGGGTCGGCTTCGGCCCCCAGTCGGAGCCGGAGCTCCTCGAGGCGCTGGCGCATCGCGCGATCCTTGGAGGGATCCTCGGCCCAGCTGCCGCGAAAGCTGAGCTCGGGTTGCACGTGCGCTTGGAAGCAGCCCGAACCACCCAGGACGACGGCCAAGAGCAGGAGGAGACACCCACGGGTCATCGTGGGGCTATCGCCGCCAGGGCAGGCCAGCGTCAAGCGCGTCAACGGGCCACGCAGGTCTGATCGCACTGCCGTTGGCCGGCGGTGAACTCGGGGTGGGCCCGCGCGCAGTCATTGAGCAGCGTCGACTCACGCTGGCAGGGGTCGGGGCTCCCGAAGGCCTGCCCCGCGTCGACCTCCCGCTGGTCAACATCGGCCTGAGGGACATCTGGGCCCTGCGCGTCGCGCACGCTCGCGTCCAGCCCCCCGGCCGGCTCGGTGCGCGCGCAGCCAGCGACGACCACCTCCACCAGCAAAAGCGTGCCAGAGCGAACCACCGTGCACGAGCTTGCGCCTAGAAAAGAAGCAGATCTCATGGTCCGGGTGGATACTGAGGAGCGGCGCGCACGGCTCCTCGAATCAGAGACTCCCTACCCAGCCCGACGGGCCCCATGGCATACTCTGCGCCCTTGGCGAGCGGCGAAGAACAGACCAAATCAGCGGTGTTTCCCGCCGAGCCCTCGGGGCGACGGGCGCTGGTCTTTTGGGAGGGCTTCGCCCAAACCATCGTGCTCCCGCGGGTCGGAACGCTGACGATCGGCCGGGCACCCGAGTGCGACGTGAGGATCGATCACATCTCGGTCTCCCGGCGGCACGCCGCGCTACACGTCGGGGCCTCGCTGGCGATCCAAGACCTGGGCAGCTCCAACGGCACTCGGCTGGGCGGCCACAAGATCGGCAGCGGTGCGATCGAGCCCCTGGCCGCGGGAGCGCTCGTGGAGATCGGCCTGGCCACCATCGTGATTCACGGGGACGACCTCCCGCAGGTGGCCCACGTCGGCGCGACGAACACGCACGTACCCGAGAAGGCGGTCAACGAGCCGACCCTCGATCGGCTGCACCGCTTGATCGATCTGGTCGCGGCCTCGCGGATCTCGGTGGTCCTGCTGGGCGAGACCGGCGTCGGCAAGGAGGTCGCGGCGGAGCTCGTGCACAGCCGCTCCCCGCGGGCGAGCAAGCCCCTGGTCAAGATCAACTGCGCTGCCCTGCCGGAGAGCCTCCTCGAAGCCGAGCTCTTCGGCTACGAGCGCGGGGCCTTCACCGGCGCGACCCAGGCCAAGCAGGGTCTGATCGAGGTGGCCGATGGGGGCACCCTGTTCCTCGACGAGGTGGCGGAGATCCCGCTGGGCACCCAGGCCAAGCTGCTGCGCGTGCTGGAGAGCCGCGAGGTGATGAGGCTGGGCGCATTGACGCCCAAGGTGCTCGACGTGCGCTTCGTGGCGGCCACGAACCGAGACCTGGAGTCCCAGGTCAAGCACGGGACTTTTCGCGAGGACCTCTACTACCGCCTCAACGGCATGACGATCACCATCCCTCCGCTGCGGGAGCGCCGCCTGCAGATCCCCTCGTTGGTGCAGGGCTTCGTGGCCCAAGCAGCGGCGGACAACGGGATGGCCGCGCCGAGCCTCACGCCTCAGGCCCTGCGCCTGCTCGAGCGCCACGACTGGCCGGGCAACGTACGCGAGCTCCGCAACGTGGTGGAGCGCGCCCTCGTCCTGGCTGGCGGCGGGGCCATCGACGTGGATCATCTGTCCGGGCTCTCGGACCCCCGCCCCGAAGCCGCCGCCCTGCCCACCAGCGCTCCCCTCCGGGGTGAGCTCGCCGAGCTCGAGAAGAAGCGCATTCTGGAGGCGCTGGAGCAAAGCGCGGGCAATCAATCCCGGGCCGCCGAGCTCCTCGGCGTCTCCCGGCGCACCCTGCTGAATCGCCTCGACGCCTACAATGTCGCGCGACCGCGGAAGCCAGGCCCTGCCAAACCTGGCCGCTGAAGCGACTTGTGCTAAGATCGCGGTGCGTTCATGTCGCACGCCGATGCCAGAGCGCCCGGCAGCGCTGTCGGTCGCTACGTGCTGCACGACGAGATCGCCTCGGGCGGCATGGCGTCCGTGCACCTGGGTCGCCTCCTCGGGCCGGCGGGCTTTGCGCGTACGGTCGCTATCAAGCGCCTCCACCCAGAGCACGCCCGCGACCCGGAGTTCGTGGCCATGTTCCTCGACGAGGCCCGCCTGGCGGCGCGGATCAGGCACCCCAACGTGGTCCCGATCGTCGATGTCGTCGCGCTCTCCGGCCAGCTCTTCTTGGTGATGGAGTACATCCAGGGTGAGTCGCTCTCCCGCCTCCTGCGGGCCGCCCAAGGCCGCGGTGAGCGCATCCCCTTGGCCATCGGTCTGACCGTGCTCACGGAGGCCCTCTATGGCCTCCACGCAGCCCACGAGGCCCACGACGAGCGCGGCGAGCCCCTCTCGATCGTCCACCGCGACGTCTCTCCCCACAACATCATCGTCGGTCGCGACGGCGCGGCCCGGGTCCTCGACTTCGGGATCGCCAAGGCCGCCTCCCGTGCCAGCACGACCCGCGACGGCAAGGTCAAAGGCAAGTTCACCTATATGGCCCCCGAGCAGCTCCGCCGAGGCCCGGTCGATCGGCGCGCCGACGTCTTCGCGGCCTCGATCGTGCTGTGGGAGGTGCTGACCGGCGAGCGCCTCTTCGCCGCCGAAGATCTGGCTGGAATCGTGGCCCGCGTGCTCAACGAGACCATCGAGCCGCCCAGCACCCGCGTCCCCAGCCTCTCTCCGATGATCGATGCGATCGCAATGAAGGGGCTCGAGCGGGATCCCGATCGACGCTACGCTACGGCGCTCGAGATGGCCAAGGCGCTCGAGGCCGTCGGCGGTCTGGCCCGCCCCGCCGAGATCGGCGCCTGGGTCGAGGACATCTCCGGCGACGTCCTGAAGAAGCGCGCCGCACAGGTCAAAGAGATCGAGAGCGACTCCATCGGTAGCATCCCCCTCCCCGAGGGCGTGCCGTTCATGCCCAAGGCCCCGCAGGTCGGTGAGCCGACGATGCAGCTCGAGGAGCCTGAAGGCCTGACCGCGAACATGCGCGCCGCCGATCCTCCGGCCGGCCCGCTGACGCCTGCGTTGCTCGAGGCTCCAGCGCCGGCGCGCGCGCGATGGTTGGCGCTGACGGGGGCCGTCGTGCTGGCTGCGCTCATCGGTGCCGCGTGGTGGACCACGAGCGGGCCCGCGCCGCTGAGCCCTGCGCCCGCAGCCTCAACGTCGCCCGAGGCCTCCGCGTCGCCCGCAGCCTCCGCGTCGCCCGCAGCCTCCCCTCCCGCGCCGTCGCCGAGCGAAGAGGCCGCCAGAACCGAAACGCCCGTCACCCCCGTTGCGTCCACCGATCGGCCCCGGCCAAGCCGCGCCCGGGCGCATCGCCTGGCCCCAGCCAAAGGGACCAAGCCCGACTGTTCGCCGAACTACTTCTTCGACTCCGATGGAATCAAGCGCTTCAAGCCCGAGTGTATCTAGTGCTCCGCCGTCGAGGTAACGTCAACGAGGCGGCGCGGATCGGCGTCGAGCGCAAGGCGGAACGACGCAGTACTACCGGGCGTAATTCAAGGAGTTCCAACACAGCGATCGGCGCCGAGGCGCGCCGGATCGTTGATGGTATCTCGACGGCGGTGCACTAGTGCTCCGCGCCAGGCTTCTCCTCATCGTCGCGCTCACCTTCGCCACACCCTCGGTGTGCCGCGCGGCCAGCACCAAACAAGCCTGTCTGACCGCCCACGCCGAGGCTCAGCGGAGCCGCATGGCCAAGGACTTCGCGGCGGCCAAGGCGCAGCTTCTGGTCTGTAACCAAGACTCCTGCCCTGGGCCCGTCGCCGAAGATTGCGCGCGCTGGCTGAGTGAGCTCCTCGGTGAGCAACCGACCGTGGTCTTCGTGGCCCGCGACGCCCAGGGGCAGGATACTCCCGAGGTGCGAGTGTGGATGGACGGCGCGCTCTTGCTCGAGCGCCTCGATGGGCACGCGGTGGAGGTCAATCCGGGCGAGCATCGCTTTCGCTTTGAGTGGCCCGGCGGCCAGAGCACCGAGAGCCGCGTCGTTATGCACGCGGGAGAGAAGGCGCGCCGGCTCGAGGCCGCAGCGCCGGCGGCCGCGCTGACCCAGCCGGTGGCGCTGCCGGCGGCCGACGAGGGCCTGCCCACCGCGGCTTGGGTGCTGTGGGGCGGCGGGGTCGTGGCCGGAGGAGCCTTCGCGGTACTGGCGATCAGCGGCCGAAGCCGTGAGTCGGAGCTGGCGCGGACCTGTGCGGGTCATTGCGCTGCCGACGACGTCTCGGGCCTACGCCGGCAGTATGTGGCGGCCGATATCTCGCTGGTCGCCGCCTTGGCTGCGGCCAGCGCAGGGGCCATCGTCGCGCTATGGCCGACCTTTACGAAGGATGACACCCTCAGCGTACGCGTAGGGCCGGCTGGGGCCGACGCCACGCTGAGGTTTTAAGGGATCATGAAGCGCCCCACCTTCGCCGTGTCTTGCTTGCTGCTCGCGGCCTGCTCGACGCGCGACCTCGGCTACCTTGAAGGGGGGGACGGTGGTGTTCGCGACGGGGGGGCCCTCGACTATCACGCGGAGGTACTGCGCGACGCCCCGGTGGCTTACCTGCGCCTCGGAGAGCGCTCCGGCACCGCGCTGATCGACGAGATGGGGCTACAGGACAGCACCTATCCTTCGAGCGGCGTCACCCTGGGAGCGACCGGTGCGCTCCTCCTCGACCCCGACACGGCGATCAGCTTGGACGGGAGCCGGGGCATCCTCATGCCGCGCGGCCTGGATCTCGAGGGCCTGACTCCCTTCAGCATCGAGCTGTGGGCACGGCAGACCGACCAACCCAACTATGGCTTCACCCTCGACCACGAGAACTTCGAAGGTACGCGCGATGGCTGGGCCCTCCTCCTCGAGACCGACGAGGTGAGCTTCGAGCGCTGGATGAGCGGCTCGACCAACGGCGCGGTGGCCAACTCACCCGGGGCCTTACCGCTCGGGACCTGGCACCACCTGATCGTGACCTTCGACGGCTCGCAGCTCACGTTGTACATCGACAACCGCGTCGCTAGCCTCAACGCCGTCGGGAGCGCGCTCCCCAAGACCAACAACACTTGGAAGATCGGCTACCAAAACTGTGACTGCTCCGGGAATGGCTTCACGGGCGACCTCGACGAGATCGCGTTCTATGCGGCCGCGCTCAGCGCCGAGCGGGTCGCGGTGCACTATCACGCATCTGGGCGCTGATCGGCCATCGCCGCTTCGCTCACGATCGGGTCCGAAGGCTACTCCGAGCGATGACCACCGCCAGACTCCCTTGCCAAAGGACATAGGCGAAGACCGCGTGGGGCATCGCGAAGAACGGCGCCCCCGCGGCCGCCCCCGCCAAGAGGAGCAGCCCGAAGCAGCGCAGCCGAAACGCCAGCCGCAGGGCGATGGCGAGGAGGCCGGCGCCGACCAGCCCCGCAGTAGCCCCCAAGGCCGCCTCAGGCACCGAGTGGAGGTCGTGGAGCGCGACGCCCACCTGTACGGCAACGAAGTTGGCCGCCACGCTGGCGCCGATGAACAGCGCGCTCCGAAACCAGGAGAGATTCTGGAAGCGCCCCGCGACCCCCACCGCGACAGCCAGGCCAAAGAGCAGCCCGGGGAGATAGCTGGCGTCGACATCGAACAAGAGGCCTGAGGCGATGCCGGAGAGGACCGCGAGAAGGATGAGGCGCATGGACGGAGAACGCGCGAGCGGGGCCCGGCGATCTGCTTTGCGCGGCGGCACGGCACAAAGCCCTTTTCGGTCAGTCACGGGTGACGGTCGCCACAGTTCAGCGTCGGCGAGGTAGGCCTAGCGCCCCACCCAGCAATGCATCCTTCACGATCCACCACGCGACCGTGGGCCGCTTGGCCGCTTGCCCAAGAGAGTAGGGCAGCCAACCGTGGCCGTAGGGCACGTAGACTCGGACCCGGGCCCCGAGCTCGTCCGCGGCGTTGACGGCCACCCGCATCGGCAGCCCGAGCAGCAGCTCGAGCTCGGCGCTGGTGCCGCAGCGGTGGAGCAGTCCCAGGGCCTCTGTCGCGAGCACGGGGTCATGCGTGGCAACGGCCACATGGCTGGCCCGCCCGGCGAGACGCTCGATCACCGATAGGAAACCGTCGCGCGGATCAGGGCCACCCTCTTCGGCCCACTGTCCCTTCACGACGCGCACCGCGTGGCCCTGCTTCACAACGCGATCGGCGTCGGCCAAGCTGCGATGCCAGCGGCCGGGCAAGGTGACGCCTACCCGAGTGCCCTGAGCGTGGGCCAAGTCGGCCAGGGCCAGCGTCTCCTCCTGGGTCTCCGGGGCATGAGAGTCGAAGTGAATCCGCCGAGGCGCGGGCGGCAGGCGCTGGGCTTCAGCGGCGACCCGCGCGATCAGATCACGCCGATAGTTCAGCGCCGGGACCTTCACCGACGCGTAGGTATCGAGCGTCCGGCTACCTAGCGCGGTCAGCGCGGCCAGCTGAACCTCGGCGATCCCTTCGGGGGTCTCTTCGCGGGCGTTCCAATAGCCGATCGTGCTCGGGTACCCGCGGTCATCGAGACGCTGCGAGGCCTCGATAGCATCTGCGAGCTCTGGGCCACTCACGTAGGCCCGGGCAGCCCGAGCGAGGAGGGGTTGGGTCAACCGAGCTAGTTTCCCGCGAACAAACTCCCGAAGGTTACTCATCTGTGGATCAGACGCTCCTTGAGGTGGTGCCAGCCGTGCTCGACCCCCTCGGCGGCGAGCAACGCCGCGCTCCGCAGGCCGGCCGGA
>Ga0154020_10007674_pt1 | contig 12576 bp, 9 predicted proteins | sample Klosneuvirus_201_FD_109709 | JGI IMG/M metagenome (GOLD analysis project Ga0154020, IMG submission 109709) | Active sludge microbial communities from wastewater, Klosterneuburg, Austria - Klosneuvirus_20160825_MG | ecosystem: Engineered > WWTP > Aerobic digester > Activated sludge | place... | reverse complement strand
GGGACGTCCCGAGCGACTCGTCTTCCACGTCCACCCGCCCGACCCCGCCCATGACGACAGTGATGCCCAAGGGCAAGCTGAAGAACAAGTAGGCCGCGATGGCCGAGCACGCAAAGAAGCCCGCCGCCGCCACCGCGTCGGTTGGGCGTACGGGCTGAAGTACGGCAAGAGACGACAAACACGGCCGCCGGATGTGCCCGGCGGCATTGCAGGTGCGGCGGCCACGACGGCCGCCCGCACGGCAGGATCAGTCCGCCTGCTTGCGCAGGAACGCCGGGATCTCGATCTCGTCCATGCCGTTGGACGACAGCGCCTCCACCTTGGCCGCGGCCTGGGTGCGCGCCGAACGCCACACGCTGGGGGTGCTGAGGTTGCTGTAGTCGTGCGGCGCCGGCGGCACGCCCGGGCCGACCTGCGCCACGTTGTTGAGGATGGGCAGGTTGTCGGTGCCGGTGCGCAGCGCGGTCGACTGCTGCGGCTGCGGGTTGTGGCTGGGCTGCACCACCGTCAGCGGTGCGGCCTTGGCACGCGACAGGCCGGTGGCGATCACGGTCACGCGCAGCTGGTCGCCCAGCGTTTCGTCGTAGGCCGCGCCGTAGATGATGTGGGCATCCTCGGCGGCATAGCGGCGGATGGTGTTCATGGCCGCCTTGCTCTCATTCAACTTGAAGTTGTTCTTGCTGGCGGCGATGAGCACCAGCACGCCGCGCGCACCAGACAGGTCGATGCCCTCGAGCAGCGGGCAGGCCACTGCGGCTTCGGCCGCCTTGTTGGCGCGGTCGGGACCGCCGGCGATGGCCGTGCCCATCATGGCCTTGCCCGGCTCGCTCATCACAGTCTTCACATCCTCGAAGTCGACGTTGACGAGGCCGTGCATGTGGATGATGTCGCTGATGCCGCCCACGGCGTTCTTCAGCACATCGTTGGCATGCGCGAAGGCCTGGTCCTGTGTGACGTCGTCGCCCAGCACCTCGAGCAGCTTCTCGTTGAGCACGACGATCAGGCTGTCGACGTTGGCCTCGAGCTCGGTGGTGCCCGAGTCGGCCTGCTTCATGCGCCGCGGCCCCTCGAACTCGAACGGCTTGGTGACCACGCCGACGGTGAGGATGCCCATCTCCTTGGCAAGGCGCGCCACGATGGGCGCCGCGCCGGTGCCGGTACCGCCGCCCATGCCGGCGGTGATGAACACCATGTGCGCACCTTCGAGCGACTGGCGCACCCGCCCTTCTGCCTCTTCGGCCGCGGCCTTGCCCTTTTCAGGCTTGCCGCCGGCGCCCAGGCCGTTGTCGCCGAGCTGGATCAGCTGGTGGGCACTGGAGCGATTGAGCGCCTGCGCGTCGGTGTTCGCGCAGACGAACTCCACCCCCTGCACGCCCTGGGAGATCATGTGCTCGACGGCGTTGCCACCGCCGCCGCCCACACCGACCACCTTGATCCGCGTGCCCTGGTCGAATTCTTCGATCATTTCGATAGGCATGTTCACCTCCTGTGTCATCGTCTAGCAGTTGCCGTTGAGTGTGTATCCAGTCAAAGAGCGCAGGCCGTTGATCGGCCCTGTTAGAAGTTCCCGAGAAACCAGTCCTTGGCGCGACCGAACAGGGTCTGCATCGACCCCGCCTGTGCCGCTGCCTTCTGCCCGCGGGCGCGCGCCAGCCGCGCTTCTTCCAGCAGGCCCATCACGGTGGCCGAACGGGGGTTGGCCACCATGTCGAACAGCGGGCCGCTGTAGGTGGGCAGCCCCTTGCGCACGGGCTTGAGGAAGATGTCCTCGCCCAGCTCTACCATGCCCGGCATCACGGCCGAGCCGCCGGTGATCACGATGCCCGAGGACAGCAGCTCCTCGTAGCCCGATTCGCGGATGACCTGGTGCACCAGCGAGAAGATCTCCTCGACGCGCGGCTCGATCACGCCCGACAGCGCCTGGCGGCTGAGCATGCGCGGCGCGCGGTCGCCCAGGCCCGGCACCTCGACGTTCTCGCTCGGGTCGGCCAGCAGTTGCTTGGCCACGCCGTACTCGACCTTGATCTCCTCGGCGTCCTTGGTGGGCGTGCGCAGGGCCATCGCGATGTCGCTGGTGATGAGGTCGCCGGCGATGGGGATCACCGCGGTGTGGCGCACGCTGCCGTCGGTGTAGATGCTCACATCCGTGGTGCCCGCGCCGATGTCGACCACCGCCACGCCGAGGTCCTTCTCGTCTTCGGTGAGCACAGCGGCCGCGCTGGCGCTGGGGTTGAGCACCAGGCGTTCGACCTCCAGGCCGCAGCGGCGCACGCACTTGAGGATGTTCTCGGCCGCGCTCTGGGCGCCGGTGACGATGTGCACCTTCACCTCGAGGCGGCTGCCGCTCATGCCGATGGGCTCTTTCACCTCGTGGCCATCGATGATGAATTCCTGCGGCTCGACCAGCAGCAGGCGCTGGTCGTTCGGGATGTTGATCGCCTTGGCGGTCTCGACGACACGGTGGACATCGGTGGGCGAGACCTCGCGGTTGTCGCGCACGATCACCATGCCGGTGGAGTTCTGGCCGCGGATGTGGCTGCCCGTGATGCCGGTGTAGACCTTCTCGATCTTGCAGGCGGCCATCATCTCGGCCTCCTTGAGCGCCTGCTGGATGCTCTGCACGGTGGCGTCGATGTTGACGACGACACCGCGCTTGAGCCCATGCGTGGGCGCGACGCCCAGGCCCGCCAGGCGCAGCTCGCCCGTGGCCATGACCTCGGCCGCGACGACCATGACCTTGGCGGTGCCGATGTCCAACCCGACGACGAGATCTTTGTATTCCTTGGCCATGATGCGTTACTTCCGGCGTGCCGGCGCCGCCGGCACGATGGTGGAGATGCCCTTCATGCGGACGGCGTAGCCGTCGGGGTGGCGCAGGTCCGCGAACAGCAGCGGCCGCTGGTAGTGGCCGGTGACCTGGGCGATGGTGCGCACGAAACGCTGTGTGCGCTCGACCACTTCGGCCTCGGTGCCTCGGCCCAGTTCGAGCGTGATGCCGCCTTCGAGCAGCACCCGCCACGACCCGCGTCCGGACAGCGCGAGTTGCTGCAGGTCGCCTTCGTCGAGCGGCACCAGCACCGGCTGCAGCAGCCGGGCCATTGACAGCATCTGCGCCGCGGTGCCCTCGGGTCCGATCAAGCGTGGCAGGGACTCGTCCTCGACATCGCCGACATTGGCCTCGAAGACCTCGCCATAGGTGTTGACCAGGCGATCGTTGCCGTCATCGCCCACCCACAGCGCCGCGGCGCGGTGCTCTTCGAGGTGCACCCGCAGCCGGTCTGGCCACACGCGCTGCACCACTGCACGGCGCACCCAGGGCACGCTCTCGAAGGCCGCGCGTGCGCGCGCCAGGTCGAGGCTGAAGAAGTTGCCGGCCAGCTTGGGCGCGGCATTGGCGCGTATGGTGCTGACGCTGTTGCGATTGACGTCGCCCTCGATGCGGATGGCACGCACTGCGAATGCCGGCTGGCGTGCCACCCAGGCTGCGGCCGCCGCGCACAGGGCCAACACGGCCAGCCCCACCACCGCATGCGCGGTGAGCTGCGTCAGCCGCACATCGGCGGGCAGCGGGGGTCGGGGCAGTGTGGCGGCCAGCATGGTGTGCTCAGTCGGCCAGTCGTGTGGCGTCGGAGTCGAGCATGGCCTGCGACAGCAGGCGCAGGCACAGCTGTTCGTAGCTGATGCCCGCGGCGCGGGCCGACATCGGCACCAGTGAGTGCCCGGTCATGCCGGGCGAAGTGTTCATCTCCAGCAGGAAGGGCCGGCGGTCGTTCGCGCGCACCATCAGGTCGGCACGCCCCCAGCCACGACAACCGAGGGCGCGATACGCAGCGAGCACGATGCGCTGGATCTCACGCTCCTCGTCGGGTGGCAGGCCACTGGGACACAGGTAGGCAGTGTCGTCGGTGAAGTACTTGTGCTGGTAGTCGTAATTGCCCTCGGGCGCGCAGATGCGAATGACCGGCAGGGCATGCGCACCCGTGCCGGCACCGAGCACCGGACAGGTGACTTCCTCGCCCTCGATGAACTCCTCGAACAGCACATCGGGGTCGTAGCGCGTGGCCAATGCCACCGCCTCGGCCATGTCGGAATAGCCCTCCACCTTGGTGATGCCGATGGACGAGCCCTCGCGCGGGGGCTTGGCCACCAGGGGCAGACCCAGGTCGTCGGGCACGGTGCGGATGCGCTCGCGGGTCTGCTCGTGCGCACCCAGGCGCAGCCAGCGTGGCGTGGGCAGGCCCTCGGCCGCGAAGACGCGCTTGGTCATGGTCTTGTCCATGCACAACGCCGATGCCAGCACACCCGATCCGGTGTAGGGAATGCCCAGCAGCTCGAGCGCACCTTGGACGCAGCCGTCCTCGCCATGCCGCCCATGCAGGGCGATGAAGGCACGCGCGAAACCCTCGCGGCGCAGGTCAGCCAGGTCGCGCGCCGCCGGGTCGAAGGCATAGGCCTGCACGCCCTGCGACTGCAGGGCACGCAAGACGCCGGTGCCCGACATCAGCGACACCTCGCGCTCGGCGCTGCTGCCGCCCATCAGTACTGCGGTCTTGCCCAGTTGGGTCGCATCGATCGGTGCGTTCATGACTCCTCCCCGCGCAACTGCGCCGCAACCTTCGCCGCCACGGCGCCGATCGAACCCGCTCCCATGACGATGACGACGTCGCCCGCACGCGCATGTGCCAGCATGGCCTCGGGCATCGCCGTCACATCGTCGACAAACACCGGATCGACGCGGCCGGCCACACGCAGCGCGCGCGCCAGGCTGCGCCCGTCGGCCGCCACGATGGGCGCTTCGCCTGCGGCGTAGACCTCGGTGAGCAGCACCGAATCGGCCGTCCCCAGCACGCGGACGAAGTCCTCGAAGCAGTCACGCGTTCGGGTGTAGCGATGCGGCTGGAACGCCAGCATCAGTCGGCGGCCAGGGAAAGCGCCACGCGCAGCGGCGATGACCGCGGCCATTTCCGCCGGGTGGTGGCCGTAGTCGTCGATCAGCGTGAACGGCTCACCCGTCGGGTCGGCCGGTGCGAGCCAGTCGCCATGGCGCTCGAAGCGCCGGCCGACGCCGCGGAAGTCGGCCAGCGCCTGCACGATGGGTGCGTCGGGCAGCTCGAGTTCGGTGGCCACGGCAATGGCGGCCAGCGCGTTGCGCACGTTGTGCTCGCCCGCAAGGTTGAGCGTGACCTGAAGCTCGGGCAGGTCGCCCTTGTCGTGGCGCAGGCAGCGAAACCGCATCTGCCCGCCGGGCAGCGCCTGCACATCGACGGCGCGCACCTGGGCCTCTTCGCCGAAGCCATAGCCGACGACCGGCCGCGCCAGTGCCGGCAGGATCGAGCGCACGCCGGGGTCGTCGACGCACAACACCGCCGCACCGTAGAACGGCATGCGGTGGAGGAAGTCGACAAAGGCGGCCTGCAGCCGGCCCCAGTCGTGGCCGTAGGTGTCCATGTGATCGGTGTCGATGTTGGTCACCACCGAGAGCACCGGGCTGAGGTTGAGGAACGACGCGTCGCTCTCGTCGGCCTCGACCACGATGTAGTCGCCGCTCCCGAGGCGGGAGTTTGCGCCGGCGGCGTTGAGCTTGCCGCCGATCACGAACGTGGGGTCGAGACCGGCCTGGGCGAGCACGCTGGTGACCAGCGAAGTGGTCGTCGTCTTGCCGTGCGTGCCGGCGATGGCGATGCCCGACTTCAGGCGCATCAGCTCGGCCAGCATCACCGCACGTGGCACCACCGGTACGCGAGCGGCGCGAGCCGCCTGCACTTCGGGGTTGTCGGGGCGAACGGCTGAACTGGTGACCACTGCATCAGCGCCGGCGATGTGCTTCGCGGCATGGCCGATGTGCACACGCAACCCAAGATCGCCCAGCCGGCGCGTGGTGGCACTGTCGGCGGCATCGCTGCCGCTCACCGTGTAGCCCAGGTTGTGCAGGATCTCGGCAATGCCACTCATGCCGGCGCCGCCGATGCCGACGAAGTGGATGTGACGGATGGCGTGCTTCATGGCCGTTTATCGCGGTGCCGCCAGGCGCTCGAGTTCGTCGGCCACGCGCGCCGCGGCATGCGGGCGCGCCAGCGCGCGCGCGGCTTGCGCCATGGCCACCAGCCGCGTGCGGTCCAGGCCTTGCAGCAACTGCACCAGTCGCTGGGGATCGAGTTCGCCCTGGGGCAGGTGAATCGCGGCCTGGTGCTCGGCCATCATGCGGGCGTTGTCGCGCTGGTGCGCGGTGGTGCTGACCACCAGCGGCACCAGGATGGCCGGCACGCCCGCCGCGCACAGCTCGCTGACCGTGATGGCGCCGGCGCGGCATACCACCACGTCGCACCAGGCCAGGCGGGCGGCCATGTCGTCGATGAAGGGCACCACATCGGCCACGACGCCGGCTGCGGCGTAGGCAGCGCGCACGGATTCGAGCCCCGCCGCGCCGGTCTGGTGCACGATGTGCGGCCGCTCGGTGGCGGGCAGGCTGGCCATGGCCGGCGGCAGGTGGGTGTTGAGCACCTGCGCACCCAGGCTGCCACCCACCACGAGCAGGCGCAGCGAGCCTTGCCGCCCTGCGTATCTCGCCTCGGGCGGCTCGATGGATTCGATCTCTGCGCGCACCGGGTTGCCGGTGACCATGCCCCGGCGCACCTGCTGCGCGGCCTTGCCCTCGAACCCGAAGGCCACGAGGTCGGCCACCGGCATGAGCGCGCGGTTGGACAACAGCAGCGCCGCGTCGGCGTTCACCAGCATGAGCGGCTTGCTCAGCAGCGCGGCCATCATGCCGCCGGGGAAGCACACGTAGCCGCCCATGCCCAGCACGGCATCGGCCCCGCGCCGCCGCAGGATGCGCAAGGCCTGCCAAAACGCGTGCAGCAGCCGCACGCCGCCGGTCATGGCGCCCCACACGCCCTTGCCGCGCAGGCCGGCGAAGTCCAGCCGGTCCAGCGGGATCTGGGTGGGTGGCACGAGGCGGTTCTCCATGCCCGCGGGCGTACCCATCCAGCTCACGCTCCAGCCTCGGCGCTGCATCTCGCGAGCCACGGCAAGCCCGGGGATCACATGCCCACCGGTGCCTGCGGCCATGACCACCAGATGCGGCATCATGCGCGCCCTCCGCGCATCAGGTGGCGGTTCTCCGCGTCGACACGCACGACGATGGCAATGGCGATGAGGTTCATCAGGATGGCCGAGCCGCCATAGCTCATCAGTGGCAGCGTCAGGCCCTTGGTGGGCAGTGCGCCGAGGTTCACGCCCAGGTTGATCAGCGTCTGGCCACCGATCCAGATGCCGATGCCCTGCACCATGAGGCCAGCGAAGATGCGATCGAGCGCTATGGCTTGACGGCCGATGACGAAGACGCGCCGGGTCAGCCAGAAGAACGCGAGCAACACGGCCGCCACCCCGATGAAGCCGAGTTCCTCGCCGATGACCGCCATCAGGAAGTCGGTGTGGGCTTCGGGAAGGTAGTGCAGCTTCTCGACACTGGCACCCAGACCCTGGCCGCCGAGCTCGCCTCGCCCGAACGCGATCAGCGAGTGCGTGAGCTGATAGCCCTTGCCTTGCGAGTAGGCCGGGTCCCACGGGTTCAGAAATGCCAGGATGCGTTCGCGCCGCCAGGGACTGGAAGCGATCATCAGTGCGAATGCGCCCAGCAGCACAGCGAAACTCAGGAAGAACATGCGCCCGTTGACACCGCCCAGGAACAGGATGCCCAGCGCGATCACGGCGATGACGATGAATGCGCCCATGTCGGGCTCGAGCAGCAGCAACGAACCCACCACCGCCAGCGAAACCGCCATCGGCCAGACGGCGCGGAAAAAGCGCTCCTTGACGTCCATCTTGCGGACCATGTAGCTGGCCGCGTACATGGCGATGGCGAGCTTGGCCAGTTCGCTGGGCTGGAAGTTCATGACTCCGAGCGACAGCCATCGGCGAGCGCCATTCACACCCTTGCCCACGTGCGGCACCAGCACCACGGCAAGCAGCACGAGCGAGGCCGCGAAGATCCAGGGTGCGCCCTTCTCCCATGTGGCCACCGGCACTTGCAGCACGATCAGCGCGGTGACCACGCCGATGCCGATCGACAAGACATGACGCGCGAGGAAATGCGTCGCCGCGTAGCGCGAGAACTTCGGGCTGTCCGGCAGCGCAACGCTGGCCGAATAGACCATCACGATGCTCAACGCCATGAGGGCGACCACCAGCCACACCAGTGTCTGGTCGAAACCGGCAATGCGTGCGGGACGACCGCCCGCGGCGCCGGTCCAGTCGCGGATGGGCACCTCACCCTCGCGATCGGAGCGCCACGCGCGCCACCGGGTCTGCCAGGCAGCCGGGCCCCAGCGCTCACTCCATGCGAAACGTTGAGCGACACCAGCGGTGCGGCCTTGGGCGTTGCTGGTCATGTCGCCGCCTCCCCGCGAAGCGCCGCCTGCGCGTGCACCGCATCGACGAAGACCTGTGCCCTGTGCGCGTAGTTGCGGAACATGTCCATGCTGGCGCACGCTGGACTGAGCAGCACGGCATCGCCCGCGTGCGCCTGGGCGAAGCACCAGGCCACGGCCTGCGGCAGCGTGTCGTGGCGTTCAAGCGTGACGCTGGCTTGCGCCGCTGCGCCAGCGATCGCCCGTTCGATGAGTCCGGCATCGCGGCCGATCAGTGCCACGGCGCGCACATGGCGTGCGATCGGCTCGGCCAGGGGCGTGAAGTCCTGGCCCTTGCCGTCACCGCCGAGGATCACCACCAGCCGCTGCGGCGCGCGGTCTTCGCCCAGGCCGCGCAAGGCCGCCACGGTGGCACCGACGTTGGTGCCCTTGCTGTCGTCATAGGCTTCCACTGCGTCGATGCTGGCCACGAACTCCACGCGATGCGGCTCGCCCCGGTATTCGCGCAGGCCGTGCAGCATCGGCGCCAGCGGGCAGCCGATGGCGGTGGCCAATGCCAGCGCCGCCAGTGCGTTGGCCGCGTTGTGGCGTCCGCGCACGCGCAGGGCATCGGCAGGCATCAGCCTCTGCAGGTGGATCTCCGTGTCATCGTCATGCGTGGTGCCGCGGCTCGAGCGCGCCTTGGAGCGACGGCTCATGGTTTCGTCGGCCTCCAGGGCACGCACGAGCCAGGCCATGCCGTTCTCGACGACCAGACCGAAGTCGCCCGGATGCCCGGGGGCACCGAGCCCGAAGCGCACCACCTTGCGGTGGACCTCGCGCGCAGCGCGGCCGCGGGCGCCCTTGATCACCTGCGGCGCGGGCACCATCTGTTCGACCAGGAGGTCATCGCGATTGACCACCAGGGTGGCATGGCTGCCGTAGATGCGGGCCTTGGCAGCGGCATAGGCCGGCATGCTGCCGTGCCAGTCGAGGTGGTCCTGCGTGACGTTGAGCACCACGGCCGCGCTGGGCTCAAAGCCCTGGACATCGTCGAGCTGGAAGCTCGACAACTCGAGCACCCACACCTGTGGCAGGTGCTCGAAAACCGGCTCGCGCGGTGGCGGCGGGGCCAGTACCACCGGCACGTCTTCGCTCGGGAGATCTGCAGCCTCGGGGCTTTCGCCACTTGGTGAAAGATCGGCGGACTCGCCAATCGCGGCGGGCACTTCTTCAAGATCGGCGGGTGCCTGCGCATCTTCGGGCGGGCTCTGCGCGGTCGACGGCGTCGCCTGCGCCGGTGGCGCTGTCGGCTCGACGACGAGTTCGAGCTCGAGCGCCTGCGCCAGCGTGTCGAGCATCGTCGGCCCGATGTTGCCCGCCACCGCCACGCGCAGCCCGGTGCGCTCGACCAGTTGCGCCGTCATGGCGGTGGTCGTGGTCTTGCCGTTGGTGCCGGTGATGGCCAGCACCTTGGGTGCATAGCCGCGCTCGGTGGCGAGGTCGGCCAAGGCCAGCGCGAAGAGGTCGAGCTCGCCGGCGATGCGCACGCCGATCGCCCGCGCGGCCTGCAGCAACGGCGCGATCGCCGGATCGTGCGGCGCCAGGCCCGGACTCTTGAGGATGAGGCGCACCCCGCCCTCGCCCAGCAGTGGTCCAGGATCGAGCGCGCCCGCGAGCAGCTGGACCTGGGGCAGTTCGGTGGCCAGCGTGGCAGCATGCGGTGGCGCCTCGCGCGAGTCCCACACCCGCACATGCGCGCCGTTGTGGGCACACCAGCGTGCCATGGCCAGGCCGGACTCACCCAGCCCCAGCACCAGCACCGGCAATTGCGCGAGGTGTCTCATGTCCGGCTCACCTCAGCTTCAGGCTGGCCAGGCCCACCAGGCACAGCAGCATCGTGATGATCCAGAAACGGATGACCACCTGGGTCTCCGTCCACCCCGACTTCTCGAAGTGGTGGTGCAGCGGCGCCATCTTGAAGATGCGCCGCCCCTCGCCATAGCGCCGCTTGGTGTACTTGAACCAGCTCACCTGCACCATCACCGATAACACTTCGGCGACGAACACGGCGCCCATGATGCCCAGCACGATTTCCTGGCGCGTGATGACGGCGATGGTGCCCAAGGCCCCGCCCAGCGCCAACGCACCGACATCACCCATGAACACCTGCGCCGGGTGGGCGTTGAACCACAGGAAGGCCAGGCCGGCTCCGGCCATGGCGCCGCAGAAGATGAGCAGTTCGCCAGCACCGGGGATGTAGGGAAACAGCAGGTAGCGGCTGTAGACCGAGTTGCCGACGATGTAGGAGAAGATGCCCAGGGCCGAGCCGACCAGCACCACCGGCATGATGGCCAGGCCGTCCAGTCCATCGGTGAAGTTGACGGCATTGCTGGCGCCCACGATCACGAAGTAGGTCAGGGCAATGAATCCGAAGACTCCCAGCGGATAGCTCACCGACTTGAAGAACGGCAGCATCAGGTCGGCCTTGGGCGGCAGGTCGGTGGAGAAGCCGCTCTGCACCCAGCGCACGAAGAGCTCGAGCACTCGCAGGTTCGTGGTCTCGGAGATGCTGAATGCCAGGTACAACGCCGCCATCAGCCCGATCAGCGATTGCCAGAAGAACTTCTCCCGCGAACTCATGCCCTCGGGGTTCTTGTGCACGACCTTGCGGAAATCGTCCACCCAGCCGACCGCGCCAAAGCCGAAGGTGACCATCATCACCACCCAGACGAAGCGGTTGGACCAGTCGAACCACAGCACCGTAGAGACGCCGATGCCGATCAAGATCAGCACCCCGCCCATGGTCGGCGTGCCCGTCTTCTTCAAGTGGGACTGCACGCCGTACTCGCGCACCGGCTGGCCGATCTTCATCTCGGTGAGCCTGCGGATCACCAGCGGGCCGAAGCCCAGCCCGATGAGCAATGCGGTCATGGCGGCCATGACGGCACGGAACGTGAGGTACTGGAACAGCCTCAGGAAGCCCCAATCGGGGTTCTGGACGAGCAGCCACTGCGACAGGCTCAGCAGCATGTCGGCTCCCCGGTGCGGCGCATGGAGGCGATCGCGGTGCAGCGCATGGATTCAGCGCGCATCGGCCGGCTCCAGTGCGCGCAGTGCCTGCACCACGCGCTCCATCTGCATGAACCGAGAGCCCTTGACCAGCACCGCGGCGCAGCCGGGCCGCTCGGCGGCCAGGGCCTGCAGCAGTGCCGGCACCTGCTCGAAGTGGCGGGCCCCTGCCCCATAGGCCTGCGCCGCATGGGCGCACTGCGGGCCACAGGCCCACAGGTGTTCGATGCCCCGCTGGCGGGCATATGCGCCCACCTCGGCGTGGAACGCCGGGCCCTGGTCGCCCACTTCGCCCATGTCGCCCAGCACCAACCACTGCGGGGCCGCAAGCCCAGCGAGCAGATCGATGGCCGCACGCACCGAATCGGGGTTGGCGTTGTAGCTGTCATCCACGAGCGTGACAGCGCGGCCGTCCAGGCGCAGCACGCCGGCCTGCGACCGACCAGCCACCGGGCGAAAGGCTTCCAGCCCCTGCAGGATCGCGGCCAGCGACAGCCCTGCGGCCAGCGCCGCGGCGGTGGCGGCCAGTGCGTTGCGCACGTTGTGCAGGCCCGCGGCGTGCAGCATGAACTCGGCCTGACCGGCCGGCGTGACCACGCGCAAGGCCCAATGACCGGCGCCGGCGGTGCCGGCCTCGGGCACCCACACCGCTTCATCGGTGACATCGGCCGCGCCGTGCAGCGCAAACGTCATCTGAGGCCGGGCGCCGGCCTGGCAATGCCACACCGGCGCCTGCTCATCGTCGGCCGGGTAGACGGCCACCCCGGCTGGGCGCAGCGCTTCGATTGCGGCGCCGTTCTCCTGCGCAACCGCAGCCACGCCATCCATGAACTCCTGGTGCTCGCGCTGCGCGTTGTTCACCAGGGCCACCGTGGGCTGCGCCATGCCGGCCAGCAGCGCAATCTCGCCGGGATGGTTCATGCCCAGTTCGAACACCGCCACGCGGTGGCTGGGCCGCAGCCGCAGCACCATGAGCGGAACGCCGATGTGGTTGTTCAGATTGCCGACGGTGGCCAGTGCCGCCTCGCCGTGGCCGGCGCGCAGGATGGACGCCAGCATCTGGGTGACGGTGGTCTTGCCGTTGCTGCCGGTCACGGTGATCACCGGCAGGTCGAAACGCGCGCGCCAGGCACGCGCCAGTTGCTGCAATGCGGCC
>Ga0154020_10007672_pt1 | contig 12578 bp, 1 predicted proteins | sample Klosneuvirus_201_FD_109709 | JGI IMG/M metagenome (GOLD analysis project Ga0154020, IMG submission 109709) | Active sludge microbial communities from wastewater, Klosterneuburg, Austria - Klosneuvirus_20160825_MG | ecosystem: Engineered > WWTP > Aerobic digester > Activated sludge | place... | reverse complement strand
GCGGCATTGGAGGAACTGCAGCGTCACGGCTGGCTGAAAGTGAGTGGCAGACAGCGCCGTGAGATCCAGCAGGCACCCAAGGCACCGCGCCAGGTGAAGACATCGAAGATCATCGGCGTGCTGAGCTCAGCGTCGTTTCTGACCATGCCGCCTCACATCGCGTATGTGATGGACACGCTGCGGAGCAAGCTGACAGCGGCGGGCTATGAGGTGCGCATTTACGCACAGCCCGCGTGCTACACCGCGAGCCCGGCACGTGCTTTGGAGAAGTTCTTCGCCGAGCATCCTGCCACGGCCTGGGTGGTGCTGAGCGCCCAGCTTCCGATGCAACGCTGGCTGGCGGCCAAGGGGCTGCCATGTTTTTTGATGGGATCGCCGGGCAAAGGCATCGTGCTGCCATCGCTGGACATGGACTTTCACGCGGCGTGCCATCACGCTGGCACGATGCTGTGGCGCAAAGGGCACAGGCGCATCGCTTTTGTGGTGCCCAAAGGGCAGTATGGAGGTGACATTGCGAGCGAAGATGGTCTGCGCAGCGCCCTGGCGAGCCTGCCGGGCACCCAACTGCGTGTGATCCGACATGACACCACCGTGCCGCACCTGTGCCGGCTGCTCGACGAGGCCCTGCGCGGCCCGGATGCTCCCACGGCCTACTTTGTGGCCCGCCCGCCGTTTGTGATCACGACGATGATGCACCTCATGCGACGCGGGAAACGCATTCCGCAGGATGTGGCGGTGCTGTCCCGCGATAATGATCCTGCGCTGGACTTCACCACGCCAGCTGTCTGCCGCTACGGTGTCGAGCCAAAACAACTGGCCTCACGCGTGGTGCTGGCCGTGCGCCAACTGGCGGAGAACGGTTCATCGCCAACCGGAAGCGTGAAGCTCATGCCCAGCTACATGCCCGGAGAGACGGTGTGAAAGCGAAAAACCCGCCAGAGATCATCCGGCGGGTTTTTTGATGAGATGGTGCCGACCAGCGATCAGGCCAGCTTGCGGCGGCGGCGCATGCCGATGCCCAGGAGGCCGAGCATGAAGAGGAGGGAACGGGTGGGTTCCGGCACGCCGGTGATGGAGAAGACGCCCGTGGTGCCATCGAAATCCCCGAGGAGCCCGGGAGCCAGGGAAAGCGCGGAGGTATCGAGGTTGAAGGTGCCGGCGATGGCACCGCTGAGGATGTCAAAGAGCTTCCACTTGTCGCCGACGGAGAACCCGGTCATGCCGTTTGGATTGGTGAGCACCAGCATCGACCCGGCCGTGATGTTCAAATTGCCGTTGAGGGAGGCGTAATCGGCAGAAACTGAAGTGCCGGTGTTGTCACCGAGACCAGCACCGCTGAAGAGATCCATGTAAACGGTGCTGGTGGCACCGAGAACCGTGCTGCCACCGCCGGAGGTCGAGAGGCCGAAGCTGCTCGGTGCGGCAGCCACGGTGGAATCGCCGACAACGAAGCTGCCGTTGATGTAAACGCTGTTGCCGGCACCCGGAGCGATGGTGCCGGTGCCTGAGAGCGTGCCAGAGGCATCCACTGTCACATCACCGGTGCCGGTGGCGGAGCCGGAAGTGTTACGGACATTGAGCGTGCCGCCGCTGACGGCGGTGCCGCCGGTGTAGCTGCTCGCCCCGTCCAGGGTGAGGGTGCTCGCGAGATCCTTCGTGAGGCTGCCCCCGATGTCTTCAATAGAGCCAGCAAAGATCGTGCTGCCGCTCGCGGCACCAACGGTGAGATTGAAACCGCTCAGTGTGACGGCATCGTTCGCTCCGCCGGTGAGGCTGGCGATGGACTGGCTGGCACCGAGGTTCAGCGCGTTGCCCGTCGTGTTATTCATGATGATGGCCGTGCGACCGTTGGCGGTGGGGAGGGCGTTGGTAACACTGGCGTTCAAGACGCCGGCGTTCTGGATGAAGGTGGGGCCGTTGTAAGTGTTGGCGACGTTGAGGTTCACCGTGGTGCCGTTGACAACAAGATCCGAGTTTGGCGAACCCGTGTTCCCGGTGATTCCCGAACCGCTGATATTGAAGGTGCCGCCACCAGTGAAGGTCAAAACGGTGCCGGCCTTGTCGATGCCACCGCTGAGGTTGAAGGTGCCGCCACCGGAGCCGATGGTCGCGTTGCCACCGAGGGTGATGGGGCCGGCGAAGCCGCTGGTGCCGCCGCCGACGAGGGCGCCCGCTCCTCCAGTGCCCGTGCCGGTGATGTTCAGCGGCTCGGGATCAGTGTAGTTCACATTGTTGAGCACGAGGGAGGAGCCGCTTTGCACGACGGTGCCGCTGGAAGGGTCGCCGAGACTGCCATTGCCGCCGACATTGAAGGTGGAGCCACCCTGAATGTTGGTGGTGCCCGTGTAGCTGCTGGCTCCAGTGAGGACCAGCGTGCCCGCGCCCGTGCCCGTGAGATTAAAGGCACCAGAGATGGAACCGCCAATAGTGAGCGTGCCCGTCGTAAGCGTGACGGTACGGTTGGCATCGAGAGTGACGGCACCCGTGCCGAGATTCAGGTTGTTCGTGCCGGCAAAGGTGAAGTCCGCGTTGATGTTGAGCGGGTTGTTCGTGGCCAGAGTGATGGCTGAGCCGCTGGTGTTGTCGATGGTGCCACCATTGATGATGAGAGCCCCGTTGCTGATGGCGTTGGCGTTGTTGATGTTGAGCGTACCGGCATTCAGGATCGTGGGACCGTTGTAGGTGTTGGCATTGCTGAGAGTGACCACGCCGCCCGCGATGACGAGATCCGAACTGGCCGAGGTGCCGACGATGGTGCCGGTGACATTGATGCCGGAGGCACCACCATTCAGATTGAGCGTGGTGCCATCCTTTGTGAGGGTGCCCGAGAGAGTGAGCAGACCCGTGCCGCTGTTCTGGATGGTGTCAGAGCCGTTGCCGAGAGCGTTGATGTTCTTGCTCAAGGTGGCGGCAGCCCCGGTGTAAAGCAGCGTGCCGGACGACGTGGCCGCAACGCCAAGATCGAGAGCTGCATTGGCACCAAGAGGCTGGTCGGCCGTGGCCGTGGGATCAATCGCATCGACAGACAGGATGCCATTGGCGATGATGGTCTTGCCGGTGAAGGTGTTGGTGCCGCTGAGGGTCACCGTTCCGGTGCCGACCTTCGTGAGGCCCAACGCGCCGCCGCCCGTGCCATCCTGGAGCAAGGTGGAAAGGCTGGAACTGCCATTGCCACCGCCAACGCTGATCGCAGCAGCCGAGGCACTCGCATTCTCCACGACACCTGCTCCCGTGATGCTGGCAACGGTGTTGCTATTGCCGGCAAGACGCAGGGTGCCATCCACGGTGGCGGCCGAGTTCACACCGAACGCCTGGGTGGAACCGGCGATCAGCGTGCTGCCCGCACGGACGGTGGTGCCCAAGGTGTAGGTGTTCGTGCCATTGAGCGTGGTGCTGCCTGTGTTGCCCGAATCAATGCCAACCGTCGAGGAGGTGGCATCATTGGTGTTCTGGATGGTGCCGTTGAAGATGAAATCGCCACCGCCGACAAGCGTGACGAGACGGTTGATTTGACCGCCAACGCCACCGACATTGCCATTGAAGGTCAAAGATGCCCCGGTGTCCGCCCGGTAGGTGCTGGCACCGCCACCACCAGTCATGTTCAGCGCCCCGCTGATCACATTGGCGCCGCTGACGCTCCGGATGATGCCCGAGGAGGTGCCGTCCGATCCCGGTCCAGAGGTGGTAAAGGAACTGTTCCCAAGGGTGATGCCGCCGTAGAGAGCGACCTGTGCGGTGGTGGCACCCGTATTGAAGATGGCTGTGACCGCACCCGTGCCGAGAGCATCATTGGCGGTGGCCGCAATGACACCGAGGCTGGCTGCGCTGGCGGCATTGATGGTGACCGGACCCGTGAAGGCGTTCACATTGGAGAATTGAAGAATGCCTGCCCCGGCCTTGGTGACACCCACGCCTGTGCCCGTGACGACGGCCTGGACATCGAGATCCACCAACGACCCGGTGCTGTTGGCGACCGTGAAGGTGCGGGAGGCCGAGCCGAGGCTCAGATTGCCGCTGATGACCGGCGTGGTGGTGGGATTGCCCGTGGCGCTGGTGGCGACGTTACCACCGAGGGTAAGTGTGCCCGTGCCGGTGGTCACCGAATTGACGCTGCCAGCGAGACCGCCGGTGCCACCAAAGGTGAGGGCGGCAATGGTGTCGCTGTTGCCGTTGAGGTCCAGTTGGGCCACGCCAGCCGTGGTGGCATTGATCGTGATGGTTCCCGTGTTCGGCAGGGCGTCGCTGATGGTGGTGCGCAGGATGCCTTGGTTGATGTTGGTGCCGCCGGTGTAGATGTTCGCACCACCGTAGGTGAGCGTGCCCGCTCCTGCCTTCGTCACCACGCTGGCTCCGGTGCCACCGTTCACGATCGCGGCATTGATGGTGGTGTTGCCCGTGCCGTTGATGGTCAGCGTTCGCGCAGTGGTGCTCGCCCCGGGAGCGAGATTGAAGGTCGTGCCGCTGAAGAGCAGTCCGGCCGGCCCGGTGATGTTGTTGGTCAGCGTGCGGCTGGCATCGACGGAGTTGGTGACGTCACCGGAAAAGGTGAGATTCTCCGTGCCGACCGTGGTCAGCGTCGCTCCCAAATTCAGGGCATTTGCCACCGGACCGCTGCCGCCGGCGGAAAGATCGACACCGGCTTGAATCGAGGCCGAGGCCGTGATGGTGAGGCTGCCGGAGCTGAGGGCGTCCTTGTGACCGAGGATGAGTGTGCCCTCGTTGAGGCTGGTGTTGCCGGTAAACGTGCTGGCGACATTGATGGCGACACGCTGGCTGGTGACGCCCCATGTTCCAGCCTCGTCGTTAATCGCGAGGTTGCCGGTTCCGGAGATACCCGTGGTGCTGATGGTCAGCAGGTTCGTCGCGCCGCTCCCGCCCTGGGTAGTGATGCTCGCATTGCCATTGAGCACCACACCGCCAGTGAGGTTGAGCGCACTGCCTGCGTCCAAGCTCACCCGCATGATGCTTCCAGCGTTCAGGTTCACCGCGCCGCTCTGGGTGACAGTATAGTTGGAGGCCAGGGCACCAAGGTTGTCCACGCTGAGCTCGCCGACCGCACCCGCGGCATAGTTGAGAGCTGCCGAGCGGGTCAGGCTACCTCCGTCCACGTTGCGGTAAATCACACGGCCAAATTGGTTGAAGTTGATAACCCCGTTGTAGCCCACATACGGCGTCAAAGTGCCGCCGCCGGCCACGTTGGTGAACACCACCGTGCCACGAGTCAATCCAAGCGGGCCAGACCATGTGCTGGAGCCATTGTTGATGGTGAGTGTGCCGGAGAGTTGATTGCCGGCACTGGCCGTGTCGATGCTGTCCAGGTTGAAACCGCCGGTTCCGCTCAAAGCACCGGTGAAGTTGATGTTACGTGCCGTGGTGGTGGTCACGGCCGAGTTGTTCTCACGCAGATTGATCGTTGAGGTGGTGCTGGCCTGCACGAGCACGTCCCCGCTGTGGATCTGGTTCGCCGTGCCGGCGGAAAGCGTGCCGCCCGCGAGGGTCATGTCATTGGACACCGTGCTGGCAGCTCCGTTGTAGTAGAAGGACCCGCCGCTGAGCACGACAGGCGCTCCAGCACCCGGATCCGCCACGATGCCGCTAAGGGCCGTGGGGCTGGTGAGAGCCACGGTGCCTGAACTCACGGTGAAAGTGCCTGTGTAACCAGAAGCCGGTGCCGTGAGGGTCAACGTGCCCGCGCCTGCTTTGGTGACGTTTCCTGAGCCCGTGAGGGCACCTGAGACATTCAAGGCCTGAGCCGCATCCGTCACAGTCCATGTCTGGGGCCCCTGGGTAACGACCGGTGCGGAGATGTTCACCACTGGCGAGGAGCTCGCAGCCATCGTAATGCCGTCAGACGAGGAGGAAGGTGCGAGCGTCAGGGAATTGGAAGTGATCGCACCCGGCCCGATGGTGATGGAGGCGGCTGTGTCCGCAGGCGCGGTGCTCGGACGGAATTCAAGCGCGTTAATCTTGAAAGGCTGCTCAAGCGTGGTGGAGAGCGCCGCGCCACCAGTGAGGTTGTCCGCCTGGAAGATGACCTTCTGGCCTTTTCCGGGCAGCGTCGCCTCGGTCAATGTTCCCGCCAAATCACCCGCAAAATTGGTCAGGTCTGCCGGCCCACCGGTCACAATCGTGTTCCAAGCCGTCGTGCTTGCCCCGCCATTCCAATAGACGTTGCTGGTGTTCAACGTGCCCGCCGTCAGGACGACGCTGAAGTTATCGAAGGCGAGCGAACTTCCCGTGTAGCCTGCGAGGTTCAGGGTGTAGGTGGCTCCGCCCGCGGTGAGTCCACCTCCAGGAGCGGAGATCAGCGTGTAAACGCCACCATTGCTGATATCGATGTCCTTGATGAGGAGGGAAATGACATTGGCGGCAGTGGCTGCGCCGACGGGGATGGTCAGGGTGTCCGTCCCGGTGTCGCCAGCGTCGAGCTCGAGAGTAGCGGTGCCGGTTCCTGCGCCGAGGGAAAGGGAGGTCAGCCCGCTCATCGCCTGCCCCAGGCCGCTAGCGAAGCTCAGGAAGCCTCCGGCATCCACCGTGACGCTGGTGAGGCTGCCCGGCGTGGTCAAGCCGCCCTTGAAGTTCAAGGCACCGCCATTCGCAACGCTCACGCTGGTGCTCGCGGAGGAGCTGTTGTAGTTCAAAATGCCGCCACTCACCGTAGTGGAGCCTGTGTTCCCCAGTGTACCAGTAAAATTAGCCGTGCCTGTTCCCACTTTGGCCAGATGGATGGCTCCACCGCCGCTCTGGGTGATCGCGGCTGTCCCAGCGCCTCCACCGAAGGAGACGGTGCTGGCTCCCACCACGGTGGCATCGCCCACGATGAGCGTGGCAGCGCTGGCGGAGCTGTTGTTGATGACGATGTCACCGGCGGAGTTGGCCGTGAGGCCGTTGATCGTCTCGGTTTTACCATTGAGATCGAGCGTGGCAGTGATGCCCGCCGCCGGGCTGATGACCACATTGCCATTGGCTCCCGTGCCCGTGCCGTTGGGGATGACTTCATTCGCTCCGAGCCGCACCGTGCCGGAGCTGATCGTGAGGGTGCCGGTGGTCGTCGGGTGGCTCCACATGGTGCTGGATATGCCGTTGAGTGTCAGCGAGCCGTTGCCCGCGTAAGTCAGGTTGGCATTGAAGGCGGTAGAAGTGGTGATGCTGCCATTGAAAACCGTGTCGCCAGATCCGTTGACGGTCTGGGTCACATTACCAGTGAGTGAATTCCATTGCATGTCCCCCTCAAAGGTCAGCGTCTTGCCCGTGGCGATGCCGTTGGTGACGGTCTGCCCGGCCGTGGTGTTGCTGTGCGTGTAGGGACTCGTGAATGTGAGGCTGTGGTCACCGATGAAGCTGGCCGTCGTAGCCGTCGTGGTGGAGTTGTCCTGGATGGGATTGGCGATGGTGCGATCTCCGCCGTAGGCGAAGACCGATCCGTTGATCACGCGCAGGGTGCCGGTGCCAAAAGCGGCATTGTCGCCAGCACCAAGTGCTCCCGCTGAAGCGGTGGTGACTCCCGTATAAGTATTGGCGGCCGTAAGAATCCAGGTCGCACCGCCATCAGCGGTGACGCCGAGTGTGTTCGTCCCGGCCGCATTGTCCGCCAGCACGCTGCTGATCGTGTTTCCCTGCGTGTTGGAGCCGCGGAGGAAAAGCGTCTTGCTGCCCGCCACCATGTCATTGGCCACATTCGTGAGCACCAGCGGCCCGGAGCCGTCCGCATGGATCTGCGTGCTGCCCGTCGTGGTGTTGAGGCGGATCATGCGGTCGCTCGTCTCGCCAGACCCCACATATTGCAGGATGCCCGCACCCGTGCCGCCATTGCCCAAGGTCACGGCATTGGCTGCCAGATTCGCGTCCGTGCTGCTGCCCACGCTCGTGCCCGCGCCCGGGGTGGCGCTGTTGCCGAGCGAATTGACCGTCAAGGTGCCTGCCGTGACGGCCATGTTCCCGGTGAACGTGTTCGCGGCGGTCATTTGCAGCGTTCCGCTGCCGGACTTGATTACTCCACCGGAGCCGCTGATCACGCCGGTGATCGTCGCAAAGTCGGCCAGAGTGGCGCTGTTGTCATCCACCTGGATGGTGCGGGCGGCCGCATTGAGATCGATGTTATTGCGCCACTCCACCTCGGAGAGCGCCGTGGCGGAGTTCAGGATCAGGTTGCCAGAGGGCAGGAAGCCTCCGCTGCCCCACGTCAACGCCGTGGGCGATCCGGTGCCACCGATGGCCACCACCAGCTTTGACTCATTGGCGGCAAAACCACCGCCGGCTGTCCAAGTGACCTCGTTGGCATTGCCGGGAGTCACCGTAGCCACCAAATTCCGGGTGAAATTCCCGCTGGAAAGCAACTGACCGCCCGCCAGCACGAGCGGGCTGTTCGTCGGCAGGGTGCTGCCGCTGACAGCTCCCAGGAAGCCCGCCGTCACAGTGGTCAGGCCCGTGTAGCTGTTCGTCGCATTGCCCAAAAACCACACGCCGGCACCGATCTTGTTCACGCTGGTGGCCAGCGATCCATTGTCCACGACCTGGAGGTTGATCTGGCTGTCACCGGTCGAGCTGCCGCCCAAGGTCAGGGTTTGTGCGTTGGTCAAGCCTGAGGCGAAGATGATCGCGCTGGTCTTGCTAAAGACGAGCGTCGAGTTGTTGCCCGAGTTGTTTGCGATCTGCGCACCCGCCCCGGCAAAGTTGCCCGCCAACGTGAACAAGCGGTCCGTGCTCACCGAGGCCGTCCCCGTGTAGGCGATCCCCGCCGTCGCCAGGCCGCCGAAGACCAGGCTTGCCGCGTTGGTGGTGTCACTCGTGGCGTTACCCTTACCGATACTGCTCGCCGTGCCGATGTTCGCCAGCGTCGTCACGTTCACCAGCTTCGCCGTGGTCGCCAGGCCAGTGCCGATCGTGGTCACCCCGGTGTAGGTGTTCAAGCCACTCCATGTGGGTGTTCCTGTCGTGCCATTCAAGCTCACGTTCATGACTCCCGCTCCATCCTGAATCACCCCCGCAAACGTGCCAGCCCCCGTGCCCGTGCCGCCCAAAATGAGCGTGGCAGCCGTCGCGCTGCTGTTGGTGACCGTCCCTGCACCATCAAACGCACCGATTGATCCCTGGGAAGACTGGCCGTTGAGGTCGAGCACGGCCCCCTGGCGGATGACCAAGGCCGCGTTATTGCCGCTCAAACGAGCGGAGTTCACCCCCAGACGCACCGTCCCCTCGTTGATCGTCGTCGTGCCCGTCTGCGCATTGACGCCATTGATCACCAGCGTGCCCGCACCGTTCTTGGTCAGGCCAGCCGTGGTCGTGCTGGCGATGTTCACCGGCGCGTTCAATGCCCCCAGATTGAGCACATCGCTGGCCCCATCCACCCGGATGGCAATGTTCACCCCTGCCGCGCTGCCCACGATCGTTCGTGCCGTGGCGTTGTTGCTCTGAATCGTGGCCGTTCCGCCGGATTGCAGAATCGCCCCCAAGTTGACTATAAGGTTGCCTGAAAGCGTGAGCGTCTGGCTGCCCATCTTCAGGGAAGAGATCCCCCCTGTCACTGCACCACTCGTGAAACTGCCCGTCAGCAGGTTGTGATTGCTCGCCGTCAGTGCCGAGGCGGCATTCACAAAGCCTGTCGTCGTCCCATACACCGGCGTGATCACATTGGCGGAACCATCGATGGCGGCAAAATCCGCCCCGTTGATGTAGAGATGGCCGCGGAAATTGGCCGTGCCGGGAAGGTCGGTCGCCGTCGTCGCCGCCTGACCTGTGAGTGTCACCACGCCACCGCTGGCCCCTGTGGTCACAACATTCACGCTTGATGCTCCCGCTGTCGCCCCCAAGGAGGTGAAGACCAAGTTGGTGGCCGAGGGGGAGACCGAATTGGCTGTCAGTTTCACCGTTGCCGCGCCCGCCGTCGGCGTCAGCGCACCGAGCGTCTCCGTCGTCGCCGCGCCTGAAAAGCCAACAAGATCCAGCGTGCCGCCCGCCGTGCCTGCCCCAGTGTTAGCATTAAACACGACCGTGTTGGTAGCCGCCTCACCCACCACCGTTGAAGTTGTCGCTGCGTTCGCCTTGATCTTCAAGGTGCCGTTGCTGATCGTCGTCGAGCCGCTGTAAGTGTTTGCTCCAGCCAGCGCCCAAGTCCCGGCGCCAGTCTTCGCCAGCGAGGTGTTGTTGGTGCCAGCCGCGTTGTCCACGATCACACTATTGATGATGTTGTCGGCGGTGTTCGTGCCGCCCAGCGTGAGTGTCTTGGAGCCTGCGCCGGAGGCCGTGAAGGCGGCCGCATTGAAAATCACCGGGTTGGAACCGGCTTGGTTCGCATTGATCGTCGCCCCATTCCCTGTTCCGGCCAGATTGATCACCTTCAATGTCGTCAGCCCCGCCGCCGAGGGCGTGGTCGCGGAACCAATGGTCAACGTGCCCGCGCCGTTGTTGTTGCTGGAGTTCAGCCCCGTGTTGGAGGCGTTCGAGCCAATGTTGATGATGCCGGAGTTGTTGGTCAGCGAGCGGAAATCGGTCACGATGAGCGTGCCGTTGTTGATGTTGGCATCCCCCGTGAACGTAGAGCCTGTTCCCTGCACCGTGACAGTCCCTGTGCCGTTCTTGGTCAGTTCATGCGCCGCGCCGCTGGCCGTGACGCTGCCCGTCAACAAGGTCGTGCCGGTCCCGTTGAGCGTCAAAGTTCGCACTGTGGTGCTTGTATTGCCCCACAAAGTGCCCCCGAAAGTGGCAAGCCCCGTCCCGTTGTAGGTCAGTGTCGTGCCCCCTGTCGCGCCACCAATCGCGGTCGCCGCTGAAAAAGTGATGTTGTACCCGTTGCGCGAGGTGAACGTAAGTCCTTCACCCGCATCGTAGTCAAAATTTGCGAACGTCACCGTCTGGTTCAGGCCCGTTCCACCGGGCGCACGGTCCACGATCATATCCAGCGTGCCGCCGTTGTTCAGGTTCACCCGTTTCGAGCTCGCAAAGGTGGTCGAATCCGTCCTCAGCTCAAAAATGCCCCCGTTAAGGTCAATCGCGTTGGTGGCTGAACTCGTCCCCAGCACCGCCGTATCTGTCACCCGGATGGATCCCGCGCTGACCTGCACGATGCCGCTGTATCCAGTCGCGCTTGATGGCTTTAACAGCAGCGTGCCGGCACCGTTCTTCGACAGCGTGCCCGAACCGGTCAGCGCACCCGTGATCGCATACTGGCTCACCCCGGTCGTGTTCCCCGAACCGAACGTGATGGTGCCTGCGTTGTTGATTTCCAAATCCCCCATGGTCAGGCTCCCGCCCGCCGCATGCACCGCCGTGCTCACCAGCCCCGTGCCATTGCTCAGCTTCCCGGTAATGGTCTGGTCTCCCACGGAGATGAGCGCCACCCCGTTTGCGGCGATCGGACCCAGGCCTTGCAGTTCCACCGCACGCCCCAGTGTCACCCCGGTGCCATATCCACCCTCCAGCAACAAAGCACCGCCGCCAAGACCGCGTGTCGAAGACCCGTTGACCACGATTGGACCCGTACCGCCCAACGCCGCCGCATTGCTGATGGACAAAAGGCCCGCATTGATCGTCACGGATCCCGTGAAGTCGTTCGATGGATTGGTCAGCCGCAACGTGCCCAGCCCCGTCTTCACCAACGCGGTCGAGCCGGTCAGTTGGGAGGAAATCGTCGCCATCTGTGCCATATCCACCCGCACTCCGCCGGATGTCAGAACCAAATCCCCGTCCGTCAGTGTGTAATTGTTTTTGAAACTCAAAGAATTGGCCAAACTGCCAGTGCCAAGAGTGATGATCGAGCCACCTGAAGGAATGACCAGCGGGAAAATGACATCGTCAGCGCTACCGGGAGAAGCAGTCGTCCAGTTTGTGGAGGTGCTCCACAACTGATCGGTCGCTCCGGTCCAAGTCTGATCGGCAGCAAGGACCCTTGGCATCGTCCCAAAAGGAATCAAAACAAGAGCTGTGACGCTTCCGACAAAGCGCGTCCAAGGCGTGAGCTTGGTATTCTTCATGGTTGGTGGTGGCTGGTTCTGCCACGGCAACGCGGCAGTCCTATTTTCTCAAATAGGCGTGAAGGTTTATTCAAAATGAAAGTTTTCCGCCACAAAAAAGTGCTGCTGGGGCCCTCTTAGTTATTCACAATCAAAGGATTTCCCTCTTGAGCCACCGCCAAGCTCCCAGCAAAAAAATCTTCGCCGCGTGAGGCAACCACGGAATCTGAAACGACGGCAAAATGAGAAAATTGAGCCAGCGAACCCGCTTCCAGCGCGTTTATGCCCCACCATGCACGATCTCGATCCCAGCCTCCCCGAGCACCTCGTCCGCCGCGATTTCCTCAAGAAGCTCGCCGCGGCCTCCACCGCCGCGTGGATGACCGGCGAGCCGCGAGCCATCTGGGCCAAAACGGGCGAGAAAGTCACCCATCCGCCCGCGAAAGCCGATGCGTGCATCCTTTTGTGGATGGCGGGCGGCATGGCCGCGCCGGACACCTTTGATCCAAAGCGCTACTCGCCTTTCGAGAAGGGGCTCGAAGTGAAAAAGATGCTCTCGACCGTCCCCGCGATCGATACCGCCGTCGATGGCCTCAAAATCTGCCAGGGCCTCGAAAAAATCGCGAAGGT
>Ga0154020_10007671_pt1 | contig 12578 bp, 9 predicted proteins | sample Klosneuvirus_201_FD_109709 | JGI IMG/M metagenome (GOLD analysis project Ga0154020, IMG submission 109709) | Active sludge microbial communities from wastewater, Klosterneuburg, Austria - Klosneuvirus_20160825_MG | ecosystem: Engineered > WWTP > Aerobic digester > Activated sludge | place... | reverse complement strand
CCATTTGGTCACAATCTTATCCGCTTCTGCTTTCGTCATGGTGGCAAGAATCTTATTCTGTTCGTCAACAAACCCGTTAGGCAAAGTGTAATCTAAAATTCTGCCAATGAAACCCGCCTTCTGAAAACCAGTTTCATAAAGTAAAGCATCACGCTGACCTAAAGCACTCTTCATAAATTTCAATTCATCATCGGTAATTCCGGTTTTTGTGTATTCTTTCAATTCTTTTATAACTTCTACCAATGCACTGTCGGTAGCGTTGGCACGAATGCCCGAACTGAATGAAAAAGTGCCAGAGTATTTATCGCCAGAGAAACCTGAACGGGCACCGTACGTCCAGCCTTTGTCTTCGCGCAAGTTCAAATTGATTCGGCTATTGAATGCACCTCCCAAAGGATAGTTTACAAGCGTAGCCCGGTAGTACTCTCCGGTGGCATCAAACTTTAAACCCGTTACACCACCTACACGAAATTCTGTTTGAGCAGCCTTGGGCACATCTACTAAATACACTCTTGTTTTATCAACACTTGGTACCGCTGGTACTTTAGGCAGTTTAATTTCCTTGACGGGAAGTTTTTTAAGAAAGCCGAGTTTGCCTAAAATTTCACTTTCCGTTACATCGCCTACTACAACAAGTTGAGTACCTTTTGAAGTCATGTAGTTATCGTAATAGCCTTGGATATCTTTAAGCGTTAAGTGTGCAACGGTATATTCGGTACCCATTTGACTGAGACCTAAAATAGTATTACCATAATTCATTTTAGCAAATACACCGGAGGCAATAAAAGCTGGCTGCGATTTCATTTGCTTAAACCCTTGCACAGCCTGGGTTTGAATGCGACTAAAGTTATCCTGTTCAAATTTTGGATTCAACATCCGTTCTTCAAGAATAGCAAGTGTTTTGTCAAGATGCTTTTTTAAAGTTTGCACTTGAAAGCTGATTCCATCAAATTCGCTATTGATGCGAATGGAACTTCCAATCTTTTGTAGCTCAACTTGAATTTGCTCGCTGGTATAATTTTTAGTGTCTTCATTCATCATAGCCGCAAATATTCTTGCTAACCCAATTTTAGAAGTATCATTAGCTTGAAGAATGTGACCACCCGGAATTGTGATTGACAAAGTAACAATAGGAAGTTCGGTACTTTGCGTGCCAATAGCTTTGATTCCATTATCAAGCGTCTTCTTCCAGAAGGCTGGAACTTTAACTACCGGATTAGCACCATTGCCAGGCATTTTATTTCTATCAAACTGATCTTTTGGTTTTTGATAGGTTAATCCGGCATAACCATAAGATGGCGCCTTGTAATTTGATTCATCTACTTTATAGTTTTCTGCAGCTACAATATTTGATTCCTGTCCTTTAGGTACCACACTTAATATAACAGCATACTTGCCTTTTATGTATGTATTGTAAACGCGCATTACATCTTCCTTAGTTACTTGATTGTAACGCTGCAATTCTTTACCAATTTGGTTTGGGTCGCCTGTGAAGGTTTGATAGGCAGCAAGCTGCGATACTTTTCCACTCACACTTTGCAGGCCATTAATATAATCGGCTTCAAAGGCACCTTTAAATTTTTCAATGTCTTCGTCTGTTACTCCGCGCGTTTCAAATTTTTTAATTGCAGCGTCAATAAGTTTTTTTCCATCAGCTAAAGATGCACCGGCAGAGGGAGTGAGGCTGATTCGGAATATTCCGGCAAGTTCGCTATTGCTGCCAAACGCAGAAGCATTCAATGCTTTTTGAGGTTTAACAATTTCCTGATAAAAGATTGAATTTTTTCCTTGTCCAATTATCTCAGCAAGACAATCCAAAGCAGCCTGATCGGCATGATAATTTGGAACTGTAGGATAGGTAACAACTAATAGCGGCAAGCGGGCATAGTTATCAACTAACGTTGCGTACCGATCGCTGGTTAACACAGGGGCAGGCAAGTTCATGTTTTGCACATCCGAACCTTTCGGAATGCTGCCAAAATATTTCTCAACTAACTTTACAACATCGGCAGGGTTAAGATCGCCACCTATTGTTAGCGTTGCGTTGTTAGGTCCATACCAGCGTAAGAAAAAGTTTTTAAGATCGTTCACGTTCACACGGTTCAAATCTTCAATGTATCCGATTGTTAACCACGAGTATGGATGACCATATGGATAAAGATTTTTATTGATTACTTCAGTCACTAACCCATACGGACGGTTATCATAATTCTGACCGCGTTCATTTTTTACGGTCTCTCGTTGAACTTCAAACTTGCGTTGCGTTACGGCATCTAATAAAAAACCCATGCGATCGGCTTCCAGCCAAAGCATTTTTTCCAATTGATTGTTTGGTACTGTTTCGTAATAATTTGTTCTGTCTGTATTGGTTGATCCATTTAACGTTCCACCAGCTTCGGTTACAATTTTAAAATGCTGCTCATCGCCCACGTTATCGCTACCCTGAAACATCATGTGTTCAAAGAAATGTGCAAATCCTGATTTACCAATCTCTTCGCGCGCTGAACCCACGTGATAGGTTACATCCACGCGCACAACCGGATCGCTGTGATCTTCATGAATAACAAGCGTAAGTCCGTTTGGCAACACATACTTTTCAAAAGGAATAATAATTTCATTTCCCTTTTGGGTAACCTTCTCAATGAGTTTGGTTTGTGCTTGCACGACCAAGCTCGAAATAGCAAGTAGAATGGCGAGAATCCTTTTCATGGTTAGTTGTTTAATTTTCAAATACATAAATAATTTAATCTCCCCGCAAGGAATGGATTGAACAGAAAATAAATAGATGCGGTTAGGTTGAGTAATAAATGTACAAAGTTTATTCACGCACGCAAAGCGAAATTATTCAAGCGCGCACGTATCATTAATTTTAATGATAGTATAATGCACCAAATTAGACAACACGAAGGAATTTGATTTTTTTATTCTTCTAATAGGAAGAATTATATTATTTCATTTTCGATGAAGCGAGCGGCCTTGACTGAGCCGGATTTTGAAATATCGGTTGAAGCTCAATAGGATTATCGGTGCGTGGTTTTCTGGCGATTATCGATTGCTCAGTTTCCCAAGCTTTCCAATTTTCCACTAATTCAATAAGATCTTCTTCAAGACACGGATATAAATTTGATTTAGGAACTTTAGGAAATAATCCATTTGCCAGGTGATAACTACTTAAACCACCACTCCATTCAAAATGACCTGGATCATACAGTGTGCGCCACCTTCCGCCCCAGCGCAAGCCTAATTGTTCGCCAATTGCACCTACTTTTTTCCAGAGGCGTGCATTGTCCCATTGCGCTACTGAATCAATTACAGGCACAACATCAACCGCTAATCCATATTGATGTTTAGAATGGCCACCACCTGCTTTTGTATATTTTTTACCAAGTGTTTTATACTCGTTTTGTTTTGCTATGGTGCGGTATGATTCAACAATCGCTAACTCAATTCCTTTCGACTTGCAAATAGAAATTAGCTGAATAATCTTTTCATGGAAATAAGGATGCAATGCATTAAGGTCGGCTATCATAGGCAAGCTGCCGCGGTCTTTTCCGAAATCATAATTTTCAACAGTTGCCCAGGTTTTCCAGGCTTCAGATGTTTCACTAGTAACTTTTGCAATCGATAACGGGGCTTCAAAGCCAATTGCAAAATCAGAAATTATTTGACGCTGCTCCTCAGTATAAGGCATTACATCCAGTGACAATTTTCCCAATTGGGCTTTAGCAGAGAAAGAAAAAAGCAGCAAAAGACTAAAAAATGAGGTTTTTCTAAGCATTCTAAAAATTCAAGTCGCAAAAATAATAAAACGATTTGACTTGACTCGTTATTCGAATAGTAACAGTTGGGCTGATCGAAGTTCGATGTTTAGAGATTAGATAGAATTTAAACCGATTACCGAATACTGATCACCAACTACTAACTCTATCCAACTCTTAAAGTTGAAAGCCCGCCATCGGCATGAATGACTTGCCCCGTAATCCACGATGATTCTTCCGAAAGTAAAAATGAGGCCAGGTTAGCAATGTCATTTGATTGGCCCAATCGTTTTAACGGATGTCTTTCATTTGATGCTTTTCTTTTTTCTTCACTCGAAAGTAATTTAGCGGCAAGCGGAGTATCTGTGAGAGAAGGCGCTATGGCATTAACCCGAATTTTTGGAGCAAACTCTGCGGCCAACGAGCGCACCAATCCTTCAATGGCGCCCTTAGCTGATGCCACGCTTGCATGAAAGGGCATGCCTTGCTGCACCGCCACGGTGCTAAACATAACTATAGAAGCTTGGTCAGAATTTTTTAATAACGGTAACACTTGTCGAATACAGCGAATCGCGCCAAGCACATTTATTTGAAAATCTTCTAAATATTCTGAATCTGAAATTCTATGAAATGGTTTTAACGTAATGGTGCCAGGGCAATACACTAATCCATTCAAAACAGAAGGTAATTCATCTAAATTTAACTCATCCTTTGTTGCGTCAAACAAAATACTTTGTGCACTCCCTTTTCCTTTGCGGGAAGCTACTATTACAGTCTGATTGTTTTCATTCAGTTTCTCTTTTAGCGATTCACCAATACCCGAGTTACCGCCAATGATGAGATAATTTTTTGTGTTACTCATTCTTGTTTACCTTTAATGAGTACATAACATGATGGAATGAAAATTGTTCAAATGGATGAAGCAACACAGAATAAATTAACAGCTCATTTCTTGCAATATATTAGCGACCGCAGGCGAGACTTATTGGAGCAAGTATTAAGTCAGCGAACGCGACACATTACTATGGTGTTGGAGGATATTTATCAATCACAAAATGCAAGCGCAGTTATTCGCACGTGCGAGTGTATGGGTGTTCAGGATATTCATATCATCGAAAATGAATCAAAGTTTTCAGTGAACAAAGATGTAGTGAAGGGCTCAATAAAGTGGGTAGACATTATGAAATATCAGAAGGAAAATGGTGCCGATCTTTGCTTTGAACAATTGAAACAAAAAGGCTATAAAATTTTAGTTACCGATCCATCACCCGATGGCGTTTCCATTTATGATGTAGATATTCATGAGAAAATTGCCTTGGTAATGGGCAATGAATTAAAGGGCACTTCAGATCGGGCAATATCACATGCTGATTTGAAAGTTAAGATTCCCATGTATGGCTTTACGGAAAGCATGAACATTTCCGTAAGTGCAGCAATTTGTTTGAATACATTGATTCCTAAATTACATCAATCAGAAGTTTCATGGCAATTGACTGCTGATGAGATAGTGAACATTCGATTTAGATGGCTTAGAAAAATGATGAAGCGCCCTGAAATAATGGAAAAGGAATTTCTAAAGTCAATTCAGTAATTTTGCCTTGGCTTTTAATCTAATCAGTAATGAGTTTTTTGAAACGGGTAGCGCGTTTAGGGTTGATCATTGTGCTTGTTGGGTTGCTTGTTTTAGTTAGTACCAACGTATGGGTTGTTAGCAGCACGTCAAGTCAGGTGCTTACCGACTTTAATTTATTGCCAGACAATGGCGTGGCATTAGTGCTGGGCACAAGTCACCGCATGGTAGATGGATCACCGAATCCTTTCTTTCATAATCGCATGGCAACGGCTGCAGAGCTTTATAAAGAAGGTAAGATTATTCGCTTTATTGTGAGTGGAGATAACCGAACAAGATATTACAACGAACCGGCTGAGATGCAGAAAGCATTAATCAAATTAGGTGTTCCGATTGATGCGATTACGCTAGATTATGCGGGGTTGCGCACATTGGATTCAATTGTTCGATGTAAAGAAATTTTTGGTCAATCAAACATCATCATCATAACACAACCCTTTCATAGTTATCGAGCTTTATTTATTAGTCGTTATTTTAATATAAATGCGGTAGCCCTGGTTGCAGAAGAACCTGGCCAGGAAGTAGCACCTCGGGTTTATTTGCGCGAATACCTTGCCCGCACAAAAGCGATTCTGGATTTATATGTGTTAGGAACTACTCCGCGCCACTTAGGCCAGAAAGAACCAATCGGCATATAGAATAAATATTCGCTCAATGCGACTAAACCAACATCCGGGCGCATCGTTTAAATCATTATTTTTGTAGTTAAATTCCATTTGTGGGCAGTATAAATCGTTTTAGAGGAATCTTCATTTACCAAATCTGTTTTGTATTAAGCGCTGCTTCAGCATTTGCACAGGAAACAATCATTCAGGGTAAAGTAATTGATGCCGCATCAGGTGATCCGGTTCCGTTTGCCAATATTATTTTTAAAGGTACTTCAATAGGCACCACGTCTGATTTTGATGGAAATTTTCTATTGAAATCGTCTAATCCTACCGATTCAATTTCAGCTTCTTACATCGGTTATCGATCGCGTACAAAAGCGATTGTAAAAGGAACTAAACAAACCATAAACTTTCAGTTGGAAGAAAATGTAACCAACCTACAAGAAATAATAGTTAAAGCTGGCGAAAATCCGGCTTATGAAATTTTACGCAGAGTGGTTCGAAATAAAAACAAAAACGATAAGCGAAAACTTACGGCCTACGAGTACGACACCTATACCAAGATTGAAGTTGATGCAGATAACCTTTCTGAGAAATTTCGCGAACGTAAAATCATTAAGAAGATAACCCAGGTGTTGGATAGTATAGAAGTAATTGCCGGAGAAGATGGAAAACCAATCTTACCGTTATTTATTACCGAAAGTGTTTCCAAAATTTATTACCGCGATAACCCATCTCTCAAGAAAGAGAATATTCTAAGAACTAAAATCAATGGAATTGGAGTTGAGGACGGTACTACCGTAACGCAAGTGATAGGTTCTTCTTTTCAGGAATATAACTTTTATCAAAACTGGTTAAACATTGTAAGTAAAGAATTTGTGTCGCCCATTGCGGATGGCTGGCGACTATATTACGATTACGATTTAACAGACAGTCTTTATATTGGAAAAGATTATTGCTATCGTCTCGATTATTTTCCGCGCAGTCCACAAGACCTTGCTTTTACGGGCACCATTTGGATTACAAAGGAAGATTATGCGTTAAAACAAATTGATGCCAACATGGGCAAGCAGGTAAACTTAAATTTTATTGAGAAGATACGGCTGCAGCAAGAGTTGGTTAAAACTGATTTGGGGCCGTGGCTTCCAGTTAAAAACCGCGTGCTTATTGATGTGGGCGATCTTGGAAAAAATAATGCCGGCATGTTGGCAAAATTTTATACCAGCAATAAAAATTTTGTTACTAATCAACCAAAAAATCAAGGCTTCTATGAGCGTTCTATTGAAATTGCAGAAGATGCTCAGATGTATAAAGAAGAACATTACTGGGATACGCTGCGCCATGAGCCGTTAAGTGAAACGGAGAAAAGTGTCTATCGCATGATTGATACACTACGAAATATTCCGATTGTAAAAACATATACTGATATCATTAAGATCGTTTTAGATGGATATGTAAAGGTGGGTAAAATTGACGTGGGTCCATACCTCGGGGCTGTGGCTTGGAATAATATTGAAGGTTGGCGCGTGCAAGCTGGTTTTAAAACAAATTATCAGTTTAGCAAGAAGTGGATTTATGGCGCGCATGTGGCCTACGGATTTAATGATGAAAGATTTAAGTATCAGGTTTCCGCGCAACGAATTCTATCTAAACAACGGTGGACAACACTTACGTTTCGTGCACGTAATGATATTAACAGGTTAGGGGTTGATGATGAAAACCTGGCCGACAATCCAATATTTTTAGCAGCTACACGGTGGGGTTATTTTCGCAGAGGATATTATTCTGACAATTATGGAGTAGCACTTCAACGCGAACTTTTTAAAGGTTACTCACAGAAAGTTTCTTTCCGCTATTGGAATTTTGATCCCACCTATGAGTTTGGTTATTTCTCCAATCCCGAAGATATAAACTCACCCATTCTCGATAAGTTTCAAACCTCTGAGTTAAGTATTGAATCGCGATATGCCCGCGATGAAGTATTTCTTCAAAATGACAACGAGCGAATTAGTATGGGAACAAATAAATGGCCCGTCATTTCACTTCGATATACGCATGGTTTTAGCGGTGTTTTTGGGAGTGATTTTGATTACGATAAGCTTCGTTTAAATTTGACTAAACGAATTAAGACAGGCCCATTAGGCGTTGGGTATCTCTCGGTCACTAGTGAATATATCTTTAATACGTTGCCTTATCCGTTGTTAACCTTGCATTTAGGAAATCAATCACCGATTTATTCTTCTATTACTTATAACCTGATGAACTATGGTGAGTTTGTTAGCGACCGGTATACATCTCTTCAATATCGGCAATACCTTGAAGGTTTTTTACTTAACCGCATACCCTTGCTTAACAAACTTAAATGGCGCTTGCTTGCAACGTCAAATGTAATTGTTGGTGGCTTGCGCGAGTCTAACAGAAAGTTGATTTCAGAATTTACTCCTGACGGACAGCAAACTTTGACGGCTGGCTATTTCAAGAATGGGAAACCATACATTGAATTGGGTTATGGTGTTGAGAATATCTTCAAGTTTTTGCGTGTAGATTTTGTTCATCGTGTTTCCTATCTGGAAAATAAAGACACACGTAAGTTTGGTATTCTCTTTACTGCACAATTCCAACTATAAGCGAATCACATTTTTTTTGAGCCACCAAGCCGCAGGTTTAGATAAACCAGAAAACATCACGCTTCAACGCCTGAATTTGTAAAAACCCTTAGTGCAGACAAGATATTGCGGTCTATTTTTTTTGCAAGTAATGCATTAAAGTTTATGCCTAGAAAAGTCGATATTTGCATCCAAAATAAGTTTTGCAATAAATGAGTTCAGTAAAAATTACATTACCTGATGGTTCCTCACGGGATTATCCTCAAGGAGTTAAAGGAATAGAAATTGCGCAAAGTATAAGTGAAGGACTTGCGCGCAATGCCATGTCTATCGAAGTGAATGGAGAAAATAGGGATTTAGGCAGACCGATTACAACGGATGCATCTATAAAAATATTTACATGGAATGATAAAGGTGGCAAGTATGCTTTCTGGCACTCATCGGCTCACTTGTTTGCCGAAGCATTAGAAGCATTATACCCTGGTGTGAAATTCGGGATTGGGCCGCCTATTGAAAATGGATTCTATTATGATGTAGATCTTGGCGAGATCCCTTTCGGGGATGAAGAACTTGTGGCTGTAGAAAAGAAGATGCTTGAACTGGCCCGCCAGAATAATGCATTCGTTCGCAGTGATGTTTCTAAAAAAGATGCGATTGAATATTTCAAAAAGAAAGGTGACGAGTACAAACTTGAATTGATTGATGGTTTGGCCGATGGTTCTATCACCTTTTATCAGCAAGGAAATTTTGTTGATCTCTGTCGTGGCCCGCACATTCCAACAACAGCTCCCATTAAAGCAATTAAACTTTTGAGCGTAGCTGGTGCATACTGGCGTGGAGATGAGAAAAATAAAATGCTTAAACGCATTTATGGAATCACGTTTCCAAAACAAAAAGAATTAGAAGAGTATCTCTTCATGTTGGAAGAAGCTAAAAAACGTGATCACAGAAAACTTGGAAAAGAACTAGAGTTATTTGCATTCTCAGAGAAAGTAGGGATGGGGCTTCCACTATGGTTGCCTAAAGGAACTATACTTCGAGAAAGGCTAGAGCAATTTATGCGCAGGGCTCAGGTTCGTGCCGGGTACGATCCGGTTGTTACCCCGCATATTGGAAGTAAACAACTCTACGTTACTTCCGGGCATTATGAAAAGTATGGCAAAGATTCTTTCCAACCCATTCATACGCCTGATGAAAGTGAAGAGTTCTTGTTGAAGCCTATGAACTGCCCGCATCACTGCGAGATTTATAAAGTAAAACCAAGATCCTATAAAGATCTTCCTATTCGCTATGCCGAGTTTGGTACCGTTTATCGCTACGAACAAAGTGGCGAACTTCATGGCTTAACCCGAGTGCGCGGATTTACTCAGGACGATGCTCATATTTTTTGCAGACCCGATCAGGTGAAGGCCGAGTTTGTGAAGGTGATTGACCTGGTGCTGTTTGTATTCAAATCGCTTGGGTTTGAAAATTATACCGCTCAGGTTTCGCTTCGCGATCCAGAAAACAAAGCAAAATATATTGGCGATGACGAATTGTGGGATCGTGCCGAACGAGAAATACAAGAAGCTGCTGATGAGCGTGGCTTGATAACTGTGGCCGTAAAAGGCGAGGCTGCCTTCTATGGACCTAAACTGGATTTTATGGTGAAGGACGCCTTGGGCCGAAGTTGGCAGTTAGGTACTATTCAGGTTGATTATCAACTTCCGCAGCGATTTGAGCTGGAGTATGTGGGTTCCGATAATCAGAAACATACTCCTGTTATGATTCACCGGGCTCCTTTTGGTTCGATGGAGCGCTTTGTGGCTGTTTTGATTGAGCACTGTGCTGGTAATTTCCCCCTTTGGTTGGCACCTGTGCAAATTGCAGTACTTCCTATTTCAGAACGATTTAATGATTATGGCCAAAAAGTGCTTGATGCTCTTAAAAACAGTGATATTCGAGGATTTTTGGACGATCGCAATGAGAAAATTGGTCGTAAAATTCGAGATGCAGAGGTTGGCAAAGTACCTTTTATGCTCTTAGTTGGTGAGAAGGAGGCTGCTGAAAACAAGATTGCCGTACGTAAGCATGGGGAAGGAGATAAAGGCGTAATGGATTTAAATGACTTTGTAGCGCAATTTTCGCACGAATTTAGCCTTCCGGCCTTGCCTTAGTATTTTGATAAAAAGAAAAAAGAGCGATATTTGCAGCCTGTTTTTAAAAAAGTAGAATTTAAACCCAACGAGTGGCAATATTTCCAGGTAACAGACCAAAGCCTTTTGTAAGAGGGCCAAGGAGAGTAGTAGAAGAACCTTATCGAGTTAATGAGCGTATTTTAGCCTCTCGCGTTCGCGTTGTGGGTGAAAATATTAAGGTAGATGTTTATCAAACTTCTGTTGCTATTAAAATGGCGCAGGAGCAAGGATTGGATCTGGTAGAAATTTCACCTAATGCAGACCCTCCGGTTTGCAAAATCATTGACTACTCAAAGTTTAAATACGAACAGAAGAAGAAACAGAAAGAGATTAAGGCCAATGCCCAGAAGACGGTATTAAAAGAAATCCGTTTTGGCCCTAATACCGATGAGCATGATTTCAACTTTAAGTTGAAGCATGCCGAGAACTTCTTAAAAGAAGGTGCGAAGGTGAAAGCCTATGTACATTTTGCAGGAAGGTCAATTGTGTATAAGGAGCGCGGTGAGATTTTGTTATTGAAATTCGCGCAAGCATTGGAGGAAATGGGAAAAGTAGAACAGCTGCCAAAGTTGGAAGGAAAGCGGATGTATATGATGGTGGCTCCTAAGCCTAAGAAGTAACAGATTTTAAATTAATAAGTAATGCCCAAGTTAAAAACAAAGTCAGGTGCCAAAAAGCGTTTTAAAGTTACCGGTACTGGTAAGATTAAGCGTAAGAAGGCCTACAAGAGTCACATCCTGACAAAGAAAACGACTAAACAAAAGAGGAGATTAGGCCACGCTACCACCGTTAAGAAAGTTGACGAGAATAACGTTAGGGCTATGCTTCCTTATATGGTTTAATCCGTAAAGTCGGATAGGTTCCTCCGAAGTGATAGCTAAGGAGTGTATATGTTTAACCGGTACTTGGCAGATTAAGTATCTTGAAACAAAAGATCGCCAACGCCAAAAATTAAAAAATTATGCCACGTTCAGTAAACAGTGTAGCATCCCGCGCCAGAAGAAAGCGCGTAATGGAATTGGCCAAAGGATACTTTGGTCGCAGAAAAAATGTTTGGACAGTCGCTAAAAACGCAGTCGAGAAAGGTTTGGTCTACGCTTACCGCGATAGAAAAGCCAAGAAGAGAGATTTTCGTACTCTTTGGATTGCCCGTATCAATGCTGGTGCAAGACTTCATGGAATGTCTTACTCCGAGCTTATGGGAAAAATCAAAAAGACTGGTATCGATTTAAACCGCAAAGTTCTTGCTGACCTTGCAATGAATCATCCTTCAGCTTTTGAAGCTGTTGTTAACAAGGTGAAGTAATTAATACTTACAACTCATTAAAAGCCTGCCTGAATTTATTCGGGCAGGCTTTTTTATTTTCGACAAACCCACGGTTTAAGGGTTTTCAATCTTTATTTCGGTAGAGGCAGAGGGTTGAAAACCCTTAGCTATGAAAACCTTCTAACTTTGAGCATATGTCGCGATCAAAAAAGGTATTTCTGTTGGTAGCTGTTATTTTTTTAGGAGCGCTTATCTATTTCAGTTACGATATCAGCAGCCGCACAACCTTTCCCGGCTCCAAGCCGCAACTTCCTATTCGGATAAAAGAACAGTTTGGTAAGCCTGATTCAGTTAGGCACGATACATTATCAGCTACTCAACGCTGATTTTGGCAATTCGTCAGATTTATAAACACTCAAACGAACTGTTATTTTGAGGTTTTGAGGTTAGGTGTACATTAGCATCAGATTAAAGCCAACTATAGACAAGATTATCCCCCGGGGTCAAGGACTTCGGGGGATTTTCGATTTTT
>Ga0154020_10007670_pt1 | contig 12581 bp, 13 predicted proteins | sample Klosneuvirus_201_FD_109709 | JGI IMG/M metagenome (GOLD analysis project Ga0154020, IMG submission 109709) | Active sludge microbial communities from wastewater, Klosterneuburg, Austria - Klosneuvirus_20160825_MG | ecosystem: Engineered > WWTP > Aerobic digester > Activated sludge | place... | reverse complement strand
CTCACCTGGGACGACTACGTCGAGATGGGCGTGATCGCCGCGCTGGACGAGGCGAAGGCGATCACCGGCGCGGACAAGGTGAACGCGCTCGGGTTCTGCATCGGCGGCACGCTGCTCAGCTGCGCGCTTGCCGTGCTCGCGCGGAAGAAGAAGGCCCCGGTGGCGAGCCTGACCCTCATGACCTCGCTCCTGGAGTTCTCCGACGCGGGCGAGATCCGCGTCTACATCGACAAGAACTTCGTGGAGAAGCGCGAGAAGAAGCTCGCCAAGGGCGGCATCGTGCCGGGCGCGGAGCTGGCCGGCGCCTTCTCCAGCCTGCGCGCGAACGACCTCGTCTGGAGCTACGTCGTGAGCAACTACCTGAAGGGCCAGCAGCCGCCCGCGTTCGACCTGCTCTACTGGAACGGGGACTCGACCAACCTGCCGGGCCCGATGTACGCGTACTACCTGAGGACCACCTACCAGGACAACCAGCTCGCGCAACCCGACGCGCTCACCATGTGCGGCGTGCCGGTCGACCTCGGGCGCGTGGCGGTTCCCGCCTTCGTCTTCGCCGCGCGCGAGGACCACATCGTCCCGTGGAAGGGCGCCTTCTCGAGCGCGCGTTGCCTGGGCGGCCCGGTCAAGTTCGTCCTCGGGGCGAGCGGGCACATCGCGGGTTCCATCAACCCGGCCGCCAAGGGCAAGCGAAGCCACTGGGTGAACGAGCGCCCGGGCGCCGATCCCGACAAGTGGTTCTCGCAGTCGAAGGAAGTGCCGGGCAGCTGGTGGGTGCCGTGGACGGCGTGGCTCAAGCCCTTCGCGGGGAAGCTGGTCGCCGCGCGTGCGAAGCTGGGGGACGCGAAGCACAAGCCCACGGAGCCCGCTCCGGGGCGATACGTGAAGGAACGCGCCGAGATCGGGAAGTGAAGACGACGCCTCGCGGGACCGCCCGCGTCGCAGGAAGCGAACCGCCAGGAGGAGAATGGACATGTCCCAAAGAATCGCACTCGTGACCGGTGGCATGGGCGGCCTCGGGGAGGCCATCTGCATGAAGCTCGCCCGGATGGGCATCAAGGTCGTCGTGACCTATTCCCCTGGCAATGCCAGGCACAAGGAGTGGCTGAAGGAGATGGAGGGCCGCGACTACCGCTTCCACGCCTATCCCTGCGACGTGGCGGACTTCGACTCCTGCCAGGAAGCGGCCACGAAGATCACCTCGGAGGTCGGTCCCATCGACATCCTCATCAACAACGCCGGCATCACGCGCGACATGACGTTCAAGAAGATGGGCAAGGTCGACTGGGACGCGGTCATGAAGACGAACCTGGACAGCGTCTTCAACATGACCAAGCCGGTCGTCGACGCGATGGTCGAGCGCGGCTGGGGCCGGGTCATCAACGTCTCGAGCGTGAACGGCCAGAAGGGCGCCTTCGGGCAGACCAACTACTCGGCCGCGAAGGCCGGCATGCACGGCTTCACGAAGGCGCTCGCCCTGGAGGTTGCCCGCAAGGGCGTCACCGTGAACACGATCTCCCCGGGCTACATCGGCACGAAGATGGTGATGGCGATCCCGAAGGAGGTCCTCGACTCGAAGATCATCCCGCAGATCCCCCTGGGCCGGCTCGGGCAGCCCGAGGAAGTGGCGGGACTGTGCGCCTACCTCGCCTCCGACGAGGCGGCGTTCATCACCGGCGCCAACATCTCGATCAACGGCGGCCAGCACATGTTCTAGCGCGGGACGCCCCCCCGGGCACCAACGGAAAGGGGCGCCCGCGGGCGCCCCTTTCGCCGTTCGGGAACGCCGGATCAGGCGTACATGTGCAGGCCGCCGTTCACCGACAGGTTCGTGCCCGTGATGTAGGCCGCCTTGTCGGAGGCGAGGAAGGCCACGGATTCGGCGACCTCGTCGGGCATCGCCAGGCGCCCGGCGGGGATCTGGGCGACGATCTGCTTCCTCACGTCCTCGCGGATGGCCGCCACCATTTCGGTCTCCACGTAGCCCGGGGAGATGGCATTCACCGTCACGCCCTTCCTCACGACTTCCTGGGCCAGCGCCTTCGTGAAGCCGAGGATGCCGGCCTTCGCGGCCGAGTAGTTGGTCTGGCCGAACTGGCCCCGGACCGCATTCACCGACGAGATGTTGATGATGCGGCCCCAGCCGCGGTCGCACATGCCGTCGATCACGTGGCGCGTCACGTTGAAGACGCTCGTGAGATTGGTCTCGATCACCAGGTGCCACTGCTCCGGCGTCATCTTCCGGAAGGTCGCGTCCCGCGTGATGCCCGCGCAGTTCACGAGGATGTCGACGGGGCCGTGGTCCTTCTCGATGGCGGCGACCATCGCGCCCATGGCGTCGTAGTCGGTGACGTCGCCGAAGGCGAGCGCCGTGCTGCCGCCGTTCAGGCCCGACGCGGCCATGTTCGCGAGGTACCGGGTCTCCGTTCCCGGGATGGCGTAGTTGGCCACGACGAACCTGTCCTGCTTCGCGAGCATCTTGCAGATGGCGCTTCCGATGCCGCCTACGCCGCCGGTGACCAGTGCGATCTTCTTTTCCATGTGACTGCCTTTCTTGTGACGAGGGCCGTCGTGCGCGGTCCCTTCAAAAAAAAACCCCAGGTTGGAACCTGGGGTTCGAACCTTTATCCAAATTTTTGGATTTGCGATAAAGGAGGAGGAGACGAAAGCGGAGCGGGCTGCCTCCGCGTCACCGGCGGCCCTTGCCCTTGGGCACGGCGGCGGCCTTCACGCCCGCGTCGGTGAAGCTCGCGGCGTGGCGTGCGGCCTTGGTGAAGGAGTCGAATGCGGCGGTCGCAGTGGCGAGCGAGGATTTCATCGCCGCGACGGCGACGTCGCTGCCGGCCGGCGCCGACTTGGCGGCCTGGTCGACGGTGTCGGCGATCGTGCGCTGCAGTCCCGCGAGGCGCTCCTCGGCGAGCTTCGAGAGCTCGGCCTGGGTCTCGGAGGCGACCTCGTAGAGCCCGCGCGAATATTCGAGCCACTGCGTCATGGCGGTTTCCGCGGCCTTGGTGCGAAGCGCCAGCAGTTGCTGCACGTCCTGGGTGCCGGCGGCGGCGCGGGCGGCGCGGGTCGCATCGCCCAGGGCGCTCTTCGCGAAGCCCAGCTGCAGCGCGAGCAGGCGCTCGGCGCCGTCGAGGGAGAGTTTCGACAGCCGCGCGGCCGACAGCACGGCGGCGTTGTTCAGGTCGGTCATCTGATCGGCGATTTTCACCATGGTCGTCGCATCCCGTAGGGGCGGGGCACTGGATTTGTGCGCCGCAACAATTCAATTCTAGGAATGTGGCGCCGCCCTGTCAAGGCCGAAATATTGCACTGCACCAAAACATTCACCCCGCGCTGCCGCAATCGGCTAAATTGTAATAAAATGAAGTACTTGGTGCGGTTCCCGCGATTCCCCCGCTGGCGCTGCACAACCGCCGATTGATGTAGCGCAACATTCCCGAGGACTTCGCCATGGCCGCGCTCCGAATCATCAAGAAATATCCGAACCGCCGGCTCTACGACACGGAGACCTCCACCTACATCACGCTCGCCGAGGTGAAGGACCTGGTGCTGCAGTACCGGGAATTCCAGGTGCAGGACGCGAAGTCGGGCGAGGACCTCACCCGGGCAATCCTGTTGCAGATCATCCTCGAGGAGGAATCGGGCGGGGTGCCGATGTTCTCGACCGACATGCTCGCGAACATCATCCGCTACTACGGGCACTCGATGCAGGGGCTCATGGGGTCCTACCTCGAACGCTCGATCAACGCCTTCCACGAGGCGCAGAAGCGCTTCCAGGCGCAGGCGCAGGTGATCGTGCCGAAGATGCCCGCGGACGCCTTCGCGAACCTGATCACGGGCGCCCCGCAGATTCCGCAGGTGATGGGCGGCTACCTCGAGAAGGGCGCAAAGGCGGTGATCGACATGCAGGACGAATTGCGCAGCCAGGCCCTGAAGCTCTTTTCCGGGTTTCCCTATTCGGCCGCGCCCGGCGAGGCCGGGCAAGGCGAGCCCGGGGAGAGCAAGCCGAAGCGCGCGCCTCGTCCCGCCGCCCGCAAGCCCCGCGCCAAGAAGAAGAAGTAGGGCGCCTTGGCATCGCGAAAACCCGGGGTCGCCGCGCCCGGCCGGGCGCCGCGCGTGGGGTTCGTTTCCCTGGGCTGCCCGAAAGCGCTGGTCGATTCCGAATCCATCCTCACGCAGCTTCGCGCCGAGGGCTACGACATCGCGCCCACCTACGAAGGTTCCGACCTGGTGGTCGTCAATACCTGCGGCTTCATCGACGCGGCCGTCCACGAGTCCCTCGAGGCGATCGGCGAGGCCCTCGCCGCGAATGGCCGCGTGATCGTGACCGGCTGCCTCGGCGCAAAAGGCGACGTCGTCCGCGAAGCGCACCCGCGGGTGCTCGCCGTGACCGGGCCCCATGCCACGCCGGAAGTGATGGCCGCGGTGCACGCGCACCTCCCCCGGCCGCACGACCCCTTCGCCGACCTCGTGCCCCCGCAGGGCATCCGCCTCACGCCGCGCCACTACGCCTACCTCAAGATCTCCGAGGGCTGCAACCACCGTTGCACCTTCTGCATCATCCCGTCGATGCGCGGCGACCTCGTGAGCCGCCCGGTGGGCGATGTCATGAACGAAGCCGAGCACCTCGTGCAGGCGGGCGTGAAGGAGCTTCTCGTGATCTCGCAGGACACGAGCGCGTACGGCGTCGACGTGAAATACCGGACCGGCTTCTGGGGGGGCAGGCCCTTGCGCACGCGCATGACGGAACTCGCCGGCGCCCTGGGGGAGCTGGGCGCCTGGGTGCGCCTGCACTACGTCTACCCCTATCCCCACGTCGACGAGGTGATCGCGCTCATGGCCGCGGGCCGGATACTTCCCTACCTCGACGTGCCGTTCCAGCATGCGAGCCCGCGCATCCTGAAGCTCATGAAAAGACCGGCGGCGGGCGAACGCAATCTCGCGCGCGTTCGCGCCTGGCGCGCGCAATGCCCGGACATCGCCATCCGCTCGACCTTCATCGTCGGTTTCCCCGGCGAGACCGAGGCGGATTTCGAGCAGCTGCTCGATTTCCTGCGCGAGGCGCAACTGGACCGCGTCGGCTGCTTCGCCTACTCGCCCGTGGAGGGCGCCAGGGCGAACGGGCTGCCCGACGCCGTCCCGGAATCGCTCAAGGAGGAGCGCCTGGCCCGATTCATGGAGGTGCAGGCCGCGGTGAGCCGGGGGCGCCTGGCGGGCAGGATCGGCCGGGAACTGGAAGTGCTGGTCGATCACGTCGAGGGCGGGGTCGCGATCGCCCGCAGCAGCGCCGAGGCGCCGGAGATCGACGGCGTCGTGCGCCTCACCGGGTGCAAGGGACTCGCGGCCGGCGATTTTGCCCGGGTCCGCGTCACCTCGGCCGGCGACCACGATCTCGAGGCCGTTCCGGCCTGAACGCGAGGCGGGCGGGTCCGCTCGCCGGGCCCGGTCAGCGCCCCAGCGTGGTATCGACCGCGGCGACCAATGCCGAAGCAGAGATCGGCTTGGCGATGTAGCCGTCGGCGCCGGCCTGGAGGCCGCGCACGATGTCGGCCTTGGCGCTGTGCGCCGTGAAGAGGACGATGGGCGTGTCGAAGAGGCGCTTGTGGCGCCGGATGCGGGCGAGAAACTCGAGCCCGTTCATCTCCGGCATTTCCACGTCGAGCAGCAGCAGGGCCGGGGCGCCCATTCGGGACATGAGGCGCGCGGCCTCGCGGGGATCCAGGGCCACGACCGTCTGATAGCCCGCCTTCCTCAGGACGTGCGCGGCCAACTCGGCCGTCGGCGCGTCGTCGTCCACGATCATGACGACATGGTTCCTGGCCCCGCCGGGCCGCGGGCGAACGAGCACGACATGGAAGCCTTCCTCGCCGAGCGCGTGCGCGCCGATCAGCGCGTTTTCCTCGTGCGCCGGCGAAGGCTCGGGCGCGGCGGGGTCGGCGGGCCCCTCGACGAGGGAGGTGAAATCGAGGTCGAGGGGATCCTCGGGATGCGCGGGTCCGGGCGCGCTACACATGATCGGCGACGGCCAGGCCGGCGGCGCGCCGGATCGCGGCTACGGGCGCGTGAGCTTGCCGCCCACCACCTTGACCGGGTCGCCCGCGCGGTAGCTCGTTTCCTTCGGGAAGTTGAACGTGCGCGATTTTCCGTCCTCCATCCTCACGACCACCTGGTAGGTGATCCGGGTCTTCCGGTTTTTCTCGATCTCGTTGCCGGCGTAGGCGCCCGCGCCCGCGCCGACGATGGTGGCGGCCGTGTTGCCCCGGCCGCTGCCCACCTGGTGCCCGAGCACGCCGCCGAGAACGCCGCCGGCGACCGCGCCGACGCCGGAGGCCTCGCCCTTCTGCTTGACGGTGCGCACGTCGGTCACCGTGCCGCAGTTGTCGCATCTCGACCAGGCGGCCGGGGCGGCGGCGAGGAGGGCGGCGAGGAGCGCCGCGGGAAACGCGGCGGCCAGGAATCGTCTTTCGGCTTTCATGGAGCCTCCGGGGAAGATCTGCGGGAATCGTGGCCTGCAATTGTACGCGCAGCGCGCCTGCCCGGTCCGCTAGGACGTGAGGACGGTCCTCACGGCTTCCACCAGCGCGGTACCTGAAATCGGTTTCGCGACGTAGCCGTCGGCGCCGGCGAGGAGGCCGCGAATCACGTGGCGCCGCTCGCTGTGGGCCGTGAAGAGGACGACCGGCGTTTCCTTCAGGTACTTGTTGGCGCGCATCTTCGCCAGGAAGTCGAAGCCGTTGATGCCCGGCATCTCCACGTCGAGCAGCACGAGGGACGGCGGGCCCAGCGCCGACATGTGGCGGGCGGCGTCGCGCGGATTTCCGACGACCACCGCCTGGTAGCCGGCCCGGCGCAGCACGGCCGCGGCGAGTTCCCCGGTGGGCAGGTCGTCGTCCACGACGAGCACGACCTGCTTGGCGGGATTCGCGCCAGGCGTGCCCAACCTGCGGGCGGCGATCAGGTGAAAGCCGTCGGTGCCCAGCGAACGGGCGCCGATGAGGGCTTCCTCGTCCTCGATCGGCGTCGGAATCTGGCGAACCGGCGGCGGCGATGTCCCCTCGGCCAGCGAGGTGAAGTCGAGATCGTCGAAATCCTGTGCGTTCAAGGCGTCGGGTCCTTCGTCTGGAAGTTGTCCATCCAGACCGCCGTGATCTGGCGGCCGAGCTTCAGGGGGTCGAAAGGCTTCGAGACCGTGCCGATGGCGCCCGCGGCGCGGTAGCGTTCGACGTCGCTGGGATTGATCCGGGCGGTGAAGAACACCGCGGGCGCGAGCGTGCCCGCTTCGCGAAGGCGCACGAGAAGATCCATGCCGTCCATGCCGGGCATGTTCATGTCGATGAGCAGCAGCTGCGGGTCGAAATCCCGCGCGGCGGCGAGGGCCTCCTCGCCGGAACCGCAACTGCAGACGGAGAAGCCGCCGATCTTGCCGAGGGCGAGCTTCACGATGCCGCGGATGTCGGGCTGGTCGTCGACGTGGAGGATGCGGTGGAAAGGAGGTGTCGACATGCCCTTATTGTGCCACTGGCGAATCGGGCAGGTCGAACCAGAAGACGGTGCCGCCGCCGGGGGCGTCCTCGAACCCGATTTCGCCGCCCAGGCGCGTGACGATCTCGCGGCTGATGGCCAGGCCGAGCCCCGTGCCCTCGGTCCTGCGGTTGTCGCCGCTGTCGGCCTGGGAGAAGGGCTGGAAGATCCTCGCCCGGAAATCGGCCGGAATGCCCGGTCCGTGGTCCCGCACGCGCGTTCGCACGAAGCCGCCTTGCCGGCGGTCCGCGCCCACCGAGACGACGCCGCCGGCGGGCGAGAACTTGGCCGCGTTGAGGATGAGGTTGGACAGCACCTGCGACAGCCGGTCCGAATCGCCCTCGACGCGCAGCGGATCGCCGGGTTCCAGCTCGAAACTCACGTCATAGGCCTGCATGAGCCCGCGGCTCGCCGCCACCGCTTCGGCCAGGAGCGGGCGCCAGTCGATCGCCTCGACGCGGAAGGCGATGTGGCCTGCCGACATCTTCTCGATGTCGAGGAGGTCGTCCACGAGCCGCCAGAGACGGTCGGAGTTCTGGAGCGCGATGTCCACGAGGGGCTTCGCCTCGGCCGGCAGTTCGCCGGCGATGCCGCCGGCAAGCAGTCCCAGGGAGCCGCGCATGGAGGTGAGGGGCGTGCGCAGCTCGTGGCTCACGACCGACACGAAATGGTCCTTCATCCGGTCGGCTTCCTTGAGGCGCGTGACGTCGATGCCGAGGACGATCACGCCCGCGACCTGGCCGTCGTCGCCGAGCAGCGGCCAGTGCAGCATGTCCAGGTCGGCCATCGCATCGCCGGGGCCCGGCAGCCGGGTCGAATAGCGCGCGGACACGCCCTCGAGCGCGCGCTGCAGGTGCGGTTCGACCTCGGCGAAGCGCTCTTCCCCCAGGATTTCCCGAAGCCGTTGCCCGCCGATCTCTTCGCCTGCCCGGCCGACTAGCCCCGCGTAGGCCTTGTTGTGCACGACCACGCGCAGTTCCCGGTTCACGAACACGATGGCCGCGGGCATGAACTCCACGAGCTGGCGCAGTTCCAGCTCGCTCTTGCGCAGGCGTTGCTCCGCGAGCTTGCGATCGGTGATCAGCCTCGCGAGCCCCCGGTAGCCCCGGAATCGCCCGTCCGGGTCGAGCACCGGCACCGCGCCCACCGACAGCCAGGCGTCGCGGCCCTCGGGCGAACTCTGATGGATCTCCACGTCGCGAAACGCCCGCCGCGCCTCGAGCACGCCGCGGTGGGGCCCCCAGTCGGCGCCGGTCAGCTCCGGGGCGTCGAGCGCGGGACGGGGAAGCGCCGCGTCGCGACCGCGCGACCATGCCGGCGCGGACCAGGACACGAGGTTGAAGTTCTCGTCCTGCTCCCAGTAGAGATCGGCGGAGAGCGCGGTGAGCGCGCGGAAACGCGCCTCGCTTTCGGCAAGCGATTTTTCCGCAAGCTTTCTCGCCGTGACGTCGGTGTTGGTGCCGGCGGCGCGGACGGCTCGCCCCTGCGGGTCGCGGGCGGTCACGCTGCCGCGGGTGAGAATCCAGTGCCAGGCGCCGTCGACGTCGCGGACGCGGTATTCGGCGTCGAAATGCGCCGCGCTGCCCTTGAGCGAGTCGGCGGCGGCGTGCTGCACGCGTCCCAGGTCCTCGGGGTGAACGAGATCCAGGAGCAAGGCGATCGGTCCTCGCGTCTCGGCCGAGGGGGCGCCGAGCATTTCCCGCCAGTTCGCATTGAGCCAGATGGAATCGGTGGCGATGTCCCAGTCCCAGATGGTGAGCGACGACCCTTCCAGCGCATGGCGAACGCGGTCGCGCTCGCGCGCGAGATCGGCGATCGCGACATCGCGGGCGGCGCTGCGTCGCCGGAGCAGGACCAGCGCGATGCCGAGCAGGAGCGCGGCGACGGGCAGGATCGCGAGCAGGAAAGCGTCGACGACGGGAATCGCGATGCTGGACACGGGCGGCCTAGGAGGCTGCGCCGCCGGTGTCGGGGATCGCCGCCTTGAGACCCTCGACGAGCGCCTCCACGGCCCCGCGGTCGGCGCGGCCGGCCGCTTCCTCGAGCTGGGCGCCGATCCGTCCCGCCTCGGGAAAGCCGTACGATGCCGACGAACCCCTGAAAGCGTGGCCGATGGCGCGGATGGCGGCGAAATCGCCGGCGGCCAGCGCGCCGTCCAGCCGGGCGAGATCGGCGCGGCGCGTGGCGAGAAAGAGATCGAGGAGTGCCCGCATCTCCCCGGAGAAATCGATCGGCGCCTCGTCGGGTTTCGGCCGGGTCACGGTGGGCGCGCCTGGAAGCGTCTCAGCTCGCGTCCGCGGGCTTCAATTGCGGAAAGAGGATCACGTCGCGGATGGAGGGGCTGTCGGTGAAGAGCATGGCGAGCCGGTCGATGCCGATGCCTTCGCCGGCCGTGGGAGGCAGGCCGTATTCCAGCGCGCGGATGTAGTCGGCGTCGTAGTACATCGCCTCCTCGTCGCCGGCTTCCTTGGCGCGGGCCTGATCGGCGAAGCGCGCCGCCTGGTCCTCCGGGTCGTTCAGTTCCGAGAAGCCGTTGGCCATCTCGCGGCCCGTGATGAAGAGCTCGAAGCGGTCCGTGACGGCCGGGTTGGCGCCGTTGGCGCGAGCGAGCGGGGACACGTCGGTCGGGTGCGCCACGATGAACGTGGGCTGCACGAGCTTCGCCTCCGTGGTCGCCTCGAAGAGCTTCAGCTGCAGCAGGCCGAGGCCGTCGGTCGGGAACACCTCGATCGCAAAGGGGCCGAGCGCCGCCTTCAGGTACTCCGGCTTCGCCAGTTCCGCGAGCGGATGCTTCGGGTTGTACTTCGCGATCGCCTCCGCCATGGTCAGGCGGTCGAAGGGCAGCGCGAGGTCGATCGTCTCGCCCTGGTAGGCGAGCGCATGGCCGCCCGTGACCTTCAGCGCGCATTCGCGCAGCAGCGTCTCGGTGAGGTCCATGAGGTAGCGGTAGTCGCGGTAGGCCTCGTAGAACTCGATCATCGTGAACTCGGGATTGTGGCGCGTGCTCATTCCCTCGTTGCGGAAGTTGCGGTTGATCTCGAAGACCTTCTCCAGGCCGCCCACGGTGAGGCGCTTGAGGTAGAGCTCCGGCGCGATCCGCAGGTAGAGATCCATGTCGAGCGCGTTGTGGTGCGTCCGGAAGGGCTTCGCCGCCGCACCCCCGGGAATCGCGTGCATCATCGGCGTCTCCACCTCGAGGTAGCCGCGCGCGACGAAGAACTCGCGGATCGCCTGCACGAGCCGCGATCGCTTGATGAAGGTCTCGCGCGACTCCGGGTTCACGATGAGGTCCACGTGCCGGTTGCGGTAGCGCGCCTCCAGGTCCGCGAGCCCGTGGAACTTGTCGGGCAGCGGGCGAAGGGACTTCGCGAGGAGCCGGATCGAGGACACCTCGATCGTGAGCTCGCCGGTCCGGGTGCGGAAGAGCTTTCCCTCGGCGCCCACGATGTCGCCCAGGTCCCAGTGCTTGAAGTCCTCGTAGGCGTCCGCACCGAGGGCATCGGATTTCACGTAGACCTGGATCCGCCCGCTCATGTCCTGGAGCGTGGCGAAGCTGGCCTTGCCCATGAGGCGCTTCAGCATCATCCGGCCCGCGACGCAGGCGCGCGGGGCCGAGGCCTCGAGATCCTCCTTGGTGGCCGTGCCGTGGGCGGCGTGCAGGTCCGCCGCGAGGTGCTCGCGCGTGAAGTCATTGGGATAGGCCTCGCCCTTTTCCCGCAGGCGGGCGAGTTTCGCGCGCCGCTCGGCGATGATCTGGTTCTCGTCCGGCGGCTCGGGCGGGGGATTCTTCGTGTCTTCGGACATGGTCAGACGCCTTGCTTGAGGGATGCCGCGATGAAGTCTTCCAGGTCACCGTCGAGGACGGCCTGGGTGTTTCCGGTCTCGAAATTGGTGCGCAGGTCCTTGATGCGGGACTGGTCGAGCACGTAGGAGCGGATCTGGTGGCCCCAGCCGATGTCGGTCTTCGTGTCCTCCAGCGCCTGCTTCTTCTCGTTGCGCTTGCGCACCTCGAGCTCGTAGAGCTTCGCCTTCAGCATCGCCATGGCCTCGGCGCGGTTGCGGTGCTGCGAGCGGTCGTTCTGGGAGGACACGACGATGTTGGTCGGCAGGTGCGTGATGCGCACGGCCGAATCGGTCTTGTTCACGTGCTGGCCGCCGGCGCCCGAGGCGCGGTAGGTGTCGATGCGAAGGTCGGCCGGGTTGATCTCGACTTCGATGGATTCGTCGACCTCCGGATAGACGAAGACGCTCGCGAACGACGTGTGGCGGCGCGCGTTGGAGTCGAACGGGGACTTGCGCACGAGCCGGTGGATGCCGGTCTCGGTGCGCAGGTAGCCGTAGGCGTAGGAGCCGCTCACCTTGAGGGAGGCGCTCTTCAGCCCCGCCACCTCGCCGTCGGATTCCTCGAGGACTTCCACGCTCCAGCCGCGCTTGTCGCAGTACTTGAGGTACATGCGAAGCAGCATCTGCGTCCAGTCCTGGGCCTCGGTGCCGCCCTGGCCGGCGTTGATGTCCACGAAGCAGTTGTTCGGGTCCATCGGGTTGGCGAACATGCGCCGGAATTCCAGCCCGGCGACCTGTCGCTCGAGCGCGGCCGCGTCCTTCCCCACGGCGACCAGCGTGGCGTCGTCGGCCTCGGCCTTCGCGAGCCCGAAGAGCTCCGCGCAATCCTTGAGGCCCGCCTCGATCTTCTCGATGGCGGAGACGATCTCGTCCAGCCCCGCGCGCTCCTTGCCGAGTTCCTGGGCGCGGGCGGCGTCGTTCCAGACGCTCGCATCCTCCAGGATCTTCTCGACTTCGGTCAGCCGGATCTTTTTCGCGTCGAAGTCAAAGATACCTCCGCAGTTCCGACGTTCGCGTGGCGAGATCCGAAAGGGAGTTTTCAATCAGGTTGAGCTGGTCGGCTTCCATGGAGGCGTTCTTCGATTCGTTGAAGCGCTCGATTATACCGGCGCGGAAGGTTGCGTCCGGGGAGAAGCAGGCGAATTGCGCGATTGATGCCGTGGAGCAGCGGGACGGGGAGGAGCGTTCGCGACGGTGGGGCGAAGGAGGCGGTG